>SMVB01330107.1_pt1 | contig 94986 bp, 101 predicted proteins | sample 2456461 | NCBI WGS metagenome assembly SMVB01 (sample SAMN11095934, study PRJNA526329) | marine sediment metagenome | biome: Marine sediment; feature: Surficial sediment; material: Deep marine sediment; isolation source: Hadal surficial sediment | place: Pacific Ocean | collected 2014-05 | depth...
CAGAGTCGGCAGGTAGGACTGAATCCCTTCCGCCAGCGCCTTGATGCCCATGCACGGCGTACGTAGCTCATGCGCTATGGTGCTGCCGACGGCGGCAACGGCCGCCAACTTCTCCTGGTCGATGATCTCCCGGTTTCTGTTTGCGAGGCTTCCTACCACGAGAATGAAGCCGTAAAGCGGCATCGGTTCCAGGTACACCCTACTGAGTTCGGCCCAATTTGGATCGGCAACCTCCACGAGTACCGAAGCCAGTATCAATAGGGTAGCTATAACCCATAGCGAAGTCGCAATTAGTCCGTCGTTGACGAGCATCATGAAAATGACAAGGGCGACGACGTTTTGAAGCGGCCACACTAGATTTGTTTCGCCAATGGCGTCTGCTCTCGCAGCATTCTGCGCGAGCATGTAACCGAACACGAACGGCAACACATACGTCAGAGCGGCCGGCCAGTACCAGCGCAGCATCCTATCGTGACTATCTCGATACTGGTCGTAGAACAGTAGGGGGACGCACAGAGCACTTCCAAACGCACGAATCCAGAAACTCTCGTAGTCATTTGGGAACAACCTGGTCCATATGAAGTAGTACGAGGTGAGAGAAATGATTGCAGCGACGGCCAGCATGCGCATGTGCCTTCGTGCATACCTCACGCTGTTGTCTGCCGCTTCGCGGATGTGGGAGCGGAGAGTCGCCACTTGACGACTGAAGCTGTAGTTCCATCTGGTGGATCCGGTCATCCCAACAACTCCAGCAACGCCTTCCTCTGCCCTGCGGACATGCGCCTGAAACAACGGATCAGGTCACTCTCCTCGGGTGTGAGATCGCCCCTGAGGAGACGCTCGATCTCAGGGAAGAAAGGCGGCGCGACGGCTCGTTCGAATTGTTGGTCTGGCAGTCCACGTAGTGATTGATCGAGGCGCGCGACGATTTCGGAATTCATGCTCCGCCGATACAATTGGGATGCTTCATATATCCTGTCACGCAGCCCAGGCGGAAGCCGCACCATGAAATTCTCGGTTGGATTCTTCATAGTAGGTACGCACCTCCCCGTGCTCGGGATGAAGCTTACAGTCAGTTGGTGCGCGTGAACAGTAATGTCATATTGATATTGAAGGCCCCGGGATGGATATTTGAGCACTGATAGCGCGTCTCACGTCGAAATTCCACGGACCGCCGCTACGTTGCTGTTGATCCGTGATCGCGATGATTACGTCGAGGTATTCATGGTCGAACGCCCGGGCGCCGGAGACTTTGGCGGTTTGCACGTCTTCCCCGGCGGCAAGGTCGACGCAGCGGACAACACGGTCGAGGCGTACTGTGTCGGCATCGATGACGAAGAGGCGTCCCGCCGACTGGGCGTGCGGTCCGGGGGTATTGCCTACTGGGTCGCCGCGATACGGGAATCTTTTGAGGAGGCGGGCGCGGTCTTGTGCTACCGCAACGGAGTGTTGATAGATACGTCGGAGACGGAAGTCGGTCGAAGATTTGCAGGGTACCGGGATGCGATTCACTCCGGGATGCTAAGCATGGCACAACTGTGTGAGTTGGAGTCTCTGATGCTGGCCACGGACTGCGTACACTATTTCAGCCACTGGATCACGCCTGAGGCGGCGCCGCGCCGCTTCGACACCCGGTTCTTCCTGGCTGAGATGCCGCCAGGTCAAGCGGTGGTGCATCGTCCCGGTGAGCTGGAAGATGGCGTATGGGTGCGGCCTTGCCGGGCCCTGGCGCATGCCGAGCAGGGTCGATGGAAGATGATCTATCCGACCATCACTACCTTGGAGTCACTGGCGGGACATTCATCCGTGTCGAGCATTATTCAAGCGGTCGAGAACGCTGAGCACCTGCCTGAAGTGACCGTGGAGCGCCATCGACAGGGCATGCAGCACGCCCGCTAGGGGAGCGCCTTGATCAGGTTCGAATCGGTCTCGAAGCGGTTCCTCGATGGTGATGTCGAGCGGACCGTGTTGCGTCGCTACAGCTTCGAGGTGAGTGACGGTACCACGGTGTCGCTGGTGGGGCCCAGTGGATCGGGCAAGACTACCGTCCTGAATCTGATCGCGGGACTGGACGTTGCCGATTCGGGCGATGTTCTGGTTGAACTCAACGGTGTGACACTGTCGTTGAAAGGCATGAGTTCAGCGGCACGGGCGCGTTATCGGCGACAATCGATCGGTTACATCTTTCAGTTTTTCAATCTGATACCGACCTTGACGGTGGCTGAGAACGTTCGGTTGCCCTTGGAACTGACTGGCCGGCGTGATCTCGAGGCTGAAGCCTTGTCGCGGCTGGACGCCTTGGGGCTCGCGGGACGCGAGGATTCGTTTCCGGAGCAGTTGTCAGGGGGCGAGCAACAGCGGGTGGCGATCGCCCGCGCGCTGGCACACCGTCCCGCGATCATTCTTGCGGACGAACCCACGGGCAATCTCGATGCAGAAAATGCGGGGCGTGTCGTGGATCTACTCTGTGAGCAGGCGGCGGCGGCGGGGGCCACGCTGGTGCTCGCGACCCACAGCGAGTTTGTCGCCGGCCATGCGCACCAGCGCCTGGACCTGCAACGGTGAGTTTACTGCTGCGTGCGGTGTTGCGGCAGCTGGTCGCCGAGCGTTGGACGACGGTCTCTGTGGTGGTTGGAATCACGCTCGCTGTACTGTCGATCGTCGCCGTCCACCTGCTTGCTGAGGCGGTCAAGTCTCAGTTGGACCGAAGCAGCCCCGGGAGTGCACTGGGTCTTTCCCACATGTTGCATCGGGGGGCGCTCCATGAGAACGACTACTTCGAGTTGCGGGCGCGATGGCGTGTCGGAAGCCTTGCGAGCGTAGAGGCGCTCGTGCCGATACTCGAGGGGCGGGTCACCGCCCGTCGCGATGCCAAGGCGCTCCCGAGACGCCTTCCCATACGCGTAGTCGGATTGGATCCGTTGGCCCTGCCCGGTGCGTCGAGGTCTGCGATTCCCTCGCTCGACGGCGACAGATCGTGGCTGACCGGTAGCGCCGGATGGATCTCGGCCGGCAGCGATCTGGTGGTCGGAGAGTCTCTGGAACTGCCGAACATCGACGGACCCGTTGTGATCATCGCAGAGGTCGAGATTCGATCGACCTTCGATGATCCCGTGCTGCTCGTCGATATTGGTACGGCGCAGAGAATTCTGGATCGCCCTGGCGAGCTTACGCGGATCGGCGTCTTGCGAAGGATCGAAGAGCGGGCCTGGATGCGCGTGGCCGAGCGTTTGTTCCCGGGGCTTGGGGCGCGACGTTACGTAACAGACGCGCCATGGAAGGTATCGGGCTATCAGGTCGAGGTGCTTCAGGACAATGGCCAGAGACTTTTTTCCGGTGCGGTGTTGTTCAATTTGAGTGCCCTCAGCCTGCTCAGTGTGGTGGTTGCCGGATTCCTCATCCATCAAAGCGCGGTGAACTCGATTCGTCAGCGAGAGCGTGTGTTCGATCGCCTGCGCGCATTGGGCATCGATGAGCGCCGATTGGTGCTGCAGGTGGTGTTCGAGGGTTTGATCGTCGCGCTGATCGGATCCGTTTTCGGGTTGGTACTTGGTTGGTGGATCGCCGGTTGGCTCGGGCAACTGGCGTTGGGTGAAACTGCTTCCAGTCTCCTCGACGGTGCCGAAGGAACGGCCATCGCCTGGGCGGCGGGCAAAGCGTTGGTATTCGGTCCGTTGGTCGGCTGCGGCAGCATGTGGGTTGCCTACCGCAGTGTTTTTGGCGGGGTGCGTAAACGCCGCGACGGGTTGCTGGTCGGTTGCCTGATGATGCTTGGGGGCGGGGTGTCGTTCTCGGCGACGGGAGTTGCGGGTGCGTTTCTCGCCATTGCCGCTGCGGCATTGGCCGCAGCGCTGCTGGTGGGTCCGGCGCTGGTGTTCTGGGCGCAGGCGCCGCGTGGCATGGCTACGCTGGTGGGGTTATTGAACCGGCGCAACCTCGCGCACCGTAGCGCGGATGTTCGGGTTGCGTTGGGCGGGTTGGTGATCGCGTTGGCGACGGCGATCGGCATGAGCCTGATGGTGTCCAACTTTCGCGTTGCCTTCGAGGCAATGCTTGATCAACGCCTGAGCGCCGATGCCTATGTCGAATCCCGCGTCGGGTTTACAGAGGCGGAACTGGCGGAACTTCGTTCCATCGTTGGGCCGGACAGCACCATCCGTGTTGAACGGCGCGAGGACGGTTGGATGCGCGCCGCTGGCGCGGGCCGATTAGGTGCGAGCTTCATCTACGATGCCGGAGATGTCGATGCTTTGCGACGCTACGGATTTCCGGGACCATTGCCTGCCGGCGGTATTCTGCTGAATGAGCCGGGTGCACGGCGCCACGGAATAACGCCTGGTGATTTGGTTGAGGTCAGCGGTTCACACGGGACGCTTGAACTGACGGTGGTCGACATCTTTCGCGACTACGGCGCATCGTCCCCCCGGGTGGTTGTTGCGCCGGAAACGGGGGCAGCGCTGTTTGGGACGACGGCGCCCCGCGCCGTTGCAATCGCCGGGCTGGATAGTGAGCACAGCACTGCGCTTTATCGATTCGCCGAGCGGAACGAATGGCGGACCCGGTCCGACGCCGACGTGCGTAGCCTGGCGCTGGCGGTATTCGATCGAACCTTCAGGCTCAGCGATGCGCTGGTGATGCTTGCGGTGGCAGTTGCGGTAGTCGGGCTGTTCAATGCGCTGGTGGCGGTTCGGTTGCGCCGCGCGCATGAATTCCGGCTGTTGCACAGCATGGGTTTCTCGGTCGGCGAGTTTCTGCGGCTGAACCTCTGGCACGCAGGCATGCTTGGTGTGCATGCAGTGCTTGTTGCGCTGCCCCTCGGATTGGGGATTGGCTGGTTGCTGTGTGGAGTGCTCAACCCGCGCGCGTTCGGGTGGAGCATTCCGTTCAGCGTCTCGGCCGAGGCGTTGCTCGTGCCGGCTGCGTTGGGGCTGGCGGGGGCGCTGTTGGCCGGTGCCCTGCCGGGCCTGCGGACCATCATCCGAGGTGACTATCTTGACGCGTGAGTGGCCGGTACGTGCAGCTGTGATGTTACTGCTTATGGGTGGTTGCGGGTGCCAACCGGCTGAATCCGGGGGCGGGTTTGCGGTCACCGGATTGCGGGTGGGTTCGGTTCTCGGGGAGCCGGCGCTTGACGAGGGTTTTGCCCGGGCCCGCGCGCCCGCGCGCCTGATGTTCCCCAGGGACCATGGCCCGCATCCGCGGTATCGCAGTGAATGGTGGTATTTTACAGCGGCGCTTACCGACCCGGCGGGGAACGCATATGGCGCCCAGTTCACCCTGTTTCGTCAGGCCCTGGCGCCGGCGGCCGCCTCGAACAATCCGTGGCAGACGAATCAACTCTACCTTGGCCACCTGGCGGTCACCGATGTTGGTGCGCAGACACATCGTGAGGACCAGCGTCTTGCGCGGGCACACCCGAACCTGGCAGGGGCACAGGACACGCCGTTTCGCGTGTGGATCGATGGCTGGACGCTGGGATCAGAAGGCGATTCATTGTTTCCCATGCGCCTGGATGCGCGAGGTACTCGCGTTACGCTCGATTTGCGATTGGGTGGGGCGGGAACCAAGCCGGCTGTGCTTCAAGGGAATAGGGGGTTGAGCGCAAAGGGGCCGGACAGCGCCTCCTACTACTACACGCTGCCCCGCATCCCGGTGGAGGGCAGCCTTCAGATCGACGATCGACGAGTGAGCGTCACCGGGTTGGGGTGGATCGACCGCGAGTGGAGCACCAGCGTGCTCGGCAAAGGTATCGTTGGCTGGAACTGGTTCGGCCTGCATCTGGACTCGGGCGTGGACATCATGGTGTTCAGTTTGCGCCGCGCCGACGGCGCCCGCGACCCGTTCGATGCCGGGACGTGGATCCACGTCGATGGTACGGTGACGCCGCTTGGACCGGCGGACTTCGAACTGGTCCCGGGGCGTGTCTGGCGAGACACTGCAGGTCGGAATTGGCCGGTCGAATGGTCGTTGGCCTGCACGCACTGCGGTGGCGGGCTGGTGATCGAGGCGGCGCTGGACGACCAGCGTATGGATACGACGTTGGTTTACTGGGAAGGCCTCGTGAACGTGTTCGATACGCACGGGAATTCGCGTGGCAACGGGTACATGGAGCTGACGGGATACTGATGAGCGACCACGATAACGACGCTGATGACTCGTTGCGCTGGGAACGCGTGGCGACTCAATCGGGACCCGATCTGATTCTCTTTAAGACGCGCTTCGACGAGATGCGCAATCCTCGAAATCAACGGGTGATGCGCCGTCTGGTGTTGGAATCCGTCGACTGGGTGAACATGGTTGCACGTACCACGGACGGTAGGCTCGTGATGGTCGAGCAGTTTCGTTTCGGCATTGGCAACACCACCATCGAGACGCCGGGCGGCATGGTCGATTCCGGCGAAGATTCCCTGGCGGCGGCGCAGCGCGAGCTGTTGGAGGAGACCGGATTCGGTGGTGGCGCGTGGAGCTATCTCGGTTCGGTGGAGCCGAACCCCGCGATCCACCCGCACCTGTGTCATCACTGGCTGGCCGAAGGCGTTCATCGCGTTGCCGAGCCACGACCGGGCCAGGGCGAGGCGATCGCCGTTCATGTCATGTCTGAATCTGCGATGCGCGACGCCATCGACTCGGGGCGGTTGCGCCATGCCCTGGCGCTGTCTGCCCTGGCACGGGTCTACACGCTCTGGCCAGCGCGGCCCGCTGCGTCGGAATGATGGACCGGGGAGCTCGCCACGGGGTATAGCAGAGCTTTTCGCGGGCGGCAAAAGATGCCAGACTAATCGCTACGGTCGCTCCCTTCGATGTGCTCGGAATCAGGCATGCCAATACGCGGGAGCAGAACGGTTCGGACGGGAGCATATGAGTCACACGTTCGATGCTGGGGTGTCTAACCAGCACGCGACCTACGCCAACCTGTTGCGCGAGAATTCGGGCCCGGAAGTCAGCCCGGACCTGGACATCTCTCCGAAAAATGCTCGCATCCTGCTGGTTGATGACAAACCGGAGTTGCTTTCGAGCCTGGCACAGCTGGTCAGCCTGCACGAGTACCCAGTCGTCGAAGCCCTCGGCGGGCGGGCTGCGCTCGACGCGTTGCAAAGCGAGAGCTTCGATGTGGTGCTGCTCGACCTGATCATGCCCGAGGTCAGCGGCCACGACGTGCTGGACTGGGTGGCGGACCATGATATTGGCGCCAAGGTGGTGGTGGTCAGCGGCGATTCGAGCTTTTCCGGCGTCAAGCACGCATTGACGTGTGGCGCTTTCGACTTCGTCAAGAAACCCTTCGAGCCCACCGAACTACTCGCGACGGTGGCGAAAGCGTTGGCCCATCGACGGCTTGAACAGAGCCACGAAGCGATGGAACAGCGTCTTCAGGAATCCGAGGAGCGGCACCGATTCATCGTCAACAACTCTCCGGATCTGATTTACATGTTGGATCGGAATGGCTGTTTCAACTTCATCAACGACCGCATCGAGTCGCTTCTGGGGTACCAGAAAGCGGAGCTGATGGGAAAGCACTATGCCGAACTCGTCTATGAAGAAGATCTCGAAGAGGCGAAGAATCTCTTCAACGAGCGGCGTACCGGGGGTCGCGCAACCCACAATGTCGAGTTGCGGCTGAAGAGTCGGCTGCCGCGCGATGCGGACCGGCCGTTCCAGACCCAGAACGTCTGGATGGAGCTGACCGCGGAGGGGGTGTACAGCGATCCGCAGGAGCGTACGCGGGAGAACTTCATCGGCACCTACGGCACCGCCAGGGATATCTCAGAGCGCAAGGAAGCCCAGCAGGTCATCAACTTCCAGGCTTATCACGACCTGTTGACGCATTTGCCGAACCGCGCCCTGCTTAAGGATCGGTTGAGCCTCGCCATAGCCCAGGCGCGGCGCAGTAAGCGCCGCCTGGCTGTGATGTTTCTCGATCTCGATCGCTTCAAGCTGGTCAACGATACGCTCGGTCACACCATGGGCGATCGTCTGTTGAAGGCGGTTGCGAATCGACTACAGGGGTGTCTGCGGCGCGGCGATACACTGTCGCGGTTCGGTGGCGACGAATTCACGCTGCTGCTGCCGGAGATCCGTACGCGCGACGATGTCGCTGTGATCGCGGGCAAGATCCTCGACAAGCTTGCCACCCCGTTCGTGATCGATACCCACGAGCTGTTCGTGGGCGCCAGCATCGGAATTGCAATGTATCCGGAAGCCGGCGATTCCGTAGAAGCGTTGGTGCAGAGTGCCGACATTGCGATGTACGATGCAAAGAGTCGGGGTAAGAACGCTTACCAGTTCTTCTCTGAGGAGATGAACCAGAAGTTCTCGACCCGGCTATCCCTGGAGCGAGAGTTGCGCAACGCGCTGACGAGCGGCGAGCTGCGTGTGTTCTACCAACCGCAGGTGCGCGTCGACGATGGCCGGATCATTGGCGTGGAGGCATTGGTTCGGTGGCAGCATCCCAAGCGCGGTCTGATCTCGCCGGACGAGTTCCTGCCCGTTGCGGTGGAAACCGGATTGATCACGCAACTCGACGAGTGGGTTCAGGCGCATGCGTTCGCGGAGATCGCAGAATGGCGGCGCGCGGGATACGGCGACGTGCGACTGTCGGTCAATATGACCGCTCACCAGCTCGAACAGGAGGGTTTCCTCGACCGGTTCATCGGCGCAGTGGAGTCCTCGGGCTTGACGCCTGAGTCGATAAAGCTCGAGCTCACCGAAAACACAATCATGCAGGATATTGAGGTGATCGTTCCGAAACTTCAGCGTTTGCGGAAGTGCGGTCTCACGATTGCCATCGATGACTTTGGAACCGGCTACTCGTCACTCAGCTATCTGCAGCAGTTCCCGGTCAACACGCTCAAAATAGACCGCAGCTTCGTTGGCGACATTCGCGCCGACCAAGGCGATGCCAGCATCATCAACGCAATCGTTGCGATGGCCCGTGGGTTGAACCTCGACCTGATTGCGGAAGGCGTCGAGACGAAATCGCAATTGAGATACTTGCGCTCGCAAGGGTGCGAGGAAGTGCAGGGTTTCTATTTCAGCCGGCCGCTGCCGGCTTCGGAATTGAAGCAGCTGCTGCGCAGCCAACCCTATGTCGAACTGATTAAGCGCGGCGAAGAACCCGCCGTTCCCGCCTAGCCCCCCTCACCTGCTGGCCGGAACCGTCGCGCTGGCGTAGTATTGCGCGTTTTCTCCGGTGACCCCCATGACTGGATTCACCACCCGAATCGTACACGCCGATCGGCGCGACGCGATCGAGCACGGATCGTTGCACAAGCCCATTCACGCCAACGTCGCGTACGGGTATGACGATGCGCGCGATCTCGCGGCCGTGTTTCAGGGGCGCCAGAAGGGATATTCGTACGGGCGGCAGATCAATCCCACGGTCGAAGCGTTGGAACGAAAGATCAGCCAAATGGAATCGAGCCTCTCGACCGTCTGCTTTGGTACGGGTATGGGGGCGATTGGCACGATGCTGTTCTCGCTGCTCCGGGCCGGGGACCACTTCGTTTCGTCGAGCTTCCTGTTCGGCAACACCAACAGCCTGTTCAACAGCTTCGCGGCTCATGGCGTGGATGTCAGCTTCGTCGACGCGACGCGCGTGGAGGCCGTGGCCGATGCAATTCGCCCGGAAACATGCCTCGTATTCGTCGAAACCATTGCCAATCCGCGTACCCAGGTCGCCGCGCTGGACGCCATCGGCGAGCTGTGCCGCGAACGCGGTCTGTTGTACGTGGTCGACAACACGATGACCTCGCCGTACCTGTTCCAGCCGCGTGAGGTGGGTGCGGGGCTGGTGGTCAACAGCTTGACCAAGTACATCGGTGGGCACGGCAACGTGCTTGGGGGTGCAATCACCGAGACGGGCGAGTTCGATTGGCGCGGGTTCGCCAACATCTACGACGACTACCGGAGTTCGGATCCCGCGCTGTGGGGCATCACGCAGATCAAGAAGAAGGGTCTGCGAGATTTTGGTGCAAGCCTTGGCCCGGAGGCGGCGCATCACATCGCGGTAGGGGCGGAAACGCTCGCGTTGCGCATGGAACGACAGTGCGCCAACACCCGTGCCCTGTGTGATTTCATGGATGCGCATCCGGGCGTGCGCGAGGTGTATTTTCCGGGCCTTGCCGGGCATCCCGAATACGACCTGGCCCAACGTTTGTTTCGCCACCCTGGCGCGTTGTTCAGCTTCGAACTGGCGGACCAGATGGATGTATTCGAGTTCCTCAACCGCCTCCAGACCGTCATTAAGTCGAGCAACCTCGGCGACAACCGCACGCTGGCGATTCCAGTGGCGCATACGATTTACTACGAAATGGGGGCGGAGCGCCGGGCGAGCATGGGAATCGATGATTCACTCATACGTATTTCCGTCGGCATCGAGGAGCCGGAGGATTTGCTCAGTGATTTTGAACAGGCACTGATCGAGGGTAGGTGATGGGGGGTCGGCTCAAAGACAAAGTTGCGATGATCACCGGTGGCGCGGGTGGCATAGGCCGCGCGGCCGGACGGTTGTTCGTTGCCGAGGGCGCCCAGGTGCTATTGGCGGACCTAGAGGAAGATGCCCTGGGTGAGGCGGTCGCAGACATCGGCAGCAACCAGGTGAGCCATTGCGTGACGGATGTTACCGATCCGGGGGCCAACCAACGCATGGTGGCGCTTGCCGAAGAACGCTACGGCGGAGTGGACATCCTGCTGGCCAACGCGGGTACCGAAGGTCAGGTGAAGCCGATCACCGAGTACGATGTCGAGGTCTTTGATCGAGTCATCGCGGTCAACGTGCGCGGTGTGTGGCTGGGATTGCAGGCGGCTATTCCAGCGCTGCAGAAGCGGGGCGGTGGCAGCATCGTCATTACGTCGTCTACCGCCGGATTGCGCGGAGCACCCGGCATGTCACCCTACATCACCAGCAAACATGCGGTGATCGGCATGATGCGCTCGGCAGCTCTTGAGTGCGCGCCGCTGGGGATTCGGGTCAACACGGTCAACCCTTCTCCGGTAGAGACGCGCATGATGCGCAGCCTCGAAGAAGGCATGGCGCCGGGTGCGGGCGAGGCGGCTCATGAAATGATCAAGTCGCGCATTCCGCTACAGCGCTATGGGGAACCGGATGACATCGCCACGCTGATGTTGTTCCTGGCGAGTGATGAAAGCAGCTTCATCACGGGGTCTGTCTACATGGCTGATGGAGGTATGACGGCCTGATGCGCGACGCATTGATGAACACCGACCTTGCGCTACCCAATCGTCGCACGGGCAAAGTACGTGATATCTATGACGTTGATCTCGGCGCAGAATCGGGTCTATTGATCGTTGCGACAGACCGGATCTCGGCCTTCGATGTCGTACTTCGCAACGGCCTGCCGGGCAAAGGCATCGTGCTCACGCAGATCTCCCGGTTCTGGTTCGACTTCTTCGGTGACTCGGTCGAGCATCATCTGTTGTCCACGGACGTTGCCGATGTACCCGGGTTAAGCGACGTGGAGCGTGAGGCGCTGGCGGGGCGGATCATGCTGTGTCGGAAAACTGAGGTCGTGCCAATCGAATGCATCGCGCGCGGCTACATCGCTGGTAGCGGTTGGAAGGACTATCAGCGCGACGGCAAGGTCTGCGGCATCGAGCTCCCAAAGGGGTTACGCAACGGCGATCGTCTCGAGAAGCCGCTGTTCACGCCGTCCACCAAGGCCGAGTCGGGTCATGACGAGAACATCAGCGTAGCCGAAGGGGCTGCGCTGGTCGGTGAGGAACTGATGAGTTGGCTGGGCGCAACGACCTTGTCACTGTACTCGAGGGCGCGCGAATACGCGCTGCAGCGCGGCATCATTCTGGCCGACACGAAGTTCGAGTTCGGGCTGATTGTTGGTCGGAGCACGCCGCTGCTGATCGACGAGATTTTCACGCCGGACAGTTCCCGATTCTGGCCAGCCGATCTGTGGGCACCGGGGGGTGAACAGCCAAGCTTCGACAAACAATTTGTCCGCAACTATCTCGAAACACTGGTTGCGGATGGGGGCTGGGACAAGACACCGCCCGGACCGGTGCTGCCGGATGACGTGGTAGTGGATTCACTCGAGCGATATCTTGAAGCCTACACCCGCCTGACGGGTCTCGAGTTGGATCTCGACGCCTGGTGAGGGTTTCCTACAGCGCACCTCGATGCTACGCCAGATCCAGTGTTTCCTTAAAGCCTGACGGCTCGTGGGGGCCGATGATCAGTTGCTCCAGTACACCCGTACCGGTGCGGGTGCCCTGTGCATCGGTGAGCGTCGACGTGCCGAAGGCCTGGATGTGCAAGTTGCCTGGATCGCCGGGCGCCATGTCCGCCAGGGCAAATTGGTCGAAGCCCACTTCAAGTTCGCCGTGATACAAACCGTGGCCCCACTCCGGATGGCCATAGCCCAGACCTTTCATGTAGAAGTGCCACTGGGGTCTGAATTCCAGTGTTGATACGTTATCCGCGTCGTCGGTCATCTCGATACGAGCGGTTGCGGCGTGTCGAGTTCCAGGCGTGAACGTCAGCTCACTGCGCACCTGGCTCATTACCTGGGCTTCGCCCCCCAGCTCAGCGATCGCTCCGCTGGTGTTCCAGGGTTTTCCGTGGGCATCGTCGTTAAGGTGATAGAACGTTGCACAGTCGTCGAAGTTGAATGGGGCCCAGAGCCAGTAAAACTGATTCGCGCCCGCATACGGGTTCGTCTGGGGATCGCCCAGCCCGACGGCCCGGATGCCCCAGGATCGATCGCGGGTGCCCAGCATCTGCGCCGCGTCGAATCGCTTCCCGTCCAACTCCAGCCAGCCCTGATAGGTGCCGTTCTGGGTCATTCGGGTGGAGTCCATGGACATCATGGATCCAGTTCGACGGGTGAAGCGTGGCTCTTCGAGCGCAGCCACCCGGGCGTTGAAGCGCAAGTCGGCTTTAATGCCGTGTGCCGCGCTGTCGACGAGTAGCCGCAGCACCTGGAGCGGTTCGATGACCTCAACTTCAATAGGCCCAACGCGCGTATCGAGGCGCTCCATTGCCAGCAATCTGGAGGCGTGCAGATTGTGCTGAATTCCGTCGTGAACGATACAGAACGAAGCGTCGATGACATTGAGGTGTGGGTAAACGCCGAGCGCTGCGGCGAAGAACAGACTTCCGTCCGGCAGATAGCCGTTGAAGAAATAGCGGTCGTAGAAATTCCGGTGACTTCCCGAATAAGCGATCGGCTCTGGCGTCTGGTGGATGGGATAGTCGTCGGCCTTTGTTAACATGACCTGCTTCTCGTGCGGGGCGCCTGAGGTTAGCCAAGATAGCGGGTACGCTCAACTCATGAATTGGGCAGAATACAAACAAGCATGCGATCAGCCGGACGTCGTGTCCCGCTGGATGTTGGAGCAGACCTGTGAACTGCTTGACGCGAAAAATGCAGATCTGAGCGATGCCTTGAGGAGCGTGTTGCGCAACGGGAGGCCGTTGCCGAAACCAGCGGACCATCGCGGCGCTGCAGCGACGGAAATGTTCCGGATCGAGCTGGATGCCACCGCTGCACATCGTATCTGCAACTGCGTGACCGCGGCAGTTGCGGACCAGATCGAGACCAGCGGAACTCGTGGGCGCGGACTTGGCGGGTTCGTTGAAGCGTGGCGGGAGTATGCTGAGTCGAGACTTAGATCAATGAAAAACGCATAAGGAGGATAGCGGTGAGCGAAGCAACGCAGGTCGTCATGAGTCTGATCGAGGCATTCAATGCCAACGATCTGGATGCGATTACCGACCACTTCACGGATACGTCCGTATACCACAACATACCCATGGAGGCGGTAACTGGCGCCGCCGCCATACGAGAAGCATTGAACGGCTTCCTTGGGATGTCCACGGCGATCGACTGGGTGCTCGTGCACATCGCCGAAGGAGAAGACGGGGCAGTCCTCACGGAGCGCGTGGATCGGTTCGAAATCAATGGCAAGTGGCTCGAACTGCCGGTTATGGGCACGTTCGAAGTCAGCGGCGGCAAGATCCAGGCCTGGCGTGACTACTTCGACTTGAACCAATTTCAGTCGCAGTTGGCCTGACCATGGCGCGGCGGGAAATTGAGAGCGAAGTCGCTGGCAACGTCTGGAAGGTGGAAGTCGCCGAAGGTGATACCGTTGCTGCGGGAGAGGTGCTGCTGATACTCGAATCGATGAAGATGGAAATACCTCTGGAGAGCCCGGAATCCGGACGCGTGGCTGAACTCCGCGTCGCCCCGGAGGACAGCGTGGATGAGGGGCAGGTGCTGGTCGTGCTCGAAACCTGAACCGCTCGCGTCACGTTATGGCTCGTTGAAACGTCTTTAGGTATCCACTCACATTGAGGAGCCAGTGCACCCGGTCACCGCCCATCGCGATCGATTGATCGGATTTGCCTACCGAATGCTCGGCAGCGTCGCCGATGCCGAGGACGTAATTCAGGATGCCTACCAGCGCGTTCACGACCAAGCCGAGGTGAAGCTCTCGAGCGCGTACCTGATGCGGGTGGTTTCCAATCTCTGTGTCGACCGATTGCGCGCGGAACAGGTGCGGCGTCGTGAGTATTCCGGCCCATGGCTGCCGGAACCGTTGCTGGACCCATCGACGCCAGCAGACGTCGCACAGCTCAGCGAAGATCTGAGCTTTGGCTTTCTGCTGCTGCTGGAGCGGTTGTCGCCCGCTGAGCGGGTGGTGTTCGTGCTACGGGAAGCCTTCGACTATTCTTTTGCGGACATCGCTGAACTGCTTGATCTCAGCGTCGAAGCATGCCGCCAGCGTTTCAGCCGGGCGCGGCGCCGTTTCGCCGGCACAGAACTGCCGGCGCATGAACCCGTGGCGGAACAGAAGGCGATGCTCGAGCGGCTGGTGATGCTGGTTTCGGAAGGCCGCGTCGAAGGCCTGGTCGAGATGTTGAGCGACGATGCACTGCTGATCAGCGATGGGGGTGGCCTGGTCAGCGCGGCAGTTCGGCCCGTTGCGGATCGCCAGCGGATCGCACGTGTGTTGGTCCACATCGCGGGCCGAGCGCTCCAGGAGGGTGGTCTCGACTATCGATTCGTCAACGTAAATGGCGGTTGGGGGCTGATCGTGCAGCAGAGCGGTGCGCCCCATTCATGCATCACCCTGGAGAGTCGCGACGGCCTGGTACGACGCGTCTACATCGTCAGAAACCCCGACAAGATACGACCGATCGGTTCGATCTGACCGCGGGTTCTCGGCTTTTGTCTGCTTCCGGGGCGTATGTCACACTGCGGGGCTCGTGCGGAATTCGGGACGTTCAATGGGCAGTTGGGATAGCGAAGTAGAGGAGCTCAAGCGACGGGAGAACCTGGCGCGCGTCCAGGGTGGCAAGGCCGGCATCGCGAAGCAGCATGCGCGGGGCCGGCTCACGATTCGCGAACGAATTGATGCGTTTCTCGATCCGGGCAGCTTCCAGGAGCATGGCAAAGCAACCGCGATCCCCGATTACGACGCCAACGATGAACTCATCGGCTTCGTACCTGCGAACTACGTGGTTGGGCTGGGCATGGTCGCCGGACGACGGGTGGCGGTTGGGGGCGAAGATTTTACGCTGAAGGGTGGGTCGCCCAATTCGGCCGGGCTGCGTAAAAGTGTGTATGCCGAGCATATGGCGGTGAACTATCGTGTCCCACTGGTGCGGATGCTGGAAGGCGGCGGCGGCAGTGTGAAAGGGACCGGGCGACGCGGCGGAACGGTTGGCGAACCGATCCACACCGAGCCCCGTTTCAAGATCATTTGCGATGCGATGGGCCAGGTCCCCGTTGCGTCCGCCGCGCTTGGCGCCGTGGCCGGATTCCCAGCCGGTCGACTGGTGGCTTCACATTTCGCGGTCATGACGCGCCATACGTCGCAGGTGCTGATCGGCGGGCCAGCGCTGGTGGAACGCGCCCTCGGGGTACGCATGACCAAGGAGGAACTCGGCGGGGCGCAGGTACATGCCAGCAGCGGTATCGTGGACAACATTGCGGAAGACGAGTACGACGCATTCGCGCAGATTCGATGCTTTCTGAGCTATCTGCCGAGCAACATATGGCAACGTGCGCCGCGCGTCGGCAATGAGGACGCGCCGGGGCGAACCGAGGAGGAACTGCTGTCGATCGTGCCGCGAGACTCCAATGCCCCGTTCGACATGCGGAGAATCGTCGAACTGGTCATGGATCGCGATTCCGTGTTCGAAATGGGTGCACTCTACGGCCCAAGCCAGATCTGCGCGCTGGCGCGCCTCAATGGACAGCCGGTAGGCGTCTTGGCGAATGACTGCACTGTCTATGCCGGCGCGATGACCGCGGAAGCGGCGCAGAAATACCGGCGGTTCGTCGAGACGTGCGATATGTTCCATCTTCCCGTCGTCAACTTCGTTGACCAGCCTGGTTTCATGATTGGACCGGAAGCGGAACGCAACGGCACCATCCGCTACGGCATGGCGGCCGTGGCCGCGGCGGTTCAGGCGTCTGTACCGTGGGCGTCGATTCAGGTCCACAAGGGCTTTGGCGTGGCCACAGCAGCACACTATGGCAGTGACGCGTACGTGCTGGCCTGGCCATCCGTCGAGTCCGGGGCGTTGCCCGTGGAGGGCGGCGTCGCAGTTGCGTTTCACCGGGAGATTGCCGCTGCGGAGGATCCCGAGGCGAAACGCAACGAACTCGAGAATCAACTCAAGGATGCGCGCTCACCGTTTCCCCGAGCCGAATCGTTCGCGGTCAACGAACTGATCGACCCGAGGGAGACGCGGCCAGCGCTGTGTGACTGGATCGAGTGGATTCAGCCGAAGCTGGAGGATCTGACCGGTCCGGTCACTTTTCCGATTCGACCCTAGGATCCTCTGATCTCAGCCGCGTGAACGCTTGATCAGCGGCTCTCTGGCTGGGTTCGAGTCGATGGATTCCTGTAGAATCGCGCGTTCTCGAATCTGACACTGATCGGAGTAATTGATATGAGCATCGATTTCCAGGGCAAAGTGGCCGTCGTTACCGGCGCGGGTGGCGGGCTTGGCCGCTGCCATGCACTCGAGTTGGCGAAACGCGGTGCCAGGGTGGTCGTCAACGATCTAGGCGGCTCCATGGATGGGACCGGTGGTTCCTCGGAAGCAGCCGTGGTGGTGGTCGATGAGATCAAAGCAGCGGGTGGCGAAGCGATCGCCAACGGAGGATCGGTGTCGGATCCGCAAGGTGCCAAGAGCATGGTCGAGGATGCCATGGAAGCCTGGGGACGCGTGGATATCCTGATCAACAATGCCGGCATCCTGCGCGACAAGAGCTTTACCAAAATCACGGTCGAGGACTTTCAGGCGGTCCTTGACGTGCATCTAATGGGCGCTATGTACTGCACCAAGGAAGTCTGGCCGATCATGCGTGAGCAGAACTTCGGTCGAATCATCATGACGACCTCACCGTCCGGTCTTTACGGTAATTTCGGACAGACCAACTACGGTGCGGCCAAGATGGCGCTCGTTGGGTTCATGAATACGCTGAAGATCGAAGGCGCCAAGAACAATATCCACACCAACGCGGTTGCACCCGTGGCGGCGACGCGCATGACGGAGAGCTTGATGCCGGAAGAAGCCCTCAAGCGGCTTGGTCCGGAGTTGGTGACGCCGGCGGTGATCTTTCTGTGCAGCGAGGATGCGCCCAACGGTGTAATCCTGCAGGCTGCGGGCGGTCGTTACTCCGTCGCGTGCGTGGTCGAGAATGAGGGGATCGATCTCGGTGCCGATGCGACCGTAGAAGACATTGCAGATAACTACGACGCCATCGTGGATCTGAGCGGCGCAAAGCCGCGCAACATGCTGCAACTTGCACAGCAGTAGCGGCGCAAGTACGTTGCCATGGCGGCGATAGTGCTCACGTTGACGCTGACTGTGATCGTCGCCGGGGTCGCCTGGCTGATCCTCGGTAGCAGGCTGAACCTGCATGCGGATGCGCGTCAGAATGACCTGCTCAATCTGCTGAGCTACGCGGGCGTCGCGCTGGTACCGATTTTTGTGATCGTGTTTTTTGCCATGGAGCGACTTTGACCGTGGACCTCGGCATTGACGTCGATGCCATCAAGGGGTTTCTCGATCCTGCAGAAGGCGCTCGGCTGAACGCACTCGCGGCGGAAGTGGGTCGCCTGGGGCCCTGCCTGGAAATCGGCAGCTACTGTGGCAAATCGACGGTGTATCTGGGCGAGGCGTGCCGACGAGTGGGCTCGATACTCTATGCGCTGGATCACCACCGCGGCTCCGAGGAGCACCAGTTGGGGGAGGAGTACCACGATCCGGACTTGTACGATGCCCAGGGCGCCCAGATGGATTCGTTCGGGGCATTCCGACAGACTATGGACCGCGCCGGGCTCAATGATGTCGTGGTGCCCCTGGTGGCTGCCTCCGGGGTTGTCGCGCGTGCTTGGAGCACCCCATTGGCGATGGTGTTCATCGACGGCGGACACAGCCGTGAAGCGGCTTTGACGGACTACCGGAGTTGGGCGCCGCACGTCATACCGGGGGGAATTCTTGCGATTCACGACATCTTCGAAGATCCGGATGCCGGTGGGCAGGCGCCCTACGAAACCTATCGGCTGGCGCTGGCGTCAGGGCTGTTCGAGGCGCGCGAGATGACCGGAACCCTCGGAGTTCTCGAACGCAGGCGGTAATCGGACCTCGGTAAACAATCGGTTCGCTCGCGTGTGTTGTGCCAGCGCGTCGCCGGCAAGCAGTACCGCGCCGGCGGTCCAGGTGGGCCGTTCCTCGGGCCACAACACCTGATCGCGCAAGGCATATCCGGTCCACCAGGAACCGTCTGCCGCCCGGTAGTCGTGCAGCCAGCTGAATACCTCGGTGGCGCGTTGGGTCTCGCCGGCTGCGGTCAAAGCCAGGGTCAACTCACAGGTTTCGGCAACGGTCACCCACGGTTCCTCGGCCACACAGCGACAGCCCATGCCTTTTTCGACGAACCGGTCCCACTGGGCACGCAGCCGTCGCCGCGCCGCTTCGCCCTCCAGAACCCCCGTCAGGACGGGATAGAACCAATCCATCGAGTAACGGGACTTGCTCGGCCAGGTGCGGTCGAAGCGCTCCGGCTTATTGCGAATCGCGTCGCCGAGCCGCTCGCGTATCAGCAACCATCCACGGGGATCCTTGCCCAGCACTACACAGATGTTCGCCATGCATTCCAGACTCTTGTAGATCGAGCTGCAGCCGGTGATGAGCGCGTCCTTGTTGATGCCCGTGCGGGTATCCAACGCCCAGTACACTTCCCCGTGTGGGGTCTGAAGGTCGGCAATGAATTCCATCGCCGCGCGAGCCACCGGCCACATGTCCTGAAGAAACATGGTATCGGGGTTGATCAGGTAGTGGTGCCAGATTCCGGTCGCAACGTAAGCGACAAAGTTGGTTTCCGCGCGCGTTCCGTCCACTACTGCGCCATCCTTGTAGGCGGCCAACCACGAACCGTCCCGGCGTTGTTGCTCGGCCAGCCAGTAGAACGCCCGCTGCGCCTGCTGGTGAAGGCCACCGATGCTCAAACCCATGGCGGCTTCGACGTGGTCCCAGGGATCGAGGGTGCCGTCCTCGTACCATGGAATGCCACCATCGTGACACTGCACGGCGGCGATGTAGTCGACCGTAGCGCCGAAGTACTCCTTCGGGAACAGGCCTTTGGACACGTAGAGCTGGGTCACGTGAGTCCCCGCACGAAGTACATCACGATGCTCTTGCCGAACCAGGGGTTGAGCAGCCTGTCCAGCCAGCGGGTCAAGCGTGGTCGGCTCATCAGATCCCACACCAGTAGCCGGTGATAGAGCCGGACGGGAGCCGCGTTTTCGTTGCCCCAGAACAAACACCGCAACCACCAGTACGGAACGTGCAAGGCGTGGGCACCGTGCGTGGCGTAATGCACCATATCGACGTGCTCCGCGGCGTCCTTGAGTTGTTTGCGTCGAAAGATCCGAACGTGGCCTCCTTCGACTTCGTGATAGGCGTCGGACAACTTCCAGCAGATCCATTCGGGGGCGAATCTGGGAACACTGAGCGCTAACAACCCACCGGGCTTGAGAACTCGCTGAATTTCACGGAGCACCGCCTGGTAGTTGTGGATGTGTTCCAGGACTTCGGAGCAGATGACCCGATCAAAGCTCGCATCGGCAAAGGGCAAGGTCAATCCGCTGCCGACGATGAAATCTAGGGATTTCCCCGCTGCGTTCGGATCTTCGAAGTCACTGAAGCGACCCCGGGCAATGTCGATGTCGCCCCGCCTCAAGTCCAGGCCGATCACTTGAACATCGGCGTGCAGGTACGCAGTAATTGCATGCCGGCCTTCTCCGCAGCCCAGGTCCAGAACACGCTGGCCGGTGTTCAGCGGTAGGCGGTGCAGATCCACGGTCTCGAGGCTCATGCGGCCATGACCTCAGCGTACAACTGCGTCATCTGCCGCGCGGCTTGCTCCCAGCTGAAGTATTCGCCAATGCGCTGTCGGCCACGCCGGGCGAAGTCGTTGCGCAAATCCGGATTGTCGAGCAGCATCGCCACGGCGTCTGCCAGCGCGTGGGGGTCCTTTGCCGGAACCACAACGCCGGCGTCGCCGACGACCTCCGGGAGCGCGCCGCCGTCGCTGGATACCACCGGCACGCCACAAGCCATCGCTTCACCGGCGGGCAAACCGAACCCTTCGTATTCCGATGGGACGATTGCGATCGCCGATTGCGCGTACAGTTCGCGAATCTCTCGGGTGCTGAGTTGATGGCGAAACTGCACGGCATGGGTCAATCCAAGGGAGCCGATCAGGCGCTCTGTGGGCCCACCCTTCTTGGGACGCCCGATGATCACCAGCGTCAATTGCGGGCGTGTCCGGCGAAGTTCCGCGAAGGCGCGAATCAGGTGCCGAGTTCCCTTTAACGGCTGGTCCGCGCTGGCGGTTGATATCAGTTGCGATGGGTTGCGATCCACACCCTGGATCGGGTAGAAATCGGCGCCATCGATGCCGTTGTAGACGACGCTCAAGCGCGCCTGGTCGATGCCGAAGGCGGTGCTGATGTCCGCCCGGGAGCGTTCGCTTACGGTGACCACGTGCTTGAGCTTGCGCGCCACGCGGGTCTGCATGCCGAGGAAGGAATGCCAGCGACGAATCAGCAGCCGTGACTGCCAATCGGGGGCGTTGGCGAGCGCGATGTCGCGATCCCAGGTGATGGGATGATGAATCGTCGTGAGCAGCGCATAGCCCAGTCGTTGCAGCCGCAGCAGGCCGTAAGCGAGGCATTGATTGTCGTGCAGTACGTCATAGCGTGGCCGGTGACGTTTCAGGTACGCCACCAGACGCCGGCCGAAGCTGTAAGGTTCGGCAAAACCTCCGGTGAGCATCGAGAAATATTCAGTCAGGTCCGCCACGGATCCGAAGTGGCGTGGCCGCAGCGCGCTCACATGGCTGGAATGCTCGAACAGGTTCAGACCGGGCAGTTTGATCAGACCGACTCGAGGGTCGAGTTCGGGATAGGGCTCGCCCGAGATGACATCGACCTGGTGGCCGAGTTCCACCAGGCTTTTCGACAGGTACTTCAGATAAACGCCTTGACCTCCGCTGAACGGATTGCTCCGGTAGCCCAGCAGGCAGATTCGCAGCGGTGCGATGTGGTCATCCGTAGGGCCCCCGGTTGTCCGGGCAGCCTGAAGCGCAGTCATGTTCAGCGTCACGTCAACGTAATTGGTCTTATGCGCTTGGTGGCGCGGATGCAATGAAAAACGCCGGTCCGCGGCAAACCTCGATTTGGCACTTCAGGCGGGCGAACGGCGGATTCTACGGACTGCGGGCATGCTTTGGTAGCCCGCGGAGAGCAGCGGTCAGATTATCCCTTGCGTGAGAACGCGACCTTGGGGGGCGCCACGTCGGTCGAACGGCGTTGGTAGTTGGTGTCTCCGTCCGGTCGCAGGCGACGCTCAGGACCGTAGCTGGGCTCGCAGTGCTGCTCGGCGTAGACATGGCTGAACAGGTTTGCAATCCACAGCTGACCTTCCTGAGTTTTGCGCAGGTACCGAAGGCCCTCGGAGATGTAGGGTCTCACGCGCTCGAAAAAGAACGAGGGATATTCGGCGCGCAGCTCGCCTGCGTTAGCGTAGCCAAGGCGCTCGGCTTCACCGGTCTCGCTGAACTCGGTGTAGAGACGCGACAACTTCTGAATGTATTGAGGGTCGGCCATCTGACCGATCAGGTCGGCGGCCCTTACCAGGCCGGCATAGTCGCCAACGCGTTGGTAGAACGCGTCGGTCGGGACTGGAAACCGGGTCATCTCGATGTTGTGAATCAACACGCCGGCGTCTATGGCGTGTTCCGTGGCAAAGCGTTCCTTGACGAACAGGCAACTCCGGGTCACATGGTAGGGCGCCATGTACGCATCAGTTGCGCCGGGGGGCGGGATCGCCGTGTCACCGAACTCGTTGACGATGTAGCGTCCGCCGCGGTCGCCCTTGAGGATGCCGCGCACGAATCCGATGTCGTGATACAACATGGCCAGGAGCGAGTGAATCCAGTCCTCGGCGCCGACGTCCCCTTGGGACATCAAGCGTCCCCAGAGGATGGCCTGGCCGACGTCGGTCACCATGATGGTGTGGTTGATGTCGTGATAGGAGCAGTCCGAATTGGTGAGCGCTTCCAGCGCCATGCGTGCGCTCTGCTCGAACACGCTGGACTGGTTCGATTCCGCGCTGGGATACGCCTTGTTGAAGGTGGACACCAACTCGGCAACGAAGGCGTCGATCACCGTCAGAGTCGGACTGAACATGTTCCTGCAAGCACCTCCTTTGGCTGGAGGCAGTGTAGGGGAGCGAACCGCGTCACAACGTGCACCGTGGCACATTTGGGGTTTTTCACGCGACGCACTGGCGCGTGTCGTGGGGCCCGGATGGGTTACGACGCTCATGTGACAGAGCCGACTAACATGAATAGAATACATGTTCATTCCTGTGTACATTAGGTGTGCTCATGATAAGCCTGGAGCTTCGGCACCTACGCACGCTGGCGGCGTTGCGGGAAACTGGAAGTCTGGTAGAGGCCGCGGAACGGGTGTTTCTCACCCAGTCGGCCCTGTCCCATCAGATCAAGGATCTCGAGGACCGGCTCGGCGGCCCCCTGTTCGTCCGCAAGACCCGTCCCGTAAGGTTTACCTCGACCGGTACCCGGCTACTTCGGCTGGCCGACGAAGTGCTGCCCCTGGTACACGGGGCGCAACACGACCTCGAGCGTCTCGCCGGCGGACAATCGGGGCGCCTGTTCATGGCAATTGAATGCCACAGTTGCTTCGAATGGTTGCTACCGGCCATCAACCGCTACCGAGAGTCCTGGCCGGACGTCGAGCTGGACATTTCCAGCGGTTTCAATTTCGCGCCGCTACCGGCTCTTGCGCGTGGCGATCTGGACCTGGTGATCACCTCTGACCCGGTGACGTCCCTGGATCTGACCTATCACCCGTTGTTCAGTTATGAGGCACAGCTTGCGCTCAGCGTCGAGCATCCCCTGCTGGAGCGCGAGTGGCTCGAGCCCGTTGATCTTGCCGATGAGGTGCTGATCTGCTATCCGGTGGACCGCGCCCGGCTGGACGTGTTCAGCGGATTTCTCGATCCGGCCGGCGTCGAACCGGCGCGCGTCCGCAGCGCGGAACTGACGCCGATGATGATCCAGCTGGTCGCCAGCGGCCGCGGGGTGGCCTGCCTGCCGAACTGGGCGTTGAACGAGTATCTGGAGAAAGATTACATTGCGGTCCGATCGCTGGGCGAGGATGGGCTGTGGCCGACCTTGTACGCCGCGGTTCGCCGTGGAGAACAGGATGCGCCGTTCATCACCGGATTCGTCGAGACGGCCATAGAGACGTGTTTCGAGAGCCTGGTGGGGATCGTTCCGGCTCTGCCGGAGGACGACTGACGCGATATTGTGCGGCGCTGCGGAACCGTTACGGAACCGTTACGGAACCAACACGCTATGCGTCCAACCTTCGTTGGAGGCTTCGTACAGAACGCGTTCGTGCACCCGTTCTCCGCTCAACTTCAATCGCTCGATGCGGCGGGGTTCGATGCGGTATCCGGTCGCGCCCGCCGGCGCAACCAGGTCGTTGGGCAGGGTGTCGCGTACCTCCTCATAGAGTGTCAGCAGCGCCTCCCGGGAATCAAGTACGGTGCTCTGGGGTGCTCGAGTCTCATAGAGCCAATCCATGACCTTCGGAATCTCCGGGCGCAGGTTCCAGCCGGCGCGAACGGTCTCGGGGTCGATTGCCGCCAAGCCGGCCTGCAACCGATACTGCACCCCGATGCTGGCGAGATAGATGAGGACACCGACGGTATCACTGGCTTCGATCTGGTGATGTTTCGGACTGCTGGCGTTGATGAAGATACCGATACCGGGATCCAGGTCTCGAAGCACCAGTACCCGCGCCTCGGGTAAGCCATCTGGCGCGACGGTTGCCAAAACGCACAATGACGCCCAGGGGTCCGCGTGTCGCTGGGCCTCTTCCCGGTCTGCGCTCAATAGGACGAGCGGGTCGGCGATGCCTCGGGGTTCGGCGGGGATAGTCACATCTTGACGTACGTGCCGGTGCGCGCCGGGTCGCGGAGTTCTTCCGGCGCGTTCAGCTGATGGCGTTTGGCAATCTGGTACAGGAGGCCGTGACCGGTTCCGGACAGTGAGTCCCGGATAACCTGGTCTGGATCGACGGCTTCCGCTCGAGCGAGCAACCGTTCGAAGGTGAACAGAAAGTTGTTGGTATGCCGGGCGCGCACGTCTGTGCCGTAGAACAGCGCGAAACGGCTGGCTTCGTCGTCCAGCATGATGTGTGTTTCGAGCAACCTGCGGGTGAACACTTCCGGGTCGTTCTGACCTAGACGCGAAAACAGCTCACTTTGCTCCTCCTGAGTCACGTGTCCGTCGGCGGCCGCGCTCTGGCTTGAGATAAACAGCAGACCCGTGGTGGTGCCCAGCTGAGCGCGCACGTTCTGAGCAATGGTCAAAAATGTTTGCTGGCGCGCGTGCACTTCCGATTCAGCCAGTTTTTCGGATTGAATGACCGATTGCTCCGCACTGCGCTCAATCTCGTGCAACTGGGAACTCAGCGCCTCGGTGTTCCGTTCCAGTTCACGCTGCTGAATGAAATAACCGATCACCAGCCAGAGAAACGCCAGCGGCGCGAACGCGCCTTCGAGAAAATTACCTAACTCGTCCGCCGGCAGGACGGTAAACGCGTTCCAGCCGACGGTGACCCGAATGTAGAAATAACCCAGCAACAACCACGCGAGGGTCACGACCAGCCCGAACCAGGTACGCCAATCGAGGCTGGAGAGCCGGCTCACGAGCGGAACAGCTGGTGGTTTTTGCTTGGCGGAAACCTGTTCAGGGATCGAGTCGCGCATCGCCGATAACGTTCAGCTAAGCTGTTGGCGCCGGGGTTTCCGGTTCGTCCGCTGGCTCAGCGGCTGTATCAGCGGGTGCAGCCACAGCGCCGGTTCCGTCGTCCGCACCGGCGCCGTTCAGATTGCGGCGGATCTCGGCAACGTCCCGCTGTATCTCACTGACGCGGAAGATCACGTCGGGTAGCTGGTCCGATATCCGCCAGATGAGGTAGGCGACGGCGGCCAACAGCAGAAAGGAGATGAAGTCTATCATGGTGCTCCCTTATGGCGATTAACTGGGTAATGCGAAAGATACGTATAACGGGCCGCGCCCGGCTAGTCCAGAGTACCCGTCAATGACTTTCCTGGGAACTCTCGATCCCGTTGCCCGTCGGGACGAAGGGCAAGCCGACTTCCTTCTGCCGGAACGGTAGTAGCGCATCGGGTTGTTTGGTGAGCAGACCTAGGTCGAGGGCGCGTTTCGCCAGTCCATTGTCAGGCTCCCGTTGTGGTATCGAGCGTTTTCGGGGAGCGGAAGACGATCAGTTCTCCGGAGCCCGGTGTGATGTCCGCCCAGCGGCCCGGAATGTCGATGGCGGCGATTCCGAAGGTCGGAAAGTCGTCGATCAGGGGCCTGTCCAGCAGAGTGTTGGCAAACTCGGTGACACCCGGATTGTGGCCGATCACAGCCGCGCTGGGGCAGTGGTCGGGTAGTGCGTGAACGCTGGCGAGTAATTGTGGAGGGGAGGCGAGGTACAGGTCCCTGCTGCATTCGAGGGCATCGTGGTCGAGACCGCAGGCATCCAAGAGGTACCCGGCGGTGCGCCGTGTGCGCAGCGCATCACTCGCGAGAATACGCTCGGGCGGCAGGTTCTGGGCAGCGAGCCAGGCGGCCATCAGGGGCCCATCCCGACGGCCGCGGCCATTGAGATCCCGGTCGTGGTCTCCCACCGATGCGCCGCTCCAGGACGATTTCGCATGTCGAATGATCCAGAGGCGTGGCATGTGCGTTATGCCATCCTGTTCGCACGTCGCAGCCTGGGAGGGTACGGTCCTGGTCGGCGGTCTACACTCACCGGAGGTCAATCCCAGATGGCGAAGAACTCGTCGAATGCCTGGAACTGGCCGCCGCTGGCCGACGACGGGACGATGATCGGGGTTTTCACGCCGGCGTCGAACCACGCCTCGATTCCGTCCCGGACCTGCGTGGCCGTACCGAACAATGTCGTGTCGGCCAGCCAGCGGTCCGACAGACAGTCGCTGACCTGGTCGGTATCACCCCGTTCCAGAGCGGCTTCGACGGCCTGCATTTCTTCTTCGTAACCCGCCTCCTTCCAGTAGTTGCGATAGTTCGGAAGCATGGCGTAACTCGTCAACGTCCGGCGATTGACCGCCTTGGCGGCTTCGACGTCGTCACTGATGCAGGTGGGAATCATGTCGCCGATAAAGAAATCGTCGTTCTGGCGAGCCGACTCGGACAAGACCGACAGGGATTCGCCCATGTGCGAGCGCGCGCCGTTGGCGAACACCATGCCCTGAGCGATCTCTTCCGACAGGCCGATCATCTTTTTGCGCAAGGTGGCCAGCACGATCGGCGGCAACTCGCCGGCGCGCGGTACGGCCTTCAACCCGTCGACGAAGTCGCGCGTGTCCGACAGCGGCTTCCCGGTTTTAATTCCCAGGCGATCGAGCACCGGTGCATGGCTGACGCCCACGCCGAAGCGGAAACGCCCGCCGGATACCTCGTGAATGAACGAGGCGGTCTGGGCGAAGTCGGTCACCTGGCGGGTGTAAATGGGCGTGATGCTGGTGCCGAAGTGGACCCGTTCGGTGACCAGTGCCAGCGCCTCGCACAGGGCCAGGCCGTCGCCCAGACTTGGACAGTAGATTCCAGGAAAGCCGCGCGTCTCGATGTCGCGGGCCAGGTCGAGGGTGGCCTGCCGGCGACCCGGGATCGCGGCCAGGCTCAGCGCAGGAAGGCGCGAGGTGCTCATACGGTTCTCTCCAATGCGTGGTTCCGGGGATCGGCGGTTCGCGACGCAGCCGCAACGTCACGTGCTGCGCCGTCAAGGTTGAACGAATTACAGGTTCCCATCAAGGTGCCTCACCCCAGACGATGGCGGGAAACGAGCCGGCGCGTGTGGCGGCGGTGCTGGGCGAGATAGCGGTCGTTGACGAATAACTTCACCAGCACGATGCCCGCCAGGAACCCCCCGATATGCGCCCAGAATGCCACCCCGCCCGCTGAATTCTGGGTCAAGGCGGGTAACGCGCCGAGCAGCTGCAGCAGAAACCAGTAGCCCAGCATGAACACCGCCGGTATCGCCACGGTGGTCATGTAGAAGCCGAGAAAGATGAACGTGTTGACGCGTATCCGGGGAAACAGGAATGCATAGGCGCCCATGACGCCGCCGATGGCTCCCGATGCGCCGACCATCGGCGTGATGCTCGAAGGATCGGTCACGATCTGGGCAAATGCGGCGGCCAGACCGCAAATCAGATAGAACACCGCGAACCGCAGGCGGCCCATGACGTCCTCGACGTTGTCTCCGAATACCCACAGGAACCACATGTTGCCCAGGATGTGAAACCATCCGCCGTGCATGAACATGGAGGTGATTGCGGCGCTCGGGTGGCTGTTTCCGTCAATCACGCATACCAGGTCGCGGCTGATCTGAACGTGCGTGCCAGGCTCGGCGATGCCGAGCAGGTGTGCTGGAATCAGGCCGAACTGGCAGACTGACGTCCCCAGGGCGCGATCCGCGCCCAGCCCCTGAACGAATATCCAGATGGCCGCATTTATCGCGATGATCGCCGCGGTCACGAGCGGCAAACGCAGCGTCTGATTTTCATCGCTCAGGGGGAACATCTGACCAAGGCCGGTACCGCTGTTAACCTCGCAGACACAACCTGACGTTCTGCTCACATAGGGTCAAGACGGGTGGTAATGCTGGTACAGGCGCGCGGTCTTGGCCATTCGGTGGGGCAGCGAACCTTATTCGACAACATCGATCTCACGATTGCCCAGGGCGATCGGATCGGCCTCGTTGGCCACAATGGGTGCGGCAAGTCGACCCTGCTCGGTCTCTTGGGCGGTGATCAGGAGCCTGACACCGGCGAGTTGATCCGCCGGCGTGGGCTAAGGCTCGGCAGGGTCGAACAATTTCTGCCAACGCCGGTCGCGCGGCTGACCGCGGCGCAGGCGGTGGCGGCCAGTGCCGACTCGCGTGTGGAATCCGATATCGACTCGGGGGTGGATTCGGGGGTAGAAGAGTGGCGGATTGAGGCGCTGCTGAGCGCGCTCGGTTTCAGCCTGGCGGAAATGGCCTACCGCGCGGGTGATCTCAGTGGTGGTCAGCAGAATCGCATCATGTTTGCTCGTGCGCTGATCACGGATCCGGAACTGGTGCTCCTGGACGAGCCGACCAACCATCTTGATCTCGCCACCCTGCGGGTGTTCGAAGACTACCTCCTCGGCCTGCGCATCGGCTACCTGGTGGTATCACACGACAGAGCGTTTCTGGATGCCGTTGCCGACCACACGGTATTCCTGCGGGATCAGCGTTTGTATCGCTTCGACCTGCCGTACAGCGCGGCGCGGCAGGCACTGAACGAAGCCGATGCAGCGGCCGTGCGCAGTCGGCAAAGCGAAGATCGCAAAATCGACGGATTGCGCTCCAGCGCTAAACGGCTCGCGGTCTGGGGCAAGGTTTACGACAACGAAAAACTGTCGCGCCGGGCCCGGAACATTGAGCGCCGCGCCGCCCGCCTGGAGGCCGAACGGACGTTTGTCAGCCGAGGCTCGGGGCTCGATCTCGACCTCGCGTTCGGAGCGATGCGTGCCAAGGAGGTCTTGCGGGTCGAATCCATGGATGTCGTGGTCGCCAAGTCGATGTTGTTCAGTGTAGATCAGCTGCTGATCAGACCTGGTGAACGCGTCGCGTTGCTCGGGGCGAACGGTTCCGGAAAGTCGACATTCATCCGAGCCCTGGTCAATCACTTTCGCGGCGAGACGGCCCACGATTCGATTCGTTTCAGTCCCCAGGTTGCGCTTGGTTATTACGACCAGGAACTGGACGAAGCCGCGGCCGAAATGAGTCTCATAGAGTTTGTCAGCCGGCGTGCCAATAGTGACGAGGAATTGGCGAAGAACCGCTTGATCGGTGCCGGCTTTCCCTATTCGGAGCACGGCAAAAGCGTGCTCGACATGAGTGGCGGCGAGCGTGCCCGGGCACTGTTCGTTGTCCTGTCGCTGACCCGACCGAACTTTCTGATTCTGGATGAACCGACCAACCACCTCGACGTCGACGGTAAGGAACAGCTCGAAGTGCAGCTTCTGGAAAGCGGCGCGGCGCTGCTGGTAACCGCCCACGATCGCCGCTTTCTCGACACGGTCGCGCAACGCTTCTTGTGTATCGACAAAGGAGTCATGCGGGAGGTGCCCGATCCGGGCGAGTTCTATTTGGCGCCTGAGCCCCGGCATGATAAGCCCGCCAGTGGACCGCCCCATATTGGGCAGGTGAGTGAGGATGTGCTGACCCGGATCGCCGAGTTGGAAGACAAGCTGGACCAGGATCGCGCGCGCAAACCGAAGTTCCAGAAACCCGCGTTGCAGCACGAGTGGCAGATCCGACTGGAGAGGCTGTATCGACGACTGGACGACGACTAGCGTGTCGGGCCGGGCGGGACCGATTCCGCATATGCGTGCGGCTAATCGATCTCGTTGAGATCGTCCCAGTTCACCCAACGGCGCGGGCGCTTGAGCATCGAGCGGCGAATCCGCGGGTAGTCGACCACGTCCAACGGATTGCGCTCGCCACCGACCAGGTAGTGGCAATCCTCGGCGAAGCTGTTGCGCAGGTTGTGCGCCGGGGATGGCACCGGCAGGCCGATGAAGTCGCCCGGTCCGACCTCGCACTCCAGATCTCCGATCTCGGCGATCGCCCGGCCTTCCAGGATATAGATGAATTCCTCATCCGCGGAGTGGCTGTGAAACTGCGTGCTGTCGTGGCCCGGCGGAAGACGGATGAGATGAATACCGATCCGCTCCAGTCCAGCGGCGGTGCCGAGACCTCGGGTCATCCGGACCGCACGTCGGTTGAACTGGTGTAGGTGTTGTTGTTCCGGGAGCGCTTTGATCTCTGCGGCCCGAATCAGGTGCGGCCTGCTCGTCTTGCTCATTGCGCGAGAATTTCGTCGAGCGCGACGAGCAGACGTGCGTTCTGTTCGGGCGTGCCAATGCTGATTCGCAACTTGTCGTCAAGGCGCGGCGTTTCGAAGTGACGTACCAATATTCCGCGGCTGCGTAATTCGGCCGCGGTTCCGCTGGCGGAAGTCGACGAATCGTCGGGCATGGTCGCGAGCAGGAAATTTGCCTGGGAATGAGGCATGGCGAAACCTCGTTTCAGCAGCGAATCGCGCAGTTCGCGACGCTCGCTACGGACCCTGCGCCAGGTTTGCTCGGCGTACTCGAGATCTTCAAAGGCAGCGCAGCCAAGTCGTTGAGCGATTGTGTTCACGTTGTAGCTGTCACGGGTCTTGGTCAGCATCGGTTCGATCAGTTCCGCCGAACCGATCAGATAGCCGAAGCGAAGACCCGCCATCGAGTAACCCTTTGACAAGGTACGCAGAATCAACACGTTGTCGAAGGCGCGCATCATGTTCATCGTGTCGTAGCGCTGCGCCGCGTCGACGAAGTCGACGTAGGCTTCGTCGATCAGCAGTACCCCGGAAAACTCGTTCGCGACGCGCGACAGCGTATCCACACTCGCAAGCACGCCGGTCGGCGTGTGCGGATTCACAATGCAGGCGAGTCGAGCGCCGGCGTCGTTCAGCGCCTGGGCGAAGTTGCGCGGCACTGTCCAGTCCTCCAACAGAGGGACGGCAAGCACTGAGCAACCCTGAATCGCAGCGAGGACCTCGTACAGGGAATAGCTGGGATCGGTTGTGGCGAAAGTCGAACCCGGATCGAGAAAGGTGGTGAAGGCGAGCCGTAGTGCTTCATCGCCGCCGTTGGTGACCAGCAGGTTTTCCATGTCCACGCCGTGGCGCTCCGCAGCGAGCGCGCGAAACTGGTCGGCGGTCGGTTGCGGATAGAGGTTCAGCGTGGCGACGTCGAAGGAAGCCAGTGCCGCGGCCACCGCGGGTCCGGGAGGGTAGGGGTTCTCGTTGGTGTTCAGCTTGATAGCATCGCCGTCCCGGGGTTGCTCGCCCCAGGTGTAGCCCTGCATGTCGCGGATGATGTCCCGTTCGTAGCTCATGCTGAAGCGGGCTCGTTGGAGGTGGCCTGCTCCGGCGCCCGGGCCGGGCCCAGAAGCTGCGCCAGCCAGCGACTCGAGGGGCTCGCCTCGAGCGCCATCTTCGCGGTCATCGTCAACGGAATCGAAAGTAGCATCCCCATGGGTCCGAGCACCCATCCCCAGAATACCAGTGACAGGAACACCACGAGGGTCGACAGGCCCAGGCCCCGACCCATGAAACGGGTCTCGACGATGGTGCCCATGACGATGTTCAGCACGAGGTAACCGATCATTACCAGGACAGCGGCGAAGGGGCCGAGCTGGACGAGGGCGAGCAGCACCGGGGGAACTGCCGCAATGATCGAACCGATGGTTGGCACGAAGTTCAGCATGAACGTCAGCAGTCCCCACAACAGGGGAAAATCTACCCCCAGCAGCGCCAATCCGGAAGCGGCGAGAATTCCGGTGATCGCGCTGATCGTCGTCTTGATCGCCACGTAGCGGTTCACGGTGTCACCGAAGCTGGCGAACCGATCGAATCCCGGTGCTGGTTCCTGAATGGCGCGGCGCAGCTTTCCCGGAAAGCTTGCGACTTCCGAGAGGATGAAGATGATCGTCAGCAGAATGAGAAAACCGTTGCTTAGGACGCCACCCAGACTACTCAACGCATTGCGTACGATGTCCAGGGCCACTGCCGGGTCGAAGTAGGAAAGCAGCGCGGCTGTCGACAGCTCGACGCCGAAGGATTCGGCATAGGGGGTCAACCAGGTCAGCAGATCCGCGGTAATCGATGTCAGGCGTTCTTTGTAGAACGGTAACTGACTGCCGAAACCGTTGACGGACTGGGCTATCAGGGCGCCGATGGCGATCAGTAGCACGACCATCGCCAGCATCACCAGCGCAATGGCCAGCGCTCCGGGAACCTTGCGATGTTTCAACCAGGCAACCGGGGCTTCGGCGATCGTCGCGATGAACACCGCCAGCAGGAATGGCACCAGGATCGGCGCAGCAGAGCGCAAGCCGGCAATCACAATGACGAAGGCGGCCAGCACGATCATCGACCGGGATGCCGCGCCAAACCCCTGCCGCGTGGAATCACTCATTGCAGGCGCCGATGCGTGAGGCTTGGCAGCGAGCGACGTATCTCGGCAACGACGTCAGGATCGAGCGTGGCGATGCTGACCCCATCACCCTCCCCGCCGCACTCGGCGACTATGCGTCCCCAGGGATCCACGATCATGGCATGGCCGTAGGACGTGCGGGTGCGATGATGATGCCCCCACTGGGCCGGTGCCAGCAGGTAGCACTGACACTCGATGGCGCGGGCCCGAAGCAAAACGTGCCAGTGGTCGCGTCCCGTGCTTGCGGTAAACGCCGATGGAACGGTGAGCACCGTAGCCCCCTGTTCGACCAGGCGCCGGTACACCTCGGGAAATCTGAGGTCGTAGCATACGCTCAGGCCCAGCAGACCGAACGGTGTGGGGGTCACCTGGAGCGTGTCGCCGGGTAGGGTCCGATCAGACTCCATCAGCCGAGTTCCATCGGCGAGATCGACGTCGAAGAGGTGGATCTTCCGATAGCAGGAGATCACTTCGCCGTCTCGGTCGAGGTGTACACAGGTGTTGAACGATTTCTCCGGGTCGCTGCTCTGCTCGTGAAAACCGCCGAGAATCAGGTGACACTGATGTTTGCGGGCAAGCGCCTGGCAGTGGGCCAGAATGGCGCCCCCCTCCGGCAGTGGTTCAACGATTCCGCGCTTCTCGCGTTCCGGACCGATGAACGCGAATGCCTCTGGTAGCGCGATCAGCGCAGCACCTTGGTCCGCAGCCTCCGCCGTGAGGCGATCCACCGCCGCAAGATTGGCCGCGACGTCGGGCGTAGCATTCATCTGCACGACCGCGGCGACCATTGGCTGGTGTTCAGGCATCGGCCAACGATTTCTGATCGGCGAGTCGGGTGAGGCCTTCGTCGGTCAACCGGAAGGTGGTCCATCCGGACATTGGTACCGCGCCGAGGCTCTCGTAGAAGGCGATTGAGGGTGAATTCCAATCCAGCACCGACCACTCCATGCGTGCATATTTGCGTGTGCGTGCGATCCGCGCCAGCTCGATCAGCAGTGCCTTGCCAATGCCCAACCCACGGTGTTCCGGATCGACGAACAGGTCCTCCAGATATAGACCTGGACGCCCGCGCCAAGTGGAGAAGTTCCGGAAGAACAGCGCGAATCCGACCGCCGTATCGTCGTGTTCGGCGATCAGTGCCTCGGCCGCGGGTCGATCGCTGAACAGCTGGCGATCGACGTCCTCGGTGCGGATCTGCACCTCGTGTTCGAGTTTCTCGTATATCGCCAATGCCCGGATCAGCGTAACGATCAGTTCGCTGTCGCCAGCCTCAGCCGGTCGGATGCTGATCGTGCCTGGCATTCGGTCTCCGGGATCTGCTCTCGGCTACAGTCTATCAGCCTGTCGAGAAAGTCCGTCCATTAACTTTCTCAGTTGCGTTCGCCACCGCTCGCTCATTACAGTTCAGGTTGGCTGCATACCACGGTGTAGCCGATGAACTGCTCGATGGCCGGCAGGTTGAACGCGTCGTCCTCGGAAACGAAACTGATCGAGATGCCGGTCGCGCCAGCGCGCCCGGTGCGTCCGATCCGATGCACATAGTCTTCGGGATCTTCCGGCAGATCGTAGTTGACGACGTGACTGACGTCGTCAACGTGAATGCCGCGCCCGGCGACATCGGTTGCGACCAGCACCCGCACTTTGCCCTGCTTGAATCGGTCCAGGGTCGTCAGACGTTTTCGTTGTGGAACTTCGCCCGACAACATCTCGCATGAAACACCCTTGCGACGCAGATAGTCGTGCACGTTCCGCGTCTGGTCGCGACGGTTGGCGAATACCATGACCCGGCCCACGTCTTTTTGGACCACCAGTTGGTGCAGCACCTTTGACTTCTCGTTAGCGGCGACCAGCCAGAACTTCTGCTCGACCGTGTCCACGGCAACGTTCTCCGGTCGTATCGCGACGTGGTGTGGCTGCAGGGTCCACTGGCTCGCCAGACGCATCACGTCTTCGTTGAACGTGGCGCTGAAGAACAGAGTCTGACGCTGTCTCTTGTGCGGGGTCTTGTAGACGATCCGACGCACGTCGGGGATGAAACCCATGTCGAGCATCCGATCTGCTTCATCGATGACCAGCACGTCGACCCGGCGTAAATCAATCACTCGCCGATCCATGAAATCGAGGAGCCGGCCGGGCGTGGCGACGAGGATATCGACGCCTTGGCTCAGGCGCTCGCGTTGGCGGTTCATGTCCATGCCACCGACTACGTTGATGACGCGGCTGTCGAGATGCTTGGCTAGGTCATGGCCATCATGTTCGATCTGGATGGCGAGCTCGCGGGTGGGGGCCAGAATCAGCGCGCGCGGCGACCCCGGTGGGTTCGCACCCTGGGAAGGAAACTCGTACTGGCGGGCCAGAATGGTGATCAGAAAGGCAGCGGTTTTACCGGTCCCGGTCTGGGCCTGCCCGGTGACGTCGTAGTCCGCCAGGCTGAAAGGCAGCACCTCGCTCTGGATTGGCGTGCAGTGCTCAAAGCCCAGGTCGGCGATCGCGTGCATCAGTGGTAAGGGCAGGGCAAAATCGTGGAACCGGCTGCGGCCGGGCTCCTCCGGAACCTGAAACTGACTCAAATCCCAATCCGGCATCAGGGTGCGGACCTCCGTTCGTCTATGATCTGTTCGGCTGCGGCGAGCCGAACACACAAGGTGAAAACTTCCATCGCTGCCTCGATCTCAAGCGTATCGGGGAATGTCGGGGCGATGCGAATGTTGCGATCCTCGGGATCACGGCCATAGGGAAACGTGGCACCGGCCGGAGTCAGCGCAACGCCCACCTCGGCTGCCAGGCCGATGATCCGCCGCGCCAGCCCGGGGCGGGTATCGATCGAGACAAAGTAGCCGCCACGTGGCCGTGTCCAGCAGGCGATGTCCAATCCCGATAGCTCTTGGTCGAGATGATCCTGTACGGCGTCGAATTTACCACGAATGAGGTTGGCGTGCGCCTGCATGTGAGTTTCGAGTCGGCCGCGGAGAAAACGAGCGTGGCGCAACTGATTGACCTTGTCATGGCCGACGGTCATCGCGCGCAGCCGCTCTTCGATGACTAGGAGCAGTGTTTCGGACCCGCCGAGAAAGCCTAATCCGGCACCCGCGAAGGTTATCTTCGAGGTCGAGGCGAACATTGCGATATGAGCGGCGGTTCCCTGGACCTGTGCGAACCCGAGGATATTGGCCAGCGGTGTTCGCGGAAATTCGAAATCGTGGACGGCGTAAGCGTTGTCCCAGACCACCAGGAAATTACGACCCGCGCGATTGGGCAGGCCTGCAATCGCTTCGACCGTGCGCTCGGCGTAGATGCAGCCGGTAGGATTGGAGTACTTCGGTACGCACCAGATCCCCTTGATCATCGGGTCTTCGGTGAGCAGCAACTCGATGGCCTGGATGTCCGGACCGGAATCGGTCATCGGTACGTTGACCATTTCGATACCGACCTGTTCGCAAATGGTGAAGTGACGGTCGTAGCCCGGTACGGGTGCCAGCATCCGGACAGGCGTTCCCGAGCGCGTGGCTTCGTCGCTCCAGCTGCTGTCGGGCCCCCACAGGCCGTCGCGCAGCGCAGTCTCGATGACCAGGTACATGAGGCTCAGGCTCGAGTTGCCACCGGCGATCACTTGTTCGGGTTCGAGATCCAGAATTTCGCCGCCGAGTGCCCGCGCCTCCGGGATGCCGCGTAAGCCTGCTCCTCTCAAACCTCCGTAGTTGCGTGTGTCGGTTCCATCGGATGCACCGAAATCTCCCGCCAGGATTCCGTCGAGTCCGTTGGACAGGTCGAGCTGGTCGGGTCCCGGTTTGCCCCGGGTGAGATCGAGGTTCAATCCGGCGCCGCGAAGCTGGTCGAGACGTGCGGTGAGTTGGTCACGCAGACTTTCGAGTTCCGCGGGCGCGAGTTCCGCGAGTCGGGTCCGAGTCATTTCAGTACCAGACCGGTCAATTCAGGCATGCCGAGCATCAGATTGAGATTCTGGACCGCCGCACCGGACGCACCCTTTCCTAAGTTGTCGAACCGGGCAGCGATCAGTGTCTGATCCGCATCGCCAAATACCATCAGGTCTAACCGGTTGGTGTCGTTGGCTCCGATCGGCGATAGAAAGCCGTCATCCAGTGCATCGATCGCGCCCAGCGGGGCAACGTCGATGCAAGGTTCGGCTTGATAGCGCTCGGCAAGCAGTGCGTGAATGTCGGCGGAGTTCGCCTGGCGAGCAAGCTGGTCCGGATTGAGCGGCAGGTACACCACCATCCCCTTGTAGTGGTTCCCCACGACCGGAGTAAACAATGGCGGGTTTGTGAGGCCGGCGAAGTGGGTCATCTCGGGTAAATGTTTGTGATTCTGGTTGAGGCTGTAGCCCCGTGGGGTTGCCAGTGATGGAGTTCGATCTGCGCACCGGTGGGCATCGATCATGGCCCGGCCGCCGCCGGAGTAGCCGGACACGGCAAAGCTTACGAGTCGCGCATCGGGCGCGAGCACCCCAGCTGCTATCAGAGGTTTGGTCGCGAGAATGAAGCCGGTCGCATAGCAGCCCGGATTGGACACCCGAGGGGAGGTCTGGATGCGCTGTCGTTGGTGTGCATCCAGCTCCGGCAGACCATAGATCCAGTTCGGGGCGACCCGATGGGCGGTGCTGGCGTCCAGAACTTTGGTTCGCGGGTTGTCGAGCAGCGCGATGGCTTCAAACGCCGCCTTGTCGGGGAGGCACAGGATGACCAGATCCGCCTCGTTCAGGAGCGTGCGACGCGCCTCGGAGTCTTTGCGATCTGCGTCGGCAATGCACAGCAATTCGATGTCACAGCGGCCGCTGAGACGCGAGGCGATCTCCAGACCGGTGGTGCCGGCCTGGCCGTCGATGAATACGCGCAGCACATGGGTGCCCGTAAAAAAAAAGCGACGTATTCTAATGCACTACCGCAGGGTTCTGAAAGCACCGCGAATGTCTGCCACCAGCTCGTCCGGCGCCTCCATCGCCGCAAAATGCCCGCCTCGGGCGGGTTCGAACCAATGCACGAGGTTGTACTGACGTTCGACCCAGACGCGCGGTGGCAGGTACAGCTCGCCGGGAAACATTGAAACTGAGGTTGGTACTTCCACCCTTTCCGGGGCGGCCGGGTCGTCGCCGTAGCGCCGGTTCTCGAAGTAGAGTCGTGCGGCGGAGGTGGCTGTGCCGGTAAACCAGTAGACGCTGATGTTCGTCAATATCTCGTCCCTGCTGATTACCGATTCGTGATCACCACTGTGTTGAGACCAGCCGTGGAATTTCTCGACGATCCATGCCGCAAGGCCAGCGGGTGAATCGTTAAGTGAATAGCCCAGCGTCTGCGGTTTGGTGCCTTGAATGTGTTGATAGCCCACTTCGTTGCGCATGCGCTCCCGCTGGTCCGTGAGCCGGCGGGCTTCAACGTCAGTTACACCGGCCATGGCATCGCCGTTTCCGGGCGGGCCGGAGAATACGAGATTCAGATGAATTCCAGCGACGTGGTCGGGATCGAGCGCGGCTAACCAGGTAGTCACCGCTGACCCCCAGTCGCCACCTTGGGCAAAGTATCGCGGGTAACCGAGGTTTACCATCAGTTTCGCAAACAGCGCCGCGCAGGCGCGCGCGTGAAACCCAGGCTTGCGAGGCGCGGCGGAGAAACCATAACCGGGAATCGATGGGCAGATCACGTGAAAGGCATCCCCGGGTTCGCCACCGTGGCGTTCGGGCTGCGTCAACGGTTCGATGATTTTGACGAATTCAGTGATGGATCCCGGCCAGCCATGGGTAATCAGCAGTGGCTGCGCGTCGTGATGGCTGGAGCGCTGGTGAATGAAATGCAGGCGGCTTTGATCCAGTTCGATAGTGAACTGATCGAAGGCGTTCAGTCGCTGTTCCGCGGCGCGCCAGTCGAACTCCTGTGCCCAATACCGGCAGAGGTTGCGGAGGTAGCCCACCGGCGTGCCGTAGATCCAATCGTCGCCCACCTGGTCCGGCCAGCGTGTGGCCTCCAGGCGGCGTCTGAGATCTTCGATTTCTGCGTCGTCGATCTGAATCTGGAAGCGCGCCGCAGTCATTGACCTATCTTCCGCCAGCAGTAGCGAATACTACCGTACAGAACGGCGAGAGTAGCCAGGGGCACCAATAGGGTCTTCAGCACGTAGATTACGATCAGGTTGATCACCACATTGATTGCGTTCTCGATCTGTCGCTGGAGACGATCCAGGCGACGGTTGAGGTCGAACGATTCCTTCTGCGCCTCGATGAAACTGTCTAGTTGCTCTAGCAACCCGCCTGAATCGCGCCGGTAAATACCTTCCCGGGCGTCGGGCGCTTCGATTGCGGCCTGCGTTGCGGACAGGTAGTCGATTGCATCGTGTTCGCGATCATCGAGGTACTGGCTGCCGATGAGGCTCATGGAGAAGCCGGCGGCAACGACCGCGAAGCGCAGGGTCAGCAGCAGGGTGGTGGCACGGAACACGAACGCGCGCGCCGCGACTGGGATGATCGATGGCTTCCAGCACAGTAGTACGCTGGCCGCCGCCGCGGCGGTCGTGACAATATTGAGCAGGTTGGTTGTCAGAATCTCACCGATCAGAAGTTGCATTGTCAGTGACAATGCGGCCAGCAGGACGACCCACGAAAATTTTTCCACGAGGTCGTTGAGGGGGTCGAGGATCTCGCCGGCGGTGAGCACAATGCCTACGCCGGCCGGTTGGAGGGCGATTTCGGTTCCCTGCGCAACCGAAATCAAGCCGTTCAACGTGCGCGCGATGGCGTAGCTGATCAGCGTCGTTTCGAGTGCTTGTTCGGTTTCGATGCGCGAACGTGCATCCAGAGTTCCGGTCCAGGAAAGCCCAACCAGTATCGTCAGGGCAACGCTCGCCAGAATTGGCTTGGCGAGGGTTCCGTAGGAGTTCTGCATGGATCGGTGGCGTTCAGCCCGTACTCATGCCGTGAGGTCGCGTTGATTCTGGAACAGCGTCTCGAGCTTTTCCGTGATGACGTTTTTGATGTTGGTCAGATCGAGGTGTGAATGCATGTCGAGGGTCGCCAGCTTGATGCGGTGCAGGTGCAGCACCGGCCAGGTTCGTTCGAATCCACGCAGGTCGCCCTTCGCGAGTACCGGCAGAAACGGGTCCTCCTCCGGACGGTTGTCCATCAGCTTGCGCATCCCAGGTTCGAACGGGACACGACGTTGTCGGAGATTTCGGTTTTTATCCACGTTGGCAAGGTGCAAACCGACCTTGCCGATCAATTCGCCGGGGATGATGTACAACCCCGTCGTGGCGATTGCATCGGCGGGGATACCGTTGAATGTGTCATAAAACGCGCCAGGGTCTGGAAGAATGACCATCTTGCGGTGGTGCTCTTCGGAAATGAAAATGTTGTAGGTGCTGTAGAGCTGTTTGACCGACGGGGAATAGACGCAGAGCGTGGATTCGAATTGCATGACGAAGTTACTGGCCGAGTCCATGTCGATGCTATCTTCGACATCCCAGGCAAGATCCAGGTTTTCGGGTGCGGCGACCATGCCTGTTCCTCGTCTTTAGCGTATTGTACGGCAGTTCCGGACAAGCCATCAGCCCAGGGTTGGAATGGCTGGATCAGTTGGCACTTACCTGCCTGCACCTGAAGCTTCGCGATTGCGAAGCATGCAGTTCAGAGCCGTGACATCACCACCCGCCAAGCCAAGGATCTCCCTGACGCTGGTCAGCAGGGGTTGATTCGGCCAACCGGCGTCCCTCATCCGATGCATGAACTGCAGGCTGCGAAGGCCATCGAACCAGTCCAGCGTGGCGCGTCGACGGTTCGCATCGGATCGGTGCTGAATGTTGATGCGGGCGAGCTTGTCGATCGCCCCCAACCCTTCGAGTACCTGGCCGACCGGGTCGTTTCCCGGCGTGAACTTCGGCGCGGCAAGCCGCGCCAGGGCGCTCGCCAACTGCGCAAACAATTGCGGGTGGAAACTCCCGACGCAATCAGGTTCATCCGGCATGTCTGCCAATGCGGGTCCGGTCCCGAACGGAACTCGCGTGGAATACCGTGCCTCGATCCGGATGGGCGGGCAGCTTGGCGTGCTTATTGCGCCGAGCTTTGCGAGCTTGTTGAGCAGATAGAAGTCCTCGCCGGCGGCCCGGCGGGGGAATCCTCGCACTTTGGCGTAGCTGTCCGCATCCACGCATAGGGCGCTGCCGATGCTATGAAACGCATACCTGGAACCAGCGCGTGCCAGACCATCCCGATAGTAGCGCAGCTGCAACTCGTAGCATTGCCCACGCTGATGCAGGACCGGATCCGTGCTGACATGTTCGTATGGAAAGCACCAGGCAGCGGCCTGGTCATCGAGTGGTACCTGGAAGTAGGTCGCGGGCAGTACAACGTCGGCGTCGGTGCAATAGATGCGCGGGGTGTGAACGAGACCTCGATGGATGAGCGCCAGGGCGAGGTCGGCCCCGATCTTGCGCGCCAGACCGACGCCCTGGCGGCGGGGGACGAGGAGATTGGACACGCGGTCGATCACCAGCAGGTCGACGTCGTCTCGATATCTCACCAGCGAGGCCGTCTGCACGCGCCTGGCCCCGAGTTGTGCCAGCAACTCAGCGGATCGTCGATGTGCGTCACTGCCGGCGGCGTGTGTCGGGGTATTGACCACGCAGATGACCAGCAGGTCGCATGCGGCTTCGGGAAGCAACGCGCAAAGCTGCTCTGCGCGTTCGTCGAACATGGGAATCACCAGTACGTGGCGATAGTCCTTCGAGATCAGGTCGGCGCAGGCAATCTCAGACTCCGCGTAACGCGCGAGATAGGCGCCGACCGCATTCTTCATGAGAGAAGCTTCATCAGTGCAGTTTCGGGGCCAGCGGCTGGGCCGCCAGCAACTCAGCTTCGCTGGCGCAGAGCGCCTCGAGACGCGCCTGGACGTCAACCTGCGGGTGTGCGTCGATTGCCAGGTTGAGGAACAGCTCGAAATGCCGGCCCTCGCTCAGGGTGATGGACGCGTAAAACCGTTGTTCGGGTCCCGGGTCGAGGGCCGTGGCAATCATGCCGAATCGTTCGTGGCCGCGGCGTTCGATGATGGCAGCGATCAGCAGGCGGTCGAGCAGGTAGAACGGCTCCTGGCGGATCAACCGGTTCAGCCCTTTGACATAGTCGTCCCTGAGGTCCGGGCCCGGCTGCATGCCGCGTCGCGTGAGCAAACGGATCACTTCCCGGTAGTGGCTGAGCTCTTCCACTGCCAGCTCAGCCATCGCGTTCAGAAGCGCAGGCCTGTCCGGGTAGTGAGACGCGATGCTCAGGGCCATGCCTGACGCCTTTTTTTCGCAGCTCGCATGGTCCTTCAGGAATTCGTCGAACGATGCCAGAATCCGATCGAGCCAATCCGGGGGCGTGGCACTGTGCAGGATCAGGCGCGCGTCAGACACCTGGTCAGCCACGATGAAATGTCCTGGATCTCTTCCGTACACACCTGGTGGCCCATGCTGTACTCGTGCCACTCGACCGGGTAGTCGAGTGCGATCAGGGCTTCGCGCGAAGTAATCGCCCGGGTAATGGGAATCATAGGGTCCATCAGGCCATGGGCCAGCAGGATGGGCGTATCGATGTTTGCGAGGCCCAGTTCTTCCGTCAGCCGCTCGGGGTCGTGCAGGTAGGTCGACAGGCCCATGATTCCGGCCAACGGCTGGGCGTGGCGCAGGCCCAGGTGCAAGGCGATGACTCCGCCCTGGGAAAACCCGGCAAGGATGATGCGGCTGCTGGCGATGCCCAGCTTGCGCTGCTCGTCGAGAAGTTGCGCGACTGCCTGCGCGGATTCGCGAATGTCATCCCCGCCGGAGAGTGGTGAGCTCGGATCCACGTCATACCAGGCACGCATTTGCATGCCTGAATTGATCGCCACCGCTCGTTCGGGCGCGTGGGGGAACACGAAGCGCAGGGCCAGATCTGCTGGCAACTGAAGTTCCGGGACGATCGCTTCGAAATCGCTACCATCGGCGCCCAGCCCATGAAGCCAGATCACCGCAGCGTCCGGGGACTCGCCTGTGGTCACTTCTATGCGGTCGAGATGCATTTGTGCACGGAGTCGGCTTGGAAGAGATCAGTTCAGCAGGTGAGCCCGCGAATTTCAACACGTGTGTAGCGCCTGCGTCCCGCCCGGGTATCGAATGTGGCGACGCTCTGTGATAATGCGGGCTTGCCCGATTCGCGTGCACCCCGTGGAATTTGTTGCTGATCGTCCGCCTGGCCGTAAGTTGTCGAGTCTGAGACCGGCACTTGCGTTCCTGCGCCCCTATTGGCCGCAGGTCATGCTTGCCTCCGTTGCGCTGGTGGTGACCGCGTCGGTGACCTTGTCCATTGGTCAGGGGATCAGACTGCTGATCGATTCCGGATTCACGGAGGGTACCGCGGACCTGTTGATTGAATCGATTTTCGTCTTCGCGGCCCTGGTGGTGCTTCTGACCATCGGAACCTATGCGCGATTTTACCTCGTCTCCTGGGTCGGAGAGCGTGTCAGTGCGGACATCCGGGAAGCAGTGTTCCGGCACCTCATTGAACTGCATCCCGGGTTCTTCGAAGCCAACCTGCCTAGTGAGATCCAATCGCGCGTCACAACGGACACCACGGTGCTGCAAACGGTCATCGGATCATCGGTGTCCATCGCGCTGCGCAACGTCCTGATGTTCGTCGGTGGCGTGGTTTTGCTGGTGTACAGCAACCCGAGGCTCTCGTTGGTGGTGTTGGCTTGCGCGCCGGTGGTGATCGTGCCGGTGATTCTGTTCGGCCGGCGCGTTCGACGTTTGTCCAGGTCCAGTCAGGACTCCTTGGCCCTGGTCGGTTCGAAAGCGGGCGAAGCCTTTCGGCAAATAAAGATTGTCCAGGCGTTTAACCATCAGGGTGCAGACAGCGCCGAGTTTGGCCGGCGTGTCGATGCGGCGTTTCAGGTCGCGGTCAGGCGCATCCAGCAACGTGCCTGGCTGATCGCGCTGGTGATGTTGCTGGTCCTGTCCGCCATTGCGACCATGCTGTGGATTGGTGGCCAGGACGTGATTGCCGGTCGAACCAGCGGGGGCGAACTGGCCGCGTTCATATTCTATGCGTTCATCGTTGCCGGTTCGGTGGGCGCCATCAGTGAGGTCGTCAGTGATCTGCAGCGTGCCGCGGGGGCCGCCGAACGGCTCGTGGAGCTGCTCGATGCGCGCAATGAGCTGACGCGGGTCGAACCCCCCGCCGTGCTGCCGGAAGGCACGATGCGGCGCGTCGAATTCGCCAATGTGAGCTTTCGTTATCCATCGCGGCCGGACGCCCAGGTGCTTGACGGGATTTCGTTTACCGTCGAGCCCGGCGAAACCGTGGCCCTGGTTGGACCCTCGGGCACCGGCAAGACTACGCTGTTCGAGCTGATGCTCAGGTTCTACGACCCCTCCTCCGGATCGATTCTGCTCGACGGCGTGGATATCCGTCGATTGGATCTTGCCCAACTGCGCAATGCGATCGGACTCGTTCCGCAGGATCCAGTCCTGTTTGCCGGCACGGTGGCCGACAATGTTCGCTATGGCCGGGCGGACGCAGATGCGGCAGACGTCCACGCGGCCCTGGCGGATGCCAATGCACTCGAGTTCGTGATGAGTCTTCCGGATGGGCTGGCTACCTCGCTGGGTGAATCCGGCGTAGGCCTGTCAGGCGGACAGCGGCAACGACTGGCCATCGCGCGCGCCCTGGTCACGCGGCCGAGCATCCTGTTGATGGATGAGGCAACCAGTGCGCTCGATGCTCAAAGTGAAGATCTCATTCGCAGTACCATTGCAGCACTTGGCGGCCGCTGTACCGTACTGATCATTGCCCATCGCTTGTCGACGGTGGTTCGCGCGGACCGGATCGTGGTGCTCGACGGCGGCCGATTGGTCGCCGAGGGCAACCATGCGGAACTGGTAGAGCGCAGTCCACTGTACCGGGAGTTTGCCGAGATCCAGCTTGGCGCGTTCGGCAACGGTGGTGAGGCGTCGAAGGCGCGTATCGAGACCGGGCGGGCGGGTGCATAGACAGTTCCCTTAAGCCGCAAAAAGCGTACACTTATCGGTCTCATTGACACTCTGGGGCGTCGCATTGGGGCCGTTACACGGATTTCGGATTATTGAACTGGCGGGCATTGGCCCCGGTCCTTTCTGCGGCATGATGCTGGCGGACATGGGCGCAGAGGTAATTCGAGTGGATCGCCTGGCAAGCCAACCCCGGCGCTCCAAAGACGTGCTCGCGCGCAGCCGGAAATCGATCGCCGTCGACTTGAAGCAACCTCAAGGTGTACAGACTGTTTTGCGGCTTTGCGAGAGGGCGGATGCGCTGTTCGAAGGCTTCCGGCCAGGGGTTACCGAGCGACTTGGGCTTGGACCCGAAGAGTGCATGGCGCGCAACGAAAAACTGATCTACGGGCGCATGACCGGCTGGGGCCAGAGCGGCCCGCTGGCCCAGGCAGCCGGACACGATATCAACTACATCGCTTTGACCGGGGCGCTGCATGCGATTGGTCGACCGGGCGAGAAGCCCGTGCCGCCCCTGAATCTCGTCGGTGATTTCGGCGGCGGCGGAATGCTGCTCGCGTTTGGGTTGGTCTGCGGCCTGCTGGAAGCACAACGGTCCGGCAAAGGCCAGGTTGTGGATGCGGCCATGGTGGATGGGGCCGCGGCGTTGATGGCGATGTTCTATTCGTTCGGGGCAGGCGGCGGATTTACTGACAAACGCGGCACCAATCTGCTCGATGGAGGCTCCCATTTTTATAACACCTACGAGACCCAGGATGGTGAATACATCTGCCTCGGCTCGATCGAACCGCAGTTTTACGCGTTGCTGGTGGAGCACGCGGGGCTGGATCCTGAGCGCTTCAGCGCGCAGATGGATGCTGCCCAGTGGCCCGCCTTCTCAGAAGAGCTGACCGCCGTGTTCAAGACCAAGACGCAGGCGCAGTGGTGCGAACTGATGGAAGGCACGGATGTGTGCTTCGCGCCGGTCTTGTCCATATTCGATGCGCCCAAGCATCCCCACAACGTGGCGCGCGATACCTTTGTGGAAGTCGAAGGACTGGTTCAGCCGAGTCCGGCGCCGCGTTTCAGCCGCAGCGAGCCGGAGGTTCCCAGGCGCGCGCGTGCACCCGGTGAAGATTCGCCGACGGTGTTGACCGAATTCGGATTCACAGACCAGGAGATTGGATCGCTGCAGGAGGCAGGCATCATTCCTGCGGGCTAACAGGAGCAACGACACGAGGTGGGACAATGAGCGTCGAATTGTTGGACACGCCGAGATTTCATGGATTTAGAGTTCGCCGGCAGATCAACGGGAAGACGTACCAGGAGTACTTCTCGCTGAAGGCAAACGGGAAGCGCATCCGCGGTGCGCAACGGGCCAAGATCAAAGGCCAGGCAGAGGCCCGCGACGCTGAACTGGCCAGGTCGCAACGCAGCGCAAAGGAAAAGGCCGCGCGTGAGGTGCACATTGATAGTCGTGGACGGGTGCGCGGCATCCTGTTCCGAATGAAGACCGAGAAAAGCGGTACCAAGACGCCGGTATTTCAGATCGGCATCATGTCGACTCTGGAGGGCAAGATCGTCAACACGACGGTCTCGATCAACCTCCACGGCTTGACTGAAGCGTGGCAGAAGGCCGTGGATTTTTACGCCCGACACAAAAAGATCAGCAAGCGGTCGAAGGCGTATGCTCAATTGCTGCGGGCCAAGCCAAGCAACGCTGATTTGCAGAAGTTGATTCGCGCTCGGTCGCGGCGGCGCTGACGTTCCGGCGATCTGATCGAGCGGCGGGCGGCGTCGTGGGTGCGACTGCACCGGAGATTCAGTGAGTTACAGAATCGAGTACGAGCGATCGCTGTCCGATCCGCGTGGGTTCTGGCGTGACCAGGCGCGAGACATCGAGTGGTTCGAGGCCCCCACCGAAATTCTGGACGTTGCCCCGGACGGTACCGCGCGCTGGTTCGCTGACGGCAAACTGAACACTGCGTGGCTGGCGCTCGACCGCCACATACGTGCGGGCCGGGGCGACGAGCTCGCGCTGATCTACGACTCTCCGGTTACCGATCGTATCGAGCGCTACACGTTCGCCGAACTTACCGATCGCGTGGCAAAAGTGGCGGGGGGACTTGCCGGACTCGGGGTGGGCCATGGCGATCGGGTGGTTGTGTACATGCCGATGGTACCCGAGGCGGCGATTGCGATGCTCGCTTGCGCACGCCTGGGTGCGGTTCATTCGGTGGTATTTGGCGGATTTGCCGCTCCGGAACTCGCCCTGCGCATCGACGATGCCAAACCCAAGGTGGTTCTGTCCGCGTCCTGCGGGATCGAGTTCACTAACGTCATCGCGTACAAACCATTGCTGGACGAGGCGATCGAGTTGGCGCGCCACAAACCCGAGTACTGTGTCGTGCTGCAGCGCCCTGAGGCCGTGGCCGAACTGGTGCCGCCCCGAGACTTGGATTGGCATGCTTTCGAGGCGAACGCGGAAGGGGTGGACGCGGTTCCCGTTGCCGCGACGGATCCGCTGTACATTCTGTATACGTCGGGCACCACCGGAAAACCGAAAGGCGTCGTTCGCGACCACGGCGGTCACGCGGTGGCGCTGAACTACAGCATGTCGAATATCTACGGCGTTGGGCCAGGCGACGTGTTCTGGGCATTGTCGGATGTGGGATGGGTCGTTGGGCACTCCTACATCGTCTATGGTCCGCTGATTGCTGGTTGCACCACCGTGCTCTATGAAGGAAAGCCCGTGCGCACGCCGGATGCCGGTGCGTTCTGGCGAGTCATCCAGGAGCATCGGGTGAAGACATTCTTCGCGGCACCCACGGCATTCAGGGCGGTGAAGAAGGAAGACCCGGAAGCGAGCTTGAAGGCCGGCTACGATATTTCTTCGCTCGAATATCTGTTCGTTGCCGGGGAACGGCTGGATCCGCCCACCTATCACTGGTTGAAGCAGATTCTCGATGTCCCGGTGATCGATCACTGGTGGCAGACTGAAACGGGTTGGCCGATCTGTGCGAACCCGGTGGGCATCGAACTCATCGAGACCCGGCCCGGTTCTCCGACCCATCCGGTGCCCGGCTATGATCTCCGAATTCTGGACGACGATGGCGCGGAGCTCGGTCCCGATCAGGAAGGCAACGTAGTGTTGAAGGGCCCCCTGCCGCCAGGGGCGCTGACCACCGTCTGGGGTGATCATCAGCGTTATCTGGAGTCTTACTGGGAGCGGTTTCCGGGATTTTACCTGACTGGGGACGGGGGCTACCGGGACACGGATGGCTATGTCTACATCATGGGGCGGATCGATGACGTCATAAACGTCGCGGGCCATCGCATGTCCACCGGAGAGTTGGAAGAGGTACTGGCGGGCCATCCGGCTGTTGCCGAATGCGCTGTCATCGGCGTTCGCGATGCGGATCGTGGCCAGGTACCGATTGGACTGGTGGTACTGAAGGACGGGGCCAACGTTGGCCTCGGTGGCATTGACGGGCTGGAGAACGAACTGGTGCAGAGGGTGCGCAGCGCCATTGGCGCCTTTGCCAACTTCAAGCGTGCGCTGATCGTCGACCGCCTTCCGAAGACGCGATCGGGTAAGATTCTTCGTCAGGTGTTGCGCAGGATGATTGACGGTGAAGCATACGAGGTACCGTCCACCATCGACGACCCGACGATTCTCTCGGAAATCGAAGAGGCGCTGAACACAGGGTCGGTATCCAGGTAGCAACCGGGTCAGTGGAGACATAATGATCATTGTTCACGGCACGATCCCTCTTCGGGAGGACCGGCGCGACCGGGCGCTGGAACTGGCGCGAGTCATGGCGGACGCCACCCAGGCTGAGCCCGGCTGCGTTTCCTATGACTTCTACATTGGCTTGCGGGATCCCAACACGCTGATGGTGTTTCAGGAGTGGGAGGACATGGACGCCTTGATGGCTCACTTCCAGACGGCCCACATGGAATCGTTCCTACGCGAACTGCCGGAGTTGACGAGTGGTGACATCACCACGCGTCGTTACGCGGTGCAGAGTGTTGACGGGCAGGAAGCGAAAGAAAGCCGCGGGCCCAGAGTGGTTCATTGATTGCCGCTTCTCGAGATGGGAAACGAGGGCTGAAGTCGCGGACAGGACTTCAGTGGCCACCCAGCCGGCTTGCGATATCCGCGAGTCGCCGGCCGAGGGCAACCGCAAGGCTGCGCTCATCGGCGCTGAGGCCGGATGCGCCGTCAGGACCCTCGCTACCTGCGGAGAGACTGGTGCGACCGGCGACATGACTCGCCCCGTAAGGGCTGCCGCCGGAGCTGGTGGAGAGTAGCGCCGCTTCGGTGTAGGGAATCCCGGTAATCAACATCCCGTGGTGCAGCAACGGCACCATCATCGTCAGCAGCGTGGATTCCTGGCCCCCGTGCGGGCTGGCGCTGGACGTGAACAGTCCGGCGGGACGGCCAACCAGCGCACCGGACATCCAGAGGTCTGCAGTGCCGTCGAGAAAGTGTTTCAGCGGGGCGGCCATGTTGCCAAACCGGGTCGGGCTGCCCAGGGCGAGGGCTGCGCATCCAGCGAGATCGTCTTTCGTGCAGTACACCGCGCCTTCGTTCGGCACGGCGGGCGCGGTGCGATCTGTGGTCGCGCTGACGGTCGGCACGGTTCGCAGTCGCGCCTCGAACTCGCCGTGGTCGACGATTCCGCGGGCGATTTGCGCGGCCAGGGCGGCGGTCGTACCGCGTCGACTGAAGTACAGGACCAGGACATAGCGGTGCATGGGTGGGATCGCTCGATTTAGAGAATCGAGATTACGGCTTCCGGAGGCCGGCCCAACGCCGCCTTGCCGTGCGCCTGAACGATTGGGCGTTCGATGAGGATCGGATGGGTTGTCATCGCGGTGATCAGGTCGTCGTCGCTGGCGCCCGCCAGGCCGAGCTCGGCGTAAATCGACTCCTTGGTGCGGGCCAGATCCCGTGGGCCAATGTCTAACTGGTCAAGTAAGGTGCGAAGTTCGTCGCTGTTCGGCGGGTGTTCCAGATAGAGCACGACGCGAGGCTCGATCCCACGTTCCTCGAGCAATGCCAGGGTCTGCCGCGACTTGGAACAGCGCGGGTTGTGGTAGATCGTCACTTCGCTCATCGGGATGCTTCCTATAAGCTGGAATCACACCGATTGTAATGGAAGGAGGCGGCTCGATGCTTGCCCGGATCTATGCCGACATTCGCTGGTTTCTGGGGCAGATAGGCGAACAGTTCGTCGAGAACGGACTGCTGAACAGCGCGGCCGCACTCACGTACACCACGCTGTTTGCGGTGGTGCCGTTGATGACCGTCGGCTACGTGATTCTGTCGGTGCTGCCGGCGTTCTCCGGAGTCAGTGAGCAGATTCAGAACTTCGTGTTCGACAATTTCGTGCCTGAGAGCTCTGCTCTCATTCAGGACACGTTGAACGACTTCGCTTCTCAGGCGCGGGGGCTGACTCTCGCCGGCGTCGCATTTCTCATCATCACGGCTTTCCTGATGCTCGTTACCATGGAGCAGGCCTTCAACCGGATCTGGCAGGTCACCCAGCCGCGCCGGGGATTGCCCCGATTTCTCGTCTATTGGGGGGTGTTGACCTGCGGCCCACCGCTGCTGGCCGCTGGACTGCTGATCAGTTCTTACCTGATTTCCTTGCCGCTGGTCAGTGATATCGATGCGTTTGGACTGAGGGAAACCTTGCTCGGATTCGTTCCCGTTCTGTTCAGCGTGGCCGGTTTTACCATCCTCTACTACGCCATGCCGAACTGCCACGTGCCGTTCCGACACGCGCTCGTCGGTGGGGTATTGACGATGCTGTTGTTCGAAGGAGCCAAGTGGGTGTTCGCGGAAGTCGTCAGCAATTCCAGCATGGCGTTGATCTATGGGACCTTTGCAGCGGTCCCGCTGTTTCTCACCTGGATATACCTGGTCTGGGCGTTGATTCTTGCCAGCGCGATTTTCGTCAGGACCCTGGCGCTGGAACGGGGTGAAACGGAGAGCGACGGTGAGCCGCTGCTGGTGAAAGCTGCGCGGGTATTGAATCTTCTCTATCAAGCACACATGCGCGGCGAGGCGGTCACCGATGCGCAAATCACGAAGGTGGTGAATCTCACGCGTGAGGAGCGCAGGGTGGTGTTCGGTGTCCTCGAGCAAATGAATCTGCTCTCGCACACGGACCAGAAAGAACATGCCCTGGGCCGAAACCTCAAGTCCGTCACCTTGTGGGATCTGTACCAGCGCCTGCCCGGGGGACTCGAACCCGACCTCATCGTGACGACCGACGATCTCGGCAGATTGTGCGTGCCGCTCAAGGACTTCGTCGACTTCGGGGCCGATCATTTGTCGAAGAGCCTGGATGAGCTGTTCGCGGGCCCGGCGGGGGACCCCGCGTGAGCCGGGCTTGCACAACCCTTGTGCTGCTGTTGCTGGCGGGTTGCGAACGGTTCGACTTTGGCTACGCCGATGGGACGTCTGGCCGTTTTGCAGACTGGTCGGGACGCTGGGTCGTCATCAACTATTGGGCGGAATGGTGTGCGCCGTGTCGGTACGAGATTCCGGAACTCAACGAACTCGCCGTTGATTCATCTGCGGATGTGCTCGTGGTGGGCGTCAACTATGACGGAATTACCGGTGAGGACCTGACCCGGCTGATCGCCCGTATGGGCATCGAGTTTACGGTGATGCTCGTCGACCCCCAGTCACACTTCGCCTACGATCGGCCGAGCGTGTTGCCGACGACCGTGCTGATCGATCCAGACGGCCGCGTACAGGAAATGCTGGTCGGGCCCCAGACCCGGGACTCCCTCGAGGGGAGGATGAGCGTCCCGGCAGCCATGTAGCGGGGCCCTTCAGCGATAGCCGAGTGGCGCGCAGGCTTTGAGGTTATAAGCGAGACATCCGGCCCGTAATTCCGGCAACTGGTCGGGAGACTGGGTCTGCCAGCGCGTGCGGAACGAGTAGACTACGCGCTCCGGATAGTTCAGGCGTCCCCGACTACCGTTGTAGCGCGCCAGCGCATCGATCAGGTCGCGGTTCGCAACGTCGAGGTAGTGCGCCAGAATTGCGGTGCCGTACTGGACGTTGGTGTCGATTTCCGTGAGGTTGTCCTTAGGGCGCCCGATTTGCGCGCGCCAGAATGGCATCACCTGCATCAGGCCCTGGGCGCCGGCGCTGGAAATCGCAAAGCGGTTGAACGCACTCTCGACGTGAATGACGGCCAGCACCAGATCCGGATCGATCTCGTGCCGAATCGCCTCACGAAACACACTGCTCAGGATGATGATGCGTTCAGCTTCGTCGGCCACGTAGCGGGCCAGCTTGGGATGCGAGCTCATCAGCCACACCTCTGCATCGAAGTGATCGGCTTGGGCCGCATCCGAGGCGACGCTCCGGGCGATTCGATCAATCAGCGCCGGATCCTCGTCCGGCCGTGCCGCGCCGCAAAGCAGGAGGCTCGCGCCAACGACACAGATCGTATCGCGAAATGCTCGGCCACCCGTCCGACGCATGCTCATCCCTTATCTGCGTTCTACCGATTCATGACGCGGGCTAACCCGCCTCGTTCGAAGCAATAGCCGCAACGAGATGCTCCGTGACGGCTGCCCGATCGATCAGAACCGTAGCAGTGCCGGCGCGATTGCGATACTCGATCTGATCGTTTTTGAGATTGCGATCACCGATTACCAGCCGATGAGGAATGCCGATCAGATCGGCGTCGGCGAACTTGGCGCCCGGCCGCTCGTCGCGATCATCGAGCAGAACGTCCCAGCCTTGCGCCAGGCAGGCGTGATACAACTCTTCCGCGACGTCCTGCACCCGCTTCGATTTCGCGTAGTTCAGTCCCAGGATATGAACCGAGAAAGGTGCGACGGACGGCGGCCAGATGATGCCGGCGTCGTCGTGACGTTGCTCGATCACTCCCGCAACCAGGCGGGTGATACCTAACCCGTAGCACCCCATGACGGGATTCCGGCTGACGCCGTTCTCGTCCAGCACCTCCGCCTGCATTAGGGCGGTGTAGTGCGTACCCAGTTGGAAGATGTGCCCGACCTCGATGCCGCGCTTGAGGGATAACGTGCCGTGCCCGTCGGGAGAGGGATCACCTTCGCAGACATTGCGTAGATCGACCACTCGGTCCGTATCCACCTGCAGGTCCCGGTCCCAGTTGACGCCACACAGATGTACGTCATCTTCGTTGGCGCCACAGATGAAATCTGCCACTGCGAAGGCGCTACGATCGACGTACAGCGGCAAGCTTGATGCGACTGGTCCCAGCGAGCCCGGTGCGCATCCGAGGGTCCCCTCGATCTCTGCATCGGTCGCGAAGCGAAAAGGCTGGGCAACGCCGTCCAGATGCCCGGCCTTCACTTCGTTCAACTCGTGATCGCCGCGCAGTACCAGTGCGATGGGTCCGTCTTCACCGGCAACGATCAGGGTCTTCACGGTCTGGCTGGTCGCAACGCTCAGGAACTCCGCAAGGTCTGCGATCGTCTTGATGTCGGGCGTCGGGACACGCTCGAGTTCGCGCGTCGGGTCCGGGCGGGGCAGCGGCGGTGCGAGAGCTTCGGCCTTCTCCAGATTGGCGGCGTAGTCCGATTCACTGGCAAACGCGATCCGGTCCTCCCCCGAATCTGCAAGCACGTGAAACTCGTGGGAGGTGCTGCCTCCGATGTTTCCGGTATCTGCCAGAACCGCCCGGAAGTCGACGCCGACCCGAGTCAGGATGCGGCTGTACGCGCCGTGAACGGCGGCGTAGGTCGTATCGAACGACTGCTGATCTAGGTCGAAGGAGTAGGCGTCCTTCATGATGAACTCGCGGGCCCGCATCACCCCAAAGCGCGGCCGCCGTTCGTCCCGGAACTTGAGATTGATCTGGTACAGATTCAGCGGCAGCTGCTTGTAGCTATGCACCTCCTTGCGGAACAGATCGGTAATGATTTCCTCGTGCGTTGGGCTCAGGCTGAAACCCCGACCATGGCGATCGTGGACCCTCAGCATTTCCGGCCCCATCACGTCCCAACGCCCGGTTTCCTTCCACAAATCGGCGGGTTGCACGAAGGGCAACAACAGTTCCTGGGCGCCGATTCGATTCATTTCTTCGCGCACGATGGCCTCAATCTTGCGAATGACCCTCAATCCCAACGGCAACCAGGTGTAGATTCCGGCTGCAACGCGCCGGATCATTCCGGCGCGGAGCATCAGTCTGTGGCTGACGATGTCGGCGTCTGCGGGATCCTCTTTGAGGGTGGGAATCAGCAGCATGGTGGCGCGCATCAATCGGACTCCTGACGGGCTGAGGCGTAAGTGTGGCAAAAAAAAGGGCCGTTTTGGCGCGGCCCTTTCTTCATCCAGACAGGCTTCGTTCAGCCTGGCGGGTTTATCGAGGTGGTCAACCGACCATCTCTTTGAGCCGCTTGAGCGCGGTTACGCGAACCCGGATCGACGCTGGTTTAGCGGAAATCACGATCTCTTCGCCGGTTGCGGGATTGCGGCCCATCCGCCTTTTGGTAGCCGGGCGCCGTACGGATCTGACCTTCAACAGTCCCGGAAGCGTGAATTCGCCGGCCGCACGTTTGCGAATGTGCCGTTCGATCAGAGACTCGAGTTCATCGAACACGGCGGCGACCTGGTTGCGATTGAGATCCGTCTTCGTCGCGATCTCCGTTAGAATCGCAGTTTTGGTCATCTTGCGTTTCACGCTGGGCGCGCTGGCCTTGGCCGGGGCCGCCTTGCGGGCTGCTGGACGTTTGGCAGCAGCCTTCTTCTCTGCTTTTGCTGCTGGACGCTTGGCAACGGCTTTCTTCTTTGCTTTCGCTGCCGGGCGTTTCGCTGCGGCTCTTTTCGCAGATGTCTTGCGAGCGGGCGCTTTCTTAGCCGCGGCTTTCTTGACGGTCGCCTTACGTTTCGCGGGAGCCTTCTTTCTGGCCATTCGATTTCCTTTTGCGTTTGAAGAGAGCGTGCTGGAGATTTGCCGGTGCGGTGCGTGGTGGAGCAATTCCTTTGAGTCGACTCGGTAAACGCCACCGGTAGCCGATGGGTAAACCAGAAAACCTGCGTTTTCTGGCCCCCCCAATGACCGCGCTTTATAGCTCATTCGCCGTATCCCTGCAAGGCGCGACGCGCGCTTTTTCAGTGTTTTTGCTGCGGTTTTTCATTATCCTACCGCGGCGCTGGATAAACGCCGGGATTGAAATGGTGCGAATCGTCCCCATGTACCTGTCCAGCGCATAGAGATGGCGACGGCCGCCTGAGCATGCCGTCATGTGAAGTTAGTAGGTAAAGCGAAAATAAAGGGTGGCGACATGCCGATCTACGAGTATCAGTGTCGGGCTTGCGAACATGCGTTCGAAACCATTCAACGAATGAATGAGCCGGTGCTGACCGAGTGTCCGGATTGTGGAGAAGACCAGCTAAGAAAGCTGGTGTCCGCGGCTGCATTTCGCTTGAAGGGCGACGGCTGGTACGAAACCGACTTCAAATCGGGGAACAAGAAAAACATCTCAAAGTCGGATGATCATGACGGTTCCGATGCCGGGAAATCGACCAAATCCGATACCAAATCCGATGCGAAATCCGATACGAAGCAGATCGCGAAGAGCGCAAAGTCGGACGGCGGTGATGCCAAACCGAAGACCGACTCCAAGTCAGCGAGCGGCTGAGGCGCGAAGCGCTGCGTCCTTGGGCGCCCGACGGGATGTGGTAGTCTCTGCGCCCCCCGCGCGCACCCGATCAGCGCCAGACCCGTTCAACGATTAGGATGATTCAGATGCGCAGTCACTACTGTGGCGAGCTCGACGCGTCACACGTCGATGTGGATGTCGAGTTGTGCGGCTGGGTCCACCGGCGGCGCGACCATGGCGGGGTGATTTTCCTGGATGTTCGGGATCGCAGCGGCATCGTGCAGGTTGTTTTTGATCCGGACACGCAGGAGAGTTTTGCGGCCGCAGAGCGTGTCCGCAACGAGTACGTACTGCGTATGACCGGACGGGTGCGGTGCCGGGAGACCGGCAAGGTCAATCCGGACATGCAGACGGGTGAGATCGAAGTGCTCGGACGCGATTTGGAGATACTCAACGCCGCGGCGACTCCTCCATTTCAGCTCGACGATCATTCGGAGGCTGGCGAGGATGTCCGTCTTCGATACCGGTACATGGACCTGCGTCGCCCGGAGATGCAGGACAATCTGCGCAAACGCGCGGCGATTGTCAGTTGGGTTCGACGATATCTCGAAGATGCGGGTTATCTCGAGATCGAGACTCCGATCCTGACGCGTGCGACGCCGGAAGGCGCGCGCGATTATCTGGTGCCGAGCCGCACCCACCCCGGTCAGTTTTTCGCCTTGCCGCAGTCGCCGCAGATATTCAAGCAACTGCTGATGATGTCCGGAATGGATCGTTATTATCAGATCGCGCGCTGCTTCCGCGACGAGGACCTGCGCGCTGACCGTCAGCCGGAGTTCACGCAGATCGACATCGAAGCGTCCTTCGTCCGCGAACAGGACATCATGACGCTGACCGAAAACATGCTGGTGGGTTTGTTCAAGGACGTGCTCGGTGTCGAGCTGCCGGAATTTCCGGTGATTGGTTACGACGAAGCCATGCAACGGTTCGGCAGCGACAAACCGGATCTGCGAAACCCGCTGGAATTGGTGGATATCGCCGACCTGGTGCGGGATGTGGAGTTCAAAGTGTTCAATGGTCCGGCCAACGACCCCGCGGGACGCGTCGCCGCCTTACGGGCACCGAACGGGGCGTCCCTGTCGCGCAAAGTGATCGACGATTATGCGGAGTTCGTTGCGCGTTACGGCGCCCGTGGTCTCGCCTACATCAAAGTCAACGATCGCAGCGCCGGAGTCGACGGACTGCAGTCGCCGATTCTCAAATTTCTCCCCGAGCAGGTGGTTGCCGACGTGTTGGATCGTTGTGGCGCCCAGACCGGGGACGTGGTGTTCTTCGGAGCGGATCGGGCCACGGTGGTGAATGATGCGCTCGGCGCACTCCGAAATCAGTTGGGTGAGGATCTGGGTCTGGTGGACGACCGTTGGGCGCCGTGCTGGATAGTGGATTGGCCGATGTTCGAGCAGGGGCCAGACGGCGGCCTCGATCCGGTCCATCATCCGTTCACCTGCCCTGCAGGATCGCTCGAGGCAATGCGCGAGAATCCGCTGGCAACACGCGCGAGGGCTTACGACGTAGTGCTGAATGGCTATGAGCTGGGTGGTGGGTCGATCCGGATTCATGACCCGAAAATGCAGCAGGCGGTGTTCGAGGCGCTCGCCATGGGTCAGGAGGCGCAGGTCAAATTCGGCTTCCTGATTGATGCCCTGGGTTACGGTTGTCCACCGCATGGGGGTATTGCGTTGGGCGTCGATCGGTTGGTGATGGTGATGGTCGGCGCACGCGCTATTCGCGACGTCATCGCGTTCCCGAAGACCCAGACCGCGTCCTGCCTGATGACCGCGGCGCCGAGCAGCGTCGATGCGGGTCAGCTCAAGGACCTTCACATTCGATTGAACAGCTAGCCTGGATTATTCATGGCCGGTCACTCCAAATGGGCCAACATCAAGCACCGCAAGGCGGCCCAGGACGCTAAGCGCGGCAAACTCTGGACCAAACTGATTCGCGAAATCACGGTCGCCGCGCGGCTTGGTGGCGGCGAAGTCGACGATAATCCGCGGCTGCGTGCGGCGACTGACAAAGCCCTGGGCGCGAACATCCCAAAGGACACCATCGAGAAGGCGATCAGCCGGGGTGCGGGTGGCCAGGAGGGTGACGATGTCGAAGAATTGGTGTACGAAGGTTACGGACCGGGTGGCGTCGCGATTCTGGTGGAGGTGATGACCGACAATCGCAATCGAACGGTGGCCGAAGTGCGCCACACATTCAGCAAATACGGTGGCAACCTGGGTACCGATGGTTCGGTGGCGTACCTGTTTTCGAAGAAGGGGATTATCGGGTTTGCACCGGGAGTGGACGAAGAGGAGCTCATGGAACTGGCGCTGGATGCAGGGGCCGAAGACATCGACAGCGAAGAAGATGGGAGCATTTCGGTGATCACCGCCCCGGAGCAGTTTGCAGCCATGCTCGACGCGCTGAGCGGTACCGGGCTCGAAGTCGACCACGCAGACGTATCGATGGTGCCATCCACGACCAGTGCCTGCGATCACGAGACGGCCGAAAAGGTCATACGTCTGCTCGAAGCGCTCGAAGACCTCGATGATGTCCAGGATGTCCACAGTAACGGGGACTTTCCGGACAGCGTGATGGCGGACGTCTGATCGGCAGCGTGACGCGGGTGCTCGGCATCGACCCTGGTTCCCGGGCGACCGGCTATGGGATTGTGGATGTTGCGCGTGGTGATCTCTCTTATGTTGCCAGCGGTTGCATTCGCACGACCGTTGGCGAGTTCGCGGCGCGGTTGGCTGAGGTCCATCGGGGTGTCCAGCAGATCGTTGCCGACTACGCCCCTCAGGTTGCCGCCGTCGAACAGGTGTTCGTAGCGCGCAGCGCGAGTTCGGCGTTAAAACTGGGTCAGGCACGCGGCGCGGCACTTGTGGCCCTGGTCGGAGCCGGGCTTGCGGTCTCCGAATACGCACCGCGCCGGATCAAACAAGCGGTCACCGGCACCGGCGGCGCGACGAAGCAGCAAGTGCAACACATGGTTCGATTGCTGCTCGACCTGGACCGTGCTCCGGGTAGCGATGCCGCGGATGCACTTGCCATCGCTATCTGTCACATCAATACTCTGGGCCCGAACCTGCACGCGTGAGGGCGCTGCAGTACATCGGATGCCGGCATATCAGATTCCAGCACATCGAATGCCAACCCATCGAGTGAGAGTGTCAAAGCAGTGATCGGTCGCATCCGCGGGCAACTGCTCGCGGTCGAAGAAAGCATCGTCATCATCGATGTCAACGGGGTTGGCTACGAAGTCGAGGTCGCGGATTCGATGCTGCTGAGGATGACCGCGGCCGGCCAGCCGATAGAACTCTTCACCCATCATTCCGTGCGCGAAGACTCCCACTCGCTGTTTGGATTCACCACGGTTGCGGAGCGCGATCTGTTTCGAACATTGATCAAGGTGAGTGGCGTGGGGCCAAAACTGGCGCTGGCACTGCTGTCGGGCATGCCGGTGGCCGAGTTTGCGCGCTGCGTACGGGACAACGATATTGTGCATTTGGTCAAACTGCCAGGCGTAGGCAAGAAGACGGCAGAGCGGCTAGTGGTCGAGCTCAAGGATCGAATCTCGCGGTGGGTGGTGGATGGCTCCGTCGCCCCGGATCCGGAGGCTGCCGCCGGTGGCCGCGAACTTCAGGAAGCCAGGGGCGCGTTGTTGGCGCTGGGCTATCGCGCATCGGAAGCGGATCGTGCGCTACGGGGCGACGTCGAACCGGGTACTCCGACGGGAGAGTTGATCCGCCTCGCATTGCGCCGAATGTCGATCCAGGAAGGGTGATTATGGTGCTTGACAGGGTGGCCGCGTGAGCGTGGAACCGGATCGGCTCGTCGCTGGGCAATCCGACCCAAACGATGTGGCATTGGACCACGCGTTGCGACCGACGACGCTTGCTGGCTACATCGGTCAGGAAACCGTCAAGGAACAGATGGGGATCTTCATCGAGGCGGCGCGGCGGCGGTCGGAGCCGCTTGACCACACGTTGATCTTCGGGCCGCCCGGGCTCGGAAAAACAACCCTTGCGCATATCATTGCGCACGAGATGGGCGTGGCGATCCGCTCCACGTCGGGCCCGGTACTCGAACGGGCCGGCGATCTTGCCGCCTTGCTTACCAACCTCGAACCCGGTGACGTCCTGTTTATCGACGAGATCCATCGGTTGAGCGCCGTGGTAGAGGAGATTCTCTATCCGGCGTTGGAAGACTTTCAGCTCGATATCATGATCGGGGAAGGCCCGGCCGCACGGTCGATCAAGTTGGATCTACCTCGCTTCACCCTGGTGGGAGCAACCACCAGGGCCGGTTTGTTGACCTCGCCGTTGCGGGATCGTTTCGGCATTGTGGAGCGCCTCGAGTTCTATACCGAAGACGAACTGACGCAGATCGTGGTTGGTTCGGGTGAGAAGCTTTCGATCGACATTGATGCGGCCGGCGCACGTGAGATCGCCTGCCGGTCGCGGGGGACGCCGCGAGTGGCCAACCGCTTGTTGCGGAGGGTTCGCGACTATGCGGAAGTGCGTGGCAATGGCTGTGTTACGGCGGACATGGCGGACGCCGGTCTGAAGATGCTCAAGGTCGATCGCGAAGGCTTCGACGGAATGGACCGAACGGTGCTGCTCACGATCCTGGAGAAGTTTTCTGGCGGACCCGTGGGGCTCGATTCACTGGCAGCGGCCATCAGCGAGGAGCGCGACACGATCGAAGAGGTGGTGGAACCGTATCTGATTCAACAGGGGTTCATGATGCGCACGCCGCGTGGCCGGGTTGTCACGACCAAAACCTACGAACATTTCGGCTTACAGCCTCCGGCTCCTGCCCCTACTCCAGACCCGCCGCCGCAACAACCCCTCGATCTCGAGTGAACCAGAGGAAACTTCCTTGACCGAACCGCTGTCTGTATTTCAATTGGTCGTCAATGCCAGCCTGTTGGTGCAACTGGTGATGTTGGTGCTGGTCGCTGCGTCACTGGCGTCCTGGGTGATGATATTTCAGCGATTTTTCGCGCTGCGGCGCGTGACCCGATCGATCGAAGGCTTCGAGGAGTACTTCTGGTCGGGAATTGATCTGCGTCAGTTGTACAACGAGTTGGAACAAAGCGAACATGAACTTACTGGCATCGAAACGGTGTTCGTAGCCGGTTTCAAGGAGTACACACGGTTGTCGGATCAGGCCACCGCGGACCCTGATGGGGTGATGCTGGGCGTACAGCGTGCCACTCGGGTTGCCATCACTCGAGAGGAGGAGGAACTGGAGATGCACCTGCCGTTTCTCGCAACAGTCGGTTCGACCAGTCCCTACGTCGGTCTGTTCGGCACCGTGTGGGGCATCATGAACTCGTTTCGCAGCCTGGCAAACATGACTCAGGCGACGCTGGCGTCAGTTGCGCCGGGGATATCGGAGGCCCTGATCGCAACGGCTATGGGTTTGTTTGCGGCGATCCCCGCGGTCATCGGTTACAACCGATTCTCGGCTCGGGTCGAGATACTGATGAACCGCTACCACACCTTTTCCGAAGAGTTCAGCAGCATCCTCTACCGTGCGTCGCACGAAGTGAGGTCCGATAGACGATGATGACGGGACGCCCCACACGCCGTCGGCCGATGTCGGAAATCAACGTCGTGCCGTACATCGACGTGATGCTGGTGCTACTGGTGATCTTCATGGTGACGGCTCCTATCCTCACGCAGGGGGTGCTGGTGGATCTACCGAAGGCACCTTCAGAACCCATAGCGGAGAACCAGGATGATCCTCTGGTGGTCAGCATGCGGGCGGATGGTGCGTTGTTTCTGAACATCGGAATTCGGCGCAACGATGGTCACGGGACCCGCGTCACCATATTCTCGTTGGAGGAGCAGGCCGGAAAAATCATCCGCTCTCGGCCCGACATCGCGGTGTATGTACGCGCGGACCACTCGCTGGACTACGGCCAGGTAGTGGCATTGATGACCGCGCTGCAACGGGCCGGCGCTACGCGTGTTGGATTGATCACAGAACCGCCCGACCTGGGAAGCGGCGCTTGATTGCAGTGCGCGACTATGCGGCGCCGCTGCTGCTTGCGCTGGGGGTGCACGCGCTGATCGCGGCATCGCTGTGGGTCGGTTGGCAGCCCGGCATCGCGTCGAGCCCGATCGTAAAACCCCGGTTGGTGATCGCGGAACTCATCGTGCTGCAGGCACCGAAACCAAAGCCGCGCCCACGCGCTCAGCCGCAACCGGTGACCGCAGCCAAGCCGGAGCCCAAAGTCGAGCCCAAGCCGGAGCTAAAGCCGCAACCGCGTGAGGATCTGGAGGCCAAGGAGCGCGCGGCGCGACTGGCGGCCGAGCGCGCCCGGCAGACAGTGGATGCCGAGCGCCAGCGGCGGCTGGCCGAGCTCGCGAATTCATCCTTCGATCTTGCGTTGGCCGAAGAGTCCGAAGTCCTTTCTTCAGACGAAGAGGAACTCATTGCACGGACCTTTGCGCAGGGTATCTATCAACTGATTGTTGCGAACTGGTCGCGGCCGCCGAGTGCCCGCAACGGTATGCAGACGCGGTTGATCGTCGAACTGATTCCGACCGGGGATGTCTTGTCCGTAACCATAGTGCAGGGTAGCGGCAATGAAGCCTTCGACCGCTCGGCCGAGCAAGCCGTCCGCAAGGTGGGCAAGTTCGATGTACCGCGGGAGTCGGCGCTGTTCGAGCAGTATTTCCGGCGTTTCCCCGTCCTTTTTCGACCTGAGGATCTGTTACGTTGAAGTTGTTGAACACGTTGATTCGCCCGGTAATCGCACTGGTGGTGCTGCTCTGGGCAATCCTGGGCCACGCCCAGATCACCATCGAGATCGACCGCGGCTACGACAATCCAAAGCGAATCGCGGTGGTACCCTTCGGCCTGAGCGCGACGCTGCAGGGCGTCGAGGACGTGGCGGACATCGTGTCCTTCGACCTGGCGAGAAGCGGGCAGTTTGCGCCACTCGATTCGGACAACATGCTCAGCTATCCAACCCAGCCCAGCGAGGTCTATTTTCGCGATTGGCGGATTCTCAAGGCGGAATATCTGCTGATTGGCAGGACACAGCTCGAGTACAGCGGCCAGGTAACCATAAGCTATACGCTCTACGACGTATTCAACGAGCGCGTTTTGCTGAAGGAGAAACTCAGCGGCGTACCTTCGGCGATTCGTGACAATGCGCACCTTCTGGCCGACGCGGTGTACGAGAAACTCACCGGAATTCCCGGGGCATTTTCGACCAAGATTCTATACGTGCTTGCCAACGATATTGCTACCAGTAACCCGCGTTTTCGACTGCAGCTGGCCGATGCGGATGGTGCGCGTGCGCGTACCTTGCTCGATTCCAAGGAGCCGATCCTGTCCGCGACCTGGGCGCCGGACGGCAAACAGGTGGCCTACGTTTCGTTCGAGCGTGGCAAACCATCGATTTTCAGCCACGATCTGGCGTCGGGTACGCGCCGGCTGATCACCGATTTTCCGGGCCTCAACAGCGCGCCGGTCTATTCTCCCGACGGCCGCCAGATGGCGTTGGTGTTGTCCAAGGACGGTAATGCCGAGATCTACACGTTCGACCTCGCCGCACGGCAGTTGCGACGGATCACGCGTCATCACGCGATCGACACGGAGCCGAGTTGGACGCCGGACGGATCCGGATTGGTATTCACTTCAGACCGGGGCGGCAAGCCGCAGATCTATCGGGTCGATCTCACCAGCGGGTTGACGGAGCGTATCACCTTCGAAGGAGACTACAATGCGCGGCCGCGATTATTGCCCGACGGTAAACATATGGTGTTCATTCACCGTCGCCAAGGGCTGTTTCACGTCGCGCTGCTCGAACTGGAAAAGGACCGGTTGCGAATTCTCACGGAGACGAATCTGGACGAGTCGCCATCGATCGCGCCGAATGGCAGCATGCTAATTTATGCGACTCAGGTCGGAGGCCAGGGTATACTGGCGGTCGTCTCCATAGACGGTCGAGTGAAGTATCGGTTGCCGTCGTCGGCCGGGGATGTAAGGGAGCCCGCGTGGTCTCCCTTCATGAATGCGGCGCCCGATAGAACAAACGGAATGTCAGGTCCGTAATCTCTAATACTGCACAAGAAGACTGCACAGGAGAACAACATGCATAAGCTATGGCTACGCGAGATCTTTCTCGGCGTACTGGCCGGTTTGATTCTTGCGGGATGTCAGAGTTCCGGTACCCAGGAGCCGACCACCGAACCACTGCCCGAAGATACCGCGCCTGCCGTAACTCAACCGGTCGAACCGGAACCTCGCGATGTCGACGCCGACGGCAACCCGCTGGACCTGAATACCGGACAGCCGCTTGCGCGCACGTACTTCTTCGAGTTCGACAAAGCCGTGCTTCGGCCTGAAGCGTTGGCATCCCTGGAACTGCATGCTGGATTTCTGCGCAACAATCCGGATCGCCGGATCAACGTAGAAGGTCACACCGACGAGCGCGGTACCCGCGAGTACAACCTGGCGCTGGGCGAGCGCCGCTCGAATGCGGTGCGCACCTTCTTGGTGTCGTCTGGAGTAAGACGTTCCCAGATCGACGCGGTCAGTTATGGTGAAGAACGTCCGGTCGATCCCGGCCACGATGAATCTGCATGGCGGCAAAACCGTCGCGCGGAGGTCATCTACCGTTAGATGAGGCGCCGCCTAGCGACAATCGTGGTGTTCTATGCGGCCGCATTTGCGGCGCAGAACCCGGTCGCCCAGGCACCCGTGGTGGAGTCGTACGGTACGGCGGTCGGGGGGGCGGCGACCGGTGACTATGGTCCCGCCGCGGCTTCGGCGAGCACGATCAATGCCCCGGGTGCGGGGAGATCCGACGTGACGGAACTGTTCCAACTGTTGCAGGGATTGCAGATTGAAGTGCAGGAATTGCGTGGCCTCATCGAGGAGCAGCATCATCAGCTGAATCGACTCGCTCGTGAGCAGAACGAGCAGTACCTCGACATCGACCAGCGATTGAGGGGGCAGTCATCGGGTGCCGGCGGTGGCAGTTCCCGTGTAAGCGATACTGCTACGGGGAGCACTGGGACAATCGGGAGTGGTGAGCGGGACGCGTACACGCGGGCTTTCGATCTGATCCAGGAAAAACGCTTCCAGGAAGCGATTGACGGATTCAAACGACTGATCGTCGATTATCCCAATGGCCCCTACACGCCCAATTCCTTCTACTGGCTTGGCGAGCTGTATCTGATTCTGCCGGAACCTGAGCTGGAAACTTCCCGCCAGCGGTTCGTCCAGGTGGTGGATCTGTATCCTTCGCACCGGAAGGTCCCGGATGCGCTGTACAAGCTGGGGGTCGTTTACGGCCGTCTCGGTGAGCAGGACCGGGCCCGGGAGTATCTGAGCCGGGTCCAGTCTGAGTATCCCGACAGCCCCGCGGCGCGCCTCGCCAAATTGTACGCGGCGGAGTTGCGCTGACTCGGAGGTGACGCGTTCCGTGGAATCTTCCGCCGTGTCTTCGACTTCGCTGCGCATTACCGAGATTTTTTTCTCGCTGCAGGGCGAGGCCCGCACCGTTGGGCGGCCGACCTGCTTCATCCGGCTGACGGGTTGTCCACTGCGCTGTCAATACTGTGACACGGCCTATGCGTTCAGCGGCGGCTCGTCAATGTCATTGAAGACTGTGCTGGAACGGGTGCAGGGTTCGCCCACCCGATTGGTGACGGTCACCGGTGGTGAACCCCTCGCCCAACCGGCGTGTCTCGAACTGCTGCGCGTGCTTTGCGATGAAGGATACGACGTGTCCCTGGAAACCAGCGGTGCGCTGGACATCGGCGATGTGGACGCTCGGGTGAGTCGGGTAGTCGACCTTAAGACGCCGGGTTCCGGAGAAGTTCAACGCAACCGTTACGAGAACCTGGCGCTCCTGACCCCCAATGATCAGATCAAGTTTGTGATCTGCGATGCGACGGACTACCAATGGGCACGTATGAAGTGTCTGGAGTACGACCTGTTCGCCAAGGTCGGCGACGTGCTTTACTCCCCGAGCGCTGGGCAACTGGAGCCGCGTGAGCTGGCTGATTGGATTCTGCGAGATGGAGATCCCGTGCGGATGCAGCTGCAATTGCACAAAGTGATCTGGGGCGATGAGCCTGGACGGTGACCGAGAGTCAGCGCACTAGACGCGCCATTGTATTATTGTCAGGTGGGCTGGACTCGGCCACGGTGTTGGCGATTGCCCGAGCGGAAGGATTCGATTGTCTTGCGCTGTCCTTCGCGTACGGGCAGCGGCATCAGGTCGAGCTGGCCGCGGCGCGGTACGTGGCGAAGGCGTTCTCAGTGGTGGAGCATCGCACACTCGACATCGATCTGACGGCGTTTGGTGGCTCGGCGCTGACCGATTCACGAATCGACGTGCCGGAGGTGCCCCAGCAGGGTATCCCAGTTACCTACGTGCCGGCGCGCAATACTATCTTTCTGTCGTTAGCGTTGGGATGGGCGGAGGTGAAGGAGGTCTTCGACATCTTTATAGGCGTCAATGCGGTGGATTACTCCGGCTATCCCGATTGCCGGGCAGAATTCATTCGAGCGTTCGAGACGATGGCCAACCTCGCCACCCGTGCAGGTGTCGAAGGGAAGCCCGTGCGTATTCACACGCCCCTGATCGACCTCAGCAAGGCGGACATCATCCGGCGTGGCGTCGCTGCCGGAATCGACTATTCGCACACCGTCTCCTGTTATCAGCCCGACCCACAGGGAGGCGCGTGCGGACGATGCGACAGTTGCCGGGTGCGCCGCCAGGGATTTCTGGATGCGGGATTGGACGATCCGACTCGCTATCAGGGGTAGCCCCAGGCAAGACTCGGGTCAAAGGCCGGTCAGAAGAAGGTGCGAGAATCGAGATGGTGGGTCGTCTCGGGTTCGAACCGAGGACCAACGGGTTAAAAGCCCGGTGCTCTACCAACTGAGCTAACGACCCAGGAAAAAGAGCCGCATAGTGTAGCGGCGCGCCTTCAAAAGACAAGCGAACGCTTCCCCGTGTCAGCGTTGCAAACCCTCAGGGCCACGCCTACAGTGGTTTGCTGTGCATCGGCCTGGGGATCGGATTGTGAACGCCGTGTTGACCGGTCAGAACGCTCTGATCACCGGTGGTGGGAGCGGCATCGGCCTGGCCTGTGCGAAGGCTCTTCTCAACGATGGGGCCGCCGTGACGCTGATGGGCCGTCGACTCGATCGGCTCGAACGCGCCGCTGCGGATCTACCTCGGGAGCGGGTCAGCATAGTGGCGGGTGACGTGGGCAGCGAAGCGGATGTCGAACACGCGGTTGCCGTGGCGGAACAACATGGAGCGCTCACAATTGCCGTGGCGAACGCGGGTATCGGAGGCCTCGGCCCGCTCATTGCGACAACCTCGGAACAATGGAATTCCGTCATTCAGACCAATCTGACCGGCACCTTCCACACATTCAAATTTGCGGGCGCAGCGATCGGGCGCGCAGGGGGCGGCGCGATGTGCGCTATCTCGTCGATCGCCGGGTTGAGAACCCATCGGTTCATGGGGCCGTACTGCGTCAGCAAAGCGGGCGTCGACATGCTGGTGCGCAACACCGCGGACGAACTTGGGGTTGCTGGTGTTCGGGTAAACAGCGTTCTACCCGGCCTGGTGGACACTGAACTGGCGGCGGGGTTGTTCGCCACCGAGTCGGTCCACGAGGATTACCTTTCCTGCATGCCGTTGGCACGCACCGGTACGGTTACAGACATCTCGGCCGCGGTGCGGTTTCTCTGTGGTCCGGAATCGGGCTGGATCACCGGGGTGAATCTGTCGGTAGATGGTGGTCATCATCTGCGCCGCGGTCCGAATGTAGAGGTTTTTTCACGCTCGCTGTTCGGTGATGAGTTGACCGAAGGTAGAACGAAGCGGCAGGAGGATTCATGACACGACTCAGCAAGCTCAGCCGCTCGATTGAGAACAAGGTCGCCGTTGTTACCGGCGCTGCCAGCGGGATGGGACGAGCTACCAGCCGATTGTTCGCGGATGAAGGTGCGCGCGTTGCCGCATTGGATGTCAGTGCGCAGTCGCTGACGAGGGTGGTCGAGGAGATTAATGACGCGGGCGGCGAGGCGCGCGCGTGGACCGTGGATCTCGCCGATCGAACCGCCATCGATGCCTCGATCGAGGAAATCGCGGCGCATTTTGGCGGAATCGACATACTGATCAACAACGCCGGAATTTCGATCCCGCTGCCCATCGATTCAGACGAATACGAGGCCGCCTGGGAGAAATCGATGGATATCCTGATCACGGCGCATACCCGGACGATCCGGGCTGCGTTGCCTTACCTGCGCCGGTCCGAATCACCGCGGATCGTGAACATCGCTTCGACTGAAGGGCTGGGCGCCACGCGGTTTCAGAGTGCTTACACGGCTGCCAAACACGCGGTGATCGGTTTGACCCGATCCCTCGCAGTGGAGTTCGGCGCCGAGGGAATTACCGTCAACTGCATCTGCCCGGGCCCGATCCGAACAGGCATGACCGAAGGGATTCCCGAGGAGCAGAAGCAGGAATACGCGCGTCGCCGGGTTGCCCTACGGCGCTATGCGGATCCGGAAGAGGTTGCGCACGGTACCCTGAGCCTGGTCCTCCCGGCGGCGAGCTTCATCACCGGCGTGACGTTGCCGGTCGACGGCGGCCTGACGATACGAAACGCCTGAACCGCTCGGGACGAAGGAAGTCCCCATCGTGAATGCGAATGCCGACCGGGTGCCGTGGCGCACGATCGTAGCGTACGGCTCCCCCGGGGTGGGTGCCGGCTACATGTATCTCGTGGTCAACCTGTATGTGATGAAGTTCTCTACCGACGTGTTGCTGATTGCGCCCGCGGTGATGGGCGTCATATTCAGCGTGTCGCGGATCTGGGATGCGATTTCGGATCCGATGGTGGGTTATCTCAGCGATCGTACACGGCACCCCATGGGTCGGAGGCGCACGTGGATTCTGGCCAGCGTGCTGCCCATCGCCGGCACCTTCGTGATGTTGTTTTCGCCGCCCGACGACCTCGACAAAGCCGGGTCGATTGCCTGGATGGCGATTGGAGTGATCGGTTTCTACTCCGCAATGACACTGTTCATCGTTCCGCACATGTCGCTGGGCGCGGAACTGACCACCAACTATCACGAACGCAGCCGGCTGTTTGGTTTGCGCCACGCCGCCTTCACGGCTGGATCGATTCTGGCGCTGGTGAGCATGCAGATCTTCATCAACGCGGAGCAGGAGGGACCGGCTGTAGCGCGCGCTACGGCTTCTTCCTTGGCCTGGCTGGCGGGCGGGATTTCGGTGATTTTGATTGTTTATGCAGTGATCAAGCTGCGAGAGCGGCCTGATTTTCAAGGGCGCATGAAAAGCAATCCGTTCAAGGCGTACGCGGATGTCTGGAGAAACCATCACGCGCGCCTGTTGATCATCGTTACGTTCATCGAAAACGTGGGCTCCGCGGCGATCGGCGCGCTGACCCTGTACGTGGCGCAATACGTCGTGGGCAGACCCATGCTGGCGCCCTTGATGATTCTCTCCTACATGATCCCGTCAGCGCTGTCGGTTCCGCTGTGGATACCGTTGTCGCGGCGCTTCGGAAAAATCCGGCTGTGGGTCTTTTCCATGCTGCTGACAGGGTTTTCGTTTGGCGGGATGTTTTTTCTTCCTTTTCTGGACGAGACGATGAAGATCTGGACGATCTTCGTGCTGGCGTTTTTCGCTGGGCTGGCCGCCGGGTGCGGCGGCACGGTCGGACCCTCGGTGCAGGGGGATGTGATCGACTACGACGAGTACCTGACGGGCGAGCGTAAGGAGGGGGCCTACTTTGCGGCCTGGAACTTCGTGTTCAAGAGTGCCACGGGCGTGATGCTGTTGCTCACCGGCTTTGTTTTACAGTTCTCTGGTTTTACCCCGAATCAGGAGCAGACGATGACCACGCAGATTGCCATGGTGTCGCTGTACGGGGCGTTTCCGTTCGTCTGTTACATCATAGGGGCGGTATTGTTCAGCCGCTTTACGCTGGACGAATCGGCCCATGCCGAGATTCGTGCGGAACTGGATTCCCGGCGCGGTGCCGCGACCAGTTGAACGTGGACCCGATCAACGCCCCGTGAAGTTCCCAGGTCGTCGTTCCGCGACGGCGCGTACGCCTTCCTTGTGGTCCTCGGTCTTCTGCAGTCGAAACTGCTCGATGAATTCGTGGTCGGTCTGGGCTTTGACGGCATCGGCGAGTCCCTGGCGCATCGTTGCGCGTACCGAGGTGACCGCCAGCGGCGCGTTCTCCGCGATCTCGGCTGCAAGTCCCAGTGCGGCGCCACGCAGTTCGTCTTCGTCGACCAGCAGATCGGCAAGTCCCCACTCGTAGGCCGTTTCGCCGTTGATTCGGCGGCCCGTGTAGAACATCAGATTGGCGCGTTGCTGTCCGATCAGGCGTGGCAATGTGTAGGTCAGCGCAAACCCGGGGTGGAAGCCCAGCTTGACGAAGTTTGCGGTGAAACGTGCCGAGGGCGACGCCACCCGAAAGTCGGGCATAACTGCGAGGCCGAAACCACCGCCGACCGCGGCTCCCTGAATCGCGGCGACCACGGGTTTCTTGCAGGCAAACAGTCGCACGGCGGCGGTGTAGAGCGGGTTACCGCTTTCTTGCGTGCGCGTGTCACGATCGTCCTGCTGTGAGCGATCGCCAAAGTTGGCGCCGGCGCAGAAGTGTTTGCCGTCCGCGGCGAGTACCAGCGCCCGGCAGTCCACATCCTCGTCGAGCGCTTCGAAGGCGTCGCCGAGCGCGTTGATCAGCGCGGTGTCGAAGAAGTTGTTGGGTGGGCGCTGGATCTCGACCAGCGCCACATGATTACTGAGGCTGACTTCTACGTCGCCGTATCGCATGTTGACGTCTCCGTTGACTTGTCGCCATCCGGCTACCTGACGGATTGAAAAACCCGCGGCGGATGGCGTTCGTGGGCCATCTTGTCCAGCGGCTTGTGAAATTGCAACGCGTGTCGCACAGTGAGTTGGCAACGACGGGACGAACCATGCTCAGTTGGCGGATTGGCGACGTGAAGATTACCCGGATCGTGGAGTTGACCACCGCGTCGCTGGGCCCCTATCTGTTGCCCCAGGCCGAACCCGCCGAAATGCTCAAGGTGCCCTGGTTGGCGCCATTCGTCGACCCGGAGGGTCGAATCGTTCTCAGCGTGCACAGTTTCGTGGTGGAATCACAGGGCCAGTGCATCGTCGTCGATACCTGTATCGGCAACGACAAACCGCGCAACTACCCGCGTTGGAATCTGATGCAGGGCGAGTTTCTGGCCGACTTCATGGCGGCGGGGTTCACGACCGAGCGGGTCGACACGGTGCTGTGCACCCATATGCACGTCGATCACGTGGGCTGGAACACGCGCCTGGTCGATGGCGAATGGGTTCCGACCTTTGATAATGCGCGTTATCTGTTCGCCGAGCAGGAATGGGCACACTGGAAGGATGAACCGCAGGAGTACGGCCCCGTGATCGAGGACTCCGTCCGACCGGTATTTGACGCGGGTCTGGCGGATCTGGTTCAGAGTACTCATCGGGTCACCGATGAAGTGTGGCTGGAACCCACGCCCGGGCACACGCCGGGCCACGTCAGCATTCATCTCGCGTCGCGGGGCGAGGAAGCCATCATCACGGGGGACATGATTCACCATCCGTGCCAGATCGCGCACCCGCAGTGGTCAAGTGATGCGGACGTGGACCAGCAACAGAGTGCGGCCACCCGGGATGATTTCCTGGCCCGCTACGCAGACCGGCCGGTTCTGATTATCGGCACCCACTTCGCTGCGCCGACCGCCGGCCGGATCGTTCGCGATGGAGACGCGTTCCGGCTGGATTACTAAGCGGCTTGTCCACGAGGTGAAATCAGGAGGCACATTCAGCTCGCTGGCTGAGCCTGATTTCCGTTGGCTCTGGCTGGGCTCGTTGGGTTCCTCCTTCGCGATGAACATGCAGATCGTCGCGCGCGGTTGGCTGGTGTATGACCTGACCTCTTCGGCTATGGATCTTGCCTGGGTGACGATGTCATTCACGTTGCCGCAGGTGCTGTTCTCACTCTGGGGCGGGGTGATCGCGGACCGGCTTCCCAAGCGCCGCATTATCGCGGTGGCGCAAAGCCTGAACTTCGCTGCCACGCTGATCATGGCGACGATCATCATTACTGGGCGGGTCGAGTTCTGGGACTTCATCTGGATTGGCGCCTTCAACGGCACCGTGCTGGCGCTCAGCATGCCCGCGCGTCAGGCGTTCGTCCCGGAACTGGTGGGTGAAGGACGCGTGTTCAACGCCATGGCGCTGAACACCGCGAGTTGGAACCTGTCACGAATTCTGGGCCCGACAGTCGCCGGGGGACTCATCGCCATGCTGGCGCACGGTGACACCAGCTCCACCTATGGCGTGGGAATCGTCTACTACGCGATTGCCGGACTGTATTTCATCTCTGCGGCGTTGGTCGCTTTCATTCGAGTCCAGCCCCGGGTGGTGCGAAGCTCCGAGGCGACCGTGCTGAACGAAATTGCGGCCGGCTTCCGCTACGTTGTCGCCCATCCGCCGGTGCTCGGTCTGATCCTGTTGTCCATCCTGCCATTCCTGTTCGGCATGCCGATCAACACGTTGCTCCCGGCCTTCAACGAAGATGTCCTCAAGGGTGGACCAGACAGCCTCGGCATACTGCTCGGCAGCATGGGGGTGGGCGCGATCGTGGGTTCGCTGATGCTCGCTCGGCTTGGCGGAATTCGCCGCAAAGCGCGTTGGCTGGTTGCTACTTCGATTGCCTGGGGCGGACTCATGGGCGGCTTTGCCGCGACCCGGGAGCTGTACGCCGCAGCGTTGCTGATGGCAGCCATCGGCTGGGTGAGCGCCTGGAACATGTCGCTGAATCGCGGTCAGTTGCAGGTGATTGTTGCGCCGGAAATGCGTGGCCGGATCATGAGCATCGACATGATGTCTCATGGACTCATGCCCCTGGGCATCATCCCGATCAGTCTGATCGCGGAGCGCGTCAGCATTCCGGTGGCGCTGGCGAGCGCGGGATCGATGTTCGTGCTGGCAGTTCTGGCCGTGGCGATGACCCGCGCGGTGCGCGAGATCGATCGGCCAGCACCGCGCTGATTCAGGCGCTTGCGATCCGCTCCAGAACCGGCCGGATAATATCGAGAAACTTCTCCGGGTGCTCGCTCATGGGGAAATGCCCCAACCCGGACATCGTCTGGTACCGCGCGCCGGGAATCAGGCCCGCCAGTTCTTCGCCAGCGGCCGGTGTGCCGCTCCAGTCGTACTCACCATTCAGAATGTCCACAGAGATCCGGTTGGTGTCGATTTGCCGGGCATTCTCCCGGACGTCGTGGTCCACGGAATAGTAATACAGGTCGCCTTTGAACACCGCCGGCGCGCCTTGGCTATACACCCAGATGGTTTCCCGCTTGCTCGGTTCCGGACTGGTGGGAGCCATCAGCGTGTACATCATGTGTGCTTTGAAGTCGTTGCTGATGCCCGGGTGGTAGAACTCGTCCATGTAGCCACCCGGGGTGTGGGCCGAGGCTTCCAGACCGACGACCGCTCGAAACGCATCCGGATGGCTGATTGCCAGATCGATCGCCAGATGACCACCGATGGAGCTGCCCATGTAGACCGGCCGTTCGAGTTCCAGCGCGGCGGCGAGGCCGACGGGGACGCTCATCAGAAAGTCCCGGGTCAAACGGTACTCCTCGGTCCACCAGGACTTGTTGGTGGGAGGCACTGATTTGCCGTGATACGGGAGATCGTAGGCGATCATCTGGAAGCGTTCCTGCAGCGCTGTATCTTCCAGCACGTGCCGCCACTGCCGGGCGTCCGCACCGGCGGTGTGTTGCAGCAGCATTGGAATTCCCTTGCCCGTGGTTTCGAAGTAGACGCGGTGCTCGCAGGCGTCGAGGTCGAGATAGACGTATCGGCCCGTCGCGGTGTCGAACTTAGCCATTGTTCACCTCCCGCATGATTTCGATGAACCGGCGCAGCGCGGGGTAGTAGGCACAGAAGTGTGTGGTATCCCCGTGAATCTCGAATCCGTGATGCAAGCTCGCCGGATAGACGTCCTGATAGAAGGGCTTGGGCACCGCTTCGAGCAATCGCGCCCAGTCGTCGTCGGGCGCCGCAATGTGGAGGTTCCCGGCCAGGCTACCGAACCAGGGTTCGATGGAACGAATCTTGCCATCTGCGATGTCGATTCGGGTGCTCTGCGAGCCGATGTCCAGCTTCAACGTGCTGTTCCAGAAACGTGCGTGAAGCTGGAACTCCCCGTCCTCGTTGGCCCGTGTGCGCACTGTTGACCAATCCAACACTTACAACCCCCTCATGTCTTCTGCCTTGGCAAGACCAGCCTATCCGAATATCGTGGGCATCAGTACACCTCTGCAGTCGGAGGCGGATCGTGGCACGAAACTGGCGGGTTTTGGGATTGTCGATACTGCTGTGGACTGGGCCCCTTGTGGCGCAGGTGGATGTCTACCGTTCCGTGGACGAACAGGGCGTCGTTGCATTCAGCGACACGCGCCAGCACGATACCGACGAGCACTTCCAGCTGTCGATGGTGACCCCGGCGCCGGAAATGATTGAAGCCCACGGCAGATTGATGAAGCAGCAACTCGAACTGATCGCGCTGCTCGAACAGTCTCGCCAGGCACGCGCTCAGGAGACCCTCGAGCGCCGCCGCCAAAACGTGGAGCTTGCCCGGGCGAGGCTCGCCCTCGAACAGGAACGCAATGCCGTGGCCCATGAAGAGAGCTCCCGCAACTATGGCTATGCCTACCCGGTTGGCTACAGTTACCGATACCAGCGCCGGCAGGGTTACCGGCTCGGTTACCGACACGAGTATGGCTATGGTCAGCGCAGCGGCCAGCTACCCGCTCGCCCCGGTTACGGCAGCCGTCCAGGGTATGGCGGGCGGCCGGGTCACGGGGTGGATCATGGGTTGCGCCGCGGGTCGCAGACCCTCAGCAAACCGTTCATCACCAAAGGCTGATCAGTGGTGGCGGTGCGCATCGGACTCTTATCGGATACACATATCCCCGAAGCACGTCGTGAGCTCTGGCCACAGGTGTTCGATGCATTTGATGGGGTCGACTGCATCTTTCACGCCGGTGATGTGCACGAATTTCACGTACTCGACGCGCTGGCCGAGGTCGCTCCGGTTTACGCTGCCCGGGGTAACGGGGAGGACGGCTCAGCGGGCCGAGACGTCCAGCCCGAGGATCCGCGCGTACGCTACGCCTGGCTGCTGGAATTTCATGGCCTGAAGGTAGGTCTGACCCACTACGTCCCGATTCCGGACCGGCCCCCCAACCTGACCATGGCCCGGTGGGTCGAGCGATTTTTCCCGGACCAGCGGCCGGATGTGATCGTGTCCGGCGACACCCACATCGAGCGCGTCACCGAAGTGGACGGGATCCTGTGCGTCAATCCGGGATCGCCGACCTATCCCCACAACCACGATACGCAGCTGGGGACCATCGGGTTCCTGGATATCGACGTGGGAACCGTTGAGGCGTCGATCTGGCAGCTCGCGGAGCACGGCATCGAACCCTTCGAGTGGGGGCGATGGGGCTGATTCGATGCGTGGGCATGTCGGGATCCTGTGCCTGACTGCCGCTGGGTTGGCGGCCCGGAGACGCTGGGGCTCCAGGGACGATTCGACGAAGCCTGTGCACTGCTGGATACCGTGCGCGGGGAGCTGGGGCGGGATGCTGGAGCCGATGGCTTTGCCGTCGACGCAGGCCACGTGATCGCCCTCGTATCCGAGGGACCCGAAGGCATCGCGTGGAACGAGCGTCTGATCGCCTTCGCTGAGACCAGCAATAGTCCTGCGGCGCAGGAGTGGCTGGGTTCGCTGTAGGGCGAGACGTTCTTTGCGGGCCGTGATGAGCCGGACCGGCTGCGATCGACTCGCCCGGCTCGAACGCCTCGCAGGCGAAGCGCCGGAAACTTAGTCGCTACCGTCCTTCGGCAGTCCGAGAATCCGTTCGGCGATGATGTTGCGCTGAATATTGGGCGTGCCGCCGCCGATGACTACATTTGGCCAGTTCAGTGCCGCCTTGGTCCACTTGCCCCCCTCAATCGCGTGCGCGCCGCCGTTCAGTTCCAGCCCGGCCTGACCGTTCAGCTCCATGGCGAAGTCGTCCATCTCGATTTCCAGACTGGCCCGGTGCAACTTGTTCACGGAGGTTTCGCTGGATAACGGTTCGTCGTTGAGCTGCTTGGTCAGATAGCGCAGGCCGTTGTACTTCATTGCGGCGATTTGCGCCTCGAAGCGCGCCAGCTTGCGGCGCACCAGCGGATCTTCGCGAGCGGGCTTGCCCGCTTTGCGGGTGTGCTTCACCAATTCCTTGAGCGTATCCAGCTTGCCGAACATCTGGGTCACCTCGCCGATGCTCGAGCGTTCGTTGGCCAGTGCCGAAACGGTCACTGCCCAACCCTTGCCCTCCTCGCCGAGACGCTGGTTCACTGGCACTTTGACGTCTGTGAAGAATATCTCGGCGAAGTGCTTATCACCCGCCATGTTTTCGATCGGACGCACGTCTACGCCGTCGGATTTCATGTCGACCAACAGGCAGGTGATGCCTTCATGCTTGACCGCAACGTCGAAGTCGGTACGGGTCAGCAGGATGATCCAATCGGCCCATGGGGCGAGTGTGGTCCAGGTCTTCTGCCCGTTCACCACGTAGTGATCGCCGGTCAGCACTGCCTTGGTCTGGATCGACGCGAGGTCGCTGCCGTAGTTCGGCTCGGAATAGCCGGTGCAGAAGGTGCCCTCGGAATCCAGAATGTATGGAATGAAACGCTGCTTCTGTTCTTCGGTGCCGTACTGGATGATTCCGGGCCCGACCCAGGCGAGACCCATCATGTCGGTCCCCAGAGGCGGCGCCTTGGCCAGTGCCATTTCTTCTTTCAATATCGATTGCTCGATCAGTCCGCCGCCGCCGCCGCCGACTTCGACCGGCCAGGAGAATCCAACCCAGCGTTTCTCGCGCACCTTGGTCAACCAGTCCTTCAGGAACTGCGGCCCACGTTCTTTTGGAGCCGGCAGGTTGTCTTTCAGGAATGTTCGCACCTCTTCGCGAAAAGACTGTTCTTCGGGCGTGTATTCGAAATCCACTAGAGTCCTCCCAATTCGGCGACGCGGTCATAATGATAGTCGGTATCGCCGAACATCGGCCGTGCCCACTTCGAGCGCTTCAGGTACAGCTGGATGTCGTACTCTGCCGTGAAACCAATGGCGCCGTGCAGTTGTACGGCGTCGATGCCGATCCGGGCGAAGGCGTCAGAGGCATAACCTTTTGCCAGCGACACCGCCCGTGACAGTTCCTCGGGCGCGTCATCGACCGTCCAGGCCGCGTAGTAGAGCAGCGAGCGAAACGATTCGATGTCGACGTACATATCGGCCAGGCGGTGCTTCACACCCTGATACTTGCCGATGAGATTGCCGAACTGGACGCGTTCTTTGGCATAGCTGGTGGTTATTTCCAACGCCGCGTCCGCCGCGCCGACCATCTCGGCGGTCACCGCGACCGCGCCGCAGTCCGTCAGGTAGGTGAGATCGGCCTCGGCCAGTGTCAGCACCCGGTCCGGGTCCAGCGAAACGTTGTCGAGAACCAGCGTGCCCATGGGTTTGGTACGGTCGATTATCGGCTGGTCCGTCACACTGAGGCCTTTGGTATCGCGCTCGAGCAGGGCAAGCTTCAGTTCGTTGTGCTCGGCGCCGGCACGGAACGCGACGACGAACAGATCTGCGCTGCCTGCGTCGGGAACGTAGGGTTTGCTGCCGCACAATCCTCCATCACCGGCCGCGAGCGTGACGGCGTCGGCGTCGATCCAGTTGGGTTCGTCGTACAGCGCGAGGGTCGCTACGCAGCTGCCATCTGCGAGTCCAGGTAGCCAGGCCTGCCGTTGTGCGGCGTCGCCGCAGCGCAGCAGCGCCGCGGCCGCGAGGGTGTTGGAGACGAGCGGCAGAGGGCTGAGGCCGCGCGCGGTCTCTTCCAGGACGACCGTCAGGTCGATCCAGCGTAAACCGACGCCGCCGAATTCTTCGGGGATGATCAAACCCAACCAGCCGAGTTCTGCCATCTTTTTCCACAGCGGCGGTGAAAAGGCCGGTTTTGCGGATACGATTTCCCGGACCGTGGTCATGGCGCAGTCTTCGTGCATGAAGCGCCTGACCTGATCGCGAAGCATTTCCTGTTCTTCGGTGAAGCCGAAGTTCATGGGTAGGTCCTTTGTTTAAGCGTAGCGATGGGTGAGTTCATCATGACGCATGTACCACACCCGCTTCGAGCAATTCATCGATGGCCTCCGCGTAGCCGATCTCAGCGAGGATCTCGCGGGTGTGCTGACCGACCTCGGGTGCGGGTCCACCGGGTGCAGCGGGCGTGCCGAGAAACCGTGGGGCTGACCTGGCATCGCGGAGACGACCCGCAATCGGGTGATCGAGTTCGCGGAACATTTCGTTGTGCTGGATCTGCTCGTCCTCCGGGAGTTCCTCCAGGCGCCGGGCGCTCGCAAAGGGCACGTCCTGGGCTTTCAACCTGGCGCCCGCTTCCGCGATGCTCAGCTTAGCCGCCGCGGGGAAGACCTGCTCGCGCATGACCTTTGCATATTCGGTGCGGTGTTTGATTCGCTCGGCCATGGTGGCAAAGCGCGGATCGTCGGCGACCTCCGGGAAGCCATAGGCCCGACACAGCCCTGCGAACTCATGGTCCGACAGGGTCATGGTGGCGCCCCAACCATCGGTGTAGTGCACCACGCTGCCGGCCGCACCGATCGGCGGGCGAGCAACGATGTCATCATCTCCCAACAGAATTTGATCCGCGGCCGCATCGGACCAGAGGAAGGCGATCGCCACGTCCAGCATCGACAGCTCGATGTGTTGACCCTTGCCTGTTTTCGATCGCGCCAGCAGCCCAGCAGTGATTGCCTGACAGCCGTTGTAGGCCGTCAGCTTGTCCAGAATCAGTTGATTGACCTGTTGCGGTTGGTCGGGGTTGTCCTTGTCGATGCGCCCCTGAACTGCGGCAATTCCCGAATAAAACTGAATGATCGGGTCGTAGGCACGCTCGTCGGCCCGAGGCCCGTTCTGTCCGAAGCCGCTGATCGACAGGTAGACGAGCCCCGGATTGTCTGCGCGCAAGGTGTCGTACCCGACGCCCAGGCGGTCGACAACCCCCGGACGGAAGTTCTGGATCACGACGTCGCTGGATGCGGCCAGACGTTTGACGATGCCCTGGCCTTCGTGATGGCCGAGATCCAGGGCGATGGACCGCTTGCCGCGATTGAGCACGTGGAACAACCCGGAGAAGCCGTTGCGGTTACTGCCGACATGCCGCTGGATGTCGCCCTCCAGGCGCTCGACCTTGATCACCTCCGCGCCCTGGTCCGCGAGCAACGTGGCGGCCAGCGGTCCCGAGACCACGGCCGAAAGATCGAGCACCTTGAACCCCGTCAGTGGCCCGGACATCTGGGTCAGTTCCTTAGCTTAGCCGCGCATCGGATTGATGGGTGGCCAACTGTCCTTGGTTGACAGAATTGCTTCGCCGATGGCTTCGACGTCCCAGGGCCCTTCGTCGTCTTCCTTCGCGGCCAGCGGTGTAATTTGCCATGACAGCAGCGATACGCGATTGCCGGCCACCAGGAACTGGCGTCCCGTGACGTCCTTGGCTTCGTCCGTGCACAGCCACACCACGGGCGGCGAGACCTTGTCCGGCGGAAACGAATCCTGCACTTCCTCCGGCAGAATGTCTTCGGTGAGGCGCGAGGTGGCCGTGGGTGCCAGAACGTTGACGGTCACGCCGTACTTCACGCCCTCGAGGTAGAGGCAGCGCATGAACCCTGCGATGCCTGCCTTGGCGGCGCCGTAGTTGGTCTGGCCGAAATTTCCCAGCAATCCTGAGGTTGAACTGGTCATTATGATTCGGCCGCCATGGCCTTGCTCGAGCATCTGGTCATAAGCCGCTTTGCTGACCAGGTAAGTGCCGCGCAGGTGCACGTCCATGACCACGTCCCACATCTCGTCCGTCATGTTCTTGAACGACTTGTCACGCAGGATGCCGGCGTTGCAGATGCAGATGTCGAGCTTGCCGAAGCTATCGATAGCGGCTTGAACCATCGCTCGAGCCGCGGCCGGGTCGGACACGGAACCATAGTCGGCCACTGCCTGACCGCCAGCCTCGGTGATCTCCTTGACGACTTCGTCGGCCATGTTGTGCCCGGCGCCGGTCCCGTCCCGGGCCCCTCCGAGGTCGTTGACCACCACCGCAGCGCCCTCCTGGGACAGCAACAGCGCGTGGGTGCGGCCAAGGCCACCACCCGCGCCAGTCACCAGTGCAACTTTTCCATCCAGCATACCCATACGGGTTCTCCTGTCAGCGTTGATTGGATTCGTCGGGGAGGCCACGCCCCACGGTCAAGAGCCCGTTGGCGACCCGTTGGGAACCCTCGCAGATCGCCTCGCCGGCGAAACCTCAGCGGAACCTCGTGCCTCTTCCGCTCGAATTCCTGCCTCTTGTGTTCGTGCGCGGTTGCTTGGCAGGATGACCCGCTCGGCGAAGTCTATGAGAAAAGCCGGCTTGGGCCAACTTAAGCTCAGGTCTATAAACAGGCCAAATTTGGGAGATGTCATGTCTGATGCACTGTTCGATTTCACCGACAAGATAGTACTGGTCACCGGCGGCAGCCGCGGGCTGGGCAAAGCGATGGCGCTGGCGTTTGCGCAACGTGGGGCCGACGTGATCGTTGCCAGCCGCAAGCTCGACAATTGTCAGGAGGTTGTGACCCAGATCGAGGCGCTGGGACGGCGAGGTCTTGCCCACGCTTGTCATATCGGCCACTGGGACGAGGTCGAAGGTTTGGCGGATGCAGCCTATGCCGAGTTCGGGCGTGTCGACGTGTTGATCAACAACGCCGGGATGTCGCCACTCTACCCGTCGCTGGTGGATGTCAACGAGGAACTATTCGACAAGGTGATCGCCCTCAATCTGAAGGGTCCTTATCGGCTGAGTGCTCTGATCGGTACCCGGATGGCCGAGGGGGAGGGGGGCAGCATCATCAACATCTCGAGCACTGCATCGGTCAGTCCGAGCCCGGATTCTGAGCCCTATGGAGCCGCCAAAGCGGGCTTGAACAACATCACTCGGTCCTTCGCGTTCGCCTTCGGGCCGAAAGTACGCGTGAACTGTGTCATGGCGGGACCGTTTCTGACGGACATATCGCACGCCTGGGACATGGAGGCGTTCGAGAAGCGCGCGACGACGACCATGGCGCTGGGGCGTGGCGGCCAACCTGAGGAGATCGTTGCCGCCGCACTGTATCTGGCCGGTCCGGGGGGCAGCTTCACCACGGGGTCCATTATCCGCGTCGACGGCGGTACCCGTTGATCACGTCCTGCCGAGTGCGCAGCGCCCCCGTCGGACCCCGTGGCGCTACGTGAGGCTTGAAAAAGCTGCCACGACGGCGTTCGCCGGGTTTCTGCCGGTCAATCGCGCGATGGTCTCCATGCCGCCCGGATTCGCAATGTTGTATTCGAGTACGTAGGGGCCCGCAATGTCGATGGCCGCGAATCGTACGCCACGGTCGCGCAGAAATGCGGTAACGCGCTGCACGATGCGCCGCTCTGCCGTCGTCAGAGTATGGCAGACGGCGTGCGCTCCGGCGCTGAGATTGGCCCGGTGGTCTGGACCAGGGAGTCTGCGGTAACAGCCGACGATCTCGCAGTTGGCCACCAGCACGCGCGTCTCGCCGACTTCGATCTCTGGAACGTAGCGCTGCAGAATGCAGTAATTGGAGGCGTGGGGCCCGGTCAGCTCCTCGAGCAGCGTGTCCAGTCCCGGGTGGTTCGGGTCGACCTGGTCCACGTGGTGGCCGAAGCTACCGGCGGAGGGTTTCAGCACCCAGTCTCCGCCAGTGTCCACCATCGAGCGTAACCACGCCGGATCGCAGCTGGCATAAGTCTCTGGGTGCAGATCCGCGAGTTCGGTCAGCGGCAGCGCATGTTTGGCGTGCAGTTCGAGCAGCGCGGTCGACGTGTTGACCATCCGACTCGGCTGGACGTTGGCGAGCAACTGCATGCGGTCGAGGAACGAGTGCCGATTCCCAAGGCCGAGCAGCCAGATCAGATCGAACTCGTCCAACCGGTGGTCGTCGGGGCTAAGCGTCAGCAGGCCGCCGACACTACGTACGGCATTCTGATCCCGGCGCACCACGTTCCACCCTGCGTCTTCGAAGGCCGCCGCCAGTCGCTCCGGGTTGTCGTTGGCCGCGTCGGCGGTGGCGGTGCTAAGCAGACAGACTGACGGCATGGCGAAACCTGACGTGGAATGTACACATGGTAAGCGTTGCGGCCCCCTGTGCTAAAATCCCAGGCCCCTGATGTGAGGAGCGGCAAGCCTCTCGCGGGCGCAGCCACGCATGAATCTGCCGGACCACAGTCTGCACGGTGACCAGATCCCGGTCTATGAACCGGAGTCCTTGAGCCCGTTCGCCAGCGCCGCGCTGAAATCCGAGATTACCGGATTGCTCGAATCCCGCAATGCGGTATTGGTGGCGCACTATTACGTCGACCCGGACGTTCAGGACCTGGCGGAAGAGACCGGCGGATGCGTGGCCGATTCCCTCGAGATGGCGCGCTTCGGGCGCGACCACCCGGCCCAGACGCTGATCGTGGCGGGGGTTCGCTTCATGGGCGAAACCGCGAAAATCCTGTCGCCTGAAAAGCGGGTGTTGATGCCGACTCTGGAAGCCACATGTTCCCTGGACCTCGGCTGTCCCCCGGACGAGTTCGAAGCGTTTTGCGCGGCGCACGAGGACCGGACGGTGGTGGTGTACGCGAATACCTCGGCTCGAATCAAAGCCATGTCCGATTGGGTGGTCACCAGCAGTGTGGGGTTGGCGATCGTCGAGCACCTCGCGGCGCGCGGGGAGAAAATTCTGTGGGCGCCGGACAAGCATCTGGGTGCGTACATCCGCCAACAGACCGACGCCGACATGTTGTTGTGGAGTGGCGCCTGCATCGTCCACGAAGAGTTCAAATTCAAGGCGCTGTTCGAGCTTAAAGCCGTGTACCCGGAGGCGGCGGTGCTGGTGCATCCGGAGTCACCGGCCGCGGTCATCGGCATTGCGGATGCGGTGGGTTCGACCAGCCAGCTCATACATGCCGCCCAGACGCTACCCAACGAAATTTTCATCGTTGCCACCGACCGCGGGATATTCCATAAGATGCGCGCTGCCGCACCCGGCAAGCGGTTCATGGAGGCACCCACCGCGGGAGACGGCGCCACCTGCCGCAGCTGTGCCCATTGTCCATGGATGGCGATGAATGAGCTGACTCAGTTGCGCGATTCCCTGTTGGCGGGGAACCGGGAGATCTTCGTCGACCCGGAAATCGGTCGGCAGGCGATGTTGCCGTTGCGCCGCATGCTGGAATTCGCGGCGGGCTAGCCGGGACAGGACACTAGGACCGGCGCATTTCCTCGAGTTCGCCGCGGAAGTCGCGAATTCGCTGGTCGAGGCGCGCGTTCAGTTGATAGTTGTCCGGATCGGCCAGGCCACGCGCGTATTCGAGGTGCTTGATGGCCATCTGGTAGTTTCCGACGAGCGCGAAGTATTCGGCGCGAGCCTGATGTACGCCGATGGTATTGCCGGCAAGGCCAGCGGTCTCGGCGAGTTCGAACCAGAGGTCGTGATCGTCGCGGTAGATGTTGGTCAGATGCTCCAGCACCTCTTCGGCATCGACATAGCGCCCGGCGCCGCTCAACGCGGCTGCGTAGAGCACCGACATGGGCTGGTTGTCCGGGTTGATCACCAATTGATGTGCGAGCAATCCGATCGCCTCGTCATACCGCTCCGCGCCGATCAGCAAATCTGCGTGCGTGGCAATGTACAGAATATCCCTGGGGTGACTGGGAAAGATGATCTTGGCGGTATCCAGGGCTTCTTCGTGGCGTCCAGCTGCGCCGAGGGCTACTGCCAGTCCGTAGTAAGCCCAGTCGGCGCCCTTGGTCCGTTTGACGAGGTCTCTAAACCGCTGCACGCCTTCGCTCGGGGTGTTGGCATAGCGAACCATGACCCGCGCGCGCATCAGCTGGAAGTGTTGAGAGTCTGCATAGCCGCGCCGCGGATATTGGCTGCTCTGGTTGCGTGCGTCGCTGATGCGTGATTCGGTCAGCGGGTGGGTGAGCAGAAACTCCGGAGGACGTCGGCTGTAGCGATAGGTGCGCTGCATGCGTTCGAACATCCGTGACATGCCATGGGGATCGAGACCGGCCTGATACAGGGTGGTGATGCCGATGCGGTCGGCTTCCTGCTCGCGTCCACGGCTGAAGCGCAGCTGGCTTTGCTGGCTCAGTCCCTGGGTTGCGCTCATCGCGGCCATCCCCGCTTCGCCCCCAGCCGTAGCGCCGATGACAATCGAGGCAAGCATCGCGGCGAGGTAGGGCAGTGTCTGACGCTGCTGCATTTCAATACCGCGCGCGAAGTGACGCTGACTGAGGTGGGCCAGTTCGTGGGCGAGCACCGACGAATATTCATGGACATCCTGGGAATTCAGGTACAAGCCCATGTTGATGCCGACCACGCCGCCGGGTGCTGCGAAGGCGTTCAACTGCTCACTGTCGATCAGCACCGGATGGAGAATCTTCGTCTTCAGCTCCGAGTGCTGGGCCAGTTGATACAGCTGCATCTCCGTGTAGTACTTCAGGATCGGATCGCGGACGGTGGGCACTCGGCCACGAATCTGCCGCAGGAACTGCTCCCCGAGGGCGCGCTCCACCTCCAGCGACACGATCGCGGACGATGCGTCGCCCAGATCCGGCAGACGCGCACTGGTGGTGGCCACCGCGAGCGCTGCCCCGAGCAGCGACGCCAGTACAATGGAAATTCGGCTTCCGATCCGCGTGGCATCCATGAAACGCATGATATGTGGATAGAGTGCCCCGGGCAAAAGTTCCCGGGCACTGGTCGGACGCTGCTGTGCGATACTTGGCGAATCACGGAGACGGTGCACAAATGACCGAAGATACAGCGGTCGAACTCGACCTTTCAGGGCTCGATTGCCCGATGCCGCTGCTCAAGGCCAAAAAGGCGCTGAACGAGATGCAGCCTGGTCAGTTGCTGCGGGTTATCGCCACGGACCCGGGGTCGGTTCGCGATTTCGAGGTGTTCTCACGGCAGAGTGGCCACCAACTGCTCGAGTCCGTGGCGCAGGACGGTGAGTTCCGCTATCTGTTGCGCAAGAAGGCGCGGTAGCGGCGATGCGGTTTCTTGAAGTCATTGGCGGCTGGATCAACCGGTACTTCTCCCACGAAGAGGCGATCTATCTGGTCGTGCTGCTGGTCGCCGCCTTCCTCGTGTTGATCACCCTCGGGGGCGTGCTGGCACCGGTGTTGACCGGGCTCGTGCTGGCGTTTCTGCTGCAGGGTATCGTGGTGCGCCTGGAGCGCTGGCGCGTACCGACTGCGCTGGCGGTCTACCTCACATTCGTGCTGTTTCTCGGTGCCCTGATCGCGCTGATGCTGTTTGTTTTCCCCCTGGTATGGCGGCAATTGTCGTCGCTGGTGAATGCGTTGCCGGGGGTTGTCGCGCAGTTGCAGACCCTGATGCGCCGGCTGCCCGAGTGGCTGCCCGATCTGATCGATGACGCACAGGTTGATGCGTGGCTGATTCTGCTCAGTGGCGAGCTCGGTGGCCTGGGCCGGCTCGTGCTGGAGGGCGTGCTGGCTCAGGTGCCGTCGGTGCTGGGGCTCACGGTGTATCTGGTGCTTGTGCCTTTTTCCGTGTTCTTTTTTCTTCGCGATCGTGATCAGATCGTTACCTGGGTCGGGTCGCTGCTGCCGAAGGAGCGGCCACTGTTGGACCAGGTAGGCAACGAGTTGAACACTCAGTTCGCCAATTACGTGCGCGGCAAAGTGGTCGAGATCCTGATCGTCGGATCAGTCACGTTCGTTGCGTTTACGGTGCTCGGGCTCAATTATGCGGCGCTGCTGGGACTGATTGTCGGGTTGTCGGTGCTGGTGCCGTTCATCGGTGCCGCGGTGGCGACAGTCCCGGTTGCGCTGGTGGGAGTCCTGCAATGGGGCTGGTCCTGGGAGTTCGTATACGTGCTCAGTGCATACGCGGTGATCCAGGCGCTGGACGGTAACGTGCTGCTGCCCATGCTGTTGGGTGAAGCGGTCGATCTACACCCGATCGCGATCATCGTTGCGGTGCTGGTCTTCGGAGGGTTGTGGGGATTCTGGGGCGTGTTCTTCGCCATCCCGCTGGCCACTCTGTTCAAGGCGGTGAACAACGCCTGGCCGCGTCATCCGCCCGACCAAGGCGCGGAACCAGCTGGCGCGGAGCCTGCTGAAGCCGTCTTGTGATCGGCCAGACCCACCATTACCATGTGCGCAGTTTTAGCCAGAACCGTCTTCTCGGGATCATTCGATGTTATCCGGCAGTATCGTTGCGCTGGTGACTCCCATGTGCGCCTCGGGCGACGTCGATTGGGAAGCGCTCGACGCACTGATCGATTGGCATCTCGACAGCGGCACCCATGGCATCGTGCCCGTGGGTACCACGGGTGAGTCTGCCACCCTGACAGTGACCGAACATCTTGAAGTGGTGGCGCGAACCGTCGATCGGGTCGCCGGCCGTTTGCCTGTGATTGCCGGGACGGGCGCCAACGCCACGGCAGAAGCCATCGAGCTAACGCGCGGCGCGGCGGATGCTGGCGTTGACGCATGTCTGTCGGTGACCCCCTACTACAACCGTCCCACCCAGGAAGGATTGTTCAGGCACTACCTGGCGATAGCCGCTGCCGTGGACATTCCGATTGTGCTCTACAACGTCCCGCCCCGAACGGCCTGCGATATGACGGCCGATACCGTGGCTCGACTGGCGGGCGTCGACAACATCATTGGTATCAAGGAGGCGTGCGGAGATTCGGCCCGGGTGTCTGAAATCAGAGCCCTGTGTCCGGATGACTTCGTCATTCTGTCGGGTGAGGATGCCCAGAACCTCGACATGTTGCGGCGTGGCGCGGTAGGTGCGATTTCGGTGACAGCAAACGTGCTTCCGGAGATGATGGCTGAGTTCCTCAATGCGTATCTCGCCGGCGACGAGCAGCAGGCGGAACGCCTGGACGTACAACTGCAACCGATCCACGAAATTCTGTTCGTCGAATCGAGCCCTTCGCCCACGAAATGGGCGTTGCGCGAAATGGGGAGAATCGACACCGGCATCCGACTACCGCTCCTGCCGCTGTCGGAGGGGCCGCAGGCGGAGCTGCGGGCACGCCTGCAGCGGGCGGGCGCGCTGTCATGACCGCGCGACGGTGGCCCACTCTGGTTGCGGCCACGGGGATTGCCGTAATGTTGGGGGGCTGTGGCTGGCTCAGCGACGATCGCGGACTGATCGTCGACCGTTCCGACGACTACCTGGACGCTCGGGAAAGACCGGCGTTGCTGGTCCCGGAGGATCTGTCGGGGGTAGCCATTCGTCAAGTCATGGTGATTCCGCCGATCGAGGACCGTGTGGGCAGCGAGACCTACCCTGATCAAGCGCCGAAGCCGAATAGCCTGTACGTCCGTGAGGAGGCGCGAACTGTACGGATTCAAAGCCTGGGCGACCGCAGTTGGTTGCTGGTTCCGCAAGCGCCAGCCATCGTCTGGCCCAAGATCAAGCAATTCCTGGCCAACAGTGGCGTTGACGTGGCCTTTGAGGCGCCGGCGATGGGTCGCCTGGACACGCGCTGGCTGGAGATCGATTCCGGCGCCCGCCTCGGGGTTGTTCAGCTGGTCCTCAGGGACGGACGCCAGGCCGCGCAGGTGAGTTCCGGTCGAGACCGCATCATGCTGCGCCTGGAGCAAGGTATTCGGGTGCGCACGTCGGAGATTCACATACGGATTCAGAACGACAGCGTGCACGTGCCGGGCTCGACGTTTCCTGACAGCTCCGACTTCCCGGAAATTGAAAAGGAGATGCTGAACGAACTGGGTGGTTACATCGCCGCCAACGTATCGGATGAAGCCGTGTCCTTCGTCGCGACCAACATTTCGACCCAGACCAAGGCGCGCATGACGCGCGGTGCTGGCGGCGAACCGATCCTGCTGCTGTATCTGGATTTTGCCCGCGCCTGGGCGACGGTCAGTCAATCCCTGATTGATGCGGATGCCGAGGTTTTACTCGCGGACAAAGACGCGGCGCTGTTCGACGTTGTGGTGACGAAGTCGAATCTGAACCAGGAGGAGAAAGGCTGGTTCAGGTCGATGTTCGATGGCGACGATGGCGCCGTGACGATTCGGGTACGGCTGGATGAACGCGATCAGGCGCTCGCCGTGACCATCCACGACGAGCAGGATGAGTTGGTGGAAAACCATCTGAGCGAGCGAATCCTCATCATGATCCGGGAGTTTGCGACTTAGTGTCCTGTCCGGCTATTTCGTTGAATTCAGAGTGCGCAGGGCGGTCAAGTACAAGGTGTGTCCCGCGGGTAATATCTGGATATTGGCAAAGGACACAACGCGGTAATTTGCCGCCCTGTGCACTCCCAAGGGGCTCGCACCCCAAGGTCCGTGGCGTTGTTGCAGCCCTTGGAAATGGCACAATCATTCCCTGCGGACTGCGCCTAGCCACAGACCTTGGGGTGCGAGCTGAATTTCAACGAATTAGCCGGACAGGACACTGGTGATGCTGGCGCCGTCGAGTGGGGCCCCGGCGCAGATGCGAATCAATCTCGGGAGCTCTGGTGTACGTTTTGCATCGCTGGGCAGCGGCAGTCGTGGCAACGGCACGCTGGTGCAGATGAATGGCCAGCTGGTACTGGTCGATTGCGGGTTTACCCTCAAAGACGTGCGCGCGCGGCTCGCCCGGCTGGGTGTCGAGCCCGGACAACTCGATGCCCTGCTGGTTACCCATGAGCACTCGGATCATGCCCGTGGGATCCCGGCGTTGGCCCGTCATTGCGGGGCGCCGACCTATCTTTCTTACGGCACCGCCCGAGCGCTGCGTGACTGGGACGGCTTCGAGTTGCGGCCCTTCGACAGCCATTCCAGTTTCGAGATCGGTGGGGTGAACGTCACCCCGGTATCTGTTCCGCACGACGCGCGCGAACCGACCCAGTTCGTGTTCGATGCGACCCTGGCGGGCGCTCCGCGTCGCATCGGGGTGCTCACGGATCTTGGCCATGTAACGCGGCACGTGGTCGATTGTTATCAGGGCTGCCATGGGCTGCTGATGGAGAGCAATCACGACCTGGACATGCTTTGGAGGGGTCGCTATCCGGCGGCATTGAAGCGTCGTATCGCTGGTATGCAGGGACACCTGGCCAATGCCCAGGCGCTGGAGTTTCTCGATGCCGTGTGCCACGAAGACCTGCAACACGTGTTGGTTGGGCATATCAGCGAGGAGAACAACTGCCCGCGGTTGATCGGGGAGCTATATCAGGACGTCTCGGCGAGCGTCGGCAACCTCGAACTCGCCACCCAGGCGCTTGGTTCCGATTGGGTTGAAATTACCTGAGTTCAACTCCCTTCGGCGACGCTGTCGGTGTCGCCGGGGTTGTCGGACGAGCTGAGCGCTGCGTTGCGCAGCTCCTCGTAGCTGGTCTGCAGGCATTCCGCGAAGAACTCCGGATCCGGCAGCATCTCGCGACACGAGGTGATTGAAATGGTCAGTGCACCGTCGTAGCTGAGTACCGGGAAAATCAGCCCCATACCGTCGAAGATGGGCCCCATGCCATACTGGGCGACCAGCTTCGCGCCGGCGGAATAGAGCGGAAACTGGGGTCCTGGCACATTGGTAATGACGCAGTTGAACACTGGATTGGTGCGGTTGGCGAGTCCGAACTGGGTGTAAAGACGGGCCGCGAGGGCCGCCGTCGTGGATGGGATGAACTGGCTGTAGTCCGTCATCAGCTTGGCACCGATGGCGGCTGTCATTTCCTTGGACGAAGCGGCTTCTTCATGCACCGCCAGGAGTCGTTGGATAGGGTCGGCAATATGGGTGCCGATGGCGACGGTCATCCCCGCGACTTGATTGCCCAGGGCGTTCTTCTGATCCGAACTGCGCACGGAGATCGGCGCCATCGCGATCAGGGGTAGATCGGGGAGCTCGTCCTTGGCCAACAGGTAAAGGCGTAAGGCGCCCCCACATACGCTGAGCACGACGTCGTTGATGGTCGCGCCCGCGATCGCGCGCTTCACGGCACGGACTTCGGCGAGTTCGAAACTGCGCCCTTCCATCACCCGGTGTGCTGTGATGGTGCTGCTGAACCGGGTGCGCGGGACCGGCCGGGTTGGCGTGAAGCGCTTCTGGAAAATGCCGCTGCTGAGGCGGCCCAAGGCAGGGATTGTCCGAGCGGCAACTTCGGCAAGCCGAAACGGCTGCAGGGCAGTGTTGAACGAAGCGCGGGCCATCAGCTCGAACGGACTCGGAACCGGTTCGCCGCGCCACGGTGACTCGTTCGGCGGCGGCGCGGGGGGATAGGGTTCGAGGTCGTGAATCGCCTCGGTCATGTCCACACCTGAAACCCCGTCGATGCACGCATGGTGGACCTTGAAGATCACCGCATAGCAGCCTTTGGGCAGCCCTTCGATCCCGTCGAGGCCCTCGATTACCGTGAATTCCCACAATGGCTTGGACAGATCCAGGGGCCGGGAGTGGATGCGGGCTGCCTGGATGCATAGTTGACGCCAGTCGCCTGGCTGTGGCAGCGCGATGTGTCGCACGTGAAACTCGAGATCGAACTCTCGATCTTCGATCCAGTAGGGGTGATCCAGGTTGAACGGTACGTTGACGATTTTCTCGCGGAACGTGCGGGCGAGGTGCAACCGTCCCTCGATCTGACCGAGGATGTTCTTGAATCCCTGTACGCCGCCTTCGACGGTAGATTGATCGTAGATCTGAATCGCTCCGATGTGCATCGGCGAGCGGCTGGTTTCGAAGTACAGAAACGATGCGTCCAGGCCTGTCAGCTGCTTCATTGTCTGATCTCCACGTCTTACGTTCGCAGTTTACGCGTGTGTCACGCGAGCGCGTCATCAATCGCCGGGTAAACGAGACGGCGCCACCCGGCACGTGAAAATGGCCGCCAGTCGTTCGGATCCTCGGCCAATCGGTCGGCGATCGCGAACAGCACGGCTGGGTGAATCCCAAGCCCCACGTGACTACTGATCACCTCGATGCTCTCGCTCAGTGGGCCCGGTTGTTGCTTGGCGATCTGCCAGGCGACTACGCCGTCGCTGCGGCTGTAGATCGCAGTGCTTGGAATGCCCGGCAGGGGTTCGCCGGCGAATGCGTGCCGAGGGGCCGTGCGAATGGTTTCGGCCCGTGGATGCTCAGTTCGTCGATAGACGCGGTAGATGCTGGTTGCGGTTGGACTGCCAGCGAACGGACTGCCGAGGGTAACGACCTGCCGAACCTTTGCCGGGAATCGTCTGGCCAATACCCGGGCATAGACGCCGCCCAGGCTCCAGCCGACCAGGCTGACCGGGACGCCCGATTCCTGCTGAACGTCGTCCAGCCGGCTCGCCAGGCGCGATCCCAGGTCACCCTTCAAGCCGCCTTGATTGCGCCCGAGGGTCCAAGGGAGCGCGCGATATCCGAGCCCGGAGAGGAACTCGCGGAGCACCCACGTGGATGCATCCGAGGCCGCGTATCCTGGCAGGACGAGAACCGGGTGACCGTCGCCGCGTGGCGCATTGCTGAGTGCCGGCAAGGAAGCAAACAATGCTCCGAGCTCGGCCGCTGCTCGAATCGGCTCAGCCAGTGCCAGCCACGGCGAGGGCGGTGCGGGGGAGTTCTCCACGCCAGATCACCCAGGGTACATCAAGTCCTCAAGCGACGTTCGCGACGGCCTCTTCTGTCGCTGCTTCGGTATTGGCAGCGTCCGAGGTAGCGAACAGGCTACGTACCAGGTTGCCCGTGGTGTCCCAGTTTCCCCGTGCAAGCTCGGACTGCTTCTCGACGGTACTGGTGAAGCCTTTCTGTACTGCGGCGTAGAAGTCGCGCTCGACGGAAACGAAGTCGTTCAAGCCTTTGATTTCGCGCAGTGCAGCAAAACGCTCGCGATTGGCTTCAACCAGGCCTTCGAGGGCTTCACGTTGAATATTGAAAAACTCGGAAACACCACTGGTGTTGAGCTCGTTCAGCTCTTTGACGAAAGTTTGGCCACGTTCGATAGCGCTCATAGATCTATCTCCTTTGAGATATTGAATTGGTGCAGTGCAATAACGGAGCGCAAAGTTACTGTCGGGATGCCGACCTGTCAAGGGTTTTTTTGCAGTGCACCATTTTTCTTTGAAGCGCTCTTTGCCGCTTCGTTTTTCGGGTACCATGCCTCTGCGGCCACTAGGCATGCGGCCGTGCGGCCGGATTGCGTGCCCAAACGCCGAGGAGATCGCCTTGCCCATCAACGCAATTCGTGAATTTCTGCGACTCGAATCGAGCGCCGGTATCGTTTTGATCGGCGCGGCGGTCGCCGCAGAACTCTGGGCGAACTCGCCGTTCGCAGTTGGCTACTTCGAGGTCATCAACACGCAGGTTGCGGTCATCATCGGCGAATTTTCCATCGACAAACCGCTGCTCCTGTGGATCAACGACGGCTTGATGGCGGTGTTCTTTTTCCTGGTGGGACTGGAGATCAAACGCGAACTGCTGGAAGGAGAGTTGTCGCGAAAGGAACAGGTGGTGTTGCCGTGCGCCGCGGCGTTGGGTGGGTTCATCGTGCCGGCGCTCGTGTATGCGTGGATCAACCAGGACGATCCCGCTGCGCTCGCGGGCTGGGCCATTCCCGCCGCCACTGACATCGCCTTTGCGCTCGGTATCCTGTCGCTGCTCGGCGATCGTGTGCCGGTCGCGCTGAAGGTATTCCTCGCCTCCCTGGCGATCTTCGATGACATGGGGGCGATCGTCGTCATATCGATTTTCTATACCAGCAATCTGTCGTTGTTGTCCCTGGGACTTGCGGCGCTGGGGATCGTCGTGCTGACGATATTGAGCACACGGCGCGTCGGCCGCGTGTCGGCATACGTGGTCGTGGGGGTGTTCATCTGGGTGTGCGTGCTGAAGAGCGGCGTGCATGCGACCCTCGCCGGCCTGGTGATCGCGTTCTTCATTCCGATGCGCCATGAGGATGAAGCGTACGAAGGATCGCCTTTGATTCATACCGAGCATGCGCTGCATCCGTGGGTTGCGTTCCTCGTGCTGCCGGTGTTTGCGTTCGCCAATTCGGGTGTAGAGCTGACCGGCGTCGGGCTGGAGATGCTAGGCGAAAGCGTGCCGCTCGGCATCGGGCTCGGTTTGATGCTTGGCAAACCCATTGGCGTGTTAGCTGCCAGCTGGTTCGTGATCAAGTTCTCCGGGGCGCAGCTGCCCCGCGGAGCGAGCTGGGGGTCGATGATCGGCGTGGCGGTCCTGACCGGTATCGGCTTCACGATGAGCCTGCTCATCGGCACGCTCGCGTTTCCTGAAGGGGACCACAGCTCTCAGGTCGCCATGCGCGTTGGCGTTCTTGGCGGGTCACTGGTTTCCGCTATCATTGGGTATCTGATTCTGCGCTGGACCTTGCCGACTCCGGATTCGATGAAAGCGGCAGAGGCCGAGTGACGGTGCGCGCACCACCCTGGCGCCGCTGACAAGCAGTGTGTCTGGCAAATCGCGCCATGCTCCGCGACAATACGTCCCCTCGGAATGCTTTCCCTCGGAGAGGTGCCGGAGCGGTCGAACGGGCCTGACTCGAAATCAGGTGAGGATTTGCGTCCTCCCAGGGTTCGAATCCCTGCCTCTCCGCCATTTAGTTGACGTAACGTATTGTAATTATTGTAAAAATATTGATTGAATAGGAACCTACCCACAAATTCGCCCACAAACGGCGAATCGGTGGATGTAGGAGAGCCCGTCCCCAGATCGTCCTGGCCGATCCTGATTACTTTTTCTGGGCGATTGATGAGGGCGTTTTCGACAACAAGAGTGCGGCTATCCAGGAACAAGCGATGTTCGTCGATACCTGCGCGCGAGCTATCCCGGTTAAGGAAGGCTTCGTTGTCCAATACTACCTCCACCCTATTCGGGTTTGGTTGACCGTTTTGAGGTTGTGCCTGAAGACCAACCTCTTCATCAAGGTGGGTCCACCGCGCTAAGGCGACCATGCATCGATCTGTCCTTCGCCAGAACCATTGCTGACGGAATGGACAAGCAGGGCTCGAAAAACCTGGTAACCGACTTGAAGAGAGAGGTGGTCTGAGGAAACTGGACACTCGCCTAAGTGGACTGGCTGCTCGACAATAGGCGCAAGCCTTGAGGAGCAGGAATGAGAAGACCGAGACGAAACCACAGTGCCAAGTTCAAGTCACGAGTGGCGCTGGCGGCGCTGAAGGGCGAGCGGACGCTGGCGGAGCTGGCGGAGCAGTTTGACGTACACCCCAATCAGATCACGGACTGGAAGACCCGGCTGTTGAAGAGCGCAGAAGGGGTGTTTCTGACGAAGGCGGAGCGACGCGCGGCCGAATCGGGTCCGAACGTGAAGGACCTGCAGGCCAAGATCGGTCAGCTGACGATGGCTAATGATTTTTTAGAAGGCGCGCTCGATCGGAGCCACGGTGCGAGCGCCAAGCGATGATCGATCGGACGCATGGGTTGCCGGTGACACGCCAGGCCCAGTTGTTGGATCTGTCGCGATCGGGCGTGTACTACCGGCCGGTGCCCATCTCGGCGTCGGATTTAGCCTTGATGAGACGCATCGACGAGCTGCATCTGGAGCATCCGTTTGCCGGCAGCCGGATGCTCCAGAAGCTCCTGTGTGCCGAAGGGTTTGAGGTCGGCCGCACGCATGTGCGCACGCTGATGCGGCGGATGGGGGTGGAGGCGATCTACCGACGTCCACGGACCAGCCAACCCCACCCAGGCCATCGGGTGTTCCCGTACCTGTTGCGCGAGAAGCGCATCGATCGGCCGAACCAGGCCTGGGCGCTGGACATCACCTATCTCCCGATGAAGCGTGGCTTTGTGTATCTGGTGGCGGTCATGGACTGGGCGACCCGCAAGGTGTTGGCCTGGCAGCTCTCCAACACGCTGACGGCGGACTTCTGTGTGGAGGCGTTGGAGACGGCTTTTGATCGCTACGGCGTACCCGAGATTATCAACACGGACCAAGGCTCGCAGTTCACGAGCGAGGAATTCATCGCGACGGTACTCGAGGCTGGCGCGAAGCTCAGCATGGATGGCAGGGGCGCGTGGCGGGACAACCTCTTCATCGAGCGCTTCTGGCGGACGATCAAGTACGAAGAGGTGTACCTGCGCGCGTATGAGAACATGCGCGATGCGCGGCGTCATCTCACGACGTACCTGGCGTTCTACAACGGCCGTCGGCCACACAGTTCGTTGGCGGATCGGACCCCGGATGCGGCGTACTTCGGATCGGCGTTGCTGGCGGCATGAGCGCCCAAGCGCACAATCCGGGGTATGCCTAGGGTTGGGTTGGGCGATGAAAAAGCCTCACAGCACCTTAGCGGACGCCGCATCTCGAGCGGAGCTGAGAAAATGGCATCAAACGGTTACCAACGAGGTCACTACGCTGCGAGGATGGTATTGTGACGTCCGAAGCAACGTAGGACCAAACAGCGG
>SMVB01327904.1_pt1 | contig 94812 bp, 81 predicted proteins | sample 2456461 | NCBI WGS metagenome assembly SMVB01 (sample SAMN11095934, study PRJNA526329) | marine sediment metagenome | biome: Marine sediment; feature: Surficial sediment; material: Deep marine sediment; isolation source: Hadal surficial sediment | place: Pacific Ocean | collected 2014-05 | depth...
ACTACACGCTGGTAGTTGGCAATGTGTTTTTCAGTGCCCAGTACGTGGTGTTGAATGGATTCAATACAGAAAACCTGGGTGATTTCAGTACCCGTCTTGGCAACCCGGTTACGGGGTATGTGATTGGACTGGCGGTTCTCTGGGTCGGCATATTCGTCATTGGACGCGGCCTCAAACGCGGCATTGAGAGGGTCAGCGAGGGCATTGTGCCTTTCTTTTTTGTGGTCTCAATTTACCTTGTTTACGTGGCGCTCAGTCTGCCGGGCGCCGGTGCGGCGGTACGCGAATTTATGAAGCCGGATTTTTCACAAATTGGTGTCACCGAGGTTTTTGCCGCGCTGGGTCAGTGTTTTTTCTCGGTCGGCCTGGGGGCTTCCTTCGCCCTGGTATATGGAAAGTTCATCAGTGACGATACCAACCTGGGTGGCGTCGCCATCCTGTCGGCCAGCGGTGATACCCTGGCCTCGATCCTGGCCACCCTGTTTATTGTGCCAACGGTTATTGTGTTCGGTATGGAGCTGAATGCCGGCCCCAGGCTGTTGTTTGAAACCGTGCCGGCCTTATTGGCGGAAATGCCCGCCGGTCGCTGGGTCGGTAGTTTTTTCCTGATTGCCTTGGCGCTGGTGGCCTTCCTGTCGGCGGTGGCGGTGTACCAGGTTGTTACGGTGGCACTGGAAGAAGAACCGATTGGGCGATACCTGGGTCGTACCCGGTTACTGCTGCTTATCGGCGGTACTGAGAGCCTGTTGATGATATACCCCAGTTGGCATCCTGAGATTATCGGCATCCTCGACCTGGTTATTGGTTCGGGCTTTATGGTCACGGGTGGCTTGTTCGCGGTGGTAGCCATAACCTGGTCCTATGGACGCTCCAGCGCCATGCAACAGATTTTCACCGACACTGATCCGGGCCCGGTCTATTCACTGGTGTTCCTGTGGATGCGCTACGTTATCCCCATAGCATTAATAGGCATCCTTGGTGCGACGATTTTCGGCGCCGTGACCGGCGCATAAGAGGGCTCTAATTATGAATGAAATACACCGGGATGTGCGCGACCAGTTTCCCATTCTTGCCAGCAAGGCCTATTTCAATGGCTGCTCCTATGGTCCGATTTCCCTGCAGGTAAAGGCGGCGATTGAGTATTACGTGCAAATCCGGCTCGAAGAGGGCGCTCGCTGGGATATCAATGTGCAAAAAGGGGAGAACGTGCGTGAGCTGCTGGCGAGCCTGCTGCAATGCCCCCCCGATGATGTGTCTGTTTCCACTTCGGTCAGCGAATCGCTGAACAGTCTGATGTCGGCGCTGCGCTTTGATGGCCCGCGCAACAAGATCGTGGTGACAGACTTTGATTTTCCCACCACGTCACAGATCCTGCTGGCACAGACGGCGCGCGGGGCTGAGGTAGTGCGCGCACAAGCCGACCAGAGCGGCACGGACATACCGATCAGTGAATATGATCGGCTTATAGATGAACACACCTTGTTGGTTGAAATACCCCTGGTTTGCTATCGAAACGGGGTGTGGGTGGACATTGAACCTATTGTAAAATTGGCTCACGAGCGCGGCGCCCTGGTATTGATCGACGGTTACCAGGGTATTGGTACCCGTGAATTTGACGTGGTCGCAGAGGGCGTGGATTTTCTGGTAGGCGGTTGTACCAAGTACCTGATTGGTACCAGCGGTGTTGGTTATATGTATGTACGCAACAGCCTCACCAGTGACTTGCAGCCCACTGCGACTGGCTGGTTTGCCCAGCAAGACCCACACGTCATGGATATATACCACCATAAACCCCACGCCAGTGCGCGCCGTTTTGAATCCGGAACGCCCAATGCCTGCGGCCTGTTTGCCGCCGAGGCTGGTCTGGAGCTATTAATGGAGGTGGGTATGGAGGCTGTTGGCGAACAGATTGCCCGGGTCACCGCTTCGATTAAAGACGCCGTAGATGTACACGGCTGGCAACTGGTGACACCACGCGATCGTCACGGCGCGATGCTGGCCATCCGCTCAAACGATGCGCCAACGCTGGTTGAGCGTCTTGCAGAGCGGGATATTATTCTCACCGAGCGTGATGGCAATATTCGCATTGCCGCCCATTTTTACAACAACTCCGCCGATGTGGAAAAGCTGGTGGCGGCGCTGGAGGCAGAAGCCGACCTGTTGGCCTAGTGTTAACACTAGACGGTGAGATGGCCGCGATAGATTGAAACGGCTTGTCCGCGGATTTCTATGGCTCCGGTTTCGGTCTGGCGCACCAGCAATTGACCGGGGCTACCCATCTCAATACCTTGACGCGCTTCCAGTTCAGCGCTTGCAGACATGGCGCCCTGTCGAATCAGGTAGGCCGCCAGTGCCCCGCTGGCCGTACCCGTTACCGGGTCTTCTGCGATACCGAATTTGGGCGGACAAAAAAACCGGCCCTGTGTTTGCAGGCTGCTCGTCTGCAAATTTCCACCGGTGATCACGAAGGGATAGATACCGGCGAATTCCTTGTTCTCAGGCCACAGGGACTCAATGCGTTGGTAGTCGATGCTAATCGCCGCCAGTGCATCCCGATCGACCAGCGGCACATAACAGCTCCAAATGCCCGTGCTGACACAGGCAATTTGTATATCGTCCCGAATGGTCGCCGGGTCCAGTCCCAGTATCGCTGCCGCTTGGCCTGGCGCAGAGGGCAGCTGATGTTCAGGCAGTGGCTGAGTCATGGAGGCCCAGACCAATTCACCATCGACAAACTCCAGACCAAGATCGAGTACGCCGGAGCGGGTCTGGGCGCGGATTATCCGGTTTTCATTTTTACCTTCAAGCCGGCCGCTGGCAGCCAGCGCGAACAGGGCTGAAATGGTGGCATGACCACACAGGTCGACCTCGGTGGTGGAGGTAAAATAGCGCAGCTTGAGATCGGCGGAGGGCTCGCTGCTCCCACACACATACACTGTCTCCGAGATGTTGTTCAACTGCGGTGCAAGTAGCTGCATCTGATGATCCGACAAGGAATCACCATCAAGCACAACGCCCGCCGGGTTGCCGCTAAAGGGCTGGTCGGTAAAAGCATTCATGCGCCAGATTTCGATAGCTTGCTTTGCCGTCATCAACTCATGGCTCCGCCATGGCGACCGCACAGGCCTCGGTCGCACGCACACAAGCGGCCTCGTCTACCAGCATGCTGGTGACAAACCGCAGGCGCGCACCCAGATTCCAGGCCTGGATACCCCGCTCTTCCAGATGGGCAATAAGCCTGGCTGCCCGTTCCGGCCCCGCTGCAACATCCACATACACCATGTTGGTCTGCACGGCCTCCAGGACCACAGACAAGCCCTCGATTTCCGCCAGCCCTTCCGCCAGGCGGTGGGCATTGACATGATCTTCTTGCAAACGATCGAAGTTATGCCGGAAACCATACAGGGCTGCAGCCGCCATAAAACCGACCTGGCGCAGGGTGCCGCCCAGCAGCGAGCGCACCCGTGCTGCCTCCGCAATGAAGGCGGTATCACCCATTAATGCTGCACCCATGGGAGCACCCAGGCCCTTGGAAAAGCACACAGAGAGAGAGCCATTGCGCGGTAAAACCCGCTCTGGCGTCAGCGCCGGTTCGCTGTGTCGATAGTATTGCAGCGCGTTGAAAATCCTCGCGCCGTCGATATGAACCGGTATCTTGTTGGTCTGCGCCAGTTCATAAATGGCAGTTAGCGTTGCCGGCGGATAGACCGTACCACCACCGTAATTAGAGCTGTTTTCCAGCACGATCAAGCCGGTGCGGGCATAGGGGTTTTCTACATGCTGAATAGATTGAGCCAAAAGCTCAGCTGATAGAATGCCATGCTGAGCCGGCAGTGGCTGGGCCTGGGTTCCAGAAATAAAGGCCATGGAACCCGTTTCGAAATAAAAATTGTGTCCATATTCCTCAATCAGGACAATTTCCCCGGGTTTGCACCAAACGGCAATGGCACACTGGCCGGCCATGGTGGCCGAGGGAAAAAACAGGGCGGCATCGCTGCCAAAAAACTCCGCCAGCGTCTGCTCCAGCTCGTTTACACTGGGATCTTCACCGTAGGCAGAATTGCCAACCTCGGCCTGGTAAATGGCGCGCCGCATGGCCTCATCGGGCAGGGTAAAGGTATCGGAGCGAAAGTCAGCGCTGGGGTTCATGGGCATAACATTCAGGATAGAGTAGCGACATCATCGAGGCAATCGGCCAGTCGTTGCAAGGCGTCTTCAATACCGGCATTTATTCCGCCGCCAACGCCCAGTCGCAGGTGCTGGGGGAAACCGTATGCCGATCCGGGCATGACGAATGTTCGGTAGGGTTCGCCGATTAAACGCTGTGCCAGCTCATCGGCTGAAATCGCCGTGTCCAGCCGACAAAACCCAATCAACCCGGCGGCAGGGCGATGCCAGGATAACTCGGGACGGCTGGCAATCCACGCGTCGACAATATCAAGGTTATGGCGACCCGCCGCCCTGGCTCGGGCCACCGCGTTGGCGTAGCGATCTTCACGCAGGGCGATTTCGGCGATGGCCTCGCCCATAATGTTCATGATTTCACTGGTGTCTTCCCGTAAAACCATGGCATCGAAGAGTAGCTTGTGGTCGCGACACACCATCCAGCCGGTTCTCAGCCCCTGCAAACCAAGCACCTTGGAGACGCTGCCAACACTAATTCCCTTGTCGTAAAGGTTGGCGATACGCACGATGGCTTGGTCATCCCATTCCATGCCCGCATACACCTCGTCGCACAACACATAGGCGCCTACACGATCAGCGATTTCGACGACGGTTTTGAGCTCCTCCTCAGTGATTATCTGACCGGTGGGATTATTGGGGTGGCAGAGAAAAATAAGCCGGGTGCGATCACTGACCAGTTCACTGAGCTGATTGAGATCAAAACGCCAGGCCCGGTCTTCATAACGCTGCAAGCGTTTAACAGTGGCGCCGATGGCTTCGCCCAGCACCAGCGGCTGTGGCCAGCCAGGCACATCGACAATCATCTCGTCACCGGGTTGCACCAGCTGGCTAATGGCCAAAAAATTGGCCTCGGCGGCACCGGCGGTAATCAGCACATCATCAATGCCGCAGTTTACGCCCGTACCGGTGCGCGCCAGGATATGTTCGCGCAGCACCGGCAAACCAAAAAAGGACTTTCCGGACCAATCCAGAGATAGGCTGGGGTCAAGATCGGGAAGAAATTCAGCCAGGGTGGGTGATTGCGCCAGCGAATGGACTACCGACGCCTGGGGCTTCGCGGCGAGGCCGGCCATAAATTTCTTGAACAAGGAATGGGGTCGAACATACATTTTTCAGCTCCGTCGCCGCTACTGGACCGCCGGTTGGTACATCCCGTACATAAAGAAAACCCCGTGAGATACGGGGTTTTCAGTTCTGGTGTGACTCAGCTCTGCGGGATCAAAACTGCCAGCGCACCGTTGCACCATAAGTGCGGGGGCGATTGGCGATAAGAGCCTGCGGATCCTGGAAGGTTCCGATGCCATCATAGAGCGCCAATTCATCCGTGGCATTCTTGACGTAGAGGCCAAATGTCACCTGCTCAGTCACCTCAAGGTTTGCATACAAGTTTACCACGGTGAAGGAATCCAGCTCGATGTTGAAAGGGCTGTCCGTGCGGAACTCGGTATTGCTCTCGTCGCGATAAGTCACATCGCCAATCAGCGACAGCGGACGGCCGAACAGTTGGGTCGAGTAATTGGCCGAGAAGTAGAGCTGCCACTCCGGGACATTGGGCAAATCGTCACCGTCCAGGCCGGTAATCACCGTGGGGGAAGCCCCTGGCAACAAGGGCTGGTCTTCCGATAACTCGCTGGTAAAGTAATAAGTGCCGTTGAAATCGAGGCGCAGTGAATCCAGCGGTAGGAAGGCCACCGACCATTCCACACCGCCTACTTCTGCGGCACCGCCATTGGTGGTGAAGGGAATATTGCCGGCGGGATCGCGCGGCTCCACCTGGATGTCGTCCCACTCGATCCAGAACAGGGAGGCGTTCATCTGCAGTTGTTGATCCATCAAGCGAGACTTGATACCCAGCTCGTAGTTTTGCAGTTCGTCAGAGTCGTAGGTATCTGGGATACCCGGGGCAAACGGCTGGTTGCCGTTGTTGATGCCACCGACCCGAAAGCCTTCGGAGTACAGTCCATATACCATGACATCATCGCTGACGTCATAGGAGAGGCTGACCTTTGGCACAAAATCGCTGTCATCCTGTTTCAACAATCCAATGTCGTTGCCGTTGATCGTTTGGCCGATGATTTTGCCGGCAACCTCTGAAGGCGCACCGCCAAAGGCGTGGGTGGTGGCCTGGATGGCCTCGACATCGATGTCGAAGTAGCGCAACCCTACCATCAATCGCAAGCGGTCACTAAATTCGTAGGTGGCCTCACCGAAGGCTGCGTACTGCTCAATCTCGTCATTGCGAAAGCGTCCGAAAAATGCGGTGCCGCCACCAAAAAAATCGTTGGAGTTGAGTTCATCCCAGGGCATGGGATTGCCGCGCCCGTCGGTAGATACGACATGGACTTCAAAATCGTTCTCGTCTTTCTGGTAGTACAGGCCGCCGACAAAATTGAAGAGGCCGTCATAATCCGAGGCAAAGCGCGCCTCTATCATGGTGGTTTCGTAGGTCTGCGGTTGCACCGTGACGCCCGTTGCCGGCACTTCGAAGAACGACAGTATCGGGGTGCTGTCAAAGACAAAATCGATCTCGTGTTTGTAGTAACTGGAAGCCAGGGAAAAGGTACCGTAATCGGCGCTATATTGCAGGGTTGCGCCGAACAGGGTCACGTCGTCGTCGCGATTGTTAGCGGTTACATCTGTGTTGATGAAATCATTGCCGGGGGTGCCCAGCGGCAAACCGGGCAGTGGTGTAAAAGGCATGCCAAATTCTGCTATCGCCTCTGATTGCTCTGTCCAGACTGGCGAGCCCTTGGCGGTAAAGCGTGAAGAACCGCCTATGTCCATTTCCTGGTACATTGCCAGGCCATCGAATAGCCAGCGGTCGTTAGGTGTCCAGCGAACGCCGAGCCGAATCCCCTGGGTTTCCTCGCTGTTGATGTCGTCATTTCTGCCATACTGCTCCGGTGCAATCTCGCGGCGGGGTTGATCGATCCAGCCGTCATTATCCGTATACCAACCGACCAGGCGCGCCGCCAGCACGTTCTCGGCAATGGGCAGATTAACCATACCGGTTACCGTGTAATTGGAACCGCCCTCATCGGTGTCAGAGAAATCACCACTGACAAAAGCATCGAACTCACTGGAATCGGCCTTTTTCGAAATGAAGCGAATGTTGCCCGCCATGGAGTTGGCCCCGTAGAGGGTGCCCTGTGGACCGTTAAGCACTTCAACCCGCTCTAGGTCTACCAGTTTGATCGGGGCGTTTTTGCCGCCACCATCCTGCTGGTCGCTGGCGGTTATCACGTATTCGTCAAAGTACGCACCTACTACCGCCGGCCCGTTACCGTTGATGCCGCGAATAATGTATTCCTTGTCGCCGGGTCCCAGGTCCTGAAACTGCAAGCCGGGTACGCTGCCGGCAATATCCTCGAAATCAATCTGGTTCTTGGCCCGCATGCTTGCGCTGTCGATGGCGTGAATGGCCTCGGCCAGTGACTGGACGTTGAATTCACCACGTTTGGTGGAAGTTACAATAACCTCCTCCAGCATGTTTTCTGCCACTGCGTTCATGGCCGTGGAGGCTGCGATTACTGCGGCGACAGCGGTTGAAAGAATAGAACGATACATAATTGACCCCTTATCGTGACCATAGATTATCGATTCTTAGAATGTGCCAGAGCGATTTAGTTGCACCCAGGCAGTAAAACTTACCAGATGTTTGCTCAATCTAGCACTAAAAGTGAAGTCTGGTCTCTGATGAGGGTGAGCTCAGGCACCAATTTTAGCCCTATAACCCTAAACCTGGTTTGGTTTACCTGCAGTGGGCGCTACGGAAAATACGCGAAACGACTCGGGTATATCTCGTCGGGCCTCTTCGGTTAACAAGGGCATAAACAGTTGCAGGGTTAATTCAAATCCCTCCTGCATGGTCGTACTGTCTATTTCCTTGTCTTCTACGGCGAGGAACGACATCCAGTGGTCGGTGATAATCCAGGCAATCTTGAGCAGGCTCTCCAGGGATTTTTCCCCGTCGCTGAGTACCAGCACATTATTGGCGATAAGTGCGAGAAAGAATCGTCGAATACTGTCTACCCGCTTCTGGCGTAATTGCTGGAAGCGGTGTTTAAGAAGGGAATCCCTGTCCAGCAGGATGGTAAGTTCGCGGTAAAAAAATCGATAGTGCCACATCAGGTTGAATTGCCGCTGGGTCAGTTCTGCGAGGTGGGCGATGGTCGGTCTGTCGGCATCTTCTCCCCATTCCTCTATTTCCAGCGCGACGCGGGCCCAGATAGCAAGAATAATTTCTTCTTTGGATTTGAAATGGTAGTGAAGGTTGCCCTTGCTGATACCGCAGGCTTCAGCAATTCGATTGCAGGATACCCGGGATGTACCCTGCGAGTTAAACAGACTTATCGCCGTGTCCAGAATCTTGCCCTGTGTTTCCCTGCTTCCCATTCCTGATTACCAGCTCGCTGCAATAAAAGGATCAGCACCTGTGTTCGTGTACAGATAAGCTTAAGCAGTTGGTAGGAATATGCAAGATGGCGGGCGAGGTACCCTAGAGCATGCTCTTTTGAAAATCTACCAGGTAGTCGATATCTTCTTCAGTATTAAAGAAATGGGTACATACGCGCAGGTTGCCGATATTGCCCAGTCGGCGCGCGGATATCTTGATAGGTTTCTGGCAGCGGCCCGGTGCTGAGCAGGCCCGGAAGAAGGCCTGGTCCTTGTCATAATCACCGCTTGTGTAGGTGATTAAGCCATGGCGTTTGGCTGGATCCAGCGGTGTGGTCACCTCGCAACCTATCTCCAGCAACTTTTCCACCGCGTAAGTGCCCAGTCGGCGCACCCTTTCTTCTACATTGTGAATACCGATTTTTTCGTAATACTTCAAGGTCGCATTCCAGCCAAACAGGGCCGGGCCGATAGTGACATCCTGTGAGAATTTATTGGCGTTGTTGACCGGCGGGTATTGCCAACTGCTGATGTTGTCGTGGTCGGCATGGGCAAAGGGAATGCCGTTTTCAAGGTCTGCCCAGATGTAGTTGCGAAAGCGTGCGTCGATGCTCTCCATCAGTTCTCGCTTGATGTAGAAAAAACCGGCTCCCTCGGGGCCGCATTGCCACTTGTAGGCGCCGGTTACCAACATATCGACGTCATCGTCTTTCACATCGATGTTGATGGCGCCCACCGCCTGCATGGCATCGTCGAGTACCAGTGCACCCTTGGCATGGGCGATGCGAGAGACCTCCTTTACATCGTCGGTGAAGCCGGAAAAGGCGGCGGTTCGATCAATGACCACCATGCGTGTGCGTTCGTCCACGGCTTGTTCCATATCTTCCATGCGTACCACGCCGTCTACATTCTTTACAACGCGCAACTCCACGCCATAGCATTTTTTCAAATCCTGCAGAATGTAAACAAAAGAGGGGTAGGACAAATCCGAGAAGACAATATTGTCGCCCTTGAACCAGTCGAACATATTGTAAAAGATCAGGTTGGCAGTAATGGCGGGTCGGTAGGTATTGGTCACCTCGTCCTTGTCGGCGTTAATCAGTCGGGCCGCGCGTTCGATACATTCATCCAGGCCGATAACAAAAAGGGGTGAGTGGCGATGTCTGCGCTGGGAATATCCTCCATTCTTCCGTATTCGACGAAGTTATAAAAATCTCGCGCCGCTTTGAGCCAATAATTCCCGGGTATCATCTGGTCGCCGGCGTTCAGGTAAACCCAGTGATCCAGCAACTTGAATTCGCTGCGAATCTCGTCGATATGCTGGTCGATATAATTACTGGCCATTGCCACTACTCCCGCGTTCTAGTAGTTGATGGAGGGGTTGTCTCCCGGATAGATCACGCCGGCGAGCATCATGCCGTCGGGGTCGGTACATTGCAGAGAGTGAATCTGTTTGCGTGGCAGGAAAATAATGTCACCGGCTACCACTGGTGTCCTGGCCGTTTCAGTCCACATGCAGCCCGTACCGCGCAGGACAACGATAGATTCCTCGTACAGGTGCCGGTGTGGGGCGGCTTTTGAAAAGGGTACTTCACCGATAAACTGGGTCACCACTGTCGAGCCTATCTTCTTGTCCACCAATATCTGGAAGAACCGGTCGGCCATAGCCTGCCTGTTGTCGGGGTCGATTCCCACGGTGCGCTGGGGATACGCCTGGTTGAAGTTATCAGGCATTTCATCCAGGTAAGCGGGTGTCTCGGCAAGAGGACAAACCGAGATGTAGAGTTTGAGTGCAGCCGGGCCAGGGTTGTTGAGTGAAAATGCCTCGCCGGGTTGCACGTAGAAGCCACTCTCGGTTTCTATGGCGAACTCTCGACCGGAGATATTGGCTACGCCATTACCCTGGGTGACAAGCACGACTACATGCCTGCCCCCAAAGCTGACAACCGGGGATTGTCCCGCTTCGGCCTCCGCATAAAATTGTGATTGGTGGATGGCGCCGGTCGCACCGGAAATAAGTACGCCTATCTTCAGCGTGCCCTGTACTTTGAGTGGAACCCTGTTGACGTTGGCAACATAACAACCGCCGTCCAGCACTGCGCGCCCGTCGGGACCCGCGTCGATTACCGGGATTTGCTGGTTTTCCTCACTGTCGGGATCGTCTTCCGCATAGGTTTCCTGGAGATTGTTATGGGCGCCGTCGCAGAAGGGCGCCTCGGCGCTGTGTTTGCAGGTACAGAACAGCACTTCCTGGGCCTGCTCCTGTGCAACGTATCGGACCGGTTTGAACGAGGTGCCGACATGTGATTGGTCGCAAAATGGCTGGGATTTGCTTAATCCACAGCTGCACCACAGGTAGGATTTGCCTTTTTCCAGTTCCATGTATAGGGGCTTATAGCCAGCTATATGGGGCGCATGGGGGCGGTCGTCATTCATTGAACGGTATGTCCTGTCGGTGCTTGCCGTGTTGCAAGCATTATAGAGATGCTGCGGTCTGTACTGGGCAAAATTTTAGGGAGGCAGCCCTAACAAAGCAGGAAAATAGGGGGGAAATAGGGGGCAGACAACGGTTTTTGACTACCAAACCGTGGTCCGTCCCCTATTTTTCCCATTTCTGCTGTTTTGAGGCCCCACTGCAATTATTTTGCGCTCGGATGTTCAATTCTGTGACATGTGTCGCTCATTTTTTCGCCAATAGGAGTAGAAATAGCTCTATAAGAATAACGGCTTGGCGAAGCATAGTTACGGAGCACACCATGCAGGCAGAAGACAGGGTTAAAAAGTTGAAAAAGTACGCCGTGATAGCAGGCCAGAGCGTCGCGCTACCGGTAGATGCGAAGTTTTATTTCCAGGACAAGCGCGGCTTGTGGTTCTGGTCTAATCGCCGCCCACGCGTGATGGATGGAGATTGGACGCCGCACAAATCGCCGGTGCAGATTGATAATGAAGAGGGCTATTACCGTTGCCTGATCACGCCGATCAGCGACGCGCGTCGAGAAGCCTGGCGCAATTCGGTTATGCGCACCGTTAACCTGGACCACAAGCCACTGACTACGTCGCCAGAGCTGGATCTTCTGAACCTGAAAATTGGATAAAAATAGGGGACAGACCAAAAAATAGGGGACAGACCACGGTTTATAACTACCAAACCGTGGTCTGTCCCCTATTTTCCTGTTTTCGGCGGGGACGCCCAGGCCCTACCGAGAGGCGGCTTCCAGCTCCTCGGCCTGCTGACTCTTGATCCACTGGGCAACAAGCTGTCTCTGCTTCACCAGTACCCGGGTAACGCGTCGATAAAAAGTTGAGTACAGTGTGTCCCAGTCAGTACGTGCCAGGTAGAGCGTCACCGCGCGTTTGGCATCGATATTGTCCGGCAAACCACCCGGATCGCAGATCTTGCCTTTCAGGCCACAAGTCAACAGTTCCTGCACCATGGCATTCTGTGCATTTTCCTTAATATTCTGTTCCATCTGTGTCAGCGCGCCGGCTAGTTTTTCCTGCAGTGGAAAATCGGCTGCCCGGATCAGGTTGTGCAGAAACACGGGGAACAGAAACTCGACAATGCGCAGGGCCTGCACCTCTGATGCATCCTCCAGATCCACTTTCAGGCGGGGCATGATGGCTCCATAGGTACTCAATACATTGACGCTGCCCAGGTCTTCAAACATGTCCATGCGAGTGCAGACCAGGGCGCGGTGAGTGAGTGGGTAATCTGTGAGTGACATCGTTACAGCTCTCCTATCGAAGTCAACTATTGTTTCAAGCGAAAAGTAATGGGAATGGGCATGACGTAGTTGTCGCCATTCTCGGAAAGAAATTCTTCACGTGCCGCCTGGGTAAGTTCCGGGAATGGTGCCGCCTTGCGCACAGCGTTTTGGGCGGCCTCATCGAGTGGACGGTAGCCGGATGAGTTGTCCAGCGCCAGGTCCAGTAGCTCACCGTTTGCGTCCAGGTAGACCAGCAGCTCGACCTTGCCCTCACGCTGCTTTTTCACAGCGCGACGCGGGTACTTAACCTTGCGAAACACCTTGACCATGATATTGGTGACGTACTCGCTGAGCTGCTGCTGGTATTCACGGTCATCCATCTGGGCAGCCACTGGTTCCTCAAGCGGCGACTCGGTTGCTTCTGCTGGATCCTCAGCTGGAGCTGCGACCGGAGTAGGGGCGGGCTCAACTGCCGCGACGGCAACAGCTTTAGTTTTGGCATCTGCTTTGGTTTCCGCGGGGGCTTTCGCCACGGCGTCCACTTTGGGCTCCGCTTTGGTTTTCGGGGCGGCTTTCACTGTAGCTTCTGTTTTCGCTACGGTTTTCTTTGCCGGCGCTGATTGCGGTTTTGCAACGGCTGCGGGCGTTGATTTTGGCACGGGTGGTACCATCCATGCGGTAACCAGGGCAACCCGTTCGGCGTTTGGTTGCAGTGCCTCGAAGCGAGCCAACACCGGCGGAGCCAGGCGATCGGCCAACAGCGCTTCCCGCATCAGCGCAGAGCTGGATTCTCCGACCCAGCCGGCCAGGAAAAACTCAAAGATAGTACCGTCCTTCACCTGTATCAGCTCAATGCCATTGAGATGGAAGCTGGTGGCATTGTCCGCCGACAGGGCGATAACAAACTGATCGCCCTTTTTCAGTGCACTCTTCATCTTTATCTTGAGTTCGGCCAGGGCGTTTGTCACCTGCTCCGGTGCGCGTGCACCTGCGCCGAGTTCAGCTTGCAGCAATATCATGCCGGAAAAACCGCGACTACTGATACGGCGCGTTGCTATGCGGTACTCCATTGATTTGGGGCCTGGGCTTACCAGAACATCGCTGAGGCTGGTCACCGATGGCAGCAGTAGCCCCGCTATATAGATGTCCCTGGCGGTTTCCGTGTATACGGCGAGCCCCCTGGTAGCCAGCGTGGCCTGGGCCTTGCTGGCGGCAAGCAGCACGGTAAATAGCAGCAGTAGTAGCTGCGTGAGCCTGTGCCTGAGATGTCGGTGTTGCGCCAGCATATTCATTTTACCAATTCTGTCGGTTGCATATATTTGGTTAAAAAATGCACCAGCAGCGAGAATGAAACAAGAACAAAGACGTGTAAATCCTCACAAAAACGGCTTATCCGGCGCCCAGCGCAAGTTAGTTGCGCTGGCCTGACTCCCACCGCAACTAACTTGCGCTGAAACATTGCTTTCTCAAAAAAGCTGTACATTTTTGTTTTCAGATGCATGTCCCTGGCGGAATACTTATGCCGTGGTTATCAGCGCACCCGCTAGCAGGGGTGCTAAGAAGTACTAGCCTGCTTGCACAGGGGAGAAGGAAAAAATGTCACAAAAAAATATCGGTACCAAGAGTCGGGTCCTGCTTGTCGATGACGACAAGATTATCAGGATCAAGGCATCCAGGATGCTCGAGCAGTGCGGTTGCGAGGTAACTACAGCCGAAAACGGCTGGGACGCGGTCACCCAGCTCGAGGATGTGAAGCCAGACCTGATACTCCTGGATATCACCATGGAACCCCTGGATGGATTCAAGACGCTGACGCTGATACGAGCCAGTAGAGGTGAGTTTCGAGAAACTCCGGTGGTAATGCTGAGCTCGCATGACGATGTATTCACCATGGGAAAATCCAAGGACCGGGGCTGTTCAGCTTACCTGGAAAAGCCGCTGGAAATGGAAGCCCTGAAGCACATTCTGCAACAGTTTCTGTCAGTCAGAGAGGCATCCTGATGGACCAGGCAAGTTTCAATCAACTCAGCGACATGGCGGCTCAAATAGAGCAGCAGTCAGCGCCTGTGCCACTGGCACAAAAATACGTTGAGTACTGGCACGGGGCCGCTTTCGAAGTACTGGGAGTGCGCTGCGTTACCAGCTTGAAAGAGGCGCGCAAGGTAGTGGACCTGATGCCGACTATTCCCATTCCGGGTGTTAAGCACTGGGTGCGAGGCCTGGCCAATATTGGCGGTCGGATACTACCTATTGTAGACCTTACTGCGTTCCTGTCAGGCGGTGAGAAGGTATCAACCGGCAAACAGGCGCTGGTGATCAGCGGTCGCGGCATTCACGTCGGACTGGTCATTGACGCCAGCTTTGGTGGGGTGCGTTTTCCCTCCGACCAGTTGAGCAAAAATACCAAGGTGGCAGAACAGCTGCGACCTTACACAAGCGGTGTATTTGACTCCGACGGGGGTGATTACGCCGTTTTTCACATCGAGCGATTACTAAGCGATCCCGACTTTATGCAAGCCGGTCTCGCAATGAATAGCTGACATGAAGAATTGAAATGAAAAATACTATGAGAGAACCAGTTATGAATAACCAGGTGGGAGAATGGCAATGAGTCCTTCAAATTCAAAGCAAAGTGGGCGCGTCGATAGCCTGATGGTGTTGTCTGTAGTGGCGTTGCTCGCAGCGCTGGCCGGATTTGCATACAACTTGTGGCAAATGAAGGTGGGCGCGGGCTGGGATGAGCAATATCGCAGTGCCGCCTCTGAGTTGAGAGTGACAACCCAGCAGTTGAACGTGAGTTCACGTGAAGCTTTTGCTGGTGATGTAGATGCTTTTGCGGCGTTGCATACAGCGCGCATGCAATTCCCGGCTCAGCTCTCCATATTGCGTGATGGTGACGCCGCCCTGCCGCGCCCCGGTGCATCGATGAACAACTACATTAGCGGTATCGAGAGCGACTGGACGGTGGTCAGTGATAGTGTCGATACGATCCTCACCGCCGAGCAGCGGATTCTGTTTATTCGCGGTGTCTCGGCCAACCTGAACCAGAATATCAAGGCGATTCAGGCCAACTACGCAGACCTGGTAGATATTCTCGGTGATATCAATGTTTCCAGTGCCACCTTACTGGCGGCTCAGCAACAGCTTTGGTTGATTGAGCGCATGGGCCGCAATATCGATCGTATCCTCGCTGGTGGTGCAGGTGCCCCCGAAGCTGCTGAGGAATTCAAACTGGATGCACTACTCTTTCAGCGCAATATGGAAGGCCTGCGAGCTGGCGACAGGGGTCGCGATATCGATCGCCTGCGCGACGTGGATGCCATAGATACGCTGGATATTGCGATTAACCTTTACGCCCAGGTTAGTGATTCGGTAAACGATGTCTACAACGCCCACCAGGAGTTGATCGGCGTTGCCCAGGCGGCTGCGATGATCGCGGAAAAATCCCCCCTGTTAAGCGTGAATGTGGGTAATGCCCTGGTGCATGTGGACCAATTGGCAGATGACCGCATGTTTTCTGACAAGACTGCTACGGCCCTGGGCGGAATTTTCCTGCTGTTGCTGGCATTGATAGCGGTGCGGTTGAACGGTGCGCGTGCCCAGGAACGACAATTACAGGCGCAGGCCCAGGCCACTGAGGCTGAGGTGCAGCTGAAGGTAACTGAGATTCAGCCGCTGGCCGAGGGCAACCTGTCTCGTGATCTGACCGTGACCGATGGTATAACCCAGCCGATTGCCATCGCGATCAACCAGTTGCTGGACTGGATCCGTTCGGTAATTACCTCGGTAAACAATTCCAGTTTGCAGGTGAACAAGGCGGTAGAGGAATCATCTCGAGCCTCTGGTGACGTGAAGCGAAGCCTGGCCGAAGTGGGTAGCATCGTGGCTGACACCGCCTCAACCAGTGCCGAGCTCAGCCTGATTAACAATCACATGTCTGAACTGGCACAGACTACTGACAAGGCTTCTGACGAAGCGGTGGAGGCGGCCCGCGAGGGTGACGACGGCATTCAAACCCTGATGGTGAGTGTTGAAGAAATTCGCGAGTCTCAACAAACGGTTTCCAAAACCAGTAAACGCCTGGGAGACGACATCGAAATTGTCGCCGACCTGTTGTTCAAGATTCGCGAGGTGGCCAACGCTATTTCAACCCTGGCCATGAACACGCGTATTGAAGCGGCATCCTACTCTGGTGAGGGCGGCCAGCGTTTTGCGGGTATTGCTGATGAGACCGGTAAGCTGGCCAACCAGACCAACGATATTGTGCAGGAAGCGGATCGCGCGATTCGTTCGGTGAGTAATCGCATGGCTGAGTCCAACCGCAATATGGAAGGCGCAACCCAGTCGCTGGTGAAACTGACAGGCATTGCCGCGGATGTGCGTGGTCGCTTTGGCAGGATTCTGTCGCTCAGTGAAAGCACCCGCAACTACATGGGTGATATGCGACAACAGATTCAACAGTCTGGTCAGTCGTCGGGACGGGTAACAGAAAGTGTCAGCGACATCCTAGAAAAAACCCTGGCTACCCAGCGCGCCGCCGACCGTATGGACGCGGCCTCCAATGACCTGCGCAAGCTGTTCGCCAAACTGCAGGCAGATACCGAACGCTTCAAACTGGCTGATGCTGAGAGAGGTGAAGATGGTGAGGTGTTGTCAATGCAGGACTATGCAGAGGATAACCAGGTAGCCCCCATTGTTGAAGAGCTGAAGCAAAAGGCGAGCTGATGCAAACCACGGTTGAATATCCGCACATTACCGACGAGGAAATGCCTCGTTGGGAAAGCTGGATCGAAAACACTACCGGCATTGTATTGCGTGGTCGCAAGCGCGTACTGGAGCAGGGTATTTATCCTCGCTTGCTGGCCTGCGGTATCTCCAGCCTGGACGAGTACCAGGGCCTGGTTGGTAAGGGCCTGCAGGGCGGCGCGGAAAAGGCGGCCCTCATCGATCAATTAACGGTTAAGGACAGCAGCTTCTTTCGCAATGCGGTCGCGCTTGGCGCGGTAGGAGATTACCTGTTGCGCAGGTCCAGGGAAGTTGACGTAGATGACCATCAATTCAAGATTTGGTCGGTGGGCTGCGCCCGCGGCCAGGAGACCTGGTCACTGGCCATGATCGCGACTGAGCTGTTCGCCTTCACCGATGTAAACTGGAGCGTTTTGGGTACCGACATCAGCCCCAGTGCGGTGATGCAGGCCAGCAGGGCAAGCTACTCCGAACAGCAAATCGCCAGCGTATCTGCACACAGGCGCGCGCGTTTTTTTACACAGCAAGATCAGCACTGGCAGGTGAATGAACAGTTGCGCAGTCGAGTGCGTTTTGGTGCCTCGAATCTGAAAGATATTGAAAGCTGTCCCTATCGGGATCAAGACGTGATTTTTTGTCAAAATGTGTTGATCTACTTCAGGGCGGAATTAGTGAACCGAATCGTTGATCAAATGATTCAGCGTCTGCGTCCCGGCGGCTTACTTGTGCTCGGGGCTGGAGAAGCACCTGATTGGAGGTCGACAGCGGCAACTCGCTGGCGGCCAGAGACTTTAAACGCATACCGTGTAACGTAACGGACAATAGCTATGACACAATATTTTGATTTTGTTGCACTGGGTTGGATTGAAAAATATCTGCGTGAGGAAATGTCTGCGGCACTGAAGGGCCTGCAGTCTTACGAGCGCGAGCCTGATGAAATTCAGCATCTGCAGGAGGCACTTCGCAATGTGCACTCTGCAACCGGTGTGTTGCGCCTTTGCGCGCTGGATCCCGCCGCCATACTCACCGAAGAAGTAGAGCGGGTGGTAGGTCAACTGGCTGACGGTGTTATAGCGGGCGAAGCGCGCAAGCTGGCGATGACAGAGTTGGTGGCTGCCATAGAGGCACTGCCAGCATATCTTGCCAACGTGCGTGCCAAGCGCGAGGTTTCCGCCGGTGTCATAGCCAATGTGATTAATGACTTGCGACACTTTGGCAACCGACCCTCGTTGCCGGATTCCCTGTTCTTCAATCCATCTCTCAAGCCCGGTGCGGGTATCACTGCCCAGGCACATCCAGCCAGTGATAAAAAATTGAAAGAATTTGCCAGCCGGGCGGTGCATATCTGCTTTGAGTATTCCAGGCCTGCCCTGAAACGCGACCACGAGGCCCTGAAACGCCTCTATGCGGTTGGCAGGCACGCTACACCACTAGTGGCTGGCACACAGATGGAGCCCTACTTTCGTTGTTACATGGGCCTGATTGAGGCGCTGGCACGGCCCTCTGCAACCGGTGACGAAGTGATAGCCGATGTATTCAAAAACACCTTTGCATTTCTGAAGTCAATGGCGCGGGTTGGTGTAGAGGCGGTGAATGAAGCCGACCCCACGGCCTATATCAAGAAAATGCTTTACTACATCGCCAAATCACCGACGCCGACGGTGCTGCAGCAATCTTTGCGCGATACCTATGGCATCCAGAATGTCGACGAGGTGAGAATTGAAAGCGCGGGCAGGCTTATCCAGGAGGACGACCTGTTGGAAGCGCTGGGTCAAACCCTGGGTCAGCTGTTGGAGGTAATGGAATTTATCACCAGGGAGTACCGCGATATTTGTGCACACAATAGCGATCTGCACAACACTATTGTGCCGCGTCTGCGGCAGGTTAGCCTGCAACTGAAGGCGATAGGCCTGGAAACGCATGCAAGCACCATCGCCAATCAGCATGACGCTTTGCGCATCCTGTCTTTGCGTGAAGAGCCGGCTCTCCAGGCTGAGTTGCTGGAATTTGGCGGCGCGCTGGTCGCGGTAAAGGAAAGTTTAGAGCACAAGCTCAAACACGGCCTGTCTGCACAGGGTGATAGTATCGATCACGACCTGGACGCCGCAGTAATGGAACAAACTGCCAGGTGTATCAACGATATGAAGAGCAGTATTAATCGCGAGTTTACGCGCAGTGAATTGCTGTCGTTTGTCGAAGAACTGCACGCGTCTGTAGCGCCAACCCTCACGCAGCTGCGCCCGCTGTATCGAGCCGTGTCCCTGGTTGCTGATGGTGAACTGCAGCAGACGATGCAAAGCTGGGAACAGGGCAAATGGCCGCCACGGGAAGAGCTACTGGAACACGCCGATAAACTGCTCGCGCAAATACCAGAGCACAGCTATGCAGAGCAGGCCGCACTGGACATGGAGCAGGTTCTTTCTGTATTGAGTTTAATGGAAGGCAAGCAAAAGGAATCCGAAGTCTTGTCCATGTGTGTTGGCTATATTCGCGAATCAATTAACCAGGGTGGCCTGGTTAATGATGCGGGAATGGCCTGCTTCGCAGAAGCCATCGCCGCCCTGGAACAGTACATGGAACGTCGTACGGCCGATCCGCTGGGTAACGCTGATGAGCATCTGGATCGCGCAGAGGCCAGGGCCCAGATGCTGAAAACATTTGTCCAGCAGCGCACACTGGCAGATCCCCAGGTTGATAATGTGCTGGACTTTGACTCCGCTCCGACAGGAGCAGCTGAGCCAGAGGAGCTGATCCTGGATCAGGAAGCGCCACAGACTGAGCCAGAAGAACCCGACGCCGCGCCAGACCAGCTTGTGGAGAGTTCCAACGTGGTCGTATTGCAGCCAGCTGTCAAGGAAGCTCCCGAAGTTGTTCCCCAGGCAGGTGTTTTTTGGCGCGATGCACTGGCATTGTGGGAAGAAGGACAGGTCGACCGAGACGCCAATGCGCCCTTGGAAAATCCGGATGTAGATATAGATGAAGAGTTGGTGGATTGCCTGGTAGACGAAGCGCGCAAGTATATTCGCCGCCTGGAAGACGCCCTGCCCACGTTTACAGCTGATCTGGGCAATGAAAATTCCATTGCAGAAATACGTGCCATTTTTCACACCATGAAAGGCAGTGCGCGCACCATCGACCTGATCGAGTTTGGCGAGTTCATGTTTGACATGGAAAAAGTATTCAACGCGCTGCGTGACGGGTACATTGTTGGCACCCCTGAAATTGCTGATTTGGCGCGGGCAGTTGCAACGCGCATGCCGGAGCTGATCGGCAAGATGTCGGAGCGAGTGCCGCTTTATACTGCCGACTTCACTATTGTACATACTATTGCCGCCGCGATTACCGAAAAGCGCTTTGATGCCGAGACCATGCGTCTGTCTATTGCGGATGCAGATCTCTCCCGCCTGGCGTCGACGGTTGCTAAACCGTCGACTGAGGCGGCGGCAGAAATGGAGATGGAAGATCTTTGGTCACAGGGTGCCGCCAAAGAAATATCGGCCGCCCTGCTGGTTAAGCTTGAAGCCGGTAGCGATGGCAAGGGCAGGGAGTATGAGTGGGCCCGTCTGCTGATTGAAGCATTGGTGCCGGCGTTGATAGAGTTGCGCGACGGAGACTTTCTGTCGCTGGATGATTCTACCCTCGGTTACTTCCTGGATATGCCAGTTATCGAGCAACTGGCCAGCAATGCCGTGTTTGGCCTGGTGGACAATGGGCAGGGAGAGTTTTTCAAATTTCCGCTCTCTAACGATGTGGTTAAAGGCCTGCAGACTTACCTGGACAGGCTGCTGGAAACCGATGTCGATATCGACAACGTCGAGGCGACGTACGGCTCGGTCAAAGCCCTGATACGCAGTGCACTGTCTCTGCCAGAACTTGAACCCATGGCAGCGGCACCGGTGGACAGTATTTCCACTGAACAGCTGAATCAGTTCGCGATGGGCGAAGTTGATCCCTTCGAGAATGCCGCCGTCGATAATGGGTACGAGTTGGCAGAGGTCGAGATTCCAGACGGGACTGAAGCTCGGTCGCCTGCGACGCAAGGACAGGGGGTAGACCCCGACCCAAAGCGCGAACCGATACGTGAACCAGAATTTATTCTGGTACCGGAGAGCGCCAGTGAGGAAACCGAGGAAAGTGAAGATATTGATCTTGAACTGCTGGATTTGTTTATAGAAACACTGGCGGAGTACCTGGACAGTATTGACGCCGGTGTGGCGCAGTTGGATAAAGGTGAGTCTGCCGGGCTGCAGCGCCTGCAAAACACCTTGCACACCATGAAGGGTGGCGCCAACTCCGTAGGCATCAGAAAATTTGGTGCGCTGGTGCATAACTTTGAAGGCCTGCTGGGTGATCTGGATCACGCTGGTGATATTGCCTCCCCAGAGTCACTGCAACAGATATTCCCCAAGGTAGATGAAATACAAAACGCGGCCGGGTTTATACGCCGTCGCCGTGAAGATTGGGATGCCGCTGCTGCCGCCGAGGACCAGTCAGAACAGGAATCCGCTGAAAGTGCTGAGTTTAGCGCGGTGCCTCTGCCGGCGGATGAAGCCGGCCAGCAGCAGGCAGATCAGGCGGCCCAACAACGTGTCAATTCGCTGCGTGTTTCCACCAGCAAAATTGACAGGCTGCTGGATATTGGCCTGGAAATAAGCATGAGCAACGTGCGTGGCAGGCGCGCACTGGATGCATCCTTACAGGGTGGGTCGGACGTGCACAACCTGGCGCGGCGGGTACAGGACCTGGTAGACAAGCTGTCCCTGCAACTCGATACCGAAATCCAGGCGAAAACAGAAACTGCCAGCAGCAATGAGAAATTCGATCCATTGGAGATGGACAGGATAACCGAAAAGCAAAGCCTGGCCGCCATTCTGCGCGAGGCCGCTTTCGATTTGCAGGAGCAGGCCAGGGAAATGAACGACAGCATGGACACCGCCATGCGTGAGGCTGTTAGCCTGGCCAGGCTGATCGAGGGCAGCCAATCTGAGATGCGCCTGTTGCGGCTGGTCAGCTTTTCAAAATTGGGCCCGGGCTTTCGACGCCTGGTGCACCAGGTCAGTCGCCAGCTGGGCAAACAGGTAGATTTTGAAATTACCTGTGATGATGGAGGCCTTGATGTCGGTGTGTTTGAGCAGGTGAAAACTGCACTTGAACATATGCTGAGAAATTCCGTAGACCATGGTATAGACATCCCCGTCGAACGCGTCCGCCAGGGCAAGAGTGAAACAGGAAAAATATCGCTGATAATTTATCGGCAGTCCTCGGAGTTTGTTATTCGATTGCTGGATGACGGCAATGGTCTGAACCCGGACGTGTTGCGAGACAAGGCCATCGAACAGGGCCTTATTAATGGCGATGATGAGTTGACTGAGCAGGAAGCGCTGGAGTTGATCTTCCGCAGTGGATTTTCTACCGCTGAAGAAGTGACCGAAGTATCCGGGCGCGGTGTGGGTATGGATGTTGTGCACCAATCCATCACCCAGGTCGGCGGCACCATTGAAGTGCAGTCCAAGCCTGGCTTTTATACGCAGTTTGATATGCGCATCCCGGCCAGCATCATGGTTAACGGTGCCCTGTTGGCGCGCATTGGTGATGAAGAGGTGGCGATACCGCTCACCTCCCTGGATGGTTCTGATTTTCGCCATCGCGACGAAATACACCGCGCCCAGAAGATGACCAACAGCAGCATTGACTTCCGGGGTGAAGAGTACCAGCTGCGTTACCTGGGTACGGTGCGCGGTACCTTGCCACCCCCAAAAATTGATTCCATGCCGGAGTTTGTGCCGGTGTTATTTGCTCGCCACGAGCGGCGCCGCGTGGCATTTTATGCGGATTCTGCGACCAATGCTGAGGATATCGTGATCCGTAGCCTGGGCGCGCAATTTACCAATGTGCCGGGTATCGCCGGAGGCTCTCTCAAATCCGATGGTCAGCCTGTGTTGGCGCTGGACCTGAACGAGCTGATTCGCCAGGTAGATTATTCAGATCAGAAGAACAGCAACGAGGTAGAGGAGACAGATTCTACCACTCTCATTCTCTGCGTTGATGATTCCGTGATGATGCGCCGCACCTATGAGAAACGCTTGCAGAGTCTGGGTTATGAAGTAGTGACCGCAGTGGATGGGGAAGAGGCACTGGATTACCTGTCTGAAACCGCGCGTCTGCCCGACTTCATCTTTACCGATTTGGAAATGCCCAATATGAATGGCTTCGATTTTATTGCCAACCTGCGACGCGTACCGGTGCTCGAAAATATACCCACCGTGGTGGTGTCTTCACGCGATGGCGAAAAACATCGCACAGAAGCACAGAATGTCGGCGCTACTGATTTTATGGCCAAGGGTGCCAATACCGCCGAAGGTATGCGCGCCGTGATAGAGCGTTACCTGGACCCCGCGGCCCTGGCGAGTTAAGGAGAAAACATGCGCAACAACAAACCGGAAGAAACCATCGACGTGGCACTGCTACCGCTGGGCGATGGTCGGCAGATCATGTTTCCCCTGGAGGCGCTTGCCGAAGTGCAGCAGTTAACCCCCTCGGAAGGTCCCATGGGGCTGGATTGGGCGCTGGATTGGCGCGGTTATCAGTTGCCGGTCACTTCCCTGGATAGTTTGTGCGGGCTCGCTGAACCCGATCAGGAAGGCCTGACGGCACTGGTGGTGGTAAAGGCAGATAAAGATTCAGACAGTCCTTTCAGGGCGTTCGCTTTTACTGGCACAGCCGCGCACGCGCGGGTTAGTGCAAAAGACCTGGTGCCCGGTAAAGAGCAGGCGGGAGAGGGATTTGTGGGTGTGGTATCGCTACAGGAGCAGGATTATTACCTTGTGGACCTGGCTGCCCTGATGGCTGCCTGACAGATTTGGGGTCAGAACGGGGTCAGATCCGGATCTGACCCCAGCTAGGCGTGACCCCAGCTAGGCGATCCCCGTAGGGCGGAATTTATTCCGCCAAATATGCGAGATACGAGAATCTTTGGTCGAATGAATCGTCGGGGACGCCCAGTCGGGGTCGCCCAGACCCTACGCGGCGTTGGTTTGCCGACTTAACCTCTCGATATGGGCGTAGCGCAGCGGGTAGTGCCGGCGCATTAGCTCGGCCACTCTTGGCAAGTCCAGCACACCGGATTGAATCAAATGGTAGCGTTTTTCGCTACGGTCATAATTGAGGATTACGCCATCTTCCTGGCTGAGACGCTTCTTCACGTAATGAAAGGTCCTCTCGCTGCAGTCTGCGGCTTCACTCAGCACTAATGGGTCATCGGTATGCACCAGGTGCAGTGCCAACAATACCAGGTACTTTCGATGTGGACTCTTGGCGGGTATCGATTCCAACTCGACGCGGTTCAACTCGTTGTAGGTAACGCATGCTTTCGAGTCGGTTTTCTTTGCCTTTGCCTTTGCCTTCATGGTTTTCACCTCAATCTCTAATGACCAAGATACTCGCGCTCAATACAGGGTCAAGGCAGCGTCGTTGCTGGCATCAGGATTCATGACACAGGTCTCAAAATCAGGGGTTTTTGGCGGGATATAGCCGCATGAAAGCGTCGGCAAGCTCTTGCGGCGTGCCCTTTCTGGAGACCAGGCCAAGGTCGATGGCATGCTGGGGCATGGAGGGGGCGGCGCAGCTATCTGGCGACTGCACCCAGGTTTGTGCACCCATCGAGTGCAACGCTTTCAGGCCCTTGCCACCGTCCTTGCCAGCGCCACTGAATACAATGGCACCCGCCGGCGTGGGCCGCATTCCCGACATGGTCATCATTATTTCATTAATGCCGGGTGTTTCCCTGGAGGCCCAGGGGTCGCGAACACTGAATACCTCACCGTGTGTGGAAAATCGCAGTTGGCAGGTGGCGGGTACGATCAATATCTGGCCGGGATTAAGCCAATGGCGGCCCACTGCCAGTGCGCAGCTCAGATCGGGGTTGGCGTGACCAATGGCGGTGAGTGATTCCTGCTGATCCGCCTGGATATGTTGCGCGTATATAAAGGACACCGGAGGAATATGCGTGAAGGCAGAAAAAAACTCATAAACTGCCTCGACGCCCCCAGTAGAGCCCGCCAGCATCCATACGGCTTCCACTTCTTTGTATAAGTCCGCCGAAGATTGTGTGGATTCGCTGTTGGCGTGCCAATAGTCAGCATTCCATTTATCCAACGTCTTGATGACCTTGTGGCTCCAGTCCCGGTAATCTTCCAACTGCGACAGCTCAGGGCGGTTGCTGAGGGCGAGTATGCGCCCTTCAAGCCAATCCATGGCATTGGCGACATCGTAATTATCCGGGCAGTCGATTACCCAGGTGCCCACCTTCGGCACTGTGTCCCGCTGCAGGTCCGGAGGTGATACGCGCACTATGCGGTAACCGGCGGCGCGGATGCGCCCGGCCAGCACCGATGTACTGTGCTCGCAGATAACTCCGATGAGTGGTTCTTCAGATTGCATCCTGGCAGCTTAACCCTACACTGGTAGTGAGTACGACCACGGGGAGTGAATTTCGTGACATCTGACCAAATAAATCTGGATTACTTCAGGAAACTGCTGGCTGACAGCGCGCGCGCCGTTGTTTTCACCGGCGCAGGTATCAGTACAGAATCAGGCATTCCAGATTTTCGCAGTCCCGGCGGCATCTGGACCAAGAACCAGCCTATTGATTTCGGTGATTTTATATCTTCTGAAGAAATGCGCCGCGAATCCTGGCGCCGCAAGTTCAATACCGAGCACACCATCAGTGAAGCGCAACCCAATGCGGGTCATTTGGCGGTTGCCCGATTGGTAGAGCAGGGTAAGGTCAGCAGTGTCATCACCCAGAATATTGACGGCCTGCACCAACTCTCCGGTGTGCCCGATGAACAGATTATCGAGCTACATGGCAACGCTACTTATGCGAGCTGCCTGGATTGTGGCCAGCGCTATGAACTTGCGGCTATTCGCGTGGTGTTTGCAGATAGTGAGTCTTTACCCGTCTGTGACAGCTGTGCGGGAATTATCAAAACAGCCACTATATCCTTCGGCCAGGCCATGCCGGAACAGGAGATGATTCGTGCCGAACAGGAAAGCCTGGCCTGCGATTTGTTCATTGCCATTGGATCGTCGTTGGTGGTGTATCCCGCAGCAGGGTTTCCGCTTGCGGCCAAGCGCTCGGGAGCGAGTTTGATTATTTTAAACAGAGACGCCACCGATCAGGACGAGCACGCCGACCTGGTAGTGAACGAAGAGATAGGGCCGACCCTGTCAGCCGTGGTGAACTAACAGGGCCAGAAACAGCTTATGACGATAGCCGCTTTCTTGGTTTTGTACTCTTGCGGCTTGCTGCACGGGCGGTGCCTGGCGCATTGAATATCGACTTCACGGATGCCCAATAAGTGACATACCAGGCCACTGTCAAAGAAATGCAATATGCAGTTTATGAAAAATGCTAATAAAAAGATGGAATTCAGGGAATCAATGGTAGGGCTGAATCAGCGTGCCCCATGAAGTCATGGACGGATCGCCGCTGGTATGGGGAGGAACTGCCAGCCTGGCGCCGGTTGACGATATCCTGATTTCTGTTGAGCGGCCGCTGGGCATAGATTATCCCGAGCAAATGGTTGCCTCCATCCTGTCGAAGAAGATCGCCGCGGGATCGACCCACCTGATTGTCGATATTCCCGTGGGACCGACTGCCAAGGTGCGAACTATGCAGGAAGCGCTCAAGCTGCGTAAGTTGTTTGAGTATGTTTCTGGCCGGCTGGGTCTATTTGCGCAGATTGTCATTACCGATGGTCGCCAGCCCATAGGTCGTGGCATCGGTCCGGTGCTGGAGGCCCGGGACACGATGCAGGTATTGCAGAATATGCCGGATGCCCCGTCTGATCTGCGCCAGAAAGCGTTACGGCTCGCTGGCCGCGTGATTGAGTTCGACCCGGACGTGCGTGGTGGCGACGGATTTTATATCGCCCGGGATATTCTTGACTCGGGGCGTGCCCTGCAGAAAATGCAGGATATTATCGACGCGCAGGGTCGCTGTGAGCAGCCGTTTACGCTGGGATCCCTGGTGCACGAGGTGGCCGCTGAAAAGACCGGGGTTATAAGCGCTATCGACAACTGCCAGATGTCCCGTATTGCACGCCTGGCAGGTGCCCCCCTGGATAAAGGCGCAGGCGTGGACCTGTTGAAGAAGGTAGGGGACAGCGTGGAGAAGGGTGAACTCCTGTACCGGATGTACGCACAATTTCCCGCAGATTTTTGTTTTGGCAAGGACCAGATAGCAGCCGATAACGGCTATCAGATTGGCGCCAGCGTTAACGAGCCCGAGCTGCTACCGGAGTTTTAATGTTGATTTTGGGCTTTCCGGATTACGCACGCCAGGCGCAGGCGCTGGCCGCAGCCGCCAATGTTGATTGCGAAATCATAGAGCTGCGTCGGTTTCCCGATGGCGAAAGCCTGCTCCGCCTGCCCCCGGTTCTACCCGAACAGGTCATAATCTGTCGTAGCCTGGACAGGCCAAACGATAAGCTAGTGGAGCTTCTGCTGGCCGCAGAAAATGCCCGCGCCCTGGGCGCTAGGCACCTGACCTTGGTCGCTCCCTACCTCTGCTACATGCGACAGGACAAGGCCTTTAACGAGGGCGAGGCCGTCAGCCAACAGATCATCGGGCGCTTTCTTGCGGGTGTATTCGATACACTCCTTACGGTGGATCCTCATTTGCACCGTATTAGCAACCTGGCAGAAGCTGTACCTGCGACGGCTGCAATCTCCCTGAGTGCTGCATCACAGATGGGTGTATTTCTTGCCAGACGAGCCTCGCATCCGCTGATTGTCGGGCCGGATGAAGAATCCGGACAATGGGTTCGTGAGGTCGCGGGTTCAGCGTCGCTGGAATATGTTGTGGCAAAAAAAATACGCCAGGGTGATCGGCAGGTAGAAATTTCACTGCCGCAATGTGACTACGCCGGCAGGGACATAGTGTTGGTTGATGATATAGGCAGTACCGGCGCTACGCTGGCCGTCGCCGCCAGAGCCCTGCGTGAAGCCGGGGCTGGAAGAATTGATGTCCTGGTCACGCACGCCCTGTTTGTTGGCGATGCGCTTGCGCAAATGAATGCTGCCGGTATTAGCGAGGTATGGAGTTCAGACAGTGTGTCACACAGCAGTAATATTTTTGAATTGGCACCACTACTTGCCAGCGCACTGAAATAATACAATAAAAGGGGTCAGACTGATGTTCCCCCAGTTTAGCGGACACTCCTGTTGGGGCATGGTAACCCCTTTAGTGAGTGTCCGTTAAACCGGGGGAAGATCAAGCTAGCGCCGACATATTCTTGTCGCTTATTTGTTTGAGGGGACTGAAGCGCTGCTCATCGTAGGTTCTGCCGTGGCTTAACCACTCACCGGGCTTTGCGTTGATAATTTGTGTGCCGTCTACCAGGGGAGGCATGCCCGGCAGTGGGTCGTTCGGGTCTTGATTGTTACAACCCACTACCGCCGTCAACAAGAACGCCATGACCAGGATAGACTTATTGTAATATTTCATTTGCCAGTTCTCTTGAGACGATGAAGGCATTGTTATTCAATGTGGCTTGAGTAAATCTTCGGAGTCGATTTCGGGAATCAGCACACATTAAGCCCTGGACCTGGCAAAACACCCTGCGTAATTTGCCGAGCCTACGACGGAAAGAAATGCGCTCAGAAATTACAAGCACCCTGCGGGCACTTGAATAATCTTTTCACTTAGCAGTCGAACCTCGGCATTGTTGTTCACGACGATTCCAAAAGGTAAATCGTGGCGCTGCACAAATTGCTGCAAGGAGGTCAGCTGCCGCATGGTAACCTGACGACCAAATTTGATTTCGATCGGCAACAGCCCAAAACTACCGTCGAGGATCAGGTCTATTTCAGCGCCATTTTTTGTACGGTAATAGTAATAGTCCCAACGCGTTACCCTTGTCGCCTGTAGGCCCTTAATAATTTCTTCAATGATAAAAGATTCAAAATTGTGTCCAACCTGCGGGGTGCGAAGTAACTTGTCCCGAGTATCAATGCCCGTCAGGTAATGATTTATCCCGCTATCTCTTACAATGCCCTTGGGCATCTTGACAGTCGACTTGCTTTTCGACGTTTCGAAGGAAGGAATAGTGCGCCAATAAAATGTCTTGTCAGCAATGTACAGATAATCTCTGATCGTGACTTCTGACACGTCGACTGAGCGACCCAGCTGCGCCTTATTGATGATAGTTCCCGACAACGATGAAAGCATGGCAACAAATCGGCGGTAACGGATGGCATCAAGCCGTGGAAATAGTCTTTTTATGTCGCGGTTGATATAGGTGCGGTAGTAGTTTTCCATCCAGGCGTTGTATGCATGGTTATCTTTGGCCAGTGTGGGTTCAGGATAACCACCCCTCAGGAAGAACGGAATAACATCTTCTACCGAACATTCAAGTGCCTCAATATGGGCAAGAGACGCGGCATTTAGTTCATGTTCGAATATTTGATAAAACGGGGCAGTGATTGTTGCCGGACTTCGTTCATTTTCAGCGTGCCAATCTCTACAATGGCGATGCGCCCCGCCAGAGAGTCACTGGCTTGCTCAAGCAAATCGGGCGAGCTTGATCCAGTGAGAATAAAGCGAGAGGATTCTTGCCGATTGGCGTCGATTACACCCCTGAGCTGGCGGAATAATCCCGGTAACTCCTGTGCTTCATTGAATATAACGTGACGGGGATACTCCTGGAAAAAGAAGTCGTAGTCCCGGCTTACAAAGTCATAGTCAGCAGCATTCTCCAGGTCAAAATAGTGCCAGTCGGGCTTTATCATCCGGCTCAATGTGGTTTTCCCGGTTTGCCGTGCACCGACCAGCAGTACCACAGGAAACACATCCAGCAGCTGGTGAATACGGACTTCGAGGTTTCGTTCTATAGCAGTCATATCCAAATGACACACTCGGAATATACTGGTGTAAACAGCCCTAAGACACTGAATGACATCCGCTAACCTGAAACAAGGAAGGTGTTTTCAATGAAGTTCCCGGAAGTGGAGGCGGGATGACAATGGCGCTCAGCAAATTGTATCGCAATCTGTTCGGTGAGATGCCATCCGAGACCTTGCGGTAAGCCGTGACGACGTTCTCCAATCCTGCCGGAAAATCATCTATGCCAGTACAAGCTTGCGTAAGCGCAATGAATTCACTATCACCGACACCGAACTAAAGCTCATGGCCACAGCGGCAATCATCGGCGACAGTAAAATTCCGAAAACGGGGAATAGCACACCGGCGGCGATTGGCACCCCCAGGGCATTATAAACAAAGGCAAAAAACAGGTTCTGTTTGATATTGGCCAGTACCGCGTGGCTAAGCTGCATGGCTTTGACGATTCCCGTCAGATCGCCATTGACCAGGGTGATTTCCGAGCTTTCCATCGCTACATCTGTACCGGTCCCCATGGCAATACCGATATCCGCCTGCGCCAGTGCCGGCGAGTCATTAATACCGTCGCCAGTCATAGCGACCACTTTGCCCTCGGCCTGCAGTTGTTTTACCCGGTTCAGTTTGTCTTCAGGCAGGCACCCGGCGGTAAAGCTCGTTAGCGAGATTTCGCTCGCCACGGCAGACGCTGTAGTGTGATTGTCGCCGGTCATCATAATGACTTCTACACCCTTGTCCATAAGGTCGGCAATGGCTTTTTTGCTGGTTGCCTTGATCGCATCAGAGATGGCAATAAATCCTTTGGCGCTGGCATCAACAGCGATATAGGAAACGGTTTTACCGAGTTTCTGTTCCTGTTCAACCTGTGCTTGTAGCTCCGCGTTAATAGCAATATCAAACTGTTCTAACAGTTTGTCATTACCCATGATTACCTGCTGGCTGGCAATACTCCCCGTAATCCCTTTGCCAGCAACAGCCGTGAAATCAACAACCTCCGCTAAAGGCAGGTTCTGCTCTTGCGCATAGTGAACAATGGCTTCAGACAAGGGGTGCTCGCTATGCTGGCTCAGTGAGGCAACCAGTGTAAGCAGGTCATTTTCTGCACCTTCGCGCAGTGCAAAGACACGGCTTACGGAGGGTTTTCCCTCGGTAATGGTACCTGTCTTGTCGGTGATCAACACATTGACTTTGTGCAGGGTCTCCAGGGCTTCTGCATTTTTTATCAGAATACCGTATTGCGCGCCCTTACCGACACCCACCATGACAGCCATGGGTGTGGCGAGGCCCAGGGCGCAGGGGCAGGAAATGATCAACACGGCAATGGCGTTGACAAAACCGTAAACCAGTGCGGGTGCAGGGCCAACCGTCGCCCAGACAAAAAAAGTAAGGATGGATATTGCGATCACTGCTGGCACAAAGTATTTGGCGATACTGTCGGCCAGTTTTTGAATCGGAGCACGGGAACGACTGGCATCGCTGACCATCTGGATAATCTGCGACAATAAAGTATCGGCGCCGACTTTTTCAGCGAGCATGACAAAAGACTGTGAGCCATTAATGGTGCCGGAACTCACCTGGTCGCCCACTTTTTTTGTGACAGGAATCGGCTCGCCAGTGATCATGGATTCATCAACACTGCTGCCTCCTTCGGTGACTTTGCCGTCCACCGGTATCTTCTCACCGGGTTTGACTCGCAAAAAATTCCCGACTTTTACCTTCTGGATAGAAATCACGCTGTCTTTTCCGTCTTCAACCAGGGTGGTATCAGAGGGGGCCAGGCTCAACAGTGCCTTGATTGCACCACTGGTCTGGCTGTGAGCCCTGGCTTCCAGCAACTGACCCAGTAGTACCAGGGTTAAAATCACTGTCGTGGCTTCGAAATACAGGTGTACGCTGCCCGCAGGGGTTTTGAATTCATCGGGAAAGATCTCGGGGAATAACAGGCCCACGACGCTAAACACAAAAGCCACACCGGTACCAATACCTACCAGAGTGAACATATTCAGGTTCATTGTGACAATGGATTGAAATGCGCGCACAAAAAACATGCGACAGGTATAAAAAACTACCGGCAATGTCAGCAGGAACTGCAACCAATTCCAGTAATCCTGTTTCATCAAATTCGGTAGTGGATTGCCGGGTATCATTTCACCCATGGCGATAACAAACACGGGCAATGTAAACACAATGGACACTTTAAGTTTTTGCAACAAATCCTGGTAAGTGCGCTCCTCGGCACTGTCATCAGGCGACATGGCGACCAAATCCATACCGCAGACAGGACAGCTGCCAGGTTCCTCCTCGGCAATTTCCGGGTGCATCGGGCAGGTGTATTTTGTGGTGGGCAACAGATTGGGTTGTTCCAGCAGGTCCATGCCGCATACGGGACAGCCGCCTGCCCGAGGGTAGGTTTTATCCCCTTCACAGTGCATGGGACAATAGAAAATACCGTTGCCGTTTATCACCGGTTTTGGTGCTGCGTGCTGGTGGCACTCGTTCCCCTTGCCAGGAACATCAATGTGGTAGGACAGGTCTTGATTGAGCAGGGATTGCTGTAGTGTTGCCAGTGCCACATGGGCGTTTGATTCAATAGTGACGCTACCCCCGGACAGATCCACATTGACCTGAGTCACCTCATCAACCGCGCTTAGTGCAGCTTCAACCTTGCTTTTGCAACTGCCACAATGCATTCCCGTAACCTGGTAAACGTGTTCCATCATTCTGACCCTCGGAAACGCATCAACTAACGCTGATCTATAGAAAAAAGTGGTAAGAAGTAGAGTTTACCTAATTCCATGCGCGAAGAGTGGAGCTGGGCGCAGTAAATTACTGCGTGCTTGTGTGATGTCAAAGTGAACGGCAGGTAACTCATGACAGCCTGACGCCGCTGCGTGAAATTAGGTAAACTGTCCCCCGATTTTACTGTGACAAGCTTTCATGCCTTTATTGAAACTGGACAATGCATCCCTGCACTACGGTACCCACGTGCTGTTGGATCATATCGACTTCAAGATCAGAAATGGAGACCGCATAGGTCTGTTGGGCCGCAACGGTGCTGGCAAGACCACCTTGATGAAGGTTATCGACGGCACCATTACCCCAGAGAGCGGTGAGCGCTGGGTGCGCGGTGGCGTCAAAATTGCCTACCTCGACCAAACCCTGCCCCAGGCCGATGAACAGGATGTGTACGACGTGGTAGCCCATGGCCTGGCCGAGATAGGGGATTGCCTGGCGCGTTATCACCACTGCATTGTCGAAGGGGATATGGACGGCCTGGCCCGGGCGCAAACCGAACTGGAAGCCAAAGATGGCTGGCGCTTGCAGCAGCGTGTAGAAACAGTAATCAGCCAGCTACAGTTGCCCGGTGATGCCAGCATGGCCAGCCTGTCTGGGGGTTGGCGCCGCCGGGTTGCCCTGGGCGCGGTACTGGTCAGCGAGCCAGATATTTTGCTGTTGGATGAGCCCACCAACCATCTGGATATTCCCGCTATCGAGTGGCTGGAGAACCAGCTAAAAAGCTATCCCGGCGCAATTATTTTTATTACTCACGATCGCAGCTTTCTGCAGAACCTGGCTAACACCATCGTCGAGTTGGACAGAGGCCATATACGCAGCTGGCAAGGCGACTATCACGGCTTTTTGCGCTTTCGCGATCAACAACTGGCGGCGGAAGAACGTGAAAATGCCCTGTTCGATAAACGTCTTGCGGAGGAGGAAAAGTGGATCAGGCAGGGCATTAAGGCCCGGCGCACGCGTAATGAGGGCCGAGTGCGGGCCCTGAAAGCGATGCGAGTAGAGCGCAGTGACCGTCGCGATAAAACCGGTAGTGCCAGTTTTAAAGTGGAGAGTGCCGACCGTTCTGGCAAACGTGTTGTAGAGCTGGAGCAGGTAAGCAAAACTTACGGCGACAATGTGGTTATTCGAAACTTCTCTACCCTGGTGAGTCGCGGTGATCGTATTGGAATTGTCGGTGCCAACGGAGCCGGTAAATCCACGCTGATAAAAATACTGCTGGGTGAACTGGAGCCCGACAGCGGCACGGTCAAGATGGGTACCAAGATAGAAGTCGCCTACTTCGACCAACTGCGTTTACACCTGGATCCGGAAAAAAATCTTATCGATAACGTATGTGGCGGTCAGGACTTTATCGAGATTAATGGTCGGCGTCGTCACGCAATTTCCTATCTTGGAGACTTTCTGTTCGGGCCAGACCGGGTACGCACTCCGGTAAAAGCCTTGTCAGGCGGTGAGCAGAACCGGGCCATTCTGGCCAAGTTGTTTAGCAAGCCCGCCAACCTGCTGGTGCTGGATGAACCCACCAACGACCTGGATGTAGAAACCCTCGAGCTGCTGGAAGAGATTCTGCTCAATTTTAAAGGCACGGTATTACTGGTCAGTCACGACCGCGAATTCATGGATAACGTGGTTACCAGTACCCTGGTATTGGAAGGCAATGGTGTTATCAATGAGTACGTGGGTGGCTATAGCGACTGGGTTGCCCACGGCGGCAAGCTGGTAAGCCTGGATGATGAGGGAAAAAAGCCCGCTGTCGAAAAGCCGGTAGCAAAGCAGCCCGCCACAACCGCGCAGAAGAAGCTATCCTATAAAGACCAGCGTGAACTCGATGCCTTACCCGAGCGCATAGAGCAGCTGGAAGCGCAGCAGGGAGAGTTGGAAGCAGAAATCTCTGCGCCGGCGTTTTACCAGCAGGACCGCAGTGCTACCGACAAAGTGTTGGCGCAACTCGCCGAGTTACAGGCTGCGCTGGAAGCTGCCTATGCTCGTTGGGAAGAGTTGTCCGATTGATTGGTCGAATTCAATCGACCAAAACCAGGGTCATAATACCGGGGTCAGAGCCTGGGCTCTGCCCCCGCCATTCTACGAGGGACACCGCAATGAAAAACATAATTCTCTGGGTGCTTTTGCTATGCCCTTTTATGGCCCAGGCCCAAACACACATCCTCATACAGGCCGGTGCACTGCTGGATGTTGAAGACGGCAGCCTGCTTGAAAACCCCACGGTGTTGATAAAGGACGAGCTGATCGTAGCGATTAATCCGTCTGTTGTTCCCGACGATGTCACCATAATTGATCTGCGGGAAATGACGCTGTTGCCCGGCTTTATGGATGCCCATGTACACCTGGCCATTTCTGATTCTCATTTCCGCGAAACGATTCTCACCGAAAATGGCGCCAGTGCAGCGTTGCGGGCGGTGCAGTCAGCCCGTGAAACCCTGTTGGGCGGCTTCACCACGGTACGGGATCTGGGACAGGTTAATCCCACTCTCGATCTAATAATTGTGTCCCTTTCACAGGCTATTAAAAAGGGCCAGGTAATCGGGCCGGACGTGATTGCCTCTGGCCATTCCATTGGTATTTCGGGTGGCCATGTGGATCCCACCATGGGCTATGCCGAGGGCCGCTTTGAACTCGATTGGCGATACGGTGTTGCCGATGGCGCTGAAGAAATGGTGCAGGCCACCCGCTACCAGATTAAACACGGGGCGACGGCAATTAAAATTTCTGCCACCGCAGGTGTTTTGTCCCTGGAGAAAAGCGTTGGCGCGCAGCAGATGACCGAAGCCGAAATGCGGGCAGTGGTAGAAGAGGCTGCCCGTCACGACATTAAGGTGGCTGCCCATGCCCATGGCACCAAGGGTATTAAAGCAGCGGTGCGCGCTGGCGTGGCCTCCATTGAGCACGGCTCCATGATCGACCGGGAAACCATGTCGATGATGAAAAAGCGCGGCACCTATTTGGTGCCCACCACCGGCCTGTTGGATACCATTGATTTAGTAGGACTGCCGGAGTCCATACAATTTAAGGCCAACTATATATTGCCCCTGGCGGCGCGGAATTTGAGCGAGGCCATCAAGCGCGGCACACCCATAGCCCTGGGCACCGATGCACCACTGGTGCCCCACGGTGAGAATGCCTATGAGTTTGTAGCGATGGTGAATCGGGGCATGTCGCCGCTGCAGTCCATTCAGGCGGGCACTATCAGGACCGCCGATTTATTCGATATGCCTGATCGCGGCCAGATCAAACCGGGATTGCGGGCAGACATTGTTGCCGTGCCGGGCAATCCGTTGGAGGATATCAGTGTGGTGCAGCGGGTGGGTTTTGTAATGAAGGCGGGTGTGGTTTACCGGCATCCGTTGTTGAACCCCTGAACTTCACGAAGCCAGGCGAAACCGATCTAATTCCTGCAACAACAAACTCTTGCTGGAATCCCTGGCGCGGGCACTGGCCAGGGCGGCGCCACTAATTCGCGCGGTACGGGCGTCGCCGAAGGGACTACCCATGCCACTGTTAACGATGAGAGCTACAGATAAATCCTGGCTGGGGTCGGCCCAGGCACCGGAGCCGCCGAAGCCAAAATGGCCAAAGGCCTCTTTCGGGAAACCGCGCGTAGTGGCCACGCCGTGGTAACCAAGTCGCCAACGCATATCGAAGGGAATTACCGAGTGCTTGCCGGTGGGTTTTTGTAATGTGGAAGCCTTTTTGACGGTTCGCCTGGAGAGTAATCGAGTACCTTCAAACTCGCCACCGTTGGCCAACATGGCATACATTTTTGCCAGTGACCTGGCGGTAAACAAACCGTTGGCAGCGGGGATGGCCACGCTCAGTGATTCCGGTGAACCAAAATCAAACTTGCTAATACCACGCGGTGCCAGGGCATCAAAAATACTGGTCAGGTCGGAGTCGATGCCGCGCTTGCGCAGCACTTTTGTCAGCCACGCGGCCGAAGCTTCCAGGTAGTTGCCCAGCGAGGTCTGCGCCAGGCTACGGGTTCGGTCGGGAATGATAAGTTGTGCGGCGCGAGGCAGCTCCCGTTTTGGTGTACCAATATAGAGGCCATCCAGTTGCAGGGGCTTGGCGATTTCGGATTGCACCAGGTTGGCAAACTTCTTGCCGCTGACGCGCTGAATAATCTCACCGATAATGAAGCCGTAGGTGAGGCCGTGGTAGCCGGTGCGAGTACCCGGTTTATGGGCCGGTGCAGTTTGCTCTATCGCCCGCACCATGTGTTTCCAATCCAGCATGCGATCGATGTGATCAATCATCTGGCGAATATGGTATAGCCCAGACTGGTGGGACATAACCTGCCTGACAGTAATGTTCTGTTTGCCAGCCTGGGCAAACTCCGGCCAGTACTTGGCGACTTTTGCATCGTAATCGATAAGGCCACGATCGGCGTATATATGGAGCAGGGTAGAAGCCACGCCTTTGGTGGTTGAGTAACTGGGGGCCATGGTATCGCGGCGCCACAGGGTGTTGCTGTCATCGCTGTAACCGCCCCATAAATCGACCACGCATTCACCGTGGTGATACACGCAAACGGCGGCTCCGCCCGGGTATTTTTTCAGCTGGTCACGCAGCGTATTCTCCACGGCGCGAAAATCGGGATGGCTCAAGCCGTCGAGATGAATTTTTTCATCGAACAGGCGTTTGTAGAACATGGCCATGCGAATACCCTTAGTAAGCTGTCGTACCACTTTCATCTCAGATGCAGCATATCTTGTGCCATTATCATTAACAAGCCACAATATATTGATGGCTCCCGCACCCCGCCTAGCGCTTTTAACTGCCCACTTGACCCAGATCAACTCGCCTGCAATCACGGCGCCCTTAGGGCGTAACTAGTACCGGTAGATGCTGTGAATTGCTACACATACGGGTATAAAAGATATCGGTAAAATACGCATCCCCGCCCTAAATGATAAGTTGAAAGCTCTGGAGCCCCAGTGGAAAAGGTAGTGGAAAAGACTGACACCCAATCTTCGCGTCTATTCAAAAATGACGTGATGGAGTCGCTGACGCATGTCCATCCAATCATTCCCCTGTTGATGCCGCCGGCCGGATCGCTAATGTTGATGGCCCTGTTCCTGATGTTCTTCCGACTGTTTGTGCCGGCAATGTGGTTTGAACCCTTCTGTGCCTTCTTTATCATCGGCTACCTGGTGTACGACTACATTCACTACGCCACCCATTTTTTCCCGATGCGCTCGGCCCTGCCGCGTCTGATAAAGAAGCATCATATGCAACATCATTTTACCGACCCCAATCGCTACTACGGCGTCAGTTCTCCGCTGTGGGATAGCGTCTTCAAAACAGGTTAAAGACTATGAATTATCCAGCGCAGCAAGCCGACATGAACGACAGCGTATTTATTCACGTCAATCACAAACAGTGGTTGGGAGCCGTGGTTGGCAAATACGCCCTTGAAAAGAATTCCGCGCACAATGACAAGTTTGATGTGCAGTTTATCGAGGTGAAAGACCAGCCCTTTATGGCAGCACGGGAAGGTGACTACTATCTTCGCGACGGCGATAAAAGGCAGTGGTTGAACAATGATCTGCAGTCTTTTACGCCCCTGCGCTTTATGCCTCCAGAGCTGATGGGCTACACCGGGCGTGCGTTGGTTATCGACCCGGATGTGTTCGCGGTGGGTGATGTATGGGAGTTGTTGAGCCGGGATATGCAGGGCAACGCGCTGATGTGTCGGCCCAAGTCTGGCAACAAGGGTAAGCGCGGTGCGCTGGCCAGCAGTGTGATGTTACTGGACTGCGCACAATTGCCGCACTGGAAGGTAGAGCAACAGTTCAACGAGATGTTTACCGGCGGGCGCGACTACATGAAGTGGATAGGCCTGTACCTGGAAGACCGCAGCACCATCGGTCTTTTTGAAAATGAGTGGAATGATTTTGATCACCTGACTCCTGCCACCAAAATGTTGCACACCACCAAGCGCCGCCATCAACCTTGGAAGACCGGCCTGAAAGTGGACTACCGCATCACCGACACGTTCCGCTTGTTTCCACCCAGGCACTGGTTGCGTCGGGCGAGACGCGCCGTGTTTGGGGATTACGGTCTGGCAGGCCACTATAAGCCCCATCCCGATCCGGCCCAGGAGCGCTTGTTTTTCACGCTGGTCAGCGAATGCCTGGACCTGGGGATTATCACCGAGTCGGTGATCCGCGACGAGATGGCACATAACCACGTGCGCCACGACGCCATTGAATTGGTTAAAAAGCTGGCAGCCTGAACGCTGCATAGAGGTTATTTATGACACTTACCCAACTAGATGCACTGGACAACGCACCGCTGCACACTGACCCCTTTGATTACATCGTGGTGCCGGATTTTTTGCCGCCCGCACAGCTCAAGTTAGTGAATGCCGACTATCCGGACATCACTACTGCGGCCAATCACGAATTGAATGATCTGCACTACGGCTTGCGCTTTGCCGAGCTGGTTGAGGAATTGCAGAGTGATGAATTCAAGCAACACCTGGGTTACAAGTTTGGTATTGATTTGAGCGATTGCCCGACCACAATATCGGTGCGCAAATATTGCGAACGAACAGATGGTCATATACATACCGACCACGCCAGTAAAATAATTACCGTGTTGGTGTACTTCAACGAGGAGTGGGACAGCGAAGGCGGCTGTCTGCGCATGTTGCGCTCTCCCAACGACCTTGAAGATTACACGGCGGAAGTAAAACCACTGGGTGGCAGGCTGCTGGCCTTTCACCGTACCGACCACTCCTGGCATGGACATAAGAAGTTTGTCGGCGAGCGCCGTATGCTGCAGTGTAACTTTCTGGCCAGTGGCAAGCTGGCCCAACTGAGCCAGAAACTCTCCCGGGCCGCTACCCATTTCGGCAAGAACGTTCTGGGCCTCCGGTAGCTGACCGGGCCAGAACGGGGTCAGAATGAACTACCCCCGGTTTCACGGACACAGTAATTAGGCCACTTTTTGGTAGTCCAGGTCTACCTGGAGTGGCGTTTTGTATTCCAGCGTCTGGTGGGCACGCTGTCGATTGTAAAATACCTCAATGAACTCGAAGATGGCTGACTTAGCCTCGTCTCTACTTTTGAACACACGGTTTTCAATCAGCTCAAATTCCAATGTGGCAAAGAAACTTTCCGCCACTGCATTGTCCCAACAGTCTCCCTTTCTCGACATGCTCGGTAGCATGCCACACCGATCCAGCTCCTTACGATACTCAATCGCCGCATAAGTTTGCCCTTGATCTGTGTGATGGATCAGGCCGGGCTCCGGGCTTCGGTGCGCGATTGCCATGTCCAGCGCATCCTTCGTCAGTAAGGTGTCATTACGCCGACTCATCGACCAACCCACCACCCGTCGGGAGTACAGATCCAGAAGTACAGCCAAAAACAGCCAGCCTTCCCGGGTCGGCACAAAGGTTACATCACCCACCCAGACCCGGTTTGGATGATAGGCTTTGAAGTTACGCGCCAGCAGGTTAGGCGCCCGCCACCGGGTTTGTTTTGAATGTGTTGTCACCACAAAGCGCCGACGGCGCCGTGCAACAATATTGTGTTGCTGGCGTACCCGCGCCACCCGATGCTTGCCAACTTTCACACCCTCCAATTGCAGTACCCGCCAGGTCTTCAGCGCACCGCTGTGCCCGCGATGGGCCTTATGTACGCGTTGAATGCGCTGTAACAGCACCTGATTGGCCAGGGCACGCTGGCTAGGTGGGCGTTTCAACCAATCGTAATAGCTAGAACGACTGGCTTTGAGAACCCGGCAGAGAGTTTTCACGGGATATTGGAAGCGATATTCACGGATAAAGGCGTACTTCACGACTGCTTTTTGGCAAAGTACGCGTCGGCCTTTTTTAGAATTTCGTTCTCTTCTTCCAGGTTTGCAACGCGCCGCCTAAGGCGCTCAAGCTCAGATAAATTATTGATTGAAGCGTTACGGCCACTGCCACGGAAGGCATCTTCAAAGCCTTTCAGCTTCAGCTCCTTCTGCCATTTATACAACTGGTTGCGCCGGAGCCCCAGATCTCGAGCTAGCTGGGCAGTAGGCTTTTCCTTGAGTTCGAGTAATCGAACGGCTTCCAGTTTAAACTCACGTGTAAAACTCATCGGACATCTCCTCCGGGGTATTGTCCCCTTTGTATGATGTCCGTGAAAGCGGGGTTAGTTCAGACCCCTTTTTGTGCGAAACTTGTGTCACAGCGATTATAAAAACAGGGAATTACTCGCACCATGACCGAACACCACGATTCTCTCGATACCCTCAACCAGGCCGGCCCCTTGCAGGCAAAGCTGGTTGCAGCCCACCAGTCGGTGCAGGAGATGTTTCCCTTTATCGTGCGCATCGCCGTGGCGATTTACGACCATGACAACGAAACCCTGAGTACCTATCTGCATAGTAGCGGCGCTGACAATCCGCTCGATCATTACCAGACGTCCATGTCCGAAGCGCCCTCACTGCGGGCGATACTGGATAAGGGCTTACCGCGAGTGGTCAACGATCAGCTCACCTTTGAAGAAGGAGAGCATGAGCACACTGTGCGCATCGGTCGCGCTGGTTACGTGGGCAGTTATACACTGCCCATGTTCAATGCCGGCGAGTTTGTCGGCTTCATCTTTTTCAATTCCAATGAGAAAAACGTCTTTACCGAAAAGGTATTGCGCGAGATCGACCTGTATGGGCACCTGATTTCGCTGCTGGTCATCAATGAGCTGGCATCTATAAACACCCTGTCGGCAGCGGTGCGTACTACCGGCAAGACTACCCATGTACGAGACCCGGAAACCGGTAGCCATATCGATCGCATGTCGCGGTACTCACGCTTGATCGCCCGTCACCTGGCGGACAAACACCAGTTGGACGATAGTTTTGTAGAGCATGTCTTTATGTTTTCGCCGCTGCACGATATTGGCAAGATCGGCATCCCCGATCGCATACTGCTCAAGCCTGGCAAACTGGATGAGGAAGAACTGAAGATCATACGCACCCACGCTGTTAAGGGTGAGGAGATTATTAACGATTTGATCAGTAACTTCGGACTCGAGAACTTCGAACACCGGGATATTCTGCGCAATATCGCCGCCTGTCACCACGAGGCCTATAACGGCCAGGGCTATCCCAGGGGCATGAAGGGTGAGGAGATTCCTCTGGAAGCGCGAATTGTAGCGGTGGCCGATGTGTTCGACGCGCTGACCAGTCGGCGTCCCTATAAGGATGCCTGGAGCAACGAAACCGCCATCGCTACCCTGCAGGAACTAGCCGGGGAAAGCCTTGATAAGGATTGCGTAGCGGCGCTGATCGACAACCTGGATGAGGTCGAGGAAATACAGTGTCATTTTCATGAGGATAGCCAGGGGTAAAATGGGATGGTCGAATGAATCGTCGGGGACGCCTAGTCGGGGACGCCTAGTCGGGGACGCCTAGTCGGGGACGCCTAGTCGGGGACGCCCAGACCCTAAGCCGGCAGCGCCGCCAGCGTCTCGAATACCGGCCGCACCTTACTCACCACACTCACCGCATCCTTGCGCACATGGTTGCTGGACATCTCATGGGTCACCATATCATTGGTAACGGTGCCGAGATCCATACACTCTCGCAGCAGGCCAAAGAACAGGTCTTCCTGGTTCTTGTCGGGGTGTGACTTGTAGTGCCCCAGCAGGGCGTAGTCACCGAACAGTTTGCGCCGCAGGTGCATGGCCCAGCCAATCGGCGGGAAGTATTTGGATTTATCGGCGGGTATAAAATCAATGGGCAGGCCGGCCTTCCAGGGCTGGGTCCAGCGCTTGGTGGTGTGCAGCATTTTGGTGCGCTGGTTTAGCACGTCCAGGTCATTCCAGTTTTTTTCCAACAGTCCGATGATGTCACGCTCTTCATAGCTGAGCGTAATCCACTGCTTGTAATCCCGGTCACCATCAAACATCTCGTTGAACTGATCTTCTACCCGCCAGTGTTTCAGCCTGGTGCAGTCCAGCAACATCACGCTGCTGGCCATAGCGCCGTTGACACTCTTGCTGAAGCGGCTGCGAGGCCTACACAAAATGGCCTTGCCCTTCATATCGCGGCTCAGCAGCTCCCACAGGTCGCTGACGGCAAATACATCCGGCTCGATAACCAGCGCTCTACCCTCGTAGCCCATCAGCTGCGGCGGCATAAAACGCAGCGGTGTGAAGGACTGTAAGTCATTGTTCAGCCACTTGCGTTTGACGCCGTTGCGCAGGAACAAGTCGTTTTCCCGGGTCCACAAAAAAGGGTGGTCACGGATTTCTATAAATTTAACGTCAAACTTGTCATTGTTCTGGGAGAAGTGCCGCAGTGAGCGCTCACCTACGTGGGCGCCGAGAATTTGCTTGTGATTGACGTGTATGAATACGCAGGGTTTGGGTTCCATTGTGAGGTACCTGGAGAATGTGAAATGTACTTATAGTAGTAATGCCAATAGCTTCGCAGCGAACTAATTACGCTTTTATTGTTTGGTAACAGTGCCTTTGATCTATGTCAGGGTTTTCAATAAACCGGACGCGCCTCCAGCCTGCCATTGGCCTCGATCACCACCAGCCTGGAGAAGCAGGGCATGCAATAAACACGGTCGCCCGCCCGCAGTTCACGACTGGATCGCACTACTACCAGGCACACCGGGCACAGTACTTCGTTGGGGGCCAGGGTATCGCCCTCGCCACCAAAGCGGCGGTAAAACTTGCGATACTTTTTGGGCACCTCGTCAAAGCCGGTATCGTCCAGCACATAGCGCTGCCGTGGTTTGCTCTTGTCCTGGTCAGGTCTCGCGGGTGCTTGGCGTTGCAGCGGGTCGTTCACAGGTCTACCCCTAGCCTGGCTACAGCGGCGAGGTAGTTACTGGCGAATTGCTTTTGTTCCTCTTCGGGCACGTCGGTTTCGCGCAGGGTGCCAGCAAAGGTCTCCATCACCAGCATGTCCAGCTGCCGTTTGATCTTGCCCAGCCGGGGCCGCAGATGTGGGGTCAGCGCCAGTCGGCGCCCCAGGTCATTTTCTCCAAAGCCCATATGGCGTCGCTCATCCTTGATAACACCGGTCAGTATCTGGCGGGTGATGGGATCAGCGCGTTCTGCATGGGCGCGAAACACCGTGAACTCCAGCGATTCAAGGATAACGTTCTGGGCGAATACCGCTGCTTCCCAGTCGCGACTATCGACATACTCCAGTAATTGATCCTTGAACTTGAGCAGGGCGGGGTTGGCACGGTGCAGTATTTCAGCATCGGGGTCTGCCACCCCCAGTTCGCGCAGGCGCCGCAGGAAAACCTCCAGGTGGCGGCCTTCATCGACCACCTGGGTGGCCAGGAAGATCTTGATCGACCGGCTGGGGGCGTAGCCAATCATGCCGCTGGATGCTTCCAGGGCGGTGGTTTCTCCCACGCAATAGTTGCACAGAGTCGTAATGAGTGCCTCGCGCTGCATCTCAGACATGGGCTCTTCAGCCAGCTCCGGGTCGCGGCCATAACTGGTGTCCAGCAAATAACCCTCCACCGCCTGTAACCAGAAGTCGAAGGAGTGCACTTCGCTGAGAAACTCGTGCTCGGGCAGCTCATGCGGTTCGGGCATGGCGCTCACCGTAGGCATGCCGCGTTTACGCGGCTTTTGGAATTGACGGAGACTGGTATTCCAGTCCGATTCGGGCCAGGCGTACCTTGAACTCCTTCAGCACGGTATCGGCCAGCACGTGTTCCATTTCTGCAGGCTCCAGAACGGCAAGGTTGGTGCCATTCCATTCGGCGTTACCATCGCCCGCGGTTCCCAGCACACGGCGGGATTCCTGGTAGGTTTCTTCCCTGTTGCTAAAGGCATCGGCAAAAGTGGCCAGCATGTGGTAGGTCATATCCTTTTGCATTTTCTCGATCTCGGGCTTTTTCTCCGGGAATTCGCGAATCAGCGAGCCGATGCGATTTTCACCAAAGCCCACGTGGCGGCGCTCGTCGGCGATAGTGCCGGTCAGAATTTGGGCAAACTTGGGATTGCTGTCCTGGTTGACGGCCTTGAGCATTTCGAAGACCGTAAATGCCATGCCTTCCAGCACGATGTTCTGGCCAACTACACCGGCCACAAAATCGCCCTTGTCGACTTTCTCCAGCAGTACTTCAGCAAATTTCACCAGGTTGGGGTTGCCAAAGTGCTTGAGGGTACTTTCCAGGTCTTCTTTCTTGACACCCAGGTCGTACATGCGCTGGGTAAAGATTTCCACGTGACGCGCTTCGTCCAGGGTCTGGGTGGCCAGGAAGTGCTTGCTGGCATAGTCGGGCGCACAGTTGATCAGGCCAGATGAGGCGGCCAGCGCACAACGCTCCCCCAGCACCAACTGGGTGGTAGTACTCAGCGCATCTTCGCGCAAAATATCGTTATCCAGGAAGGCTTCGGGTTCCTTGGCTCCGGGCACATGGCCGTACTCGGTATCCATGAGGTAACCCTGGGGGCAGCTTTCCAGCCAGCTTTGGATTGAATAGGCACTTAGAAAATCGGACATGATTACTTACTCCTGAAATGACAATAAAGGGCAGACCAGGAAACAGGGGGCAGACCACGGCTTTGTAGTGGAAACCGTGGTCTGTCCCCTATTTCCAATTTTCCGTCCCCTGTTACAACTGCTTCAAGATTATGCTTATCGTTTTCGTGGACAAGGTGATATGTGGCCACGCCGAGGTCAGATTGGTCCAGCCGTACCGCTTCTTGATGTGAATCATCTAAATCGTCAAAACGAGGCTGGTTATTTTTACTATATATTGTGTTTAGCATAGCGCGTGGACACTAGATATTGGTAATATGAAGGTCTGCGCAGGGTGTGGGGATACCCGCCGCCGCAGGGGTGAATACAACAATAAGTAGTTAGTAGTAGGTGATAACCATGCGAGTTCTGCCCTCAATAGACAAAGCGTCTACAGATTCTGTGCCTTTCCAGGATGCCGCCCTGGATATCTGGCACCAGAAATACCGTTTGAAAGACCACAAGGGCGAAGCCGTTGATGTTGATTTTGAGGCCAGCCTGGCGCGGGTAGCTCGCACCCTGGCGGATCTTGAAAATGAGGACAGGCGCGAGCACTGGTACCAGCGTTTTGTCTGGGCACTGCAACAGGGTGCTATTCCGGCCGGCCGTATTTTATCCAACGCCGGCGCCGGCGTTCACAAGCCCGCAACTTCCACCATTAATTGCACCGTCTCTGGCAGTATCACTGATTCCATGGACGATATTCTTGGCAAGATCCACGAAGCCGGTATTACCCTCAAGGCAGGCTGTGGCATCGGTTATGAGTTCTCCACCTTGCGACCACGTAATACCTATGTGGCCGGCTCCGGTGCCCAGACCTCCGGGCCTCTGTCCTTTATGGATGTGTACGACAGCATGTGCTTTACCATCTCCTCCGCCGGGGGGCGGCGCGGCGCCCAGATGGCGACCTTTGATGTCAGTCATCCGGATGTAGAGGAGTTTATCAACGCCAAACGCCAGGATGGCAAGCTGCGGCAGTTTAATCTCTCGCTGCTGATAACCGATGAATTTATGCAGGCTGTTGCCGACAATGCAGACTGGCCGCTGGTGTTTCCGCTGACGCAGGAGCAGGCACGGAAACTGGAAATCGACCTGGATGATCCCAGCCAGGTGTTGTGGCGCGAATGGCCCAACTCTGATGCGTATTTGAGCCGCGATACCGGTGAAGTTGCCTGCCAGATTATGAAAACCTTGCCTGCGCAGGAATTGTGGGATCAAATTATGCGATCCAATTATGATTTTGCAGAGCCGGGTTTTATCCTCATAGACCGGGTCAACGATCAGAACAACAACTGGTTCTGCGAGAACATTCGCGCCACCAACCCCTGTGGTGAGCAACCCTTGCCGCCCTACGGCAGTTGCCTGCTGGGCTCCATCAACCTGACCCGTTTTGTGCTCAATCCCTTTACCGAAGAGGCCAGCTTTGATTGGCCGCGTTTTCGGGAGGTGGTGGCGGTCTTCACCCGCATGCTCGATAACGTGGTGGAAATTAACGGCCTGGCCCTGGCAAGCCAGCGCGAGGAGATCATACGCAAACGCCGGCACGGCATGGGCTTTCTGGGTCTGGGTTCCACCCTGGCCATGTTGCGCATGCGCTACGGCGAGGCCGATTCGCTGGAGTTTACTGAATCGGTGTCTCGCAACCTGGCCTTGGAGGGCTGGCGCGCCGGGCTGGAGCTGGCGCGGGAAAAAGGTCCCGCCCCGGTTATGGATGAAGAGTTTGAAGTTACTGCGGAGCTGTTGCGCAAGCGCCCGGAACTGGCCACAGATGGCTATAAATTGGGTGATCTCATACCGGGTCGGGTGCTGCACAGTCGCTACAGCCGCTATATGCAGCAGTTGAATGAAGTCGAGCCGGAGTTGGTGGCGGCGCTGGTGGAGGAGGGCTGCCGCTTTACCCACCACAGTTCTATTGCGCCCACCGGTACGATTTCCCTGTCCATGGGCAACAACGCCAGCAATGGTATCGAGCCCAGCTTTGCCCACCACTATGCACGCAACATCATCAAGCCGGGCAAAAAGACCAAAGTAAAAGTAGATGTATTTTCATTCGAACTGTTGGCCTACCGGCATTTTATTAACCCGGCCGCCGTACCCGACAGCGATGATGAAGCGAATCGTTTACCGGATTATTTCATCAGTGCCGATGAGGTGACCCCGGCCCAGCATGTGGATGTGCAAGCGGCGGCGCAAAAATGGGTGGATTCGTCTATTTCCAAAACCGCCAACGTGCCCACAGATTACCCCTTTGAAGATTTCAAGGACATCTACCGCTATGCCCACCAACAGGGCTTGAAAGGTTGCACCACCTTTCGCTTTAACCCCGAGGCGTTCCAGGGGGTGTTGGTCAAGGAGGAAGACCTGGCCGCTACCACCTATGAATTTACCCTGGAGGATGGCTCTACCGTGCGCTTGCAGGGCAATGAAGAAGTTGAATACGACGGCGAAGTTCATACCGCTGCCAATTTATTTGATGCCTTGAAAGAAGGCTATTACGGAAAATTCTGAGGAGAGTTCACAGTGAAAAAGATAGAAAGCAAAATCGTGGACTACCGCGTCGCTGAGACAGGCGCTAAGGCGGAGAAGGAAAAGCCGGCCAAAGCGGAAGTGGTGCACATGCACGAGGCCCTGGAGCGTCCTGAGTTTCTGGTCGGTTCTACCTACAAGATCAAAACACCCCTGTCTGAGCATGCGCTGTACGTGACCATCAACGACATCGTATTGAATGAGGGCACCGAGCACGAGATGCGCCGTCCTTTCGAGATCTTTATCAACTCCAAGAACATGGATCACTTTCAGTGGGTGGTGGCCCTGACCCGGGTTATCTCGGCGGTGTTTCGCAAGGGTGGTGATTGCACCTTCCTGGTGGAGGAAATGAAAGCCGTATTTGATCCCAAGGGTGGTTATTTTAAAAAGGGCGGACGCTTTATGCCCTCGCTGGTGGCCGACATTGGTTACGCCATTGAATCCCACATGAAGAGGATCGGCTTGCTGCAGGACGAAGAGCTGGATGATCACCAGAAAAAATACCTGGCGGAGAAGCGCGCTGAGTTCGAAACGGCCAAGTCCGGGCAAGATCAGGAGTCGGGTAGCGATTCCAGCTTTCCCGATAGCGCCACCCTGTGTGGCAAATGCTACACCAAGGCGCTGGTGTTAATGGATGGCTGCATGACCTGCCTCAGTTGCGGCGATTCCAAGTGCGAGTGATGCGTTGGCTTGTCGTTGTTGGGGTCAGATCCGGATCTGATCCCAAATCTCGTCATCTCGCTCGAATTCACTCGACCTAGAGTCTATGCTTGAGTAACTCTCAATAGATGGATTCACCAACATGCGCCGCAGAAAAATCCTCAAGGGCCTGGCCGCCGCTGGACTGGTCTCTACGCTTCCCCTGTCTTCGCTGGTGAATGCCAATGCGAAGAAACCCCTAGCCATCCTGTTTATGGGTGGCACCGGTTTTATCGGTCCACACATGGTGCGCGCTGTTACCGCACTGGGGCATAAGGTCACACTGTTCAATCGTGGTAAATCCAACCCCGGTTTGTTTGCCGACCTGGAGCTAATCAAGGGCGATCGGCTGTCTGAAGACATTAAACAAGTATCGGGTCGGCGCTGGGATATCATTATCGACAGTTCCTGTTATGTGCCGCGCGCCGTCAAACTGCTGATGGATGCTATTGATAAAACGAACCTGCAGCAGTACATCTTTATTTCGACGATATCCGTCTATGCGGATTTCTCCCAGCCGGGTATTACCGAAGACGCGCCATTGGCGGCCATGGATGACCCCAGTTCAGAAGATGCCAGCAAATACTACGGTGCACTGAAAGTACTTTGCGAGAAAGCCGCCGTGGCGGCCTTGCCAGGCAAGGTGATGCGCGTGCGCTGTGGCTTGATTGTCGGGCCGGGCGACCATACAGATCGCTTCACTTATTGGCCCGAACGGGTTTATCGCGGCGGAGAAATGCTGGCTCCCGGTGACGGCAGTGCGCCCTTTCAGTGCCTGGATGCGCGGGATCTCGCCAACTGGATTGCCTACAGTGTAGAAAACCGGGTAGTGGGCGTGTACAACACCACCAATCACGCCGGCGCCTACAATTTCTCCAGCATGATAGAGGACTGCCAACTCACCCTGGGCACAGAGACAAAAATTACCTGGGTGCCAGATGAGTTTCTTATCGAACAAGGCGTACAGCAGATGCAGGATTTACCGTTCTGGGCGGCAGCCGGTGGGCCCTATGCGGGTGTCTGGAGTGTGAATTCAGAACGTGCCGCTGCGGCAGGGCTGAAGCATAGACCGTTGACGGAGACCATTGGTGATTTGCACCAGTGGTACCAGTCGCAGCCGCAAGAGCGGCGGGACAAACCCAGGGCTGGCTGGACCGCGCAACGCGAGGACGAGGTGTTGGCCGCGTGGCATGCCATGTAGCAATTCTAAAAATTGTATTGCGCCGATAACTGAATTTGCGTGGCCTTGCCGTCGTCACCACTCTCGTTTTCACGAACACCCCACAGGAATTCCATGCCGAGATTGATGCGTGGCGTGGGTGTCCACAACAGGTTAGATGAAATACGCCTGGTTTGTTGGTATGCCGAATCTTCAACAAAGCCGGGATTATCAACGTACACCATTCCAATAGTGAAGTTTGAGCGCATAGTGCCGCTCCACCAGTGCTGCCAGGATACATAGCCAGCAAGTACGTCGAACAACTTGAGTTGTCCCGTGTTGGGATTAAAAATACCATCGTAATTGCCAATGCTGGACAGGTCGTTTACATAGCGACCAATACCATTGCCACCGTTGAGCTGAAATAACAGGCTGTCGCGCTCGTCCAGTTGCGGTGTGCTAAAGCGGCCACTCATGGAAACCCCCCAGGCATAGGCTTTGTCTACACCCGTACCAAATTCCGGATCTTGTTGTCCGCGAATTTGACGCAACAGCAGAGCCATTTTCAGGTGCAGGTGATCATGGGGTTGAAAGCGGCCGTTGGCGATGAGGTCGGGCATGCGGGTGACGCCCTGGCCATTTTGTATTTGCGGGTTGGGATCTTCTATTGAGAACTGGAATTCGTAGTCTGAACCATAGCGCGGCATGATGCGAACTTGGCTCTGGCGCACGTTAATGCGACCGTTCAAGCCTTCAAAATCTACTTCTTCCGGGCTGGCTTCGGTATCTACAAAAGCTGACCAGGTTTTCCCTGCCAGCACTCTTCGCCATTGACCAAAGGCGTGGCGCAGCCTGAAGGTGTCGTTCTCCTCGGCAAAGTCGCCTTCTATGAAGGCGCGCAAAAGGCCGACATCGGTTGCCTCGTGCATATCAAAATTGAGACGGGATTGCGAGGCGGTGATGCTGCTTTGCGCCTCGGCATTGGCGGCGGAGGCATCGTCAACTGGAATAGAGCCAACGATAAATCGATCCTTGATCTCCAGCGGATCGTTGTTGTAAACCACCGAGGATTTTACATAGCCACCTATGCCCAGTACCGCGTTGGTACCGGGTATGCTCCAGGCACCGGAGAAGTCGTTTAGTAGCGCCTTGGTCGGGTCGTCGACCTGGGCGGTGGCAACCGACTTGCCTGTCTCGACATCCTGCTCCTGCCTGGTAGAGGCTTTCACCGGCGGTAGCGCATCTACTGCGGCAGGCACGGAGGTGCTGACCAGGCTATCCCCCTGCAGGTTGCTGACTTCCTGTTTGAGGATGGCGATTTGACCCGATTGGGCTTCGATGAGTTTGCGTTGCTGCGCCATCTCTTGTTGCTGTTCACGCAGCAGGGTAATGACCTGGGTAAGGTCCATGCTGTCGTGGCTGCTTGCAAATACGTTCATGCTCAGTGTTAGGATGAGTAACAACAAAGTTGAGCCTAATATAGCGCGTGAGATGATCATAGCGGTGCTCCAGTTGAATCTGCAGGTATTCATTTTAACGCTAAATTCAACCAGCGCTACGCCATAACGTAGGGTTGAATTCATTCGACCAGGGTTACGCCACGCTGTAGGCTCGAATCATCGTGCCCTCTGGGTATCATTCGACCAATAACGCGGCACAGGAGAAAAGGCATGTACGACACAATTATCAGTGGCGGTACCGTGGTCGACGGTTCTGGCTCACCCCGCTTCCAGGCCGATATCGCTATCATCGATGATCGCATTGCAGGCGTGGGCGATTTCTCCGGTCAGGATGCCAAAAACAGCATCGATGCCAGCGGATGCCTGGTAACACCGGGCTGGATGGATGTACACACGCACTACGATGGCCAGGCCACCTGGGATCCAATACTGGCGCCCAGTAGCTGGCATGGGGTTACCACGGTGGTCATGGGTAACTGCGGGGTTGGTTTTGCACCGGTGCGACCCGGCTCTGAGCAGTTTCTGATCGAGCTGATGGAGGGGGTGGAAGATATTCCCGGTACGGCATTGGCCGAGGGCATTGACTGGCAATGGGAAACGTTTCCGCAGTACCTGGATGCTCTGGAAAAGATGCCGCGCGCCATTGATGTGGCTACCCATGTGCCCCACGCCGCCGTACGGGCTTATGTAATGGGCGAGCATTGTAATACGGATGCGCTGCCTACCAGCGATGAAGTAGAGCAAATGGCACGCATAGTTAAAGAGGGCATTGCGGCGGGCGCCCTGGGTTTTTCCACTTCCCGCACGCTTCTACACAAGGATGTGCACGGTGTAGATGTGCCGGGTACCCACGCCCCCAAAGAAGAAATGCTGGCCCTGGGTATGGCCTTGAAGGGTTTTGATCACGGTGTATTTGAACTGGTATCCGATCACCTGGGCGAGCCCGAAGAGAGGGCCTGGGTGATGGAAGTAGCCCGCGCAACAGGTCGCCCGGTAACCCTGGTGTGGACCTCCCCGGATGCGTTTAAGGATGACAATTTTATTGAACTGGCCCGCAGCGGCGCCGACGAAGGCCTGAAAATTTTGCCGCAGGTGGCGGGCCGACCGACCGGCATCCTGCACGGTCTGCAATCCAGTTTTCATGTGTTTGTGGCGCACCCGACCTGGTACACGGATATCGCCCCATTGCCGTTTGAGGAGCGCCTGGAAAAATTACAGGATCCCGCGGTGCGCGCCAGCATGCTGGCAGAGCAGAGCGGGATGGAAAATTCACCCTTTGGAGTGAGCTGGCCTGAGTTGCTGTGGCATGTATTCCCGCTGGGGATCAAGCCCAATTACGAGCCGACCCGGGAAGAGAGCGTGGCCGGTCTTGCCGAGGCGCAGGGCCGTGATAGCTTTGAAGTTATGTATGACTTGCTGGTGGCGGATGGCGGCAAGGAACTGTTTTACCAGCCGCTGAATGCCTATGAGCAGTATGACTTTCGTTTTTTTGAAAAAATCCTTGAAGATCCCGATGCCCTGTTCGGTTTGTCAGACGGCGGCGCGCACTGCGGCATTATCGCGATGCTGGCATGCCCACGTTTATTTTGACCCTCTGGGGTCGCGATCGCACGCGGGGACGTAAATTGGAGCTGGAACTGCTGGTGCGCAAACTAAGTCGCGATACGGCGGTAGCCTACAGCATGAATGACCGGGGTCTGTTGAAAGAGGGCTACCTGGCGGATATCAATATCATCGATTTTGACACACTGCAGTTACATCGTCCTGAGGCGATATATGATTTGCCGGCCGGTGGCAGGCGGTTGGTGCAGCGCGCCGATGGTTACAAGTATGTGCTTAAGTCCGGCGTCACAACTTTTGTCGATGGCGAGCATACCGGCGAATTACCCGGCCGCCTGGTGCGCGGTGCCCAGCGGGACGCGGCCTGACGAAAGCCCGGAACTACAGTGGATATTGTCTATACGCTTATTTTTTTGCTGGTACCCGCCCTTATGTTGTATGTGGCGCACCATCAGCGCTGGGCGAAGAAACTGGGTGTGATCCTGCTCTGTTATATCAGTGGATTACTGGTGGGTAATGCCGGCCTGCTGCCAGCAGCGGCGGAGCCGGTCCAGCAATCCCTGTCCGAGATCGCCGTGGCCCTGGCCTTGCCGCTGTTGTTGTTTAACCTGGATATTCGCCAGTGGAGCAAGATGGCGGGCACAGCGCTGTTGTCCATGTTGTTTGCCACCACCTCGGTGGTCGCTCTCGCCACGGTCTTGTTCTATCTATTCCAGGGTGAGGGGGTGCAGTCTACCAGCCACCTGGCGGCGATGTCGGTGGGTGTTTACACCGGCGGTACACCCAACCTGGCCGCCATTAAGGCCGCACTGGAAATACCCCACAGCCAGTACATCATGTTTCACAGCCTCGATACCCTGGTAGGTGGTGCCTATATCCTGATGATGTTGACGGTGGGGGTGCCGATGTTTCGATCCTTGCTGGGCAAACCAGCGGTTCAGAACGAGGTAGCAGAGATACCGGCTTACCTGGTTGATGAAGAAAACTACGCGCCCTTATTTCGCCGGGAAAATTTGCCGCAGGTACTAAGCATACTGGCACTGGGTGTGCTGGTGCTGGCAGTATCACTGGGCCTGTCTGAATTGGCCAAGGTGGCTTTCTCCCTGCAGAGTACCTCGGCTTTGACGATAATCTTATTGACGACGCTGGGTATGGCGTTGTCATTTAACCGGCGTGTGCAAGGCCTGCTGCTCTCCTATAAAACCGGCATGTACCTGATTTATGTGTTCTGTTTTGCGGTGGCCACCATGGCCAGGCTGGATGAACTGGGCAAGATCAGTTTTAGCATTGCCATATTTGTGTTTGGTACCATAGCGGGCAGCCTGTTGTTGCACGCTGCACTGTGCAAATTGGCTGGCATTGATAGTGATACCTTTATGGTGACGTCGGTGGCGGCGATTTGCAGCCCGCCCTTTGTGCCCATGTTGGTGAAGACCCTGGGCAATCCGGCGGTGCTGTTGTCGGGTATGACCACCGGAATTATTGGCTACGCGCTGGGCAATTACATTGGCATCAGCCTGGGGCTGTTTTTACAAAATTGAGGCAACATCATGGAGCAAACCACACCCCCATCCCCGCATAAGGCCATGCCAGAGACAGGCCAGGCCAGTGCTGATGTGCTGAGCCAGTTGGATGCCTTTAAAGAACACGACCCGAATTACAAAGACGGCCGGGTATGGAGCCTGGTGTACTACCTGGATGAAGATCATTCGGCCTTTATAAAAGAGTCTTATTCTCGCTTTGCCTGTGAAAACGGTCTTAACCCCACCGCCTTCAAGAGCCTCAAGAAATTCGAAACTGAGGTGATCAGCGCCACCGCCGATATTTTGCACGGCACCGAGGACGTGTGCGGAGTGGTTACTTCCGGCGGCACCGAAAGCTGTTTGATGGCGGTGAAAACCTACCGGGATATGGCTCGCGACAAACGCCGGGTGAGGCGCCCGGAAATGATTATTGCCGAGTCGGCGCATGTGGCCTGGTTCAAGGCATCGGAATATTTTGGTGTGAAAATTCGCCTGGTTCCGCTATTGGACGATTTCAGTCCAGACCTGAAAAAACTCAAGCGCATGATTAACCGCAACACCGTTATGATCCTGGGCAGCGCGCCTGAATACCCCCACGGCACCATAGATCCCATTGCGGCCATGGGCGAGATTGCCCAGCAGCGCAATATACCGCTGCATGTGGATGCCTGCGTGGGTGGATTTATTTTGCCCTTTATGGAAATGAACGGCGAAGAGCTGCCGCTGTGGGATTACCGGGTGCCGGGGGTGACGTCTATTTCTGCGGACATTCATAAGTATGGTTATGCTGCCAAGGGCGCGTCGACCATTACCTACCGCAACCTGGATTACCTGCGCTACCAGATGTTTGTCTACCAGGATTGGCCGGGCGGTGTATTTGCTTCCTCTGCCCTGCTGGGCACGCGCCCGGGCGGTGCCTATGCGGCGGCCTGGGGGGTATTGCAATACTTTGGTAAGTCAGGCTACCGGGCACTGGCGCGAGACACGCTGGCAGCGGTAAACCGTATGAAAGCGGGCGTGGTGGCTATTGCCGATCTGGAAATCATGGGTAATCCCCAGGGGCCGCTGTTTGCCTTCAAATCCACTAATCCCGATCTAAATATTTTCGCGGTCGGTGACCAGATGGACGCCATGGGCTGGCAGGTCAACCGCAACCAGTTTCCCTCGGGGCTGCACGCCATGGTGACCGCGCAACATCTCAAGGTGGTGGATGCCTACCTGGCGGATCTGAAAACTGCGGTGGAAACCGTCAAGGCCAATCCGCAGCTGGCCGGGCAGGGCGGTGCCGCAACTTATGGCATGCTCGCGCATATACCCCTGCGCGGCATGGTGAAAAAGAAAGTGCTGGAGATGTATTCCGAACAGTACCGGGCTGGTGGCGGCGAACTGGATATGAGTGCCGATACCGGTGGTGCGCTAGGCGGCGAGAAAGGCCTGGTGGATAAAGTGCTGGATTGGTGGGTGGCGCGTCAGACCCGCAAAGAATAACCCCGGTTATTAGACAATAAATTTCTTGAAGCCGGGCTGCTGTGGGTCGGGAGTCGTATCGGCGCGTTCTCGAACGGTCGCGTGGTGATTCAGGGAGCCATCGCTTTCCAGCAGTCCCAGGGTCTCCCCATCCTTGTACACAAGTACAACCACGGCCCGGCGTACATACTTGATGGCCCAGCCAAAGCCTTCGATCTTGTGCAGCCCGGACAACTGGGCCTCATTGAGATGCTGGCTGAGGTTGTCCGGCACGGGCGCAACACCTACACGTCTACTTCCGTCCACAGATTGTCCCTCGTTAGCAATATCCTGAGTGTGACGAATATCACGTTATGGGGTCTGAAATCCGAATTTAGCGGCCATTGTGTGAACCAGTTCACAGTTGATCTGATAAACGGTCCACAGGCCGACCAGCGGTTGTGAGGAATACACCACCTGGTTTAGTGTTTTGGCAGCCGCCGAATGCGAATATTGCGGTACCAGACCGGGTCGCCGTGGTCCTGCAACGGGATGTAGCCCTCAGCGGCCATGCCGTAGTCCATCCAGTCGGCGAACTTGCTGTTGGCGATAGCCCGCTGCCATCGCTCACTGCCGCGCTCTATTGATACCACCTTTACGCCGTTGAGCCAGTGCTCAATGTGGTTGTTTTGTACCCGAATGGTAGCCTCGTTCCACTCGCCAACCGGGTGTACGGTTTCAGGATCCGCCGCTACCAGGTCGTAGAGGCCGCCGGCTCTATGGGTATGAATCTCGCCATCGGCGTGACCTCGTTGTGTAATACCTGCATCACCAGGCCGGTTATCGAGATTGCTGCGCACTACCCGCACGACATCTATCGCCGCTTGCAAGCCCTGGTTGCGGACTATCCCGGCCAGATCCTCAAGATCCTGTCGTGACGCCAGCTCCTGTTGCCAGATTACGCCGGCGATAAGTAGCAGCAGTGCCAGCACCAGGCCGGGCAGGTATAGAAAAATAACGCGCAGCAGCAATTTCATGCGGCCCCCGGTTTCAGCTTACTTATTATTAAACTCGAGACCTGCGAAGTTCCCGCTGTCTCGCCACTCTTTGAGTATGTTGAAGAAAGGGATCGGCCCGCCACCATAGGGCGCGGCCTGGGCAAACAGCGGATTGGGCTTACCCTCGTTATTGTAGTAACCCGGGGTACAACCTTCGCCACCCAATGCGGCACCGCCGGTGCCTTTTTCAATGATAGTTTGTACCCAGGCTTCTTCCGCATCCTCCGCTACCTCGATTTTCTCAATGTCATTTTCCAGCGCGTGGGCGATGATATAGGCGATGTGCACGGCCAACTCATCCAACATATGCGGGTAGTTCACGGTAAAACCGCCTTGGGTCTGGCTCATGATAAAGCAGTTGGGAAACTCCCGGCTTTGCATGCCGTGCAGGGTGCGCACGCCCTTGCTCCATTTGTCGGTGAGGGTGCGGCCGGTGCGCCCGGTAATTTCATAGCCGGCGCGGCGCGCGTAGTTGGTGCCAACTTCGAAGCCGGTCGCAAAAATAATGCAATCAACTTCGTATTCCGTGCCGTTGACGACGACGCCTTTTTCGGTGATTTCGTCTACGCCCTGACCATCGGTATCCACAAGTGTGACATTGGTTCGATTGAATGTTTGCAGGTACTCGTCGTGGAAACAGGGCCGCTTGCAGAACATCTTGTAATAGGGCTTGAGGGCTTCAGCGGTATTGGGGTCCTCGACTATTTCCTCGGCGCGGGCGCGGATCTCGTTCATCTTCTCAAAATTGGCCGCTTCCATGATTTCTTCAAGACTGCGTCCCTGTGCATCATCGCCGGCGCCTTCCATGTACATGCGAATCATTTTACCGATCAGGTCGGTCCAACCATCGTTGACCATGTCTTCATCCATGGGTACGCCAGATACCAGCGAATTGAAATTCTCCATGCGCTCTCTGTGCCAAGCGGTTTTGAGCCCGGCGGCCCAGTCCGGGTCTGTTTTTGAGTTGTCACGTACATCTATGCCGGAAGGGGTGCGCTGGAATAGATACAGCTGTTTGGCGGTGGCACCCACGTGTGGCACGCACTGCACGGCAGTTGCGCCAGTACCAATAATGGCCACGCGTTTGTCGTGCAGGCGGTCCAGACCGCCATTGGCGCCGCCGCCGGTGTAGTCGTAATCCCAGCGACTGGTGTGAAAGGTATGGCCCTTGAAGTTGTTGATGCCCTTGATTGCGGGCAACTTGGGCCGGTTGAGTGGGCCATTGGCCATGGCGATAAAGCGTGCCTTGATGGTGTCGCCGCGGTTGGTAGAGACAATCCAGCGCGAGCTGTCCTCGTCCCATTGGGTGGCGATTACCTCGGTCTGAAACAGGGCATTGTCGTAGAGATTGTAGTGCCTGCCTATGGCCTGGCTGTGGGCGAGAATTTCCGGTGCCTGTGAGTATTTCTGGGTGGGGACGTAGTCCAGCTCTTCCAGTAGCGGCAGGTACACATAGGACTCCACATCGCACTGGGCACCGGGATAGCGATTCCAGTACCAGGTGCCGCCAAAGTCACCGCCTTTTTCGATAACACAAATATCTTTTACACCGGCCTCGCGCAGGCGCGCGCCAGCTTGCAATCCGCCAAAACCACCGCCGATTAACAGTACGTCTACTTCTGCAGAAACAGGCTCACGGTCAATTTCTTCCCCTATATAGGGGTCGTCTATGTAGCGGGAAAAGTCACCGATCACCTCTATGTATTGATCATTGCCATCTTCCCGGATGCGCTTGTCGCGCTCGAGCCGGTATTTTTCGCGCATGGCGTCGGCATCAAATTCGGCAGTACTTGTCATTATTATATGTTCTCCATTCTTGGTCAGCCATAGTGGGGACAGTTTATGTATTTAGTGAGGTGTTCGCATATGCCTGCGCCTGAGCATGGACAGGGGAATCATCGTGGCCAGGAAGACGATACACAGCAGCAGGAAGCTGTCCTGGAATCCGTAGATGTAGGCCTGGTGAGAGACTATGCGGTTAATGGTGCCGTAGGCAACGTACTGTTGCTCCCAGAAGGTCAGCCCGGCAACGGCAAGCGCTTCCTGCAGAATGCGGACGGCATCGACGGCACCCTGGTCGCGGGTGAATTGATTTATTCCCAGGGCAAGGCCACTGGAGCGCTGCCCGGAAAACTCATCCGTGGCATGCAGGCAGCGCCACCATAGCAGCAGTGTTGTGATTTTTATCCAGAGCGCAGTTTATCGATATGGGCGCGCAGCAATGCCAGTTCATCCGCCTCACTCATGGGGTCCTGATTAAAGCCTGCAAGTATGTCTGAGCGGGCGCTGGCCTTGCCCAGTGCCAGTCGGCTGTCTACAAGCAAGGGGCGCAGTTCAGCAAGCAAGCGCTCTGGAAGCACATTTTCAAGATACTCAATGCCGGTGCCACGTTGTGCGTCAGATGTTTCTGCCAGGGCCTTGAGTGCCAAGATTGTAGGTTGTTGTTCCAGCACGGTCAGTAACAGCGCTGAAATATAGGTAAATCCCTGAATAACGCGATGGCCATTGTCAGTTGCTAGCGGCGGTGTAGGGTTTATCCTCGGATCAAGTGATGTCTGGGTAAGCCAGATGCGGCTGCAGTAGCGCGCCTCCCGCCCAACCAGTTCAAACACCCGGCGTCGCTGAAATTGCAGCTCGGGGTTGGCGCGCCTGATGCGCAACAGGCTGGCCGCACCGCGCAGGCGCAACTCCAGGTCATCGCTATCCAGGCATTCAAGCAAGCCGTTGACACAGCGTTGGATCGGAATTTCACCCAGCAGATCACAGATGTTGCGCCGCAGCAGCATGGAATTTTCCCGGCAGCGAATCGCATCCAACAGCATGCCGATGTGCGCCGGCGCAACGCGACCCAGTGCCAGGGCGGCGTCGGCCGCGACTGCGGGGAAATTCAGCAGTGGCAACACCACACTCACCAGCTCGCCCGGCAGTGGCGTCTTCTCATTCAAGACGCGACGAATCTGTTGTTCGTCTTCACCGCGCAGGGACACAATCGCCTGGGTCAGTTCATCCATACTCTCCACCCCAGGCACTGGCATCTGGCCCGGCCTTAGTGGAGCATATTGCCAGTTGCCATCCTTTCCTCGATGGCGCTGGCGCAGGTAATTGCTGAGCGTGTCTCGTCGCAAAGCGCGGGTCATCTGTGTGGGATCGGCGGCAACACTGCCGCTGGATTCCTGATCGGTAGGCTCGGTCAGGGCTTGTTGCGCGGTGCCAAATGCCGCCTCTTCGAGATCAATGTGGCCCGCCTTCAGGCTATCAGCCAGCGAGTTTACATAGCCGACGCGGATTCTCCGGGTGATGAAAATGCCGGCAACACTGGCCAGCATGCCGGCGGCAATCAACACGGTGTTGGCTACACCGGGCACGATGGCAATAATGGCAAAGGCACAGCTGCCCCCCAAAAAAGCCCCGGTCATTTCTCCGCCGACATCAATAATAGTTTTGGTGGGGCGTTTCTTCTGCGGGAGAACCGGTGTAAACAGCAATTCGTAACCTGATCGGTAGGTGGAGTTTTCAATGACCCCAATGCCACCGCGCATGGCTACCGCAGAGCCCAGTCCCGGAAAGAGCATCGCCATGCCGCCTAGCAGTAGCCCTGAGCCGGGCAGCGTACCCACGGTAAAACTGAGCCCGTATTTTTGCATGCTCCGATGGGTCAGTAAGTTTTGTACCAGGAACGTGCAGACATTAAGCACCATGTAAAACAGGGCGAAGAAAGAAACCAGTTCACTGCCCTGGGCGTAGTGTTCAGCAACCTGGGATTTGAACACAATGTCATAACAGGCCTGGCAAAAAGCGCCTGCAGCCACCAGCAGGGCCAGGTCTCGCAGGTATGGAGATTGCCTGAGAATGGTCAACCCGGCCACCTGGGTATCCTGTTGGCCGACCTGCGGGCGACTGCCTGCACCCAGTTTTTTCACCCCCACGGCGCAACAGATGTTCAAAATAGCCAGCGCCAATAACATGGAGGCCACATCCACCCGCGCAGCACTCCACCAGGCCGCTGCACCGCCGAGCACACCCCCCAGGGTGGCGCCACCACCAATGCGGCCAATCGAGAGCTTCGCTGTGTAGGGGTCAAAGCGCTCGCTCACCACAGACCAGTACCCGGATGCCACCAGGGCAACCAGGCTCATGACGTGCAGATAAACGATGATTGCCGCGAGCCCTGGTTGATATAAGGCCAACAACCATTCCAACACAAACAGCATCGCGCTGGCGACAAACAACCAGGGCACACTGCGCGCCGGTGCAATCTGTCGCAACAAGTGGGTTGTGCTGAGTACGACGATGACACTCAGGATCGCGCCACTCACTATCATGCTGGGCAGTTTACTGGCAGGAAACTGGGACAGGAAGAAGCCATCACGTATGGCCCGGGCGGCGACTAGCTGCCCAATCACGAGCATGCCGACGACAACCGCGGTCCCGATACCGCGATTGGAATTATCCGTCACGGCTGCCGGCAGCCTCGCCATAGGTCTGCCACCAGCGTCGGGCGTCATCGACAGTCCAGGTTGGGCAGTCACAGGCTGACAGCAGTGTTGCCAGGCGATCGGCACTGGCCGGGCGTTGCGCCGGGTCCTTGGCCAGGCAGGCCATCACCAGGTATTCAAGCTCCTCAGGGAGGGCGCGGCCCAGGCGTTCGGAGGGGAAGGGGATTTCATCTTCCAGTTGCCGGGCCAGTATTTCGGACATGTCAGCGGTCGGGAATATTGTCTCACCGCACAGCATGAAGTAGGCCACTGAACCCAGCCCATATAAATCCGATTGGACACTGTAACTGTCTGCCGAGAGGATCGCCTCCGGTGCGAGATACAAGGGTGTGCCGGCAATGATATCAGCCTCGCTGCGGTCATCGCTGGCCAGGTCTTTGGCGAGGCCAAAATCGAGCACCTTGATGGTGTCGTACACTCCACCACGCTGCGTCACCATGATATTGGACGGCTTGATATCGCGGTGCAAAATATTCCGCGCGTGTGCTTCCGCCAGTGAACCACAGACCTGTAATAACAGATGCACTACCCGTCCTGGTGGTACCGGGCCGGATACCTTGACCATGGCATCAATGCTGAAGCCATTGAGAAATTCCATGGCATAGTAAAAAATGCCTGCGGGTGTGCGTCCGTAGTCATAGATTTCTATGGTATTGGGATGGTTGAGCTGGCAGGCCAGCTTCACCTCGCGCTGGAAGCGCTGTTGAGCACGCGGATTCTGGGCGCTGAGGGCTCGCAGCAGCTTGATTGCCGTGGGTCGACGCAGCATAGCGTGGTGGGCCAGGTACACTTCTCCCATCCCACCCTTACCGATGAGTCGATCCAGTTCGTACTGTCCCAGCTTCTTCGCCTTTTCAAGCACATTGTGCACCTGCCCTTTCAGGCGGAAAGAAAACACCAGTGATCCGGCGGAAAGTAACCCCATCAGCAGCGCCATGGCGGTGACGAAATAGCTGGCGCGGCTCAGGGCCTCGGTGCGGCTTTTCACTGCCAGGGCCTGGCTCTCTGCGAGTGCACTGGAAATTTCTCGCGCCCGGTCCAACAGCGGCCTTGCGTCCTCCTCCATATAAAGCCTTGCCATATGTCCCGATGTCGACTTTCTCAGGGCCATGACTTTTCGTGTCTGCTCAAGCCACCCGGTATATTCATCGAGGACCCAGCGCAGTGCGCTGTAAGTGTCATCGCGGGGCAATTCGTCAATCCCGGCTTCAATTTCACGCGCTGCCGTCTCCAATCGCCGGTGCACCAGCTCGGTGGAGGCCGCATAATATTCATCTCCCAGGACGAGGTAGTCGCGTAACCACCAGGCGGCAATAACGATCTGTGTACGGAACCCCATCAGGGTTGCCAGAAAATCGGCATCGCGCTCGGCCGGTGTCCTTCTTCGGTAGGCCGCAGTTGCACCAACCAGCGTTTTTACCATGTTTTCGCGCAGGGGCCTGAGCCGTGTCTCGTACTCAGCCATGGCGGGATTATTGCCCGGTGTCTGGGCGATATCCTCAATTTTCCACTGCACGAACTTTAACTCGCGCAGGACCTCGCCAAGTTCTTTCACACTTTGGACTGTCGCGGTCTCGTCGGAATCCTTGGAATATTGTTCCAGTGCAGACAGGCTGGGCTCGATGCTGGTCAACCAGATCTGCTGGCGGGATGTGATGAATCGCCGATCTCCATAGGCCGCCCAACCCCTCAGGTCGCCGAGTGAGCGGTTCAGGGATGCATTCATAACAGATGCCGCCCGGGCCAGCGGGACCGTGATCGCGCTTTGCTGACGTAGTTCCAGTACAAACCACAACACAAAGCCGGTGGTTAGCAGTGCGGTTACCAGGCCCACAGCCGCGATACTGCCGCTGGAGGACAACAGGTTTTCGGTCAGACGGCTAGCGGTACCTGACGTCGTTCGCCCCAGCGAAGAACGGGACAGCGTTGTGGTGCTCTCGTTGCTCATTGCTCTGCGACTGCCGTCATCATCCCGGCGTCAATCAGGTCCTGCAGTATTCGCTCCAAAAGACCCACCCGTTGGTATACATGCGCCGCAAATTTCTTGCCTGGATAGAATGCCTGGGAGGGTTCAGCGGCATTGGCGATACGCCGATGTATACCGTGGAGTTCTTCCAGCAGCAGAAAAGCCATGTCAGTGACATCGTTCTGCCTGACCAGCAGCGCGCGCTCGGCGGGGATATCAAATTCCAGCGCGTCGATGCCCTGTGCAAGGGCCAACTCCGAGATCAGCTGAAAACAACGCTGCATTCGCATAAACACATCATAAGAACTCTTGTAGGGCTCAAAGGGTGGCTCCTCGGGAAAACTCGGACCATCCGGGATCTTGATGTGCAGGCTGGCCGCGATATGGACGGCGGACGTTATGCTCTGAAACGTGTCACTGGGTCCGGTTTCCCGGGAGAGGAGGTTGTTAATCTCGCTGCCTGCGGCGACCGTCGCATTGAATACGTCGGTGGGAGTCGTGGCGGGGGACTGCAGCTTTTCTGCGACTGCGACCTGCATACCCATATCGGCCTTTACCATCAGTACTGCTGCCAGCACTGAATCCATCACCTGGAAAACCTCGTACTCACGCAGATTCTTGTTCAAGGGCTTCGACGCTGCACGCCACCTGCGCGCTTGTTCAAAGGCCAGGCGATTGGCGCGCAACTCCAGGTTCAGCGCCTGGGAATAGGTCTCCCGCGGTCGCGCAGCGCTCACTCGCAGTACGGGAGTGGGTGCCAGGGTTTTTCCCATATATTTTCGGATCAACTCCAGGTTGGCCCTGATCAACTCCACCCGCGCCAACACGTCTGCGGGGACGATCGCGCCGGGTTCTGTCAGGCTTCTACCACTGATGGGTGGGGGCGTTTGCGGGTCGTTTGCGGCCGGCTGGGACTGTGTGTGGGCAACCGGTGTAAACAGCACCAGCAACACGGGTAGTAAGAGTGTAGCGATTCGCCGGTGCAGGCATTGGGGTAGGCACATAAAGTTAGATTCTCCTGGTCGTGGAGTTCCTGGCTCAAATCGATAGTGTCAAGTTAACCGATTTTCGGCTCCAGCCAAAGCTAAGTCGTGTAGCTCCACTTAGCTTGACGACCCCCGGGCTCGCCGTTACCCCGCGTCCGAACGCGGCCCGCAGCTACCCCGCGCCAACGACTGTATACTTCGATGTCGTTGCAAGCTGATTCTGATTCTCAATCCAGGGGTCAGTTTATGGCAGATCGGAATTGGGCTAATTCCCAGGGGTGAAGCGCATCTCAAACGGGTCTATGCTGCATATTATGCGGATATTCTTTGCCCTGGACCTGACGCCCAAAGCCAAGCTGAAAGTTGCCAACTGGCGGGACAGGTCGTTCCGGGATTTGGCCGTCGGCGGCACGGCGCGGCCGGTGCCAGCCGGCAACTTTCATATCACATTAGCATTTGTTGGCGCAGTTGCTGAGTACAAACTGGAGAGTCTGTGCAACAGCGTCGAGGAATTTGTGGATCGTGAGTCGATTGAGCTCGGCGAAATCACATTTGACGAGACAGGTTTCAGGCCCTGGAGGTGCAACTGCACGAGAAGCTGGCCCTGGAACGGGCAAAAGCCCTGCAATTGATGTGTTTCAACAACCCGGTACCCGATGCCTGGCAGCCCCTGCCCGGGACCTGCGAGGGCGTGGTCCGCCAGAATACGGAGACAGTTTACTCAGCGCCGTAAACAAGGTAAATAAGGGGTCAGGTCGCCCTGACCCCAGACCTCATACCTTGTCTTGCACCACGCGAGCTATTTCAGCCGCTGTCGCCTCAATGTTAAAGCCCGGTCGCAATCGCCCCGTCAATCTGCCGCTGGGGTCGACCAGCGATATCGTTAAGGAGTGGGCTATTTCCGGCTGCTCCTGACTGCCACTGATCACAAAACGAATACCCAGGGAGTCGGTGAGCGGTGTCAATGCCTGTGGAGTGCCGGTGGCACCGACAAAGTCAGCATTGAAAAAGCGCAGGTAACGGGCCAATTGCGCTGGCGAATCTCGCTGCGCGTCAACCGATACAAATACCACCGATATGCGCTTATCAACTGGCATTTTCCGCACCAGCGCATCGATCTCGCTGAGGCTGGTAGGGCAGATATCGGGACAGTGGGTGTAGCCAAACAACAGTAGATGCCACTGCCCCCGTAGGTGTTGTTCGGTGAATGCGCCATCGGCTGTGCTGAGTGTGAAACTTTCGATCACCCGGCTATTGTCCAGCCACTCAACCGTTCGCGGGGGCAGTGTCTGCGCAGTGAAGTTGACAGCCGCCCAACCGCCCAGCGCTCCCACGGCAATGAGTATCAGCGGCAGGGCTGCCTCACGCCACTTTCGGTTCATCGCGACCCCAGAGGAATAAACCCAGCAGCAAAATGGCTGGCAGGGTAACGCCAGCAAAATCCTCCAGTAGAGATTCAGGGCCGCAGATACCGACAATCACCTCCCAGATATGAAACAGTGCATGCCCAGCCAGCCAGGCTATCGGTGCCCACCAGTAGCCAAATCGCTGTGCCGGATTCAGTGCCCCCAGGATGGCCCCCACCCCGCAAAGGGCGTAAATTATGCCGATATCCCGTACGAAGTGTTGGTTGAAGGGCCCGCGGTCCGGCACTCCCGGGATGGCCCAGTACCAGCTTTCCGGAGCCACCAATTGATAAACTCCATTGGCAATAAAAATCACGCCCAGCAGAATTGCCACTACCTTGATTACTGTTTCTTTCATCCCATCGCCTCTTGCGGTTGCGCTGCCAGTGGTACTACCGACTGTTCACCAATCTGCACGCGACTGCAAGCCTTGCCGTAACCCAGGGCATATTTAAGCATCGGATAAAACCGACGCAATATGTGTCGGTGTTGTAACTATAGTGTTGGGCGAAAAATTTGATCACGGTTGCTTCTCCAGGTCATTCATACCTATAAGACGAGACAGCCACCGGGTTTGTGACAGGTTTTCGAAAAAGAAATTACTACGACTCAGGCACTCCGTCGGAGATGGCATAATGAATCGACAACCCCTGTTTATGATCCTGCCCGTCAGCGAATAACCGAAACTCCGTTGAGCTGCGCGGGGCAGGTCTATGCTAGGCTGACGGCTTTTTCCCGTCGATGGGTACGACCCGCGTAAAGTGAACGTTTCATTGCTCATTCCTGAGCGCTTCCCTACTATTGCTAGAAAATTAGACACGACAACTATCCTGCCACGGGGGGCTGGTGCGGTGTTCAATTGGCATCCCGGCCAGTTGGAGCCACGCTTATCCTTCCCGGCTCGTCGAGGGAATCATGATCACTAAGAAATTCAAGATCTACTTTGATCCAACTGACGAAGACAGGTCTGATATTACTGCGGATGAAAGGTCACCATCGTACGTTGAAAAAGCGTTAGAGAATTTTCCAGGGGACCTGGAGATTGAATTTGAACTCGGTGACAAGGTAGCAACACTGGAGAAGAACTACTCTTCATGTTACATCGTGGTTGAAATAACGTCCGTTCTAACCGAGTCGCAATTTAGACGTGCCCTCGGTCGCGTTCTTCGAAACCTGTCCTTATCCCGAGAACAAGTGGAGTAGGTGCCCGAGTATAGGACGCATAAATGGTGTGTTTTCAGTAGATTTCCTCCTCTGGCCTGGTTGATGAGTCTTAAACGCTAGCGAAAATTTTGCCTATCTTCCTGTTGTGTGCTCGCCCCGCTGTAGCAAAGGCTGGAATGGCGATGCGGCGAAGAGGCCCCACTCCAGTGCTTGGTCGGGGATATCGCCGCAGCTGATCCTGGTTTCCCATCTCTACCGTGGCTGTTTCATTGTATTGGTCTACACTTAGAAAAAACCGAATTGCTCGCAATCAACGCGCGTTAATCTGGCGCCCGACTGGTGTGCTTTTTGCCTCACCGGCCGGGTTCCGCGGGCAGTGGTGAGGATTGGTTTTGTACTATGGGTAGCCTAAATCTGGTAGTGAGGAACCCCTCTACGGGGCAGGAGATTGCCGCTGTGGATGCCGACAGTGGCGACAGCGCGGCAAACAAGTTGGAACTGGCCTGGCGCAGGTTTAAAGACAAAAAGCAGCACCTCCCACTGCATGAACGCATCAGCATCCTGGAGCGTCTGGTGCAGGTGATGGAGCGGGAGACAGACGCGTTTGCCGAGATGATTGCGCAGGACGGCGGCAAACCACTGACCGATGCCCGTGTGGAAACCTCCAGGGCCATCGCCGGAGTGCGCATGGCCATCCAGACCGTCAGCGAAGAGCGCGGCCATGTGATTCCGCTGGGTCATCAGGCCTCGTCTGCCGGGCGCATCAGTTTTACGCAAAAGTTTCCGCGCGGTGTTGTGTTGGCCTTCAGTGCCTTCAACCATCCGTTGAACCTGATCGTGCACCAGGTTATTCCCGCTTTCGCCAGCGGCTGCCCCTGCGTGGTCAAGCCGGCAGCGGATACGCCCCTCTGCTGCATCAAATTCATCGAGGCCATGTACGAAGCGGGAGTGCCCGAAGATTATGCCAGCTGTGTCATCACCGAGGATCTGGATATCGCCGGCGAGATGGTGCGCAGCGACAAGATTGCGTTCTTCAGTTTTATCGGTTCGGCCCGTGTCGGCTGGATGCTGCGTTCTCAATTACATCCCGGTGTCCGTTGCGCTCTGGAGCATGGCGGCGTTGCGCCCAGTATTGTCAGCGATACCGCGGATCTGGATGTCGCCATCCCGTCCATTACCAAGGGCGGTTTTTACCACGCCGGCCAGGTCTGCGTCTCCACCCAGCGCATCTACGTTGACCGCGCATTGCATGCACAGTTTGTTGCATTGCTGTGCGATTCAGTGGGCCGGCTCAAGGTGGGAGATGCCAGCGATCCGGCCACAGAAGTCGGCCCACTCATTCGACCTGCCGAAGCGGACCGGGTGGATGAGTGGGTGCGGGAAGCGGTCGGCCTCGGTGCAGAGCTGGGCGTTGGCGGCAAACGGCTGGAGGGTAACTATTACCAACCCACCGTGATCCTGTCCCCTCCCGCCGAAGCGAAAGTCAGCTGCCAGGAGATCTTCGGCCCGGTGGTGTGCGTATATCCCTATTACACGTTTGATGAAGCGCTTGCCGCCGCCAATATTCACCCCCATGCATTCCAGGCTGCGATCTACACCCGGGAACTCGACACGATTTATGCGGCCTACGACGCATTTGATGCCTCTGCCGTCATGGTCAATGACCACACCGCTTTCAGGGATGATGCCATGCCGTTTGCCGGCCTCAGCGCCTCCGGACTGGGCGTGGGTGGCATTCCCTATACCATTGAGGAGATGCAGTTCGAGAAGATGTTGGTGTTGAAGCAGTACTAGCAACAGAAACCTCAAGGAGGAAGTCCCATGAAAGCTTCAGATCTTATGGTGAAATGCCTGGAATGTGAGGGCATCGAGTATATTTTTGGTGTGCCCGGCGAGGAAAACGCAGACTTCATGATCAGCCTTGAGGAGTCTGAGACAATCAAGTTTATCCTCACGCGGCACGAGCAAGGCGCGGCTTTCATGGCCGAGATATACGGTCGTCTGACCGGGACTCCCGCCGCCTGCCTGGGAACGCTGGGCCCCGGTGCGACCAACCTCATCACCGGCGTCGCCGACGCCAACATGGACCGCGCCCCGATGCTGGTGTTGACGGGACAGGGCAGCACCCAGCGTCTGCACAAGGAGTCTCACCAGATCATGGACGTGGTGAAAATGTTTGAACCCGTGACCAAGTGGGCGGAAACCATCCTCCATGCCGATACCATTCCCGAGATCGTCAGGAAGGCTGTGCGCCTGGCGCGCAGTGAAAAACCCGGGGCCGTACTGATTGAATTGCCGGAGGATATCGCGGAGCAGGAGACCAACGCTCAGCCTATGAAACCCATTCGCTTCCGTCGGCCGGTAGCCAATGACGAGATGCTCGCGGCCGTGGCAGAAAGAATCAGGGCGGCCCGCCGTCCGGTGATCATTGCCGGCAATGGCTGTATACGCAAACGGGCATCGAAGCATTTGCGCACACTGGTGGAGCTGAGCAAAATCGGGGTGCTGAACACCTTCATGGCCAAGGGCGCCATAGACCCTGATTCGCCCCACTGTCTGTACACCATAGGCCTGGGCTCCAAGGATATTGGCAGCTGTGCCATCGACGCTGCTGATCTGGTTATTACCATCGGCTTCGACATGGTCGAGTACCATCCGCGCTTGTGGAACCCCAGTGGTGACAAGTCGATCATTCATATCGACTTCCTCCCCGCCGAGATTGACAGTCACTACCATCCACAAATTGAACTGATAGGCGATGTGGCGGACAGCCTTGGCTCCCTTATAGAAATTTTCACCAGCGCGCCGGCACCCGAATTTGATACGCAACAGCAGGCCACAACCCGGGAAGATATGGCGCGCGAGCTCAATGAGCACAATAACGACGATGCGGTGGGACACATAAAACCGCAGAAAGTACTTCACGATGTGCAACAGGTATACGGCGAGAACGGATTACTGCTGTCAGATGTGGGGGCTCACAAAATGTGGATAGCCCGGCACTACCATTGCCAGACACCCAATGGCTGCCTGATTCCCAATGGTTTTTGTTCCATGGGTTTCGCCTTGCCCGGTGCCATCGCCGCGGCACTGATTGAGCCCGATCGCAAGATTATGGGCATAGCCGGCGATGCGGGATTTCTAATGAACGTGCAGGAAATGGAAACGGCGCGCCGCCTGGACAGCAATCTAACCATGATGGTCTGGGAAGATAAGGAGTACGGGTTAATCGCGTGGAAACAATGGGCGCACTTTGGCCGTCACACCGAGCTGTCTTTCGGCAACCCCGACTGGGGCCTGCTGGCGCAGGCCTTTGATTGGCACTACCAGTTCGTAGATGACAGCAGCCTATTGCTGGCGGCGGTTGAGCAGGCGGCGGACCACCGTGGGCCCAGTCTCATCGTAGTCCCGATAGATTACCAGGAGAACCAGAAACTGACTCAACGCATGGGCGAAATGACATGCCCCATCTGAGTGGGTAATGAAACCAGATAGCTGGAGAATTGGAAATGGATGATCTACAACAACTGGCACAGGCCGTGATTCAATGGGGCGCGCTGACGCTACTTTTCGTGATCGGTATCGGGATTCTGGCGATCTTTGTCATGTATGTGATCGACAGGACACAAACGTCCCAGGCGATCCGCCGCAATTATCCCGTGGTGGGGCGATTTCGCTACTTCTTTGAGAATCTGGGGGAGTTTTTCCGGCAATACTTTTTTGCCATGGATCGCGAGGAACTGCCCTTTAACCGCGCCGAAAGATCCTGGGCCTATAGAGCGGCGAAGCAGGTGGATACCACGATCGCGTTTGGTTCTACCCGTCCCCTTGACCAGGCGGGTGACTTCATTTTTCTGAACAGTGCTTTCCCCACACTCGAGCAGGATGCAGTCGAGTCGCAGCCGGTGACGATCGGCGAGGGTTGTTGCACCAAGCCCTACACCACCAACTCAATCATCAATATATCCGCTATGAGCTTCGGCGCCATTTCAACACCCGCCGTACGGGCGTTGTCCAATGGGGCCCGGGAAGCTGGGATCTGGTTGAATACCGGTGAAGGAGGATTGTCACCCTATCATCTCGAGGGTGGCTGTGACATCGTCTTCCAGATTGGAACGGCAAAATACGGCGTCAGAACAGCCGACGGAAAGCTCTGCGATGACAAGCTCAAAGAGATGGCAGCACATGAGCAGGTTAAAATGTTCGAAATAAAAATGAGCCAGGGCGCCAAGCCTGGCAAAGGCGGAATATTGCCTGCGATCAAGGTAACGGAAGAAATTGCCAAGATTCGCGGTATCCCGGTAGGCGAGGCTTCCATCAGCCCCAATGGCCACGAAGAAATCAAGTCAGTAGATGACTTACTCGACATGATTAACAGGGTACGGCAGGTCACAGGCAAACCCACGGGATTCAAGATGGTGGTGGGACAGCTGGGGTTTTTCAACGACCTGTTCGAAGCCATCCACAAGCGAGGGCTTAAGCATGCACCGGACTTTATCACTATCGACAGCGCCGATGGGGGCACCGGCGCGGCACCCCAACCGCTGATGGATTACATGGGCATGCCCTTGAAGGAAAGCCTGCCCTTGATCGTCGATCTCCTGCACGAGTACGGTCTTCGCGATCGCATCAAGGTGGTGGCATCGGGCAAGCTGATAACACCTGGAAAGGTTGCCTTGGCCCTGAGCGTAGGCGCGGATTTTTGCAACTCTGCCCGTGGTTTTATGTTTGCGCTCGGCTGCATACAAGCGTTGCAATGCAACAAGAACACCTGTCCCACCGGTGTTACCACTCATAACCTGGATCTGCAGCGGGGACTGGTGCCGGAGGATAAAGCCGTTCGCGTGGCCGCCTATGCCAAAAAACTGGTCTATGGGGTGGGCCTGATCGCGCATTCCTGCGGCGTTACCGAGCCGCGGGGTTTACAGCGTCATCATGTCAGGGTGATACAACACGGCGGTGCGTCACGGTCCATGGCGGAGCTCTATCCAACTCCGCAAGTCAGAGCCGAATACGCCTCGGCGTCAGGTATGCAACAGCCTTGAGCGCGCATCGCGGGCGATAATCTCTAGAATAATTGCAGCCACGAGGAGAAACCGATGAGAGACCTGCTTACCAAATTGTATGGACTACTTGAATTAACTCGAACAGTAGATTTTCTCGGCCCCCTGTTACTCAGGCTCTACCTGGTCCCGATCTTCTGGATGGGAGGCACCAAAAAATGGGGGAGTTTTGACAGCACCGTAGAATGGTTTGGTAACCCGGACTGGGGTCTGGGCTTACCCTTCCCACTGCTGCTGGCGTTTCTTGCCACGTGGACAGAAATACTCGGGGCGATCAGTCTGCTGCTGGGCCTGGCGCTGCGCTGGCTCGCTGTACCTTTGATGTTCACTATGATCATCGCGGCGACCTCCGTCCACCTGGAATATGGCTGGCAGTCCATTGCTGATCCCGGTGCACCGTTCGCCAACGAACGGGTCATGGAATCGGCAGATAAACGGGATCGCGCCGGGACATTTTGCGGGAACACGGTAATTATGAGTGGCTGACCTCCAGTGGCAATTTTGTAATTTTGAATAATGGTATTGAATTTGCTGCGACCTATTTCATCATGCTGCTGGCTTTGTTTTTCACCGGGGCCGGCCGCTATGCGAGCGTGGATTACTGGGTTCGGCGCAAGTATTTCCCGGAGCGTGATTCTCCGGGAAACACCTGAGCACGGCCGGCCACGAGAACTAACGGGAGGTGCTCAACAGTGGTCATTAGCGTAACAGGTCAGATATTTGCGCTCGGTGGTCTGGCCATTCTCGGACTGCTGCTCAACCGTGGTGTAAAACTTGAACTGACGCTGGCCACCAAGCTCAAATATTACCCAGAGCTGAATTACGGTGAAAGCCTGTCTGGTATCCGAAGCCTTCGGTAGATGAACGAGTTCTTCGTTCCCAAGCACACAGAATTCCCGGATCCCCCCAGCTATTACGATGCCTATGCGCTAACCGGCGATACGCTGGTTGAGTTGAGTTGAGTGTGCCAGCCCGGATAATCCTTAGCGAGGACGACCCGATTATTCCCGCTGCTGACCTTGCCCGCGTGGCCGAGAGTTCCAGTCTAAGTATTGAATTAACCCGTTACGGCGGCCACTGCGCGTTCCTGATGAACTGGCGTTTGCAGGGGTGGATTGACCAGCGACTTCTGGAGCTGTTTGTTTAAACCCGAGAAGGGGTCAGGACGGTCCAGCGGACGGAGGGTGCGGATCATGAAAGCCTTGCGCCCTTGCAGCGGGATGGGAAGCTCGATAGTTCGATAACGAATTAGGCAGTGTCAGCTTTACATTCCCCACAATTAATCTAGCCTCCTAGTTTGGAGGTACAAAAGATGTCACAGGGATTGCGTAAGCTACAAGCTGGCGAAGAGCTGGATGCGCTGATTGTGGGGGCTGGCTTCAACGGCTTGTATCAACTCTATAATCTGCGCCAGCAGGGGTTTTCGGTCTGCCTGGTCGATGCCGGTGCTGACCTCGGTGGCACCTGGTATTGGAACTGCTACCCGGGCGCCAGGGTGGACTCCCATGTTCCTAACTACGAGTACTCTCTTGAAGAGATTTGGCAGGACTGGAACTGGACCGAGCGCTTCCCGTCCTGGGACGAACTGCGACGCTACTTCCAGCACGTTGACCAGAAACTGAATCTCAGTCAGGACATTCAGTTCGGCACCCGCGTCACCTCAGCCCAGTTCGATACAAATCGCGGCCAGTGGCGCATACAAACGGATCAGGACATTGATATTCGGGCGCGCCATTTTATTCTGTGCACGGGCTTCGCCGCCAAAGCCTATGTGCCCGATTACAAGGGCCTCGATCAATTCCGTGGCGATTGCCATCATACCGCGCACTGGCCGCAGGACGGGCTGAGCTTCGCCGGCAAACGGGTGGGGGTGATTGGCACTGGCGCCAGCGGCGTGCAAGTGGTGCAGGAAGCCAGCAAGGATGCGGCGCATCTCACCGTCTTCCAGCGCACACCGATCCTCGCCCTGCCCATGCGACAGTGCAAACTCGATGAGGCGACCCAACGGGAAATGAAGAAAAGCTACCCGGAGAACTTTCGCAAAAGGCGCGAGGATTTCGGCGGCTTCTGCGACATCGTTCCGACCGACAAGTCTGCGCTGGAAGTGTCGCCCGAGGAGCGGCAAGCGGTGTATGAAGCCGCCTGGACCAAGGGCGGGTTTCACTACTGGGTCGGCACCTTCAATGATGTGTTACTCGATGCAGAGGCCAACCGCACCGCCTATGACTTCTGGCGCGATAAAACCCGGCAACGTATCCACGATCCCGCGCTGGCGGAAAAGCTCGCCCCGACCGATCCGCCTCACCCTTTCGGCACCAAGCGACCGTCGCTGGAACAGTGGTATTACGAAGTATTCAACCAGGACAATGTGACGCTGGTAGATGTCAAAGAGAACCCGATTGAGGAAATTACTGAAGCGGGTGTACTGACTGCCGAAGGCGAATTTCCATTAGACCTGCTGGTCCTCGCCACCGGCTTTGATGCGGTGACCGGTGGACTCACCCAGATCGACATACAGGGTACCGAGGGTGTGAGCCTCAAGGAAAAATGGGCCGACGGTGTGAAAGACCATCTGGGCATTGCCGTCTCCGGCTTTCCTAACATGTTTTGCCTCTATGGACCACTGAGTCCCGCTGGATTATGCAATGGGCCGACCTGTGCCGAGCTACAGGGAGAATGGGTGGTCAGCTGCCTGAGCTATCTGCGTGACAAAAACCTGACCCGCATTGAAGCCACCACGGCGGCCGAAGATGCCTGGACGGCGCACGTGAGCGAAGTTGCCGCTGAGACCTTGTTCCCACATGCAGACTCCTGGTACATGGGGGCCAACGTGCCGGGAAAACCCCGCCAGTTCCTTAACTACTTCGATGTACCCATGTACATGAAGCAGTGCAATGACGTCGCCGCCAAGGGCTACGAGGGTTTCGTATTGAGTTGAGCAGGAATGGACACAGATACGGGGTCAGGGACTCCACGGCATAGCCTCAGAGCACGAAGTCGAGCCAGGTTGAAGTCCACTGCAGAATCCTGGCCAAAATGTTAAACAGCAAAGACAGCATCATTGATTGGGTTGATCGCTTAGGCAGTAGCGTCCAGACTGATGACCGTGAAGATTATGCTTATCACAATAAGCGTTTTACTTACCCTGGCAGGGGCTGGGTGGATTTATATGGAGTCCGATCCCGCCAGGGCGACGCCCTCAAAGGCGCTGACAGGAATGCAGGTGGTTGAGGTGGCGAATTTCATTGGTGCAGCGGCCCAGGCGAAACCGAACGCGGCAGCGCTCGCCCTACCGGTAAATCAACACCCCTTCCTGGCAGCAGCGGGCATTAATAGTATGCACAACGATGCGGCACAGAGTGACAGCTATCGCTGGTCTGGCCCGCTGGGCAATGACATTGAGGTGACCAGCAGGCAATTTCACCGGCTGCTGGGCAATTGTGTGAGTCAAACCTTTGACAGCCAGGGTCACATGCTTGGTACCTGCGTTACCCCGTTCGGTGTCACTCTGGTGGCGAGGGATCCCGAATCACTGGAGGTGCTGGCGCGGCAGACCATTACGCGTTGGTTGCCCATTGGCCAGAAATTCAGTGGCGGCGTCTATTTTCATTTGGATCACAAGGATCGGGTATTGCTGGCGACCAATGACCTGGCAATTGAGTTGTGGGCACTACAAAAGGGTGAGAGTGGTTACAGCTGGGAGCGCGAACAGCGCCTGAATATTGCTGCCGTGCTTGATAATGTACGCCGGGAAGAGCACCACATTATTGATGTGATGCCGGACTGGGAAGGAAATTACTGGCTTATTACCCGGGCTGGGCTGGTTGCTGTTGTTGATAGGGATGGGCAATACGGAACGGCACTGGCTTTGGGTGCAGGGCGGCGCAACGAAGGCATAGACAATGCGCTGGCGGTCGGACCCAATGGCGTTTTCGTGGTGTCTGACCATGCTATGTACAGTTTTCGGCGTACGGCCAAAGGCGCGATCGATCAGCAATGGCGTGAGTCCTACGACCGGGGCAGCGGCCCCAAACCCGGCACAATGGGTTGGGGTTCGGGTACCACACCGACCCTGATTGCCAATGACTATGTAGCGATTACTGATAACGCCGATGGACAGGTCAACGTGATGGTGTATGCGCAACAACAGCGCGCCGGCAAGCAGGTCGTTTGCAAGCAGGGTGTGTTCCCTCATCGCCGGGGCGCCAGCGAAAACTCGCTGGCCGTGGTGGGTAATGCCCTGATCGTCGAAAACAATTTTGGCTATTCCGGCCCGAAGAATATTCCCCGCTCTGAGCCGGGTCTGGCGCGAGTCAACATTCTCGCCAATGGAAAGGGTTGTGAGCTGGCCTGGGAGAACCTGGAGATTACCTCGCCCTCTGCGGTTCCCAAGGTCTCCTTGGCCACTGGCCTGGTATACGTTTATACACGCGACGAGAGCAATCCTGACGACTTGCATGCCTGGTACTTCACGGCGCTAGATATGCAGACCGGTGAGGTGGTGTACAAGCAACTCACCGGCATTGGCTGGTTTTTTAATAATCATTACGGGGCGATCACGCTTGGCCAGGATGGCGCGGCGTATGTAGGCATTATGGGCGGTCTTGTGAAACTCAGAGACCGGGTGCGGCTCAACCCCCACTAAGCAGGCTCCAACAGTTGCGGAGGAATTCCGACGGCAATCCTCCGCTTTGCAGCGCAGCTCTAATGCAGGCGACCGCGGACCTCATCGGCGTGATACTGGGCATAGCTCTCATGGTGCAGGCTGATCCCCGCATGCGGGTAGGGGCCAAATAGCGACTGGAACTCGGCTTGATCGATTTTGATCAACTCCTCGTGATCACCCGCCTCGAAGAACAGCTCTGCCTGCGCAGACAGCTCATCATCCCAGATCAGATCCATATCATAGGCCTGGCCAAAGCCGGGAATGGCCCCCGTTTCGCAATCGGGAAACACGTCAGCGAGCTCCGCTTCTTTGGCCAGTATCAAATCCTCCTCCAATTCCCGACTGGCCCAGGGGAGTTGGAGTCTGTTGCTGGCGGGCATAAGGGCCAGCACGTAGCGACCATCACCACGACTGCGCAGCAACACCGCCTTCACCACGCTGGCCGTGGGAACGTGAGCTGAGCGGGCCGAATCATAGGCAGATTCAGTGTGTCCGTGAGTGATCAGGTTGTAGCTCACCTGGGCCACGCCCAGGTAATTTTCAAGGCAATGTGCAATAGACATAACAGCGTCCTCCCGCCGTGAGTCTGACACTCCTATTATGGCAAGAAAGCCGGCCTTTCAGCTGGCTTTCCTTAGACAATAAAACACTATCGCGCTGTGGATTTTGCGGTACCCGGCTATAAACAGAGGGTCAGGTCGCCCATTACCCATTACCCATGGGCAATGGGCGACCTGACCCCAGACCCTCTATACCGTTTCCTGGGAGAATTCCTTTTCGTGCAGCCGGCTGAGTGTCACGCGGCGATGACATGGGACCAAGCGCGTGGTACCACCAACCAGGGCTCCCCCCGGCACACTGTCCCTTTTAGCCGGGAAGGGCGCGCGGTATCGCCCGACAGGCGCTTTTTCCCAGCCTCCAGGAAGTCTTTACTCCAGCGGTAATACAGGTTGGGCTTGATGCCCTCGCAGCGGCACAGTTCAGCTATCGAACTCTCGCCCCGGAGGCCATCCAGAACGATGCGGATCTTCTCCTCGGTGGAGAACTTGCGGCGGGTGTTGCGGCGAATATCCTGGACCGTCTTTTCGGTGTTTGACATGCTCATGATGATACTCCTCTACTTCAGTTTAAAAGTAGCAGATGTATCTCTTAGTGAATCAGGTCATTCGGTACCATGGTGGCTGACGCCACACAGTGTCGGTCTGTCCGTTGACTTCATAGTATTTGGCCAAGCGTCTGCGCAAGCGGCCGGCTTCCACCCGGACGATGGTATCGGACTGCGAGTCGAAGCTCTCGTCACGCCTGAACACGGTCTGTGCTATGGAGGTCGCCTTGAGTTGATTGTCGCGCCCCGCCAGTGATTCACGAACAATATGGGTCAGCAGAGCGCTGAGCTGCGGCGCACTTTGGAATGAGGGGTCCGCGAGAATACGCTGCAGCTGTGCGTCAATTGGTCTATGCGGTCTGCCTGCTCACGCCCGCGTTGACTGCAATGAGCTCTGAGCCGGACGCTGCCAAACCGCTGAGCGGACTGCAGTTGCCCACTATGTTGGCCGATGCCAACGCTGCTGAACCGGCAGAGGCGGCGAGTGAGGAGAAAGCCGACCACTACCAAGTCTGTGCTGCCTTTCGTATCGACCCGGACGCGGATCTCGGCCAGGTACTGAAAGCCGGTTGTGAACCGACCCTGGCGCAGATGTCGGCGCTGATGGATAACCCCATCGGCAATGTGGCCATGATGTTCAATCAGTTCGACAGTTATCGCATGGAGGAGCCGATCTCCGGCAGGAAACAGACCCAGGGTAATTACATGGCCCTGTTGCAGTTTCCGAAGAAACTCAATAGCAATTGGAACCTCATCAACAGGGTGATGTTTAACGTGCCCAGCGTGCCACTGGAACAAGATGACATTGATGACTTTGGGGATTTCGATTACGGCACCGGTCCCGGGGATCAACCCTCGCCGCCCGCGGGCAAACCACTCCCCGTCGACCTGTTCAGTGGCCGCACCACGGGTCTCGGCGATACCTACTATGTCGGCCTGTTTGCCCCCAATGATCCGATTAAACTGGATAACGGTGCCAAGCTGCTGTGGGGCCTGGGTTTTGATGTCGGCTTGGATACCGCTTCGGAGGATATTCTTGGCACCGGCAAATATACTGCGGGCCCTGCTGCACTGGGCGTGTATATGGGGGAGAAATTCAAGGGCGGCGCTTTGATCCAGCACTACTGGGACTTTGCCGGCGACTCCGACCGCAATGATGTCAATATGAGCAACATCCAGTACCTGTACTACTGGAGTCTGAACGACACCGTGTCAATCGGTGCGGGTCCCAACATACTCATCAACTGGGAGCAGAACAGCGACAACCGCTACACGGTGCCGGTGGGTATCGGCATCAACAAGACGTTCCAGTTTGGCAAGATACCGGTGCGGATCGGTCTCGAGTACTACCAGACAGTAGTGGAACCAGATGAAGTCGTCGCCAGTGACTGGAGCGTTCGGTTCTATATAATTCCCGCCGCACCCTCGGCTCTGTTCAGCTGGATGCAGTAGAGACAATCAATAGGGCATTGTGGAACGCGCAAAAACTGCCGAACCAAGATGCCAGTGCGGTCAACGTGAGCCCCCGCCGAGAGGCCAATTGAATGACACGTTGGCAAACCAGATCTCATTGTCCTTGTACTCGCCCTTGAGACCAAACACAGGTGGCAACTTTTCGCTGTCGATTTCCCCATCACCGTAGTCGGCGTAGACCAGACTGCCACTTATCCGCATGCCGCTGTCACGTATATAGTCCGCGCCTATGGCATAGCGGAATTGTTCATCTAAAGGCATGTCCGCGGTGCGATCTTTCGCATTCACCGGGTCGGTGTCATAGGCCACCCCTGCGCGCAGGGTCCAGCGCTGGTCCAGGCGGTAATCGGCACCCACCGAGTAGTGATAAGTGTCCTCCCAGTTACGCGGTAGCGCTGCGCCGCCGGTATTGGTAGAGAGGAAGATGGCTCCCAATTCACTCCAATTGTCCCAGCCCCAGGTGGCGTAGCCACTCCACTTTTCATTAAAATCGTGACTCAGGCCCACCCGTGCAATGCTTGCCATGGTGAGCTCTGTGGATACCCCGACCTCACCCAGCAGGTCGGCGGAAATATTGCCGCCGTACTCAAAATCAAATTTGGATGTCGCCCGGCCCCCCAGGCGTGTGTGGTCACTGAATTGATAGAGAAAGCTGATCGTTCCTGCGACCTGGGTGTCATCGCCTTCGACATTGACTGTGCCATCAGGACCCGCCACCGGACTCTTCAGGTTGGGTACGGCGATATCCATGTCCAGGTCCGAGTACATCACCGGTACCGAGACGCCGACTGAAAATTTGTCAGTTACCTGGTAGGCGACTGATGGCACCAGCCCAATCACCAGGATAGACACATCCTGTACCTGGAATCGACCCGCCCAATCGTCATCGTAGTCCAGCACCGACCCGGTCAACGCCAGCATGGACAACCCGACCGACCACTTGTCGTTGATGGGGTGTGCGTAGAAGACGCTGCCAGACAGCACGGGATCGGTGGCATCGCCACCATCGCCGTCGCCGTTGACAATACCGCTGCTTTCAACATCAAAATGCACCGTTGGCGCAACCACCCCAACGGAGACGAGAATTTCCGATTTTTCCAACCGGGTCATGGCGGCCGGATTGAAAAAAGCATCGGTGGCATCGCCGTTCCCCGCCTCCTCCCCGGCGCCAGCGCGTCCCTGTGTCGGCTGGCCAAACTCGGTGATCCATAAACCGCCAGCCTGTGCCGGGAGACTGGTGATAGCGCTGGTAAGCGCGAACGTGAACGTTAGGCAGAGTGTTTTGCGAATCATGATCATCCCCTATTACTTTTTACGCTTTGGCATTGCTGGCGGAGTATAGCCCCTCCACTTGCCGGATGAAATGTACTCGGACGCATGCTTCTGGCCGGAACGGGCCGCTTTGACGTATGCCGGAGTGACATTGGGCGGCAGCACATACTCATCCACAATGGCCATGCGCACCTTAATATTTTCCTTGGTGACGTTAATGACCATCAGGTCGCGGGCCAGGGTCAGCGGGCCGGCGTAGGTCTTGCGCACACCATCCCAAATGGCGGCATTGTTCTCGGGCGATTGCACGGAATGGTAACCCACGGCCATGCGTGGTTTGACCGCCGACATTACCTTGCCGAAGGCTTGCGGTTCGGAGTGGATTCTGGTGGACACAAAAGTTGCCAGGGTCAAGTCCCAGCCGAAGTATTTCGCCAGGGCCCGGGGCGGTAGAAAGGCCTCGTGCGAGGCGATGTCTGCATTTTGGGCGTATTTTATGTACCACTTGTTGGGATAGGTATCACCGCCGAACACGTACTTGAGACCCTTCCATTCCAGAGCAAAGCTGACCGGGCCGTCCAACAGGTGAATGGCCGGCCAGGATCGAATCGTCACCCCATTCTCCTGGTAGATAACTTTGTTGACGCCCTTGTAGTCAAATTCGTGCACCACGATTTTACCGCCAGCATCGGGCAGCGCGCCGCTGCGGCCGGCAATGTCCCAGGCGTAGCCCGTCTCCATGCCGTCAACAAAGGCCTTGGTGCCCATCTCCGGGGTGGCTCCGGTGGGGCCGTAAAGATGGAGCGGGGTATATCGCCCTGATAGCCAGCTGCCGATATGCAAGCCCATGAAGTCACCGACGTGATCGGTATGCAGGTGGCTGGCGAACACCTTGTCGATCTTGGAAAAATCGGGTCGCAGGGAGAACAAGTTCGCCATCGCGCCCGAACCGATATCAAACAGGAACTTGTCCCCATTGCCCAGCTCAACCAGATAGCAGATCGAGGCGGCAGCCCGGGTCAGGTTCGGCATGCCACTGCCCAGGGCCGTGATGCGCATTTCGGCAGGACCGAGCAGCTCGGTGTTTGGAAAATAACTGGCAGGGTAACGCCGTCGACGATCGCCGTCGCCTGACGTCCTGTCGGCAGGTTGTCTGCTGCGGTTGCTTGCAGTGCGCTACCCACCAGGCAAATGGTAAATGCCAAAGCACCCAACAGTCCAGTTCTGCGGATTGATGTTGTTCGTGAAGTCCTGGTGTTCATGGTTCTTCTCCCGCCAGCTGATGTTGGAGTGTTGTGATCGTTGTTCATTAGTTCGCCATCGCATTGTGCAGGGTCTCGGCGCTGTCACTGGCCGCCACGTCCAGTGCCTGCTGCAGATCCTCTAATTGTAGTTGATCTTTTTTGCCCTGCAGTTGTTTGCCTTCAAGCGTTACGATGGCTGCTGCCCGCATCTGGCCACTGACGCTATCGGTAACCCGCGCCTCCACCCGGGCGACAACATCCTCATTCATCTTGCCCGTAGCAGCGGTGGCCGCGGAGAACAATAAGTGTACTGGCAAGACGTCCTTGGCCGACAAACCCTCTTTCTTCGCCGTAACTGCCGTGATCGCCGGCTGCATGCGTAATACCCCGGGGCCGGCCTTGTCCACTACAGGTATATTGGCGCCGATTTTCTGGCGCAGGGTGTAGGTCAGGTGCTGGGCGATTGCGTCCAGGGTGCTGGAGCTGATCTGGGGCCCCGGATTTGGCGTCGGGTAAAAGATAACCCGATCCACCATGATGGCCTGGTAGTTCCTGCTGTTTAGCTCAGAACTGACCCAGCGCATCACCGCATTGCCATTGGCGAGTTTGCCCTTCTGCAATCTTGCTTCGATTGTTGGGCTCAGAAACCCCGAGCTCTTGTTGTCTGCTGCCTGTACACCGGCGCTCAAACAGCCAGCGAACAGTAGTGCCAGTGCTGTTACCAGGCCACGAGTATTGCCAGAATTCGTTTTCATGATTGAATGCTCCCAGAGTTGATTTAGTTGGCCGATAGCGATTTGATATGGGCCAGGTGGTCGTTAAGTAATTTTGCCCAACGCTGCATGATGCGTCTGGCGTCTGCCTTGTTGGTAATGCGGTTTCGCCACTGGACAAAGCCGCCATCGCCGGCGGCCTGGGTATCGATAACCCGGGCGATAATGTCTCCGGTCTTGCCATCGAATAATTCCATGTACAGGGTCATCTGCCCTGCGGAGGCGGCAAATGTGCGAGTCATTCCGGGCGAGTTGGTGTCCGGTAACAATTGGAGGCCGTCGTGACTCATCGAAGGAAGGTCTTTGGCGTTGGCGACACGTGCGCCCAGAGTGACTACCAGGGCTATCAATAACAGTTTCAGCATCTTCATAGCTGATTTTCCTTTGTTATTCATCGTTCTACCTCAATCTCTGTACTTGTCATCGAGTGCTTCCTCAATTTCTTTTTCTAACTCGGATTTGAGCCGAGTCAATGTCTTCATTCCACCCTCGACGGGCTTGAGAGTCTCCAACAGCTCACAGTATTCCTCCCACAAATCATGAAAGTTGCGATTGGAAATGCGCAACTCCTGAATCTGGCGCTGATGCGGCTTGAACCTAGGTGGTACCGCAGCTGTGCTTTTCATTTCGTCACGTCCGTTTTGCGTACCACATTGGACTTATTGTTCTTCCAATTATGATTTTTAACAAGTGACTTCACAGTGAATTCACCGTGAACTTGGGGGAATGCGCACGGTATTTCAAAATTCGGCCAGGTCTATGTATATTTCCTATATCTATCGGTAGCTTAGAGGTTCTGGTTCGATAAGTGATCACTGCGCTTGTTACATGCCATCGTTCCCACAATCTGGTTTACCAATGTCTAAATTGCGAGTTCCCCTCAATCATGCGCCGTTGGTAGAATGATTTTTTTGAACAGGGAATAGTTTGGTGGGATCTGCCGCGCGCATACCGGAAAGCACCGATATACAAGCGCAATTGCAGCGCATACTGGCTGATCCCAGTTTCCAGAGAACCCGACAGCTCAGCGCCCTGTTGAGCTACCTGGTAGAGCAGACACTGGCGGGCCACGGCGATGCACTAAAAGCCGTCGCCATCGCTCAGTCGGTTTTTCGGCGCGACGAGAGCTTCGATGCCCAAACGGACACCATTGTCCGCGTGGAGGCCGGCCGTTTGCGCCGACGCCTGGCCCAGTACTACGAGAGTGCCGGTTGCGATGATCCACTGGTCATAGAGATACCAAAGGGTGGTTACAAACCGAAGTTTCAGGACCAGCGCGCAAAGGCTGAGGCGTTGACGCAATCGCGGTCGCTGGAGGATCGACCCGAGGCGGTTGTGGCCGCTAGGATGCCATTGTCAACAGCTGGCAACATTGGGCGCTGGCTGATGTTCGCAGCGCTGCTCGCCGTGATCCTGTTGCTTGTCCTGCGCCAGGGCGGGCGGCAAGATGTTACCAGTCCGGTAGACGTCAAACCCTTCGTCATGGTGATACCGGTCGCACACTAGGGTACTCCCATGGAGCAGCGGCTGGCCGACCGCTCGGTTGAGGCCGTCGTTACCAAGCTGGCAAAACTGAATGGACTGTCAGTGATGGCGCACCGATCTGCCATGCAGATAGCAGCCGAGCAGCTGCCCGTCTCCTCATTGCACGAGCGACATGGCGTGACCCATGTGCTGGATGTTCGGCTGGATATCGAGCAGAACACCGTTCGCACCCTGGTGGAGATAGTAGATACCAGGACCCTGAAGACGATCTGGGCAGAACGGGTGGAGGGTAAGTTAAGCGCTCTGTTTGAGTTTGAAGACCTGCTGTCTGAGCGCATTGCCACGGTGCTCGCCGTGACACTGGATCCCGACGAGAACGAACGGCTCTATTTGCACCACAGCAGCGACCGCGAGGCGCTGGATTTGTTTCGATACGCCGTCCGCGCTATTTATCCACCCACGCAAGAACGTATGCAGTCGGCCCGCGATCTATTCCAACGGGTCACCGAACTGGACCCGGAATTTGCAGGCGGCTATGCCGGTCTGTCATTGACTTACTCGTACTGGGTGCTATTTGAACAGAGCGACACGCCACAACAGGGTCTGGAAGTGGCAATTACCTACGCGGAGAAAGCGGTGGAGGTGGATCCTGGCTTCGGCATGGGCATTGCCATGCTCGGTAGCGCACACACGCTGCTGGGTAACTTTGACATTGGCTTGCGCTACACCCGGCAGGCGGTGGGACTGGAACCGGGCGATCCCTCCTCTCACCAGTGGCTGGCGATCAGCCTGCTGCGCAGCGGTCGCCACAGCGAAGCCATCGCGCCGCTACAGGAAGCCTTGCGGCTGGACCCTACCGATCCACAGATGCCCTACCTGTGCATACTCTATTTTGCCGGTGGCGAGAATGAAAAGGCGATTGAGGCCTTTGAGCGTGACCGGTTAGGAGGATTCAGACGCGGCCCCTACGTCTATGCCATGCAAGCAGCGGCCTACGCGGGACTCGGCAACGAATCAGCAGCGCGCGCGCTGATACCGGAGCTCAATGCCGACATACTGGCGCAAGATTTCCCGCTGGAGCACTGGCTGGCAGGCATGCTGCCCGACCCGCAGAAACAGGAACTCACATACACCAGCCCGTACCAGTTAGGTCTGCTGCGTCCTGAAGAAAGAGCGGGCGCCCTGGAGGATGAGCGTCCCGGTAGTTAAGCTCTTGTCTAAAGACTGGCCTGTACTAGACTTTCTTACTATGAGGTACAGTACCCTCCCAATCATGACCATAGGACCCACACTCTCGCATGGCATCTGCTGATGACAATAAAAAATTATCCGGTAGAAACCTGCGCCTGCTTGGTGCCGCCGCCGTTGTTGCGCTGGCTGTGGGCGCATTCGCTGCCGGCGTGGGCACCACGGGCATTGCTGATATGGGCGCGGAGTCCCTGGCGGGCTGGCTGTATTTTGCGGGTGGACTTTTCGTCTTTGGCGGACTGGATCTTGGTACACCTGTTGGCGGCCCCCAGTCAGCGCGCATCGCGCTTTGGATTGCCTATTTCCTGGCGCCGGCAATTACCACCACAGTGATCGCGGAAACCATGATGAAAATGGTGCGGCCCGATTTGATGGCCAGGCGGCGACTGCGCCAACACGTAATTCTGATCGGTTCCAGCAATGCTGCCAATGCCTACGCCGATGCTATTCGCGATGTTGAGCCCGATCGAATGATTGTACGACTGGATCACCACCCCGGACAAACACCTCGCTTCGAAGAGTGGGACACCACGTCGGCGCTGCAGCACCTGCAGGGGGATGCCCGTTTACCGGAAACGCTGGATGCCGCAAGACTTGCCCAGGCTTATCGGGTGATATTCCTTACTGAGGATGACCTGCTTAACCTGGAAGGCGCCTGGACCACCCTGGCGCGCCAGCCTGGGCTGCCGGTAGCGGCACATGTCACTGACCTGGCGCTGCTCAGGCCCGTCAATCGGCTGATACGCAGTCAGCGCCACAAGACAGATAGCAGCCCCACCCCATTGATATTCAGTACCCACCGCATAGGTGCCCTGCAGCTCTACGAGCAACATCTTCATCCCTATTTTGAATCAACCCGTTACCAGGACGTGGTGATCATCGCCGGCTTCGGTCACTACTCCCAGACAATTCTGGAATTGCTCTGTGCCATGGCAGCGGACGAGCTGGAGCTGATACTGATTGTTGATCCCGCCGCCGCTCACCTATTGCGCCAGTTGCGCAGCGATGTCGATATCGGGCCGGTAAATATTGCAACTATAGACGGAGAGCTGGACGACGCCAGCACCTGGTTACAGGTCAGTGAACAATTAACCGACCAGAGCACCATCCCCTTGTTCCTGCTCAACTCTGCTGACGAAACTGCTAACTTGAAAGCCGCCATGCAATTGCGGGCCCAGGAGCTGAAATCGAAAATTTTCCTCAGCTGCTTTCACCATTCCGCGTTCGCCGAATCGCTGTCCTCGGAGCTCTCGGTAGAAATCGTTGCCACCGAAAAACTTCTGGCGAAGGCCCTTCGCGACCACTACGAAGCCCTGACCAGCGTCAATACAGAACGACCGGCAGACATCAGCTCGCAGCAAGGTATTTAACCAGGGTGACAACATTCCGTTTCTGTAGCCGCTGGTAGGAACATTCATCCATGAATTTCTTCACCAGGAAAACGCCTACGCCCCCCACCTCGCGCTCCTCCAGTGATGATTTCAGGTCGGGATCTTTTTGCGTGAAGGGGTTGAAGGGAATGCCGTCATCTGAAACCACTAGCTGCAGTGCATTTTCTGCGACACACATTTCCACCACAATGGTGTGTTGACCGGTGTCCAGATAAGCGTGGCTGATAATGTTGTTAAGCAACTCATCCAACACCAGTTCAGCCGCTTGCGCCACCTTTTTATCCAGCCCGGCGCGCGCTGAAAACTCTGCCAGCGCCGTCATGACCTTCGCCATTTCCTCCAATTCGTTGTCAAGCTCTATACGTACCATAGCCGCCTACTGGAAAAACCTGACAGCCTGTTCTTCATCTTCGTAGAGGTCCAGCAGGCTGTCGAAGCCGGATATTTCAAGCACATCTTTAACCACTCCCTGGGCGCCGGAGACCTTCAGATTGCCACCATAAGCGCGCACATATTTGGCGGCACGCAGAATGACCAGCAGCCCCGCGCTGGTGACAAATTCCAGCATGGCAAGGCTGAACAAAACCTGGGCGGGGTTAGCCTCCAGCAATTTCATCACCTCCTCCAATGCCGCCGCAGAAGTTTGGGTGTCCAGCTTTCCCGTAATATCGATTGCCAGAATCGCTCCGATGTTGCGTGTACTTACATTCATGCTCACTTACCCCTTTGGAGAGTATATCTCAAGCGGGCAATGAAGCTATTCTGATTCATAGACGAAACTCGGCGCGCGCTGTAGCATTCGGAACTGTTAAGCGGTGTTTTATCAACGTAACTGATTATTCTAACAATAGGGTTTCAAGTTGAGTGCATTGTTCAAAAATCAGATTCCCTGGATATTGGCTAGTCTGCTGTCGATCACATCATGGGGATCGGTACCGGCGCAAAGCCTCGAACTGACCGAGGCTGAACAAGCCTGGGTAGAGCAACACCCGGTGGTTCGCGTGCACAACGAAATGAGCTGGCCGCCATTTAACTTTAATGTAGATGGCCAACCGACCGGCTTCTCCGTTGAGTATATGAACCTGGTGGCGGCGGCTGTTGGCCTTGAGTTGGAGTACATCAGCGGCCCCAGTTGGCAACAATTTCTCGACATGATGCGCGCTGGCGAGCTGGACGTCATGCTTAATATCGTGCAGACGCCGGCGCGACTTGAATATCTTACCTATACCCAGCCCTATTCAATTACCTCTACCGTACTGGCTTTGCGGGACCTCGCTGAGGATGTTGGCTCCCTGGATGCACTTGGCCAGAATACGGTGTGCGTACCTGAGGGTTCTTCAACGCACGAGTATTTAAAAAGAGAGCATTCCGACCTGAACTTGCTACCCCTGGCGGATGCCTTGAGTTGCCTGCACGCCGTATTGGATGGCCGCGCCTACGCCACGGTGGAGGGCTATTCGGTACTGCAGCACCTGGCCGCGAATAATGATTTGCCCGGCCTGAAGATATCCAACATCCCAATCGATCCGCAGATGTCTTCCATTATGCGAATTGCAACGGCCAAAAATGCGAGCCTTTTGAGGGATATATTGCAAAAGGGCATAGACAGCCTGGATGAGGAAACCCTGAGAGCACTGCGCAAAAAATGGCTGGGAACTGAGAGCATTAAAGATACCGCGCAGCAACGGGTACGACTGAGCCCAGAAGAGACGGCCTGGATATCGGAACACCCCATCATTCGTGTTCACAACGAGCTGAACTGGCCTCCGTTCAACTTTTATGAAGACGAACAGCCCACAGGGTTTTCCATTGACTACATGAACTTGCTTGCAAGGAGGGTCGGCCTGCAGATTGAATACATCAGCGGTCCCTCATGGCAACAGTTTCTCGACATGATCCAGGCGGGTGAGCTGGATGTCATGCTCAATATCGTGCCGACGCCTCAGCGGCTCGAATATCTACATTTTACTGATCACTACTCGCAATCAGTGATAGTCGTAGTGGTTAAAGATCCGACGCTACAAGTGAACTCCCTGCAAGACCTGTATGGGAAGAGGGTGGCAGTGGCCGAAGGTTTTTTCTCAGGCGAGTTGGTAGCCAGAGAACACCCGGAAATCGAATTGGTACCGGCAGCAGATACGCTGGGCGCGCTATACGCGGTCCTGGCAGGGAGCGCCGATGCAGCGCTGGACGATTTTCCGGCTATGAGATATCTGATAGACAGACACACACTGAAGGGTCTGCAAGTTGTGTATGTCATTCGGGCCCCGGGTTTCGCGTCGACTAACACTTTGGGTATTCGCAAAGACTGGCCTATTCTGCGAGATATTCTGCAAAAGGCTATGGACTCGCTGACACCGGAGGAAGTCACTGCGATGCGCAGCAAGTGGCTGGGAGCCGAGCCTACTGAGGATACGGGGGAGCAACGGGTACGACTGAGCCCAGAAGAGACGGCCTGGATGGCGGAACACCCCGTCATTCGTGTTCACAACGAGTTGAACTGGCCTCCGTTCAATTTCTTTGCTGACGAACAGGCCACGGGGTTTTCTATCGACTACATGAACTTGCTTGCCGCCAAGGCCGGCCTGGAAATTGAATACATCAGCGGCCCCTCATGGCAACAGTTTCTCAACATGATCCAGACGGATGAATTGGATGTCATGCTGAATATCGTGCAGACATCGGAGCGGGCCGAATTTCTACACTTTACGGATCAATATGCGATATCACCGGGTGTAGTAGTGGTTAAGGACCCGACACTGCGAGTGAGTTCCCTGCAGGATCTACACGGCAAAAGAGTGGCCCTAACCGAGGGGTTTAACTTCGAGCAACTGATTGCCAGGGAACACCCACAGATAGAAAGGGTAGTCGAAGTAGATACCCTGGGAACACTTTACGCGGTCCTGGAAGGGCGCGCTGATGCCGCGCTGGAAGGCTATCCGGCCACGAAATATCTGATGAACAAACACTCACTCGACGGTTTGCAGGTTGCATGGGTAACTCGGGATCCCTTGTTGGCGGCAACCATGTCCCTGGGTGTCCGCAAAGACTGGCCGGTGCTGCGAGATATTCTGCAAAAGACAATGGATTCACTGTCCAAGGAAGAAGTCACCGAGTTGCGTCAAAAATGGTTTGGGCTGTCCCAGGAACCTCAGGCTCAGGACAGCTTATCCATAACTATATATTGGCTGCTGGGTGCTACCCTGGGCCTGTTCCTGATTCTTATTGTGCTAAACCGGATCAGCATCTACTTTTCTCAAGGGGAGGAGTTTGGGCTGCAGACCGGTACGCTGCGCTTTCGCGTCCTGATCCTCGCTTCCATCAGCAGTTTCGTTGCCCTGGTGGGCATGCTCGGCTGGCTGGCACTGGATCACATCAGGGAGAGAATTCTGCACGATGTAGAATACAATCTTGAGAGTGCGCTGATCACCACCACGCAACGTCTAGATATATGGGCGGACCAACAAGCAAATGTGCTCAACCAAATAGTTAAGACGACAACGTTGGCCAGGCAGGCGGAATTGTTACTGGATGTTGCAGCAACCCCGGAATCATTGCTGGACTCAGTTGAACTCTCAGACATCAGGGCCACCCTTGAACAATACCAGAATGTCCTGGGCTTGGGCTTCTTTATTATTGATAAAGATGGCCTGAGCATCGCTTCTCGCAGCGATAGCAATATCGGTACGAAAAATGTGATCGCAGCGCAGCGACCTGAATTGCTGAGTCGGGTATTTGATGGCGAGTCAGTCTTTATCCCTACCATTAACTCCGCTGTTGGCGTTGGCGGTGAGAGCAACACAGATTCTTCATCACTGTTTATTGCGGTGCCGGTTGCGAACGATGCTGGAGTATTTGCTGCTTTGACTATGCAACTGGATCCTGCGCAGGGTTTTTCTCGTGTGCTCCAGTTCTCGCGGGTCGGAGAGAGCGGTGAAAGCTATGCCTTTGACAACGACGGAACCTTACTGTCTGCCAGCCGCTTTGAAGATGAACTACGCGAGATTGGATTGCTCGATGTTGGACAGTCGAGCATCACGCACATCCAGATTCGGGATCCGGGGGGCAACCTGCTGGAAGGATTCCGCCCAGATATCCCGCGTGCGGAACAACCATTAACACACATGGCTGAAAGAGCTATCGCTAATATTGGAGTTATAAGCACCTTCCCCGGCGCCCGGGAAGATAGGCAAACCGCAATTGGCAAGGGGATGGAGGGATATCGAGACTACCGGGGAGTGCCGGTCTATGGTGTCTGGTTCTGGGATGAGAACCTGGGCCTGGGCCTGACCAGTGAAATTGATGTTGCCGAGGCGCTGGCGACCTTTACCACGGTACGCATTCTCTTTTTGGCCGTTTTTGGAGTCACACTGCTTCTCTCACTGGGGGGGACCTTGTTTATCCTGGCGACAAGCGAACGTACCAATCGGGTATTACTCAGGGCCAAGGATGAACTGGAGGATCGCGTCAAAGAAAGAACGCAAGAGCTCAGCAATGCCAATAAACAAACCAATCTGATCCTGGAAAGCGCCACCGACGGTATTTTGACGATTGATAGCAAACAAAAAGTGGTGCAATTCAACCCTGCCTGTGAAGCGATGTGGGGCTACAGCGCAGAGGAGGTACTGGGCAAACCAGTCGCCATGCTGATGCCTGAAGATGCACGCGAGGCAGTTCAGGAGGCTTTCATCAAATTCCAGGGTGCAGCAGCCAAGGAACTGCCTGCAGAAAGCGTGGAATTGCAATATTTTGGCCTTACCAAAAACGGTGTTGTTTTTCCTGCTGAAGTCGGTGTATCTAAAAATGCCTGGGGCGGCGCAGTTTTTTATTCCGCATTTATTAAAGATATCACCGAACGCAAAAAAGCCGAAAATGAAATCCTGGAGGCCAAGGAGGTCGCTGAATCCGCAACCAAGGCAAAGGGTGACTTTTTAGCCAATATGAGCCATGAGATCCGGACACCGATGAATGCCGTCATTGGACTCAGTGATCTCTGCCTGAGGACTGAACTGAACCCCAAGCAAGAAGACTACCTCACCAAAATTCATGGATCTGCAGAGTCGTTGCTCGGCATCATCAACGACATCCTGGACTTCTCCAAAATTGAAGCAGGCCAGCTAGATATCGAAGAAGTTGAATTTGAAATAGACCAGGTACTGGAAAACCTGGCGACAATAGCCAACGTAAAAACCCAGCAAAAAGGCCTGGAACTCCTGTTCAGGCGCGACCCGGAAGTGCCCACCATTTTAGTGGGTGATCCACTCAGACTGGGCCAGATATTGATTAACCTGACCAACAACGCCATCGAGTTCACCGAAAAAGGCGAGATCGTGATCGATATTGACCTCAGCGAAAGATCCGAGGACCGGGTTGAGCTCGAAATTTCTGTGCGCGATACCGGTATTGGAATGACGCCTCAACAACAGGCCAAGCTATTCCAATCCTTCTCTCAAGTAGATGCTTCCACCACCCGCGAACACGGCGGCTCAGGCCTGGGTCTGGCGATCTCCAGACAACTTGTTGAAATGATGGGGGGTGAAATCGGGGTCAAAAGTAAAGCCGGCGCAGGCAGCACGTTCACGTTCAATGTATCGCTGGGTGTAAGCTCTGGCGCTGAGGTCAAAACCTTCAGCGTCACACCTGATCTGCAAGGCATGCACGCCATCGTCGTGGACGACAACCAGACAGCCAGAGAAATCATGACCACGTATCTGGAGTATTTCACCTTCAAAGTCGACCAGGCGACCGGGGCCGAAGAGCTGTTTGAGTTGATGGAAGATAACTCAAATCCCTATGACCTGGTTATTCTCGACTGGCTGATGCCCGGAATGACGGGGCTGGAAATCGCGCAGCAAATAAAAGCTGAAATCAAACCGGCTGTCGATCCGCACATCATCATGGTATCGGCCTTTAATACCGGTGACTTCTCCGGCCAACCAGGCAAGGAGTATATAGATCAATTCTTGTCCAAACCGGTCAGCCCCTCTCACCTGTTCGATGCCGTTATGGCGGCTTTTGGTGTGATCACTGATTCCGCCAAACGCAAACGGGGAGGACAGAAATTTGATATGGCGGCTCTAAGACCAGTCCAGGGTGCAGAAATTTTGCTGGTCGAGGACAACGAGATCAATCAGCAAGTTGCCAGTGAGATTCTCTCCCAGGCAGGCTTTTACGTGGATATCGCCAAGCATGGACAAGAAGCCCTGGACATGCTGGAAAACAAGGCTTACGACTGTGTGCTGATGGATGTACAAATGCCGGTCATGGACGGATTGACCGCCACGGCAAAGATCAGGAAAAACAGCGTGCACAAGGATTTACCGGTACTGGCAATGACGGCGAACGCAACGCTGAGGGACCGCAATCTTTCCTTGGAAGCGGGCATGAACGAACACATCGCCAAACCGATACGCCCGCAGGTACTGTTTGAAGCACTTCTCAAGTGGATACCCCACGGTGAAAGGACGCTGCCGGAGCAGTATCGTGAGACCCGTCCCACCAAGCACAAATCGACTCTGCCAGACATACCGGGCATTGATATTGAAGAAGGGCTCGAAAGAATGGGTGGCAACATGCAATCCTACCTCAGGCTTTTACAAAAATTTACCGTGAATCAGTCAGAATCAATCCTCAAAATTGAGACTGCACTCGCCGCCCAGGACCAGAAGTTGGCGGAGGATCTGGCGCATACCCTGAAAGGAGTGAGTGGCAGTATTGGGGCCACCGACTTGTCTGGTGCTTCTGCGAAGCTTGAAACCGCCATCAAGCAGCGAACTGAGCACAGTATTGCCGAACTACTGGCACATAGCCGCACAGAACTGGCCCGGGTTTTAGGGCTGATTGAAAATATCACCGAGCAGAATTCTCCGTCTACATCCAGAGATTCAAGAAAATTGCCCGGGGATCTTGAGCAGAATTTGCGACTGCTGCTGGAAAAACTGGATGCCTATGATTCGGAAGCTGAGGAGACCCTGTTGGCTATCCTCGACTCGGTGGGTGGCACGCCCGTAGTTGAGATGCTCATGGGCATCAAACAGCACATCAGTGAGTATGCCCTGGAGACAGCGGCCAGTGAATTGCGCCCCATCATTGAAAAAATAGCGCGGCAAAACTAACGCAACTAGAAATTCGCTAGCGCCGCCGCCTCGGTGTCGTGTATATCAAGCAAGGCATCAAAGCCGGCGATCTCCAACACTTCCTTCACCACACCGCGGGCCTGGCAAATCATCATCTTGCCCTCGGGCTTTGGCAGTAGCTTGGCTGTCCGTAACAACACCCGCAAACCTGAACTACTGAGGAACTCAAGTGCACTCAGGTTCACCAGAATTTTGTCGTTGCCGCCCTGGGCGAGCAGTGCCATTTGTTCCGCCGCAGGGCCCGATCCCTTGGTATCCAATCGGCCTGTAATCTCGACAATTAGCACATCGTCGACCTGGCGAGTCTTGATCTCCATATGGAAATGTTACACTAATCGCGCAAATCGACATAGCGTGCTGTGCTAAAAACAATATTTTACTGAAAAAGGAAGGGCACCATGGCAATGACGGATCCACTAGCAGTAGCCGAGCTCGGCTTGTCCGACCAAGAGACCGAGCTGCACTTCGAGAAACTGCAGGCAAAGCTAATTCCCTTGTGGGAGTCCATTAGTGGACTGAGTCAAGAGGAACAAACCATTGTGGTGGTGCCCTCGCAGAGTATTGAATTCAACTGCCAGGGGGCTGAGATGCAAGCCTATGAAGAGCGCATGCTCTTTCTGTTGCTACTGCTGCGGCAACCCAAGGCTCGCGTGATCTACGTGACCTCACAGACTATTCTACCGGCAACACTCGATTATTATCTGTCGATTATGCCCGGGGTCATCACTAGCCACGCGCTGCAGCGTTTTTTCAATGTAGCACCCGAGGATCGCACCCCCCGTCCCCTCATCGTCAAGCTACTGGAACGCCCAAATATATGTGAACAAATTCGCTCTCTGATTCCCAATCGCGACTGCGCTTACCTCACGACCTACTGCGTTACCACGCTTGAGCGCGACCTGGCACTGCGGCTGGGAATTCCGCTCTATGGTTCCGATCCCTCGCTATACCATCTCGGCTCAAAAACCGGCAGTCGAGAGCTATTCGCCAAAGCGGGCATTGACTACCCCATTGGGTTCGAAGGCCTCACTTCCATGGACGAAGCAAACACGGCCCTGACGGAGCTGTGCCGACAGAAGCCGGACATGAACAGTGCCATGGTCAAATTGAACGATTCGATTTCCGGCGAGGGCAATGCCGTGGTGGACCTGGAGAACTTGCCCGATGCCGACGCCTCGGAATTCGCCGGCGCGCTGCATGCACGCATGCAATCAATGCAATACGAACTGCCAAGCCTGGACTTTGGGAGTTTTTCCCAGAGCCT
>SMVB01183288.1_pt1 | contig 93592 bp, 93 predicted proteins | sample 2456461 | NCBI WGS metagenome assembly SMVB01 (sample SAMN11095934, study PRJNA526329) | marine sediment metagenome | biome: Marine sediment; feature: Surficial sediment; material: Deep marine sediment; isolation source: Hadal surficial sediment | place: Pacific Ocean | collected 2014-05 | depth...
ATGCCGAGCCCAAGCAGGTGGATGCCGACGCTATCGCGGTGACCAACTATCTCGAAACCGAGGGATTTCCGCCGAGGATGGATGGTGATCCGGACGTGCACGCGTTCATCGTGCTGCTGAATCATGAGGTAGTCGTTGTTGCGGGTGAACCGACCCCGACCACCACCGTTCAATTGGACCAGGTGGTTGGCGAAATCACCTTGTACAGCACCGGTTATGTCTCCGTTACGAACACCGCAGGGGAATGGGACTGCGTGATGTATACCCCGACGACGGACATTATCGAGATCGACACCGATCCCAACGGAGTAACGGTGAAGCAAGTGACTGCACCAACTTCAACGCAGGGTCCTCGATTCGTCGATGCCCGCGGCACTCGGGGCGCCACCTGCCTGGACGCGACCTCGATGGTGATCGACTCGAAAGCGTTCCCGTAGGGCCGCGCTTCCCAGCTCAGCTCAAGCCGTCGACGCCAATGGATGCGCCGTGAATCGCCCGGGCAGCGTCTGAAGCCAGAAAGCCGATCACGTTGGCCAGGTCTTCCGGGGCCACCCACGCGTCGTGTTTGGCATCGGGCATGTCGCTTCGATTGCGCGGCGTGTCGATGATGCTGGGCAGCACGCAGTTGACGTTGATGCCATCTCCCTTCAACTCCTCTGCAAGCGCCTCGGTCAGGCGATGGACGACGCTCTTCGAGGCGGCATACGCCGCCATCAACCCGCTGCCGCGCAGCCCGCCCCGGGCGCCTACGTTGATGATTTTGCCCGAGCCTTGTGAGCGCATCACGGGAACTACGGCGCGGGCCATGTTGAACACGGTGCGCGCGTTCAGATTGAACATGAACTCCCAGGTCGCATCGCTGGTATCTGCCACGGTGTCGCCCATGGTGAAGCCACCGGCAATGTTGGCGAGCACGTCGATTCCGCCCAACGCATCCTTCACCTGTGCTACCGCGGTTGCGCAGGCGGCCGCATCCGTCAGATCGCAGACACAATTGAAATGCTCGGTCTCGATAGGGAGTAGGTCCAGCAGCGCCAGCGTCGCACCGCCTCGAGCGAAATGCTCGGTGACCGCAACCCCCAGCACCCCGGCGGCGCCCGTTACGAGCACGCGTTTTCCCTGATGGGTCGTCGTCGTGCCGGTCATGGTGCAAGCGCTTCGAGCGCTTCCCAGTGCAGTTCACCGAACGTTCCGTTCGGATTCACGGGCTGGATGCAGACGTGATCGGCGCCCGCGTCGACGTGTGCCTGAATCCGTGCCTTGATGTCGTCCGCGGTGCCCCAGGCAAAGGTTGCGTCGATGAATTTGTCTGAGCCCGTGCCTTCGAGATCCTGCTCCGACAGTCCCATGCGCAGCCAGTTGTTGCGGTAATTCGGCAGGCCGATGTACATCTGCGCAGCCGCCCGTGCCAGTTCCCGGGCCTTGGACGGGTTGGATTCGAGGATCACCTTCTGCTCAACACACAGCCAGGGCTCGGGACCCAGAATTTCGCGTGCCATGGCCGTATGTTCGGGCGAGGTGAAGTACGGGTGCGCCCCGTCGCAGGAATCTCGGGCAAGTTCCAGCATCTTCGGTCCGAGTGCGGCGATCACCCGTTTGGGTTTCGTGGCCGGAGCCGCGCCAGAATAGGGTGAGGCGTCCATCCCTTCCAGATAACTCCGCATGCTGGCCACGGGTGGGCCATAGGTGAGTCCGCGCACGCCCTCCACCATCGGCTTGTGCGATACGCCGAGTCCGAGCAGGAAGCGATCTCCCGACTGCTCCGCGAGGCTGTTCTGGCCGGCGAGCGTGGCACCGGGTTCGCGGTGGTAGATCGAAGCGATGCCGGTCGCGACGTTCAGACGTTCAGTGTTGGCGAGCAGCCAACTCGCCTGAACGAAGGGATGTTTACCGACCGCCTCCGGAATCCACAGTGCGCTGTAGCCGAGCGATTCGATGCGCTGTGCCGCCTGTGCGGCGACCGGCGAGGCCAGCCCGTCGAGAAAGTACCAGACCCCTAACTTTCCGAGTTCCATGTCGTTACTTTTCCGTCTCAGCGCCCCAGGAAGTTGCCGGGACGACGCTCGGAGACGGAGCGAATCCCTTCCTCGGCGTCCGCGGTGCTACGCAGCCACTGCTGCTCTTTCAGTTCGTGGTCGGTGGCTTTTGCGATCCGCTCGGCCAGCCCCTGACGCATCGTGGCGCGCACGGACACCACCGCCAGCGGGGCGTTCTCGGCAATCTCGGCGGCCAGCTTATGCGCGTCCGCCCGCAGATTTTCCAGGTCGGACAACACGTCGGCGAGCCCCATCGACACCGCCTCCTCGCCGCCGATACGCCGGCCCGTGTAGAACATCAGGTTGGCCGCCTGCTGGCCGATGAGGTTTGGCAGCGTGACGGTAAGGCCGAAACCCGGATGGATACCCAGCTTCGCGAAGTTGGCTGAAAAGCGCGCCTCCGGAGCGACTACCCGGAAATCTGCTACCAGCGAAAGACCGAACCCGCCCCCGATCGCGGCGCCCTGGATTGCGCCAATCACGGGCGTTTTACTGCCGAACAGCCGCACACCTTCGCGGTAGAGATTTCCGGTGGTGTTCTTGAACCCTTCTTCGGTAAAATCCCCGCTGGCCGTTGTGTCGCCCTTCCCGGTTCCGAAGTTCGCGCCCGCGCAGAATGATTTGCCCTGTGCGCACAGTACAATTGCCCTGCAGTCCGGGTCTTCATCCAGCGCCTCGAATGCGTCCGCGATCTGCCCGATCAGGCTCTGGTCGAAAAAATTGTGCGGCGGGCGTTGAATCTCCACCGTGGCAACGTGGTCGATCCGGGTCACCTCGATGTCGGTGTAGCTGGCCCCACTGGACATGGTTTTCTCCCCCTTTTTCGGATTGGAAGGTCGGGTTGGAAGGGTCGGTTTTGGTGAGAAGTCGTGCCCATCGTATCAGAGCCAGCCCAATCAGAGGCAGAGGTAGAGTCAGAATCGGAGGCAAGTTGACAGAATCGAAGGACACCATAGGCGCCACGGGCGGGCCCCCCGGCATCTGGGAACTGGCTTTTCCTGCCATTCTTGGCAACCTGCTCTATGCGGTAGTTGCCATGACGCAGACGAAGTTTGTTGGCGAGTTGGGCCCGGAAGCGCTCGCTGCGGTCGGTGCGGGGCAACGTGTTTTCTTTGCGCTGCAGGCGGTGCTGCTTGCGATCAGCGCCGGGACCACCGCGCTGGTCGCCCGAGCCTGGGGTGCCGGCGATCCCCACGAGGCGAGCCGGGTGACCGTGACCTCGCTGATTCTGGGGTGTCTGTTCAGTCTGGTGGTAACCGTGTTTGGGGTGGTGTTTGCGGATTCCATTGCGGGCATCTTCGGTCTGGATGAGGAAACCAATCGCCTGGCGGCGGAGAACATCCGGATGTTGTCGGCCTTCAACGTTGCATTCGCAGTGAATTTCATCCTCTCGAGCGCGCTGCGCGCCGCCGGTGATGCGTGGACGCCGCTGCTGATCGGGGGGGTCGTCAACGTCATCAACGTTCCGTTGCTCTACATCTTCGTGTACGGCAAGTTCGGCGCACCGATGTTGGGCCCGACGGGGGCGGCGCTTTCGGCGGGGCTTGCGTTCACGGCTGGCGCCGTGCTGCTGCTCGCGTTGTGGATGAATCAACGATTTAGAATCAGCTATCTCACCGTTGGTTGGTTCAGCCGCGCGCGCTTCAGGCGTCTGTTTGACATCGGCTATCCCGCCGGGTTGGAGCAACTGGTGTTCCAGGCGGGTTTCTTCGGCTTCCTGATGCTGATCGGCATCTACTACGGAACCGAGGCATTCGCCGCGTATAACATCGGCGTCAACCTGTTGAACGTCTGCATGGTGGTCGGTTTCGGGTTCTCGATTGCGGGGTCGACCCTGGTCGGTCAGCATCTGGGCGCTAACGATTTTGAGGGGGCGGTGCGCAGCGGTTGGCGCGCGTGTGCGATGGCGATGGTATCCATGGGGTTGCTGGGCGCCATCGTCATCTACTTCGCGCGCGATCTGGCGGTGTTCTTCCTGGGTGACGAGGAGGTGACCATCGAGCTGACGGTGCAGTTCACGTACGTGCTCGGGGCCATGATGTCGTTGCTGGCAATCGATTTCGCGATTGGCGGAGCACTGCGCGGTGCAGGCGACACCCGTTTCCCGCTCATCGCGACCTTCGTCGGGCTGATCGGGATGCGCTGTGGTCTGGCGGCGCTGTTCACGTTTCTGGGTCTGCCGGTGGTGTGGGTCTACGGAGCGCTGATCGGTGACTACGTGGTGAAAGGCGCGATGCTGCTCTGGCGCTTCCATTCCGGACGATGGAAACTGGCCGTGCGTAACGAAGATCTGGACTTCGCGAGCTGAGCCGTGCCGGAACTACCCGATCTCACGGTCTACATGGAACATCTCGAACGGCGTACGGCCGGGTCGGAGCTGCGCAATATTCGCCTGGCGAGTCCGTTCGTGTTGCGTACGGTTGCGCCGCGGCCTGATGAATTGGCGGGTCGCGCCGTGCTCGGCTGGCGACGGCTCGCCAAGCAACTGGTGCTGCACCTGGAGGGCGATTTCTTCGCCGTGCTGCATCTGATGATTTCGGGTCGGTTGCTATGGCACGAGAAAGCGATTGCGGTACCGAAGCGAATTGGACTCGCGGCCTTTGATTTCAGCACCGGAACACTGGTGTTCACCGAGGCCAGCAAAAAGAAGCGGGCTTCGTTGCGGCTGCTGCAGGGCGAGCGCGACCTGGCAACGCTCGATCCGGGGGGTATGGAAATTCTCGATGTGCCTCTGGCAGAGTTCGCGGATCGGCTTCGGCAGACGAATCACACGCTCAAGCGGGCGCTGACGGACCAACACGTGTTTGCCGGGGTGGGTAATGCGTACTCCGATGAAATTCTGCTGCATGCTCGCCTGTCGCCCTTCAAGCAGGCCCGCGCGCTGAGCGAGGCCGAAGTGGAACGGCTGTATCTGGCCTGTCGTGACACCCTTCAGACATGGGTTGATCGGCTGCGCGAGCAAAGTGGTGCGGACTGGCCGAAGAAGGTGACGGCGTTCCATCCTGAAATGGCTGTTCACGGTCGCTACCGGGAACCGTGCCCGCAGTGTGGGTCGGCCGTACAGCGGATTGTCTATGCGGAAAACGAAAGCAACTACTGCGCGAAATGTCAGACTGATGGTCGGTTGCTGGCGGACCGATCACTGTCACGGTTGCTCAAGGCGAACTGGCCGAAACGGCTCGAAGATCTGGAGTAGGTCCGCCCGCGCGGGCGCCTCAACCGGGCCTGGGCAGGTCTGTTTCGATGCGGATTGCGCTCGACGACGCATCGTCTCTGAAGTCGGCCTGTGAGACTTCCTGGCACAGCGCCACCAGAACCTCGGGCAAGTCGCAGTCGGCGAGCGTCGTAAAGCCGTCATCGGCGGCTCGTCCAAACACCAGAAAGCTGCAGCCGAGATCCGCAAGTTCGTGCAGCGCGTCGTTGCGTCGGGCTACGTCGTCGCCGTAATAGTGCGGATCGCCGATCCGCACGAGGGTGTCGATGCCAACGATGAATTGCACACCCGGAAACGTCCGCGCCTTCTCCAGAAATGTCGGACGGTTGCTGAACCACACTGACATCGATGCGTCGAATTGCGTGGCCCGACGCTCCAGTGCCAGATAGTTCAAGGGTGGCTTGTCGACGCTGTTCAGGCAGATTTCGAAGCTGACGGCTTTACCTGCCAGCGCTTCGGCCAGACGTGCCATGCCGAGGTGGCCGCTGTGCAGTGGGTTGAAGGCGCCGGGAAACATCACTTCGGGGCGTTCGTCCGGTCCCTGGACGGGGGTCGCCTCGAGACTCCCCGCCAGCACCTCTTGCCAGGCAGTGGGCGCATCGATGTGTTGCCGTTCGACTGTTTCGTGCGGCGTCAGGTCGAGGTCCAACTTAGCTGGCAGCGTGAGTCCTTCACCGAGGCAACGCAGCGCCAGCACGCACAACAATGCTTCTTCGCCGGCCCGATCCCGGGCATCCCTCTCGAGGCTCAGATGCCAGTGAAATGTGGAGCCCGCGGTCTGCAGCGCCAGATGGACGCGGTGGGCGCCGCGTTTGATCCGAGTGGTGGCGAGGCTTGCGGTCAAGCCGAACCCGAACAGGTCCGCGCGCCGTGAATCATCCAGTGCGATTGCGTGTTGATAGGCGGCCATTGCCATGGCGCAGGCGGTCTCGGCAGAACATGCTTGCTCGGGCGTTGCGCCGAGCAGTTCGCTCAGCGCAGTTGCCGCATAGGGTACCCGGGCGTCGAGCACGGTGTTCGACGCGCCGCCGACGCTGAGCAGTTCACCCAGCAATTCACCGCCACCGCCGGTGACGGCGAAAACGCCACGCTGGGGTGCCGCGTGCAGGCGGCTGACGAACTCGGAATGAATACCCATCGCGACTGTCAGTCCTTGAGAAAGTCCCTGATCAGCTTCAGGAACTCATCGAGCTGGTCGTGGTGTACCCAATGCCCTGCGCCGGCGACATTCGCGACGCTCACGTGCTTGAAGTGATCCGCGCGGCCGTCGGTTGAGGGGTCTGTTGCCCAGGATTCAGTGCCCCTTACCAGCAGTGTCGGGCATTGAATGCGCCCATAGAGCTCGTAGGTCTGCTCGAAAGGCAGCCCGACCGGCGAGAAGGAGCGAACATAGTTGTCGAATTTCCAACTGTAAGTGCCGTCCTCGTTCTGATTGCTGCCGTGGGTGGTCAGATGACGGGCTTGATCCGCGGTCAGGTGTGGATTCTCGGTCTGCATGCGGTGCAACGCTTCCTCCAGACTCTGATACCGACGCGGCGTGCGTCCGGAGAGCGTGCGCAGTTCGTCGACCCAACCACGCAACCGCTCGTGGGTGGACATGGCGAGACGATCCTTGATCATGGCGGGCGGCGGGCCCATCCCTTCGATGGCGACCAACTTGGTGATGTTTTCCGGATACAGACCGGAGTAGGTCAGTGCAATCGAGCCGCCCAATGAATGACCGATGATGGTTACCGGCGTCATCTTCTTCTGATCCAACAGCTGGGCAATGTCGTAGACGTAGTCGACCTGGGAGTAGCTCCCGCCGATCATCCACTGTGAGTCGCCGTGGCCACGCAGGTCAGGCGCGATTATGTGATAGTCCTTGCGCAACTCCTCGGCAACCCAGTCCCAGTTGCGGCAGTGGTCCCGGCCGCCGTGAATCATGATCATCGGCGGTGCGTCGTTGTTGCCCCAGTCGACATAGTGCAGTCGCAGCCGCTGGGAGAAATAGATGTGCGAGGCAGGGCCACCTTTGGGCATACTTCGAATCCTTAACGGCCGTGGGTCGGTGCGCGATTATATCGCGTCCGCTCCTGCGGTCGGGCATCTGGGGACGCTAGAGCAGCAACGGCGGAAAAGGACCATGTATACGTGGTTGAAGGATGCGCACGTGGCGCTGGCATATGTGACCCTTGCGGGGTTTGTCGTACGCGGCATCTGGGCGGTCATGAACTCGCCACTGCGCGAACAGCGTTGGGTACGAATTGCACCGCACGTCGTCGACACGCTGTTGCTGGCATTGGGAATTACGCTCGCTGTGATGCTCAGCCTATCTCCAATGGAACACGCCTGGCTGAACGCGAAGATCATCGGGTTGCTGGCCTACATCGGATTCGGGGTGGTGACCATGCGGGCGTCGACCCGGCCGGTGAAGCTGGTGGGTTTCGTCTGCGCCCTGGGGTGCATCGGCTACATCTTCGCGGTTGCCCTGAGCAAACAGGTCTGGCCTTTCTAACGACCGTTGGTGGATCGCGTCCGTGTAGATCCCATTGGAGAATGCGTTCGACGGGCTGCGACTACCACTGCTGCGGTCTCGATACCGAACCCAGCCAACAGCACGAATGCGGCGCTGACGTGGTCGAGTGCTTCCATGCTGAACAGAAGTTGCGCGATCGCGTAGATCCCCGCGACGCGCAGAATGCCGCCTGCGGCCATGCCGGCGGTGCGCCGCCGGACCATGAGGATGCCGTGGAAGTAGTTTCGCAGGACGATGATGCCGGGCAGCAGGCACATGATCAGTATCACCTCGACGGCGCGTGCCTTGACGGGGTCACGCAGGCCCAACAGGTTGCCCAGCACCGTATCACTGAGCGGCGAGACCGCGATTACCAGCATGATCAGGGTGATTCCGGTTCCCACCAGACCCATGAAGCGGCGCTTTGCGGCCAGATCGTCCAATCCATAGGTGACGAAAAAGTGCCGGAATTGATTTGCGGCCTGTTGAAATATCATCGAGAAATCGAAGCCGACCCGTAATGCGGCGATGCTCACCAGCCCTGCCGGGGTGCGACCGACGAAGCCATAGAGTATCGGTCGACTCAGGGCGAACATGATGCCAGTCGTGGTCATCGGGATGAAGAACCGGATCAACTCGGAGTAGCTAACAGCCGCGTGCTCCGGTTCGACGGGCGGCACGTAGCGTAGCCGGCCGATCAGGATCGCGAGGGTCAGGTGCAGGAGTGCCGCGCCGGTCTGGGCGCCGACCAGTGTCCAGACGACCCGCCAGCCGGCCCGATACCCGACCATCAGAATCAGCACGATCGCGCTCAGGTAGCAGACATTGAGAATCGTGACCCAGCCGGTCAGCCGCGCCTGGACCAGCAGGCCGACGTAGTAATGCCGCTGACCGTTTACCCAGAGCAGCGGCGTCAGCAGCAGCAGGTATTCGGTGACCCGGGCAGTGACCGTGGCATCGACGCCGTACGCCAAGCCGATCAATCCACGACCAGGCTCGCCCAATACAAGCAACAGCAGCGGCACGGCGAGCGCGGTGGAGATGGCCAGCGAGAACCGCTGGCTGCGTTGCCGGCCTATAGGGCTGCGGGCGTACACGTTGGACAGTTGCGGCATGAAGTTCAGCGCGGCTTGAAAAAGGCCGAACGTGCCTTGGGCGAGAGCAAACACTGCGAGTTCTCGAACCGCGTCCGGATAGCGGGCCAGCGTAGCGTTCTGAAATTGCAGGCCCAGCACCATGGCGAATCCCGTCAGGGTCAGGGGCCAGTAGAACCGCCAGTAGCCGGCCAGTTTGGAGGTCACGTTTACTCCATAGGAGGAGCCGCAGTATAGCCGCAGATTTCTGACGCCCTGACTGACCTTGCGAACGAGGAGTATCATTCGCGCTCCACGATTTGACACGGACATCTCGAATCAGAGGGAGATGAAGACCATGCGGGTAAGACTGGATATTGTCGTTGGCCTGGTGATGCTGCTGGGCGCGCTGCCGGCATTCGCGGATGAACCCACGGCGACGAAAATCGAGCGTGCGATGAGTGCGGCGCCGAGCAACGTCAGCGCAGAGGCGACCATCATGGATGTCGACGGAACGGTGCTGCGCGAAGGGAGCAACGGCTGGACCTGCATGCCGGGCATCGGGCCGGGTGACGATCATCCGATGTGCAACGACGCCGTCTGGGTTCGGCTGATGGCGGCGGCCGGTGCCGGAGAGGGGTTCCAGACGGATCGGGTCGGCGTTTCCTACATGCTCCAGGGTGACGCGCACGTCAACAACGAAGATCCGGCCGATACCGAGCAGAACGACGGCGAAGTCTGGGTTCAGGAAGGCCCTCATCTCATGTTGGTGGTGCCGAAGGCAGCACTGCAGGGCGTCAGCCACGATCCGTACAATGGTGGCCCCTATGTCATGTGGGGTGACACCCCATACGCCCACATCATGGTCCCGACCACGAACGACAAACTGCGCTGACGTGGGAGTGATGGGGCTGCGGCGCAACGCCTTTGCGGCCTACGAGGCGTGGGCGCCGGAATCTGGACGTCTGATCGAGGAGGCACGCAGGTACTTCCCCGGTGGCGACACGCGCATGAGCGCTCACTTCGCCCCGTACCCGCTGTTCATCGAATCGGCGTCCGGCTGTCGGATGCGCGATGCCGACGGGCACGAAATCGTCGATTTCATGAACAACTTCACGTCGTTGATTCTGGGGCATGCGAATCCGGCCGTAGTGGACGCAGTCTCGACGCAGATCGCCACGGGCTCTGCGTATGCCGCACCGACGCGCAACCAGCTCGACCTGGCGCGCCTGCTGACGGAGCGGGTACCGTCACTGGAGCAATTGCGTTTCACCAGCTCGGGCACCGAAGCGACGTTGATGACGCTGCGCTGCGCGCGTGCCGCGACCGGCAAGCAACGGATCATGAAGATGGAAGGCGGCTATCACGGCAGCTACGAGCTGGCGGAAGTCAGCCTCGCGCCGGTGCCTGGACTGTGTGGACCCCTCGAGTCGCCCAACGCGGTGCCGATCGATGCGAGCTTCCCGGACAGCGTGCTCAACGACGCCGTCATTTGTCCGTACAACCAGCCTGAACTGGCGCGTGCCCTGATCGCGCGACACGCCGACGAACTCGCCGCGGTGATTGTCGAACCGATCCTCGGCAGCACGGGAATGATTCCGGCGACGACTGAGTTCCTTCTCGCCCTGCGCGAAGCGTGCAGTGCTCACGGCGTCGTGCTGATCTTCGATGAAGTCATTACCTTGCGGTTGGGCGATGGTGGCGCCCAGGCGCTGCATGGGATCACGCCGGATCTCACCGCGATGGGCAAGATCATTGGCGGGGGACTGCCGATCGGTGCGTTTGGCGGGCGCGAAGAGTTGATGCGAGTGTTCCACCCGGACGAGGAGCGGCCGGTCATGCATGCCAGTACGTTCAGTGGCAATCCGGTTTCAATGGCCGCCGGTGCCGCAGCGATGGGCCAGCTCGATCCGCAACGATTCGAACAGCTGAACGGACTGGGGGCCACGCTTCGCGAAGGTGTCGACGCTGCGTTTCGCGTCAACGGCATCCGTGGTCAAGCGACGGGTGCCGGGTCGTTGGCGAATCTTCATCTGACGGACGCGCCACTGCGGGATGCACGTGATTCGCTGGCCGCGGCGACTCGGGCGGGATCAATTGTTCAGGCCGTGCATCTGGGCATGTTGCGCCGCGGCATTGCCAGCGCCGGTCGGCTCATGTACTGCATTTCGACACCCATGGGTGCCGCGGAGGTTGAGCTGGCGGTCGATGCGTTGGACGATTGTCTGCGCGAACTGCGCCCTGAAATCGAACGCGAAAAGCCGGAGTTGTTGTTATGAGCGATGCCATCAAGCTGATTGCGGGGACGTCGCACCCGGCCTTCGCCGCCGAGATCGCGGGCAAGCTGGGCGTGCCGCTGTGTGACACCGAGATCATTCGCTTCGGCAACGAGAATATTCTGTTTCAGTGCAAGGAGAATGTTCGCGAAGCCGACGTGTTCGTGATGCAGACGTCCTGCCCGCCGGTGTCCGATGGGATCGTTGAACTGCTGATCATCATCGATGCGTTGAAGCACGCCTCCGCCCGACGAATCACCGCGGTGCTGCCGTATTTCCCCTATGCGCGATCCGACAAGAAAGACCGGCCGCGCATTTCGATCACCGCGCGGCTAATGGCCGATCTCCTCGAAACGGCCGGCGCGGACCGCGTGTTGACCATGAATCTTCACTCACCCCAGGTACAGGGCTTCTTTCGAATCCCGGTGGATCAGTTGAACGCAACGCCGATCGTCTGCGACCGTTTGCGGGCCACCACCGATCTGAAAGATTCGGTGCTGGTCGCCAGCGACCTGGGCGAGGCGAAGGACCTGGGCGAGTACGCGAATCGGCTGCACCTGCCGATGGCGATCATCGACAAACGCCGTGACGATGATGGGGAAAACCCGCGTGCGGTTGCGCTGATTGGTGACGTCAAGGGTCGGGATGCGTTGATCATCGACGACGAAATTGCCAGCGGCGGCACGATGATTGAAGCGGCCCGATTTCTGAAGGTGAATGGCGCCAGGCGCATTGAGGCGGCGGCCGTACATCCGGTGTTCAGTGGTCGCGCGATTGAGCGTCTGCGTGGGTCGGAGATCGAGCGGTTGGTGGTTACCAACACTATCCCACTGCGTGACGAAAGCCTTGGGTCACGACTGGAAACGGTCTCGGTGGCGGGATTGTTTGCCGACGCGATTGCGGCCATCCACGGCGGCGACAGCGTATCGAAACTGTTCGCCTGAGCAGCACGGAGCGGGTCAGATCATTCACGTCGTGTCGCGGCGAGGCCGCGGCGTCCGCTGGGGATCGGCGGCGTCGTACTGAGCGCGGACCGCGTCAAGCATGTTGTCTTTGGCGTGCTTCAAGGTCTTGCGCAACTCGGATTGCTGAGCTGCCGACATGCCACGAGTCGCAATCCCAACGGTGGTCTGGCTGGCCTGGTCTGCACGTTCCATCGCCCGCGCCATGCGACGTGTCAGGTGAATTCGTTTTGCGCGTCGGTCGAGCTTGTCGCTGCGGCGTTCTATCAGACCACTTCGCTCCAGCTTGTCGAGCAGCTTGCCCAGCGGCGACTTTGCCATGACCAAGGCATCGGCCAGTTCGGTCTGGGTAATGCCCTGCTCCCGATACAGTTCCGCGAGCACTTGCCACTGGGGTGCGGTCAATCCCATCTCGCGGACGAGGCGATTGAAATGCTTGCGCATCAACAACGACAGTTCCTGGATCAAAAGGCCCAGATTCTGATCGAGATCGTCGGCGGAAATTGATTTACGTGCCACGCCAGTATGATTCCTCTGATAAAATATCCCTGGATGCCTAATAAAGCATCCAAGAGGATACTATAAGAGCCGAAGAGAGATTTCACGCGCCCCGATCAAGGCAGGCCGGCGTGAGCGTATGGCGCGCGGGCAAGCTCGATTCGGCCACTGCGGCTGGCGCGGGTTTCGTCCGGCCCCGACCCCTGCGCGGTGAGCACGAACAGCGTGCAACCGTCGCCCCCACCCAGCATGCAGGCGTAGGCGCTGGTCGATAACGCGACACGATGGGTAATCTCACCGCCGGCTTCGACCCGCATGCACTCATTGCTGGTGGGAGATGCCAGCCATATCCCGTAGTGGTCGTCCAGGCAGATGCCGTCGGGGACCACACCGGTAGGCAACTGTGCCCACACTCGGCGATTGTCGAGATCACCGGATGCGTCGATGTCGAACGCGGTAAGCCGGGCAGCGAACGACTCGGCAACGATCAGGGTGCTCGCGTCCGGTGTGATGACCGTTCCATTGGGAAATCCGAGGTCGCGGGCTACAACCGTTGTGGTGCCGTCAGGATCAACACGCACCAGCTCCGCATCGCTCGGCGTGGCGCCGGCGTGCAGATCGAAGCCAAAGTTCCCGACATACGCCCGACCGGCCCCGTCCACGACCATGTCGTTGCAATAAAAGCTGGCGAGATTGCTGAGGTCGGCCACTTCCGTCAGCTCGGCTCCATCCCAACGCAGCAGCCGGCGATCGTTCATGGATACGATCAGGAGGTTTCCCTGGGTGTCCCAGCCGAGTCCGGAAGGACAGTGCTCGATCTCGACGATGCGTTCCGTGGCGCCGGACTCGTCCACGGCTATCACCCAGTGATCGTGCATGTCGGAAAACCAAAGGCGGCCATCGTGCCAGCGGGGACCTTCACCGAAGCACAATCCGTCGATGAGTGTCGCGCTCGGCTCGATCTGAATGGTCGTGTGGGTGGCCATAGGTACCTCCGGAACTGATATAGGTGTCGGAACTACGTTATTGTGTGCCACGGTGGCACATAGATTCAAAGACGGAAGCTGGAAGAGAAGTTGGAAGAATAAGGGAAGCCACCTAACGATTTAGACATCAACTGGGGATAAAAATGAAGCACGCATTTCAAACACTGTTCGTCCTGTTGGTTGCATTCGGCGTGGCCGCATGTGGTCAAGGCGGGGACACATCCGAGGCGGCGCCTGCGGCAACCATGGAACAACCGGCAGCCGAGAGCGGGACGGACGCGTCGGTAGAAGCGGCAGTGGACGCTGTTCAGGCGGTCGTCGAGGCCGAAGCCGCCGAAATGGCCGCCGAAGCGGCCGATGCCGCTGCCGATGCCGCGGATGATGCGGCTGCGGCGGCTGAAGATGCCGCAGATGAGGCGGCCGAGGATGCGATGGAAGCGGCTACCGACGCACCGATGGACTAACACTGATGGATTAGCAAGGGATCGCCATGGTCCGGTGCCGGGGTCCGTGGGCCTGAATAGCGGTGCCGGTTCATTCCTTGTAATATCCCGCCTCTCGACTCGGGCGTTGCGCCCGCCGCCGGTGAGGACACAGGGGGATCCCATGAGAGACGTCGTAATTGTCGACAACGTGCGTACCGGCTTGGCCAAGTCGTTTCGCGGTAGCTTCAACCTGACCCGCTCCGATGACATGCTCGCGCATCTGATCGATACGCTCATTGAGCGCAATCCGAAGGTCTCGCCGGATGAAGTCGAAGACGTAATTGTTGGCTCCGCCAGTCACACAGGGGAACAGGATGGCAACATTGCCCGCCTGGCGGTCATTCTGTCCAAATTGCCCGTGACTACGGGCGGTTTGAGCATCAATCGGTTCTGCTCGTCCGGATTGCAATCCATTGCCATCGCGGCGAACCAGATTTCCTCGGGCCAAACCCAGGTCGCCATCGCGGGTGGAGTTGACTCCATTTCGATGCGCAACCGCCAGGAGGCCGGCAAGTCGAAGCCGAACCAACGGCTGCTCGAGGAAAAGCCGGACATCTTCATGGCCATGGGCAACACTGCCGAGGTCGTCGCGCGCCGCTATCAGGTCACCCGGGAAGCCCAGGACCAGTACGCGCTGCAGAGCCAACAACGCTACGCAAATGCGGTCGAACAGGGCTGGGTCAGCGAAGAAATCGTGCCGATGACCGTGACAATGCAGAAGGTGGACAAGGAGACCGGCGAAGAGAGCCAGGTCGAAGTAACCGTGGATCGTGACGAGTGCAACCGACCAAACACGACCCTCGAGGGGCTCGCGGCACTGCCGCCGGTGTTCGAGGAGGACGGCAGCGTGACGGCGGGTAATGCTTCGCAGTTGTCTGACGGTGCGTCCCTCACCCTGTTGATGAGTTCAGAGCGGGCCGAACAGCTGGGTCTGGAGCCGATGGGCCTCTTCCGTGGCTTTACTGTGGCGGGTTGTGAGCCGGATGAGATGGGTATTGGCCCAGTCTTTTCGGTACCACGACTGCTGGACAATGCCGGCCTCAAGATGGAGGACATCGACCTGTGGGAACTCAATGAAGCATTTGCGTCACAATGCCTGCATTGCCGGGATGCCCTGCAGATCGACAATGAGATCTACAACGTCAACGGTGGCAGCATCAGCATCGGCCACCCCTTCGGTATGACGGGCTCGCGCCAGACCGGTCTGGTATTGCGTGAATTGAAACGCCGCAAACAGAAGTACGGCGTCGTCACCATGTGTATAGGGGGTGGTCAGGGTGCAAGCGGTCTGTTCGAAGCCGTATAATGCGAGTAACAATTTGATACCAAAATCCGCACGCGCGAAACGCGCGTGAAACGGAAATAAATGAAACTACTTTCGCTCTGGGTGGATCGAACCGAGTAGTGTCTGTGCGAATTGCAGTTGTAGTGGCTGGATTGCTCGTGTGCGCTATCGCGCACGCGGGGGATCGCGATGTCGCCGAACCGAACCACTACGGGTATGCCTACGCCGGACGCACTGATGTGCAACTCACCGAGTTGGCTGCGCAGTGGGACGTGCTCGACAATGATCAACGTCGCGCCTTGCTCACTGAAGTCAAACATCGAATGGCGGCCAGCACGACCCAGGAGCCCATCATCACCATCAAGACGCGGCGGCGCTATGGTCGGACGTTTCGCCGAGCCGATGGTTCACTGGTACGAATCGAGACTACGGAGCAGGTGCTGCGTTACCATCGTCCGGTGACCGTGACGGACGAGAACCATGCGTTTGGGATGGGTTTCGAGCGTCGCGCCGCAGACGGGGGTGACAGCTCAGTTGTCGGCCCGCCCGAATTGCCGGAATCCGTCCCGCCGCAGGACCGGACCAACGCTCCGATCGTCACCGTCAGCTCCGATTCCAGTTGAACTCTCCCGCATGACCGCGGACCGCCCGAAATTGCTGGTAGTCGATGACGACGCCGAACTGCGGGAACTCGCCGACGCCTACCTGACCCAACAGGGATTTGATGTCACCACCGTCGAAGACGGAAGGCAGATGGATGCGCGGCTCGAAGACGAATCTTTCGACCTGATCATCCTCGATCTCATGTTGCCGGGTGAGGACGGTCTGTCCATCGCCAAGCGTTTGAAAGCGAAAGGCAACGTTCCCATCATCATGGTGTCTGCGCAGGGCGAAGACGTTGACCGGATTGTCGGTCTGGAGATTGGTGCGGACGATTACATTGGTAAGCCATTCAATCCGCGTGAGCTGCTGGCGCGAATCCGCGCCGTACTTCGGCGCGTTCGGACCCAGGGTGAGGACGTGGTCGATGACCGGGTCATCGGCTTCGGCATCTTCGAGCTGGACCTCAACGCCCATCGACTCACCCGATCGGGCGTGGCCGTGTCGTTGACGTCGGGGGAATTCGACCTCCTCGCAATCTTAGTGCGGCATCCGAACAGAGTGTTGGATCGGGATCGAATACTGGACCTCCTGACGGGCGCGGAGCGCTCGCCTTTCGACCGCAGCATCGATGTTCGCGTTACCCGGCTACGCAGCAAGATCGAATCGGATCCGTCGTCGCCGATCTATATCAAGACCATCTGGGGTAAGGGCTACATGTTCTGCCCGGACGGTGCCTGATTGCCCTAGCGGGCATGACGCGGCCTATTTCCCTGCTCGTTCGCACCAATCTGGTGCTGGCGGTCAGCGCCGTCGGAATTGCGGTCACCGCCATCGTTGCGCTTAATGCTTTCGTCATTGAGCCGATTGCCGAGCGTTCCGCGGATGATGAGGCGGCGCTTCTGGTCCTTTCCGCACAGACCTGGGTCGAATTACCGCCGGGTGCACGTCCGTACTTCGAGCTGGAACTTGCACAGAATCACGACCTGATTATTTCGTCCGAAGTGCGGTCATTACCGCTCGCGGATATCGGGATTGGGTATCTGGAGCTGCTGCAGAGCAAGCTTTCCGAGCGCATTGGCGAGGCGGTGGCCCTGACGGAGGGTGACGAACTGATCTGGGCGAATGTGCCGATGGGTGGCCACACCATGCAGATCGGGTTCGCGTCGGATCGGCGGGACATCCAGCCGGCCTATGTGGGGATCATCATCGTAGTCATGGGCGCAGCGATCGTCTTTGGTACGTCGCTGTTGATCGTGCAACGCATCGCGCGACCGTTGGTTCGTATCGCCGATCTTGCGGAGACGTTTCGAGGTGGGGAAGGATTCACGCCATTGCCGGAGCGAGGTCCACGTGAGTTGGTCACCCTGGCGAACCGCTTCAACACGATGGCGCGGGAGATTGCCGCGCTGCTGTCGAACCGCACCACGCTGCTGGCGGGAATCTCGCATGATCTGCGCACGCCGATGGCGCGCATGCGCTTGGCGGTTGAACTACTCGGCGACGGGGTGGATCCCAAGCTGGTCGCGCGGTTCGAACACAATCTCGAGGTCATGGACGAACTGGTGGGCGATGCGCTGAGGTTTGCGCGCGGGACCGGCGAGCCTGCGCAACCGCTGCTGCTACGGGGGTATCTCGAAGACATTGTGGAAAGTATCGATGAGAGCGTCCAGGTGCAGTGGCACGGCGACCCCGAACTTGGATTCTCGGCGGCACCGGGCGCGCTGCGACGCGTTCTCCAGAACCTCGTTTCCAATGCCCTTCAGCACGGAGGGGACGAGGTGCGGGTCGTTGCCTATGTCGGGGAAAGCGTGGAGATCCACGTCGTCGATGGCGGCCCAGGCATACCTGAAGAGTATCGGGACAAGGTATTCCAACCTTTTTTCCGGCTCGATCGTTCACGCAGCCAGGCGACCGGGGGCAGTGGTCTGGGGCTGGCCATTGTTCAACAGTTGTGTCAGGCCCAGGGCTGGAAGGTGGAGATCCGAACTGCTGCGAACGGTGGCGCGGATGTGGTGCTCAACCTGGGAAAGGTCTGAAGCGTCCGCCGGTACCCGTCGAGTCTGGGAATGCTGATACAAAATGTCACAAAATCCCGAGGCCGCGAAATCGATGAGTAACAGCTTTCCGGCAGACTAGTCCTCGAAGTCGTGAGATTGATAGTTTGCGGCTTCCCCATGAGGCAATCTCTATCCCCTTGAGACCTAGTGCTCTTGAGGTCGGTCGGCCCGCTGACTAACTCTCCAAGTCGGCGGGCTTCTTTTTGGGCGATCGAAATTCTTACGTTCGGATCTGCTCAAGCCTGGTGTATGTGAACGTCGCTCTGCGGGAACGGGATCGAAATGTTCGCCCGGTCGAAGGCGAGTTTTACAGCTTCGGTCATGCCGAAGTTGACACTCCCATAGTCGGGCGAATTGACCCAGACGCGAACCGTGAAGTTGACGGAGCTGTCGGCGAGTTCCGAGACGGCCACCAGGGATGGCGGGTCCGACAGGATACGCTCGTCAGCAGCGATCAGTCCTTCGAGTACGGATCTGGCCTGCGCGATGTCGTCGCCGTAGCCGATGCCGAACACGAAGTCGATGCGGCGCGTGGCTTCCTTCGAATAATTCGTGATGATGCCATTGGAGATTGGTCCGTTCGGGACGATCATCACCTTGTTGTCGGGTGTCTTGATGACCGTGTTGAAGATCTGAATTTCGGCAACCTTGCCGGAAATCCCTTGTGCTTCGATGACATCGCCCACCTTGAACGGGCGGAACATCAAAATCAGGGCACCACCTGCGAAGTTCGCCAGACTGCCCTGCAGGGCAAGGCCGATCGCCAGGCCAGCAGCGGCCAGTATCGCGATGAACGAGGTGGTGGCGATCCCGATCATCGACGCTACGCTGATAAGGAGCAGGGCTTTGAAGGTTACGTTCAGCAGATTGGTGAGAAACCGGCGGAGGGTGCGATCTCACGCGTCCGATCTGTACATGGATGGAGGGTTACCCTACCCTAGCGGCGTTGCTGATGGAGCACAACAACAGGGCCGTCCGAGGGGCTGCTGGTGCCCGCGTGAGCCGTTTCGGCAGGAGTGAAACGTCCTGAGGAGGGTGCGTGATGAAGACGGTCGGAATCGTTGTTGGAGTGTTGCTGATAGTGGTGGTCGGCGCGGTTGTCTACATCGCGCAGAACGTCAATAGTCTGGTTGAAAATGCCATCGAAGACCTCGGGTCGAAGGCGCTCGGAACTACCGTTCGGGTCGCCAGCGTGGACATCTCGCTGACTGAGGGGCGCGGCACAATCAAAGGCCTGGAGATCGCCAACCCGAAAGGTTACGACGGCCCGTATCTGATGCAGCTCGATGAGATTACGGTCGATCTCGACCTGGACGAACTCAGCGCTGAGACGATCGTCCTCGAACGAGTGCTGATCGACGGAGCGCGAATCGCCGCAATCGTAAAAGGTAAGGACGACAGCAACCTGCAGACGCTGATGGACAACCTTGATACGGGGTCCTCAGCGGCTGCTGAGACCGATGCGGGCGAGATCACCGTCATCATTGATCGGCTGGATTTCGTCAACGCGCAGGCCACCGTTGACGCGGTGTTTTTGAGTGAGCAGGTTGCAATCGACGTGCCGGACGTACACCTCAGTGGGATCGGCCGCAAGGAAGGTGGCGCTACCGCCGGAGAAGCAGCCGCTGCGTTACTCAAACCCATTACCGAGGCGGTGGTGAGGGAAATGATCACGCGAAGTCTGGGTGGCGAAGACCTCGAAGCCAATATCAAAAACAAGATATTCGACAAGCTGAAGGGGTTCGGACGCTCGGAAGACTGACGTCAACGATGAAGAGTAACAAGTACCAACAGATTCTCTATGACGTGACCGGTCCGATGGCGCTGATCACCATCGATCGGGCCGAAAAGCACAATGCGATCTCCCTGGACACGCTGGACGAACTGCAGCGGGCGGTCGCAGCGGCTGGCGCGGATGACAAGGTCAGGGTCGTCACGATAACCGGCGCGGGTGAGCGCGCCTTCGCGTCGGGATCCGACTTGTCGGAGGTGTTGCACCGCGACTTAAGAAAAGCGTTGGATCCCATTGTTCAGGGTCTCGCGGCCCAGCTCGAGGCAATGCCCAAACCGACGATTGCGGCCATTAACGGAATCTGTATGGGCGGGGGGCTCGAGATAGCCTTGGGTTGCGACCTCCGGATCGCCACCCCGCATGCCCGATTTGCGACCCCGGAAGGTAAACTCGGCATCATTCCCGGCGGCGGGGCCACGGCTCGCTTGCCACGCCTCGTGGGCCGCGGTTGGGGTATGGAAATGCTGCTGATGGGTGAACCCATCGATGCCGAGCGTGCGTTGCAGATAGGCCTCATCACCCGCATCGTGGAAGCTGCCGAGTTGATTCCGGAGGCGCGCCGCATGGCCGATCACCTGGCGTCCTTTGCACCGTTCGTCCCGCGCACGATGAAGGCGATGGTGCACTCCGGCATGGAAGGCAGCCTCGCCGCGGCATTGACTCTCGAGAAGTACGCTCAGGGGGCGCTGGTGCAGACCGAGGACAAAGTCGAAGGCATCAGCGCGTTTCTAGAGAAGCGTAAGCCGGAGTTCAAAGGGCGCTGATCGCCGCCAAAGTTGATCCCCGGTTTCGGCTGGTGGATACTCGACGTCCTTTTTTCTTAGCGATGTGTTCAGGCAATCCCATTGGGGAGCGCCGTGCACGTAAATCTGGGGGAGCCATGGCTGTTGACAAGTTTCCCGTCGAATCGGGACACATCATGATGTTCGCGCGTTCGATCGGTGATGCGAATGCAATTTACTACGACTCGGATTACGCGGCCGGCACAGAACCGGGGACCATCATCGCCCCGCCGACCTTCATGCAGTCCAGTGCGCAGTTCGATCCCGAGTATTTCCTGCGGCCCAAGGTTGGCGAGGCCTGGTTCGGGTCCGGCAAGGAAGCCACCGGTGTCAAACGCGAGGGCAGCGGTGGAGGCGGCGGTAGCGGCGGCGGGGGGCTGCACGCCGAGCAGCATTTCGAGTATCACCGGCAGGCCAAAGTTGGTGACGTACTGAAGGCGACCGTCAAACCGGGCAAGACCTGGGAAAAGGAAGGCAAGCGCTCGGGGAAGTTGATCTTCAGCGAGACGATTACCGAGTATCGCGACCAGGATGGTGAGCTGGTGGTGACGGCGCGCGGCGTGGGCGTGCGTACCGAACGCCCCGTGGACCAGGGTTGAGGAGGACGATTCGATGGCATTGAAGGCAAGCGAACTGAAAGTCGGCGACACGTACAGCGAACGCCTGGTCGAAGACCTCAAGCGGACCCAGATCGTCCAGTATGCGGGCAGCTCGGGCGACTACAACCCGCTGCACACCGACGAGATGTTTACCACTCAGGTCGCGGGTTATCCCAGCGTCTTTGCCCACGGCATGTTGACGATGGGCATGACCGGCCGATTACTGACCAATTACGTGGGGGACGGCCGTCTGACCAACTATGGCGTGCGTTTCACGAATCAGGTATGGCCCGGCGATACGTTGGATTCCACAGCAACCGTCGCGGAGCTTCGCGAAGAAGGCGGCGAGCACTTCGTCGATCTGACGGTCTCGACAGTCAATCAGGATGGTGTCGAGGTCGTTAAAGGGACAGCGACCGCGCGGATCGATCCATAGCTGAATCCTGGGACTGACAGGCGCCGCGTCGCGCACGGGGCGTGATCGGGACCGTCGCTTCTTCACCCGAGCAACGGAAGGTCCTTGAACAATTCCAAAGCCTCTGGATTCGCAATTGCACCAAGGTTAACCACGGGTCTCCCGTGAATTACGTCTCGGACGGCCAGTTCAACCAGCTTGCCGCTGCGCGTGCGCGGAATATCGGCCACGGGCAGAATCACGTCCGGAACATGCCGGGGACTGGTGCCGGAGCGGATGGCGGTACGGATCCGTTGTGCCAGAGCGGGACCGAATTCCGCATCCTCCCGAAGACGTACGAACAGCAGGATGCGTACGTCACCGTTGCGTTCCTGCGCAACGGCGATACTCTCGACTACCTCCTCGATCTGCTCCGCATAACGATACAGTTCCGCGGTGCCGATGCGCACGCCGCCGCGGTTGAGCACGGCGTCTGAACGTCCGTGAATGATCACGCCGTCGTGCTCGGTGAACTCGCCAAAATCGCCGTGATGCCACACGCCTCGCAGGGTCTCGAAATAGGCAGCGCGATAGTTCGAGCCGTCCGGATCGTTCCAGAAACTGATCGGCATCGAGGGAAACGATCGACGGCAGACCAGCTCGCCCTTGCCTCGAGATAGCGCATGCCCCTGCTCGTCGAAGAATGCGATGTCCATGCCCAGGCCCGCGCACTGAATCTCGCCGCGGTACACCGGCAACTGTGGATTCCCGAGCGCGAAGCAACCAAGGATGTCCGTGCCGCCGGTGATGGAGGAAACGCGAACCTCGGCGACGTGCTCGGCGATCCAGTCGAAGCTCTCGGCCGGAAGTGGCGATCCGGTCGACAACACCGAACGCAACGTCGACAGATCGTGCCGCTCCCGGGGCCGATAGCCCGACTTCGCCAGAGCCGAGACGTAGCCAGGGCTGATGCCGAAATGATTGATGCCCGCGTCTTCGACGAACCGGAACAGCGCGCCGCTATCGGGATGGGTCGGCGCACCGTCGTAGAGACACAGGGTGGCGTTGGAAGCCAGGCCACTGACCAGCCAGTTCCACATCATCCAGCCGCAGGTGGTGTAGAAGAACAGACGCTGCCCCGGGAGCAGATCGCAATGCAGCAGATGCTCTTTACGATGCTGCAGCAGGACGCCACCGACGCAGTGGACGATGCACTTTGGAACCCCGGTCGTGCCGGAGGAGAACATGATGCACAGCGGGTCGGAAAACCTGCGGGGTACGAACTCCGTAAAGCGCGCATCCCCCAGAAGGCGCGGCCATTCGGTGTTCACGTCGACGGTTTCGAGCAGTGTTGGCAGATTCGAGGTCGCCTCACGAAGCTTGTCCTGACAATCGAACCAGCGTCCCGAGTAGTGGTATCCCCCGCAACCAAACAGAAAGCGGGGTTCGATCTGGGCGAAGCGATCGGTAATCGCGGCACTGCCGAAGTCAGGCGAACACGACGACCAGACCCCGCCGAGACGAGCGGTGGCGAGCATGGCGACCACGGCCTCGATACCGTTCGGCAGAATCCCCGCCACACGATCGCCCGGACCGATGCCGAGATTCGCAAGGTAACCGGCGATGCGTTCTACTGCATCGTGCAGCGCGGTCCAGGTCATCGATCGCTCTTCGCCGGTCTCGTTGCGAGCAATGAGCGCGGGTTCGGAATCGCGTCGGGCAAGCAGGTTTTCCGCGAAGTTCAGTTGCGCTTCCGGGAACCAGTCCGTTGCGGTCAAATGGTCGGCGTTCTGGGCAATGATGTCGCCCTTGATCCCCACGATCGAGGCGAAGTCCCATAGCAGCGACCAGAAGTCCTCGCGCCGCTCGATCGACCAGCGCAGAAGATCTGCGTACTCCGGCAACGCCCGTCCGGCAATCGACTCGGCCTGCTGGCGAAAACGCTGCAGGTTACAGGTGTTTCGATCTTCCGGCGCGGGCGACCAGAGCGGCGTTACCACCGTTCTTGTGAGGTGCGCACGTCCACTTCGAAGGACCAGGCTGTGCGCGGCTGTTTGTACAGATACTGGAAAGCATCGACGATCCCTTCGAGGTTGATCAGACCTTCTTCACCGAGCTTTTCGGCGTACTCGGGAAATCCCTTCATGATCTTTTCGCCGCCGATCGGGCCATCGATCACGACGTGGCCGACGTGGATGTGATGCTCCGCATATTCCTTCGCCATCGCCATTGCCAGGATGCGCAGCGCGGCCTTGGACGAATTGAACGCGCCAAAATTGGCGCGACCCCGCAGCGATGCGCTGGCGCCGGTATACAGCAACGTACCGCCCTGATTGTTTGCGGTCATGTGTCGCACGGCCTCGCGCCCGAACAGAAAGCCACCGAACGCGCCGACGCGCCAGCTCTGTTCGAAGTAGGCGGCTTCCATGTCGATGATGCGACCGGGCGTGTTGTTGCCGGCGTTGTAGATCGCAACATCGAGGCGTCCTGAAGCTTCCGCCGTCGCCTGATCGAACAGCGCCTCGATCTGCTTTTCATCGGTGGCATCCGCGACCACCGCAGTGGCGTGACCGCCATTGGTCTTGATGATGTCGACTACGCTGTCCAGACTGTCCTGGGTCCGACCGGCTACCCATACGTGCAGGCCGAGGCTCGCGAATCGTTCGCAGAGCCGCGCGCCAAGCCCCTCCTGAGGACCCACGCCAATGATGATTGCGGTGTGCATGTCTGTTCCTCGAGCTGAACCTAAGTGGAGTTGCGCGGAAAAACCTGGCGAAAGGGATGGATCTCGACCGAGTCGAAGAGCCCAGCCAACCGGTAGGGATCGGATGCTGCGAACGCGTCGACCTGGGCGCGGTCATCGGCATCCACGACGAGCATGGAACCGATCATCCCGTCTCCTTCCGGCGTCAACAACGGGCCCGCAACGACCATTTCCAGATCGCTTGCGTCCACGTATGCCAGGTGAGCTTCGCGATTGTCTAACCGGATGGACTGCGAGTCTTCCTTGTCACGACAGTAAACGACGAACAACATGGTTATTCCTGCGTTCGATCAGAGGTTGCCGGCACTGCGAACACGTTGCGCAAGGTCGCGCAGACCTTGTCCATCCCGACCCGGCCGGCCGGCGCTAGTCTGGATAGCGCGATGAAAAAGTGTGGCAGGCCGTCGTAGCACACGGACTCTACGGTAACCCCCGCGGCTTCCAGTTGCGCCGCGTAGGCATTGCCTTCGTCGCGCAGCGGGTCGTACTCGGCGGTCAGCACCAGCGCCGGGGGGAGTCCCGAGAGATCTGTTGCGCGCATTGGCGCGGCATACGGATTGTTCCTTTGTTCCTGATCCGGACAGTACTGCTGCCAGAACCAGAGCATGCCTTCCCGCGTCAGCACAGGGGCTTCGGCATTGGCCAGGTACGATGCGTTGTCGAAGTCGGTGTCAATCACTGGATAAATGAGTACCTGCTGGTGCAGTGGGGGACCGTTGCGATCGCGGGCCATCAGCGTCATGACTGCGGCGAGGTTGCCGCCGGCGCTGTCCCCTGCGACTGCGACCCGAGCAGGGTCTGCATCCAGGGCTGCGGCGTTCTCGATCGCCCAGCAGGTGGCGGCGTAGCTGTCTTCGGCAGCGGTGGGAAAGCGATGTTCCGGGGCCAGCCGGTAGTCCACCGACACGACGACGCAGTTGGCGCCGTTGCACAGATCGCGACTCTGGGCGTCATGGGAGTCGACGTTGCCGAGAACCCAGCCGCCGCCGTGAAAATACACCACCAGGGGATGGGGTCCTGCGCCGATGGGTTTGTAAATTCGCAGCCCGATTTCTCCATCGGTCACGGGCACCGAACGATCTTCCACGGAGCCCACCGCGATCTCGGGAGCGGGTGGCAGCAGCGCATCGAAACTCAGTCGCCGATCCTCCACCGGGGGATCGGGCGGTTGACCTTCCGCGGCGGCAGCCAGCTGAGCAGACAGCGCTTCGAACTCGGGATGCAGCGGCATGTTGGACCTGGAACCACACAAACGCATCCAGCTTAAATGGGAAGCGGGGCGCTGAATAGGCCGGTGTGCTTGGCAACCAGAATAGGTAAACTTGGCGGCCTTTTCCCGGCAACTCAAGAGGATGCCATGGTCCGGCACGGTTACGGCTTGGATGGTGACGACGTCGCGGATGCGGCGAAGCAGTTCAATTTTCTCGAGACCACGCTGCTCAAGCAGCGCACGCTGACGATCTTCGGCGAGATCAACAAGGACGTCGCCCAGCGTACGGCGGAGAAGTTGCTTGCGTTGGCGCATCAGAGCGACGATCCGATCACCATCTACATCGGTTCACCAGGCGGCCATGTCGAATCAGGCGACACGATTTTCGACATCATTCGGTTCATCAAGCCGGTGGTGCGGATGGTCGGCACCGGTTGGGTCGGATCGATCGCGACGCACATCTATCTCGCGCCACCGAAGGAGCAACGCTACTGCCTGCCGAACACTCGTTTTCTGATCCATCAACCGGCGGGTGGTTTTGGGGGCGATGCCTCCGATATCGAAATCCACGCGCGTGAGATCCTCAGAACCCGTGAGCGGATCAACGCGATCATTGCCGAGCAGACGGGGCAGACGGTCGAGAAAGTTGCTGAGGATACCGATCGGGATTACTGGATGGGTGCGGAAGAATCGGTCGAGTACGGCATCGTCGGAACCGTGATCAACACCATCGATGAGCTTCCGGGCGCCTGACCGATTCGACGCCGGCAACGGCGTTCTGGTCAGCTTCAGCTATTCCGAACCCGCCGATTCGCGCGCAATACTGGTGTTCGGCCATGGTGCCGGCGCGAATATGGACCACGCCAACATGGTCGGGGTGAGCGATGCGTTCACGAATGCCGGCGTGGTGGTATTGCGCTTCAACTTTCCGTTCATGGAGGAAGGGCGCCGGCGGGTCGACTCCAAACCGGTGTCCATTGCGACCATCGGCGCGGCAACGAGGCTGGCGCGTGCGCACTATCCAGAGCTGCCGTTGCTGCTTGGAGGCCACTCCTTCGGAGGCCGAATGGCATCCCACGCGATCCTGCAACAGGATTTGAATGAAGTAGCCGCGCTGGTCTTTGGCTCGTTTCCCCTGCATCCCGCCGGAAAATCGTCGACGGAGCGTGCTGCTCATCTCACCGAGATAGCCTGTCCGATGTTGTTCCTCAGCGGAACGCGGGATGCGCTAGCGAAGCGCGAGTTGCTGACGGCCGTGGTGGAAGACCTGGGCCGGCGCGCACGTCTGCACTGGTTGGACACAGCGGATCATGGCTACAAAGTTCTGAAGCGGACCCGACAGTCGCAGCAGAGCGTATTCGAGGAGATGGGTGACGCGTTGGTGGGGTTCCTGGACGAATTCGACCTTACGTCTGGAACGCCTTGAGGCGCTCCTCCAGGTCCGGTCCGCGTCCGGGGCTGTTGGCGCGTTCAAACTCGAGGCCGTCGGACAGGGTGTGATCCAGCCCGCCATTCACCAGCATTTTGTCGGCGCGCAGGGTGAACCAGGAGTTTTCCATGAAACGCCCGGCCATGGCGGCGGCGGCCGCCATGAGTTGCTCGTTTGCCACGCAATCGACGGCGAGCCCGATCTCGGCCGCCTCCCGGCCTGAAACCACGCGACCACTGAACATCAGCTCCTTGGCCCGGCCCAGGCCAACTCGTCGAGGCAGGCGTTGACTCATACCCCAGGTCGGCGACATGCCCCACTTGCCGTGGGTGTCGCTGAATCTGGCATTCTCCGCCGCGATGATCAGATCGCATGCCAGGGCGAGTTCCAGGGAACCCGTGTAGCAATGGCCCTGTACGGCCGCGATTACGGGTTGAGGCAGGCGTTCGATGGCTTCGAGGGTCTCCGCCTGGAAGTGGCGTGAAGGGGCAGCCTCGCCGGATTGGATGGCTTTCAGATCGTTGCCCGCGGAAAAGGAGCGGCCCTTGCCACACAGAATGACGCAGCCAACGTCGTCGATCTGATCTGCGATGTCATTTATGTGTGTGCGCAACTCGACGAACAGGGTCGGGCTGAGCGCATTCAGCGCGTCCGGTCGATTCAGGGTCAGGGTCGTGAGGCCCTTCGTGTTCGCGTAGTTGTCTTCGCGTATCACCAGCTCGGCCATGTCTCCTTCCTGTGCTTTCTCGAATCGAAGCAAGCAATGATAATGAAGGCCCAGTGACCTGTCACTGGACGGAGGCCAGGTGAGCGAACGTAGACGCATTACGGTGATTGGAGGGGGCATCGCGGGCTTGTCCTGCGCAGCGATCGTGAGTTCGAGCGGGACGTCGAATGTGACGGTGCTGGAAGCCGAGGCGCAACCGGGTTATCACAGCTCCGGACGCTCCGCAGCGGTGTACATCGAACCCTACATGAACCCCACCGTGTATGCGCTCAGCCGTGCCAGCCTCGATTTCTTTCTCGATCCGCCGGGCGGATTCTGGAGCGAGCCGGTCGTCAGCGCGTTGGATAGCGTCATGATTGCCTCGCCGGAAAATGTAGGAATGGTGGATTCGTATCTCGACGCCTGGCGGCTGCTTTGTCCCCAGCTCCACGAGCTCGATGTCGACGAGGTGCTCACGCGGGTGCCGATCCTGCGCCCGGAAGCCGTGGCGCGCGCGGTGGGCGATCCGCGTGCCATGGCGATCGACGTCCACGGCCTGCTGGACGGGTTCCGGCGCATGCTGCTGGCCAATGGCGGTAGCTTGCGCACCAATGCCAGGGTGACGTCGATTCGGCGCCGTACCGGCCACTGGGTCCTCGGCTTCGCGGCGGGTGATGAGATCGAAACCGATGTGCTGGTCAATGCGGCGGGCGCCTGGGGTGACGAAGTGGGCAAGCTCGCGGGGGCTGGGTCGTTGGGTCTCCAACCGCTGCGTAGAACCGCGTTGCTGATTGGCAGCGAAGGGCATGACATCGCTGGCTGGCCCCTGCTCTTCGACGCGAGCAGCTCGTTCTATCTCAAACCGGAAGCGGGCCAGCTGTTGCTGTCACCCAGCGATGAAACACCCAGCCCGCCATGCGATGCACAGCCGGAGGATCTGGATGCGGCGCTGGCGGTCGATCGAATTCAGCAGGCGACCACGCTGGCGGTGCCGCGCATCGAACGTAAATGGGCAGGGCTGCGCAGCTTTCTCCCTGATCATCTACCGGCCGTTGGCTACGACGACCGTATCGATGGGTTTTTCTGGCTGATCGGCCAAGGTGGCTTCGGCATGCAGACCTCCGCTGCGATGGGGCGTCTCGGGGCGGCTCTTCTGGAAGAAGCGCCGGTTCCTGATGATCTCGCGGGGTGGGGCATCGATGCGCAAGCGTTGGCACCGGCCCGATTACGGATGTAAGGTTTGCCGTAAGGTTCGCCGTGTGGTGACCCAATGGTCGTCTCTTCATCGATGCAATCCAGTCTCGGCGCTTACGACATCCTGCAGAACGTCCGGGCGATGGAGGATGGGTTGCGTGCCCGGGCTGATGAGATCGACCAATTGCGACGCCTGCCGGATGATCTGGTCGAGGATCTGAAGCGAGCCGGGTGCTTTCGGATGGCCATGCCGAAGGACTGGGGCGGGCCGGAAATGTCTTCCATCGAGCAGCACGAGGTGATCTTCGAGCTGTCCCGGGCCAACGCGTCAGTGGGCTGGTGCGTCATGATCGGCCTCGACGCCGGGATCTTCGTCGGCTACCTCGATGATGACGTGGCGCGCCGCATGTATCCGCGCCTGGACATGATCCAGGCAGGCTGGCTGTACCCCATGGGTCGGGCAGAGCGGGTTGCGGGTGGCTACAAGGTCAGCGGCCTCTGGCGATTTGCCAGCGGTTCTGCGCACTGCGACGTGTTGGATGCAGGCTGCACGCTGTTCGAAAATGGGACACCGGTGATGGGTGAGGACGGTGTCCCCGAATGGCGCGTGATGCTCGCACCCCGCGACAGTTACGAAATTCTCGACGTCTGGCATACCACGGGGCTGCGCGGGACCGGCAGCAATGACTACCGGGTCGAAAATCTGTTCGTGCCGGAAGAACACACCTTCAGCTTCAACGAGCGGCCGAAGCGTGAAGGGCCCATCTGGATCAAACCCGATGCGGTGTTGCGCAAGATGTCGGCCATTCCCCTGGGGATCGCCCGGGACGCGCTGGATCATGTGACCGAGGTGATGCGCACCAAGGTCGAGCGACCCTCGGGCAAGCCGTATCGGGACAGCGAGCGGATTCGAATAGCGCTTGCCGAGGCGGAGATGCGTTATGGCGCCGCCGACACGTACGTGCGCACCGCGCTGGAGCGGCAGTGGGACTGTCTGGAACGGGGTATGACGCAACTACCGAGGCGCGTTCGTACCGATGCCTGGATGTCTCGAACCAATGCGTTTCAGGAAAGCCGCCGCATTGTCTTGGATCTCTACGATCTGGTCGGTGGTGCCGCCGTCTACGCGAACGAGTGTCCACTGGATCGCCATCTGCGAGACGTACAGACCGCCTGTCAGCATATGGTGGGCCAGTACAAAAGTATGGAATCCGTCGGTCAGTTGCTGCTCGATCCCGACGCCCGAATTGGCTCGCCCATGCTCTGAAGGTGGGCTCTGAAGCCAGGGGTGCTCACAGTCCCAGCACCCGCTTCGCGACAATGTTCTTCTGCACCTCGTTGGTGCCGCCAGCGATTGAGCTGGCGCGCATGTTGAAATAGGCCGAGAACGTGACCAAGCCCTGTTCAGGACCGACGGATTGGAGATTGCTGCCCACGGTGCGCGCTTCGGGCTGGTACACATCGGCGTAGTAGCCCAGCGCTTCGACGGCGAGTTCGTTCAGCCGTTGCCCCATCTCGGAGCCGAGGTTCTTCAGGATCGAGGACTCGGGTCCCGGGTTTCCGCCCTGGCTCAGCGCTGCCATGATTCGAAACTCGGTGTACTGGATCGCTTCGATCCGTACGCCCGCTTCGTCGAGCTTGCGTTTGAAGGCGGGTTGCAACTCGAGCGGCTCACCGTTGCTCGGGGTCTGTCGGGCCAGTTCCCGCAGCCGGCGCAGGCCCACCTGCATGCCCGCCGAACCGCCGCCGCCGCGTTCGAATTCGAGCAGGTATTTGGCGACGGTCCAGCCCTGGTGTTCCTCGCCGACGCGGTTCGTTCTGGGCACGCGGACGTTGTCGAAGAACACCTGGTTCACGTCGTGCTCGCCAGACGCAAAGATGATCGGTTCGACGGTGATTCCGGGGCTGTCCATGTCCAGCAACAGAAACGTAATCCCCTGCTGGGGTTTGCCGTCGAAGTTCGTCCGAACCAGGCAGAACATTCGATTGGCGACGTGGGCGTGAGTGGTCCAGATCTTGGTTCCGTTCAGGACGTAGTCTTCGCCGTCGCAGTCGGCGCGAAGCCTCAGCGATGCCAGATCGGATCCCGATCCGGGTTCGGAGTACCCCTGGCACCAATAGTCTTCGCCGGACAGAATTCGGGGCAGATAGAAAGATTTCTGCTCATCCGTGCCGTGGCCGATGAGCATGGGGCCGCACATCGCCAGCCCCATCGGCGCGACGCGGGGCGCCCCAGCCAGGCTGGTCTCGGTGGACCAAATGTAGCGCTGCAGGAGATCCCAACCGGTACCGCCGTACTGCTTTGGCCAGCTCGGTGCGATCCAGCCTCTTTTGGCGAGAATTCGATGCCAGCGGATGTTGGTGTCGTAGTCCTGAAAAATCCCCGGGCAGAATCGTGCGCCATCGCGCAGATCGTCATCCAGCGCCCGCTCGAGAAACTCGAGCACCTCGTCGCGAAACGCTTCGTGTTCAGCACTGAAGCTGATGTCCATCCGGATCCCGTTTCCTCACCAGAGCTTCCAACTCGAACACATGGGCGTCGTCAGCGTCAAGCTGTCGCAGCGCGTCGCCCAGACGGTAGAGATAGTCCCGATTGGTGCCGCTGGGTCCGGTGCTTTCCAGGATCTGGGTCGCAATCTGGTCGAGGGGCGCAGGACCCAGATACGCATGATTGTCCCGGGGCGCGATGTAGGCGATGCCGAGCGTGCTGTCCGTGCCGATGGCGAGTTCCACATCGCGGCGGCGGTACCCGTTCTTCTCCCGGTAGTCGAGGTCTTCAAGGGCGGTGGCGGCATCCCGCTCCACCAGATATGCAATGCCGTGACAAACCGCGTCGACTTCCTCGATCAGCGTGACTACCCGACCTGGAGCGTGCGGCAGCCCCCGGTGGTCGTGACTGCCCTGCCAGAAGCGGCGCGACCAGCCCTCGAGCCGGGCGGGGCGTGCCCTGGAGTGGGGGATGTCAGGCCGCCAGATCAGTGATCCGTAGCCGAACACCCAGACAGACTCTTGCGTAACGGTGGTCAAAGCGCCGAGGTTCTCCGTCGTCCCGTTACCGAACGGCGTGCTCGGAGATCCTTAGCCATTCGCCAGAAACTCCATGGCGTCAAGGTCGAGCGCCTGTTGCGCGTGGCGGCTGGCCATCGCCATGAACATGTCGTCGCCGCGGTCCGTCTGGACGACGATCATCGAGGCGATCACCGCCATACGCACCCCGGCAAACGAGAACCGTCGGTAGGCTTCCCAGCAGGCATCCCAGCCATAGTCGATACCGTAGGCGTCGAGGCCGTCGCGGTAGGTCTCCATCAGGGTGCGCTCGTGCCGGCGGCGCTCGTCGGGCAGCAGTCCGGCGCCGATGAAATAGCTGGCGTCGCTGACGGGATGCCCGGTGCCCACGGTTTGCCAGTCGACCACGGCGAGCGGATAGGGCTCGCCGTCCAGGCCAAACATCATATTGTCGAGCCGGTAGTCACCGTGGATCAGGGCAAAGGGATCGTCGGGAGAATCAGCGAACACATCGAGATGTTCGCCGAGTTGTTCGGCGACCGCGAGGTGTTCGGGTGCCAGGCGATCGGCATAGCGTTCGACGAATCCCGGCCACACGCCCTGATAGAGGTCCGTCAACAGTTGCATGCCTTCGGGGGTGGGCTGGGACAACCAGTCGTGCTGTCTGATTGCTGCGTCGTTCCAGGTGGGACCGTGCAGGCGCGCCAACTCGCGCATGGCCATCTGCGCATGCTCTATGCCGCAGCCGGCCAGCTGATCACCCTGCTGCGCGGGATGGAGATCCTCCATCACCAGCACGAAGTCCTGGGAGATCGGTTCGACGGCGCAGAACAGGACGTCGGGTACCTGAATGTCGACGCGGGCGGCGAGTTGGTCGTAAAACATGATCTCCCGCTGGTAGGTATTGTGCGCGGCGCCGGTCTGGCGGCTGATTGGATCGCTCGCCGGAAACTTGGCGACCACGCGCAGCGGACCCGGGTCCGCGTGGCCGTAGCTCAGGCGGAAGCGCACGTTGCGGCCCATCTGGCCGGTACCGATGTCCTCCGCGGAAAATCCGGCCACGGTTCCCGGCAACCCGGCGTGCGCCAGTACGGCGCTCAACCAGTCGGCATCGACATCCTCGGGATTGGCGATCAACGGGATCATTTTCGCGTTACTTCAAGCCGGTGGATACGTCGAATGCGCGTTTACAGTCTCTTTGCAACTGATCGTTCAGCAGGTAGTCGATGGCGGTCATGGCCAGCGACTTGGCCCCGTCCAGGGCCGCGGCATCGCCCATCTCGGAGCGGGCCCACTTGGCAAATTCGGGGTTGTGGATCACCACCCGGGGCGGTGCCGCCGCCAGCATGGGGTGGATCGACGGTACCCGATAGCTGACGTTGCCCATGTCGGTGCTGCCGCTGGATCCGGCCGGCAATTTCTCCAGCGGAAAGAATTCTCGACCCAGTTGCTCGGCGTTGCGCTGGAAGTGCTCGGCCAGGGGCCAACTGGTGTTGAGATCGAGATAGTCGACCCCCGCCCACTGGACGTCTACGTTGCACCCGGTACCTTTGGCTCCGGCTTCGAAGCAGGCCTGGACTCGGGGTTTGAGCGCCTCCAGGTCGTCGATGTTGGCGGCCCGCACGTAGAAATCGCCAGCCGCAAAGTCGGGCACGATGTTCGGCGCCTGCCCGCCGTCCGTGACGATGCCGTGAATACGCTCCGTTGCCTGAATGTGTTGTCGTAGATTGGAGACCGCCTGGTAGGCGAGCAGCAGGGCGTCGAGCGCGTTGACGCCTTTGTGTGGCATGGCCGAGGCGTGGGCCGACTCGCCGTGGTACTCGACGCGAACCTCGGCCACGCAGATACAGGGCATGGTCGCAATGTTCAATCCCGCGGGATGCATCATCATTGCGGCGCCGGTGCCGTCGAACGCGCCGTTCCGCGCCATCAGCTCCTTGCCGCCACCGCGTTCCTCGGCGGGGGTGCCCAACAGTCGAATCGTGCCGCGCAGCTGGTCGCGCACCGATGCCAGGCCCAGCGCCGCACCGAGCGCCGAGGTGGCAATCAGGTTGTGGCCGCAGGAATGACCGATTCCGGGCAGCGCGTCGTACTCGGCCAGCAGATCCACTCGGGGACCCTCGCCGCAACTGATCACGCTCTCGAAAGCGGTCTGCAGTCCATAGACGTTCGTGGCGACGTCCAGGCCGGCGGCGTCGACGGTTCGGGTCAACAATGCACAAGCCTTGTGCTCCTCGAAGGCCAGCTCCGGGTTGGCGTGTATTTCGTGGGAAACCTCGAGCAGCGTGTCCGCGATCTGGTCGATGTGGCCGCAGACTTTGGATTTCAACGCATCCGTCATGATGCTTGGTTCCGGAAATGACAGACGTCAGATGGTACCGCTAGCCGGAGGTATCTGCATAATGGGGCGTTTGCCGTGCTTCCGAAGGAGGGGTGATGTTCTCGATGACGCAGCTGGTGCGCCGCGCTGCACAGAACCATGGAGGGGTGCTGGCAACCCACGACGGGAACCGCAGTCAGACCTGGGCTCAGTTCAGTGAGCGCATCGCCCGGTTCGCGGGCGGGTTGCATAAATTGGGGGTTGGCGCGGGAGATCGGGTTGCGATCCTTGCGCTGAACAGCGATCGATACATGGAGTTCATGTTCGGTGTGCCCTGGGCGGGCGCGGTGTTCGTGCCGGTCAACACGCGTCTCGCAGGCCCCGAGATTGCCTACTGGTTGAAGGATTCAGGCAGCAAGGTGCTGCTGGTGGACGGCAACTTTGCGGCTGGGGTCGCGGCGATCCGTGATCAGCTCGAAAGCCTGGAGCAGCTGGTGTTCATCGACGACGGTGCAGTGCCGGAGGGTTGCGTGCCTTATGCCGAGCTGCTCTCGGCCCCAGCGGTTCCGGATGCCGGGCGGGGCGACGATGATCTGGCCGGTCTGTTCTACACGGGCGGCACCACCGGGCGTTCGAAGGGCGTCATGCTGAGCCACCGAAACCTGGTCGGCAACGTGTTTCAAACGCTGCCGGTGATCGGCTCCAAAGAGGGTGAGCGGACCCTGCACGTGGCGCCGATGTTTCATATCGCCGACGGCTTTATGTGCATCATCGCAGCGGCGATGGCGCACGAGAACTACATTCTGCCGGCCTTCGAGCCCCTCGCCACGATGCGCGCGATTGCGGAACATCGGATCGATCGGGTGTTGATGGTCCCGACGATGATCAATATGTTCGTGCACCACGAGCAGGTAGGGGATCACGACCTGAGTTCTCTGCGTACCGTGGTCTATGGCGCGTCGCCAATGCCGGAAGCAGTCATCACACGTGCGCTGGAAGTGCTGCCGGACGCACAGTTCTTCCAGGCCTACGGGCAGACCGAAGCGTCGCCGATCCTCACCGTGCTGCGCCCTGAATACCACACGATCGAGGGTGAGCACGCCGGTAAGTTGAAGTCCGCGGGGCGCTCGGTGCTCGGCGTGGATCTCGCCGTTCTCGATGACGATGGCAACGAGGTCGCGCTTGGCACGGTCGGTGAGATTTGCGCGAAAGGGCCGAACGTGATGCTCGGTTATCGGAACCTGGACGAGCAGACCCGCGAGGCGCTCAAGGACGGTTGGCTGCATACCGGCGACGGTGGTTACCTGGACGAGGATGGCTTCCTGTTCATCGTCGACCGGGTCAAGGACATGATCGTTTCCGGTGGAGAAAACGTGTTCTCCGCAGAAGTGGAGAATGCCATCTACCAGCACCCGGACGTCGATCAATGCGCGGTTGTCGGCATTCCGAGCGACAAGTGGGGCGAACAGGTCCACGCGATCATCGTGCCGAAACCGGGAACGGCGCCGACGGAGGAGTCGATTATCACGTTTTGCCGCGAGCAGATTGCGGGTTTCAAATGTCCGCGCAGCATCGTCTTTCGCGACGAACCGTTACCATTGTCGGGCGCGGGAAAAATTCTCAAAAACGAACTGCGCGCACCCTACTGGGAAGGTGTCGACCGCGCGGTCAACTAGGTCCGAAGTTCCCCAAGGAACTTCGGACGAGGGAGGCAGCTATGGCATACGAATATGAACATCTGACGGTGGCCGTCGATGGGCGCGTGGCGAAGGTCACGGTGGACAATCCGCCGATCAATCTGATCACCGTGGAACTGTTTCTGGAACTGAGCGCGTTGTCCCAGGAGCTGGCCGACGATCCCGACCTGCTGGTGGTGGTGATGAAGAGCGCCAACCCTGATTTCTTTCTCGCGCACTTCGACGTCTCCGCAATTCTGACGTTCCCGATCGACAGTGAGCCGGCACGCCAGGAACAGCTTACCGACTACCATGCGATGGGCGAGCGGTTCCGCACCATGGATAAAGTCACCATCGCCCAGATCGAAGGTCGGGTCGGGGGCGGCGGCAGCGAGTTGGTGTCGTCCTTCGATATGCGCTTCGGCGTGCGGGGTAAGACGAAGATCAACCAGATGGAAGTTCCGCTCGGAATACTGCCCGGCGGTTGCGGCACGCAACGCTTGCCGCGGATGGTGGGACGCAACCGCGCGTTGGAGATCATCCTCGCCGGCGACGATCTCGACGCGGAAACCGCGGAACGCTGGGGATACCTGAACCGGATCTTCGAAGCCGATGAGATCGGTCCGTATGTAGACGCGCTGGCGCGACGCATCGCCTCGTTTCCCATGGAGGCGGTGAGGTTGGCGAAGCAGAGCGTCGACTCGGCCGACAAACCGATCGTAGAGGGACTGCTCGACGAGGCCTATCTGTTTCAGAAGACACTGCGCACCGAAGCGGCGCAGGCGAACATGAAGCGCTTTCTGGAGATCGGTGGTCAGACCCGCGAGGGCGAACTCAGAGTCGGCGAGTTGGGTGCGCAACTGGGATCGAAGGAATGATCGATCTCTGACACCTGGACATTGGCGCTGCCATGACCCTCAGGCCAATCGAACTCAGGGCTTCAGGTCTGGTGTTCGAGTGCGATGCTGCCGGCGAGTTGGACGCACCGCTGGTGTTGCTGCTGCACGGTTTTCCCCAGACCAGCTACACCTGGCGGCATCAGCTGCCGGCTCTGGCCGAGGCGGGGTTCCTGGCGGTTGCCCCGAATCAACGGGGGTACTCGCCCGGGGCGCGGCCTGAGGGTGTCGCACATTACGCCACCGAGTTGCTGGTCGCCGATGCGATCGGGATCGCGGATACGTTGGGTCGACCGCGCTTTCACCTGGTAGGACATGATTGGGGTGGTCAGCTGGCCTGGTTGCTTGCGGCGAATCACCCCCACCGTGTCGAAACGCTGACGGTGTTGTCACGTCCCCATCCGCGTGCCTTCGCCGAGGCGATGAAGTCCGATGCGCAGCAAGCCCATCGATCGCGCCACCACCGTGCGTTTCAGGATTTGGACAGTGCTCGTCTGCTGTTGGAGGATGACGCTTGCCGGTTGCGAAGGTCGTTCCAGGACCAGGGCGTTGCTGACGCGGATATCGAGGCATACCTGTCTCGGCTGGCGTCCGAAGAAGCGCTCGATGCGGCCCTCAACTGGTACCGTTCCGCCGGAACCTCCACGTTGGCACTCGTGGGTGCCAACGTTGGGAACATCGAGGTCCCGACGCTGTACCTCTGGGGTGACGAGGATGCCACGGTGGGTCGTGCCGCGGCGGAGGCGACGGCGGACTGCGTGGACGCGGACTATCGGATGCACGTGGTCGAGGGCGCCGGCCACTTCTTAACCGATCAGCAGGCCGAAGTGGTAACACGCGAACTTTTGACTGCGCTTGGGAGCTAGGTTGGTTGGCTTCGTTCGACGTCGGGAGCGCCAAGTCACCGTTCTTACACGATCTTGGTGTCGTGTTTTCCCCAGTAACGATCCTTGAGTAGACGCTTGTAGAGCTTGCCGGTGGGTAGGCGCGGCAGTTCGGCCTCAAAATCGATACTCTTCGGACACTTGTAGTGCGCGATGTGTTCGCGGGCGTAGGCGAGCAGTTCCTGTTCGAGCTCGGGGCCTGGATCGACGCCATCGGCCGGCTGTACGACCGCCTTCACTTCTTCGCCCATTTCCTCGTTGGGTGCGCCAAACACCGCTACGTCTGCGATCTTCGGATGCATGATCAGTGCGTCTTCGATTTCCTGGGGATAGATGTTTACTCCGCCGGATATGATCATGAAACTGGCCCGGTCCGTCAGAAACAGATAGCCCTCGTCATTGACGTAGCCGACGTCACCGAGCGCGCTCCAGTTGGAATGTTGGGGATGTTGAGCCTCCTTGGTTTTGTCGTCATCCTTGTGGTACGAGAAGGGCATTTCCGGAAGCTCGAAGTACACCAGGCCGTTCTCGCCGTTCGGCACCTCGACACCGTCGTCATCGCAGATATGAATCGTGCCGAGGATCGGCTGGCCGACCGTGCCCGGGTAGTCCAGCCAGGCCTCGGGCGTGACGTGGGTCAGGCCATTGAGTTCGGTTCCACCGTAATACTCATAGATGATCGGCCCCCACCAGTCGAACATCTGCTGTTTCACCTCGCGCGGGCAGGGCGCCGCGGCGTGAATTGCAACCTTGTGGGTCGACAGGTCGAAGCCGCTGCGCTCGTTCTCGGGCAGCTTGAGCATGCGCGAGAACATGGTCGGCACCCACTGGCTGTGGGTCACCTTGTGCTGCTCGATCGCTTTGAGCGCCTCCACCGGATCGAAGCGCGGCATCATCACCACTGTGCCGCCAACGCTCTGAGTCGCCGTAGTGAATCCCAACGGAGCGGAGTGATACAAGGGTGCGGGCGAGAGATAGACCGTGTTCTCGTCGAATCCCCATAGCGCCTGTTGCAGCCCGCCCGTAACCAGCGCGCCGTCGTCGATGGTCTGATCGGTCAATGGCCGGTGAATGCCCTTGGGACGCCCGGTGGTGCCGGAGCTGTAGAGCATGAAACTACCCATCGGTTGCTCTGCCAGCGGCTCCGCAGGGTAGTTCTCGAGTGCGGCGCTGTAGTCCTCGTAGCCCTCAACGACGTCGCCCAGCATCAGCCACGTATGGCAGTTGGGGGCATATTGGGGCAGTTCCCGCGCAACATCCTTCAGGTAGTCCGATGCAATCGTTACCTGAGCTTCGCAATTGTCGATGATGTAGCCGGCTTCCTCCGTGGTGAGGTAGCGGTTTACGGTCGTCAGGTACAAACCCGAACGTAGCGCCGCCCACACCGTTTCGAAAAACCTGACGTGATTTTCCATGAAAATCGCCACATGGTCGCCTTTGCGCAGCCCCTTGTCCCACAGCAACCGCGCGAGCTGGTTGGAACGATCGTCGAGCTCGCCGTGCGTCATGGTTTCGCCAGTGCCTGTGTTGATCACGGCAGGTTTGTCGGGAAACACGTTTGACCAGTGTCCGGGATACATCGAATAGTCCTCTGGCGCAGGCCTCTGTTAGCTGTCGGGCATCGCGTTGAGACGGGCAATGTCGGCCATGACCCGCAGCGCCTGCTCGTCGCCGCCAATGGTCAAACCGGTCGCTGACGAGTCTTCCCAATCGCGGAAGCGTTTGCGGATCCGGTCTTCGGGGCCGATCAGCGCGCCCTGATCCACGAATTCATCTGGCACGGCCGCGTTGGCTTCGTCCTTACGATGGTCGAGGTACAGCTCCTGAATCCGCTCGGCCGCGTCGCCGAAGCCGCGGCGGATCATCATTTCCTTGTGGAAATTCGTGTTCTTGTGGCCCATCCCGCCGACATACAGGGCGATTCCCGGCTTCAGCCGGTCGAGGCCGGCTTGTACGTCGTCGGTCACCTGGACCGAACAGCCGGCCTGAACCTCAAAACTCTCGCGTGGCTTGCCGGCCTTCGCCAGGCCAGCCTCGATCCAATCCTCGTACAAGGCGGCGGTCTCCGGGACGAACCCGAGCGGCAACCAGCCGTCGGCGATCTCAGCAGTCAGTTTGACCGTCGACTCCATACCGGTGCCCAGCCAGATCGGGAGGTCGGGATTCATGTGCAGGATTGATTTCAGCGGTTTACCGACGCCGAGCGCGCCTTTGCCGGTGTACGGCAAGGAGATTTCCACACCGTCATGGGTGACCGGTTCCTCGCGAGCGAAGATCTTCTTCATGATCGAGACGTAGTCTTTGAGTCGATAGTAAGGCCGCCCCCAGGGTTCGCCGTACCAGCCCTCGACGATCTGCGGGCCGGACACGCCGATGCCACAGATCGCGCGGCCACCGCCGGCCAGGGCGTCCAGCGTCGCCATGGCCATCGCGGCGTTGGCAGGGGTGCGGCCAGCGAGCTGGATGATACCGGTGCCGAGTCGAATCCGTTCCGTATGTGCGGCGATGTACGCGAGCGGGGTGATCGCATCGGAGCCGTAGGCCTCGGCGGTCCAGACGGAGTCGTAGCCCAGTCGCTCAGCGAGTTGCACCTGCTCGATTGGAATACGCAGATCCCTCCCCGAATATCCCAGCATGAATCCCAGCTTCATCCGTTCCCCCACCCTTAGGCTGCAAGCCGACGGATGACTGTACCGGCTGTCGCCCGGGAACGGTAGTCGCTAACCCGTTGGTGGTGGCGCGAGTTTTTCGAGGCCCCGGAATGCCTGATCCGTCGTGAAGTAAACATTGCCTGAGAGTTCCCGCTGAAAATTGGTGGCCTTCAGTTGATCCAGGACCGGTCCCTTGACCTCCGAGAGGTGCATTCGAATGTCCATACGCTCGAGATTACGGTTCACCCGGGACAACATTTCCAGGCCGGTTGAATCGATGAAATTGATCGCGCTGCAGACCAGCACCAGGTGTTCGGTCGCGGTGTTTTCGGCAATTACCTTCAGCAATCGGTTCTCGATCTGGTTGGCGTTGGCGAAGTAGATGTTTTCGTCGATGCGCACGGCGGCCACGTGCGGCAGGGTATCGACGTTGTGCCGCAGCACGTTGCGAAAATGTGGCGAATCCTCGAAACGGCCGACGAGCGCGATGTGGGGCTGGCTGGAGCGTCGGACGAAATAGGCAATCGCCACGAACACGCCCAACACCAGGCCCGATTCGACGCCGAATAACAACACCCCGCCAAGCGTAATCAGATGGGTGATCGCATCGTGACGGTAGAATGACCAGGCCCGAACGGGGCTGCTGAAATCGATGAGAGTGGCTACTGAAGCCATGATAATCGCGGCCAGCGCAGCGTGCGGCAGGGATGCGAACAGCGGCGTCAGCCACAGCAGCGTAACGATGATGACCACGGCGCAGATCAGGGAACTCACCGGCGTGCGCGCGCCGGCGGAGAAATTGACGCTGGAGCGCGAGAAGCTGCCCGCCACGGGGTACGCGCCGGTAAATGCGGCGCCGATGTTGGCAGCGCCCAGGGCAATGAGTTCCTGATTGGCGTTGATACGGCGCCGCTTGCGGGCGGCCAGCGTGGTTCCGATGCTGAAGCTTTCGACAAATGCAACCAGCGCGATCATTGCCGCCGCGGGCGCCAGATCCACCCACATCGCGTAGTTGAACGGGGGGATAGTCAGCGTCGGAAGGCCGCCCGGCACGTGACCGACAGTGGTGACGCCGTAGCTTCCATCCAGATTGAGGAGTGACACGACGACCACGGCGATGATTGCCACCACCATGGGTCCGATTCGGGTGATCGCATGATTGCGCCCGACCCTGCGCAGGAAGGGCAATACCAGGAAGTAACCGAACCGGCGGATCACGAAGAGCAGCACCAGCGAACCAATTCCGATTGCCGTCGCATAGCGGTTCAGGTCCGGGACGTTTCGGCCGATCGCGATCAGCTGGCTGAACGGATCCCGCGCGTCTCCCACGTTGATGCCGAGAAACGCGGGAATTTGCGAGACGATGATCATCAGCGCGGCGGCGTTGATGAAGCCGGAGATCACCGGGTGGCTCAACAGATTCACCATGCCCGCCATCTGGGTCAGGCGCAGCAACCAGAGGAAAATACCCGCCTGCAGACACAACACTGCGGTGATTCCCAGGTAGTCGCCGCCATAGCTCGGGGCATATTGACCGATGGTCGCGGCGACCATCAGGGCCGCGATCGCGACGGGACCAACGACCAGTTCCCGTGACGATCCGAGGATGGCGTACAGGATCATCGGCACCAGGCACGCATAGAGACCGGCTTCTGGCGGCAGCCCCGCTAAAAAGGCGTAGGCAATGGCCTGGGGCACCGTGATTACGCCGACGATCAATCCGGCCGTAAGATCGTGGCTGAGGTCACGACGTCGGTAGTGAGCGAGTACGTCGAGGATCGGGACGTAGCTACGCCAATCAGGTATATGGGCCTGGAACTTCATTGCGCCATTGTAGCGTCGGTATCGTCGCGGTAGCCTCGGATCCTTAAGTTCGCAACTGGGGTTGGAGAAGGTTATGGATGTTCGTGCCGCCTTGGCCGTGGGCGCCGGGAAGCCGCTGCAGGTAGAAACCGTTCAGCTCGAAGGCCCCAGGGCCGGTGAAGTGCTGGTTGAAATCAAGGCATCCGGAATTTGCCACACCGATGCGTTCACGCTTTCCGGAGAGGATCCGGAAGGCCTGTTTCCAGCGATCATGGGCCATGAGGGCGCCGGCGTCGTGGTCGAAGTGGGGGCGGGCGTTACCTCCCTCGCGGCCGGCGATCACGTGATTCCGCTGTACACGCCGGAGTGTCGCCAGTGCAAATTCTGCCTGTCCGGGAAAACCAATCTTTGCGGAGCGATTCGTGAGACCCAGGGCCGCGGGTTGATGCCCGACGGGTCCAGTCGATTCTCGCTGAATGGCGAGATGGTGCATCACTACATGGGCACGTCGACGTTTTCGAACTTCACGGTGGTACCGGAAATCGCCCTGGCGAAGATCCGCCAGGACGCGCCCTTCGAGAAAATCTGCTACATCGGTTGCGGGGTCACCACGGGGCTCGGCGCGGTGATGAACACCGCCAAGGTCGAGCCGGGTGCGAACGTTGCCGTGTTCGGTTTGGGGGGCATCGGTCTCAATGTGATTCAGGGCGCGCGAATGGTCGGGGCCGATCGGATCATCGGCGTGGATCTGAACGCCGACAAGCGTGAGCTCGCGGAGAAATTCGGCATGACCGATTTCATCAACCCGCGTGAGGTCGATGACGTGGTCGCCGCGATCGTCGATTTGACCGATGGCGGGGTGGACTACTCGTTTGAATGCATCGGCAATGTCGAGGTCATGCGCCAGGCGCTGGAGTGCTGCCACAAGGGCTGGGGCGAGAGCGTCATCATCGGGGTCGCGGGCGCGGGGCAGGAGATTTCGACGCGTCCGTTCCAGCTGGTCACCGGCCGTGTCTGGCGGGGGACCGCCTTTGGAGGCGCCAAGGGTCGAACTCAGGTGCCCGGCATCGTCGATTGGTACATGGACGGCAAGATCAACATCGATGATCTGATCACCCATACCATGCCGCTCGATGAGATCAACACGGCGTTTGATCTGATGCATGCGGGCGAATCGATCCGCTCGGTCGTCACGTTCTAAACAACAACCGGATCACAGGAGATCTGTTAGTGATGCGTCATTTGTTCCTTGTCCTGCTTTTCACCGTTGCTGCTTGTGACGAGGCAGAGGACACCCCTGCAAATCGAACTGGTGCAGCCGCTGTCGATTGCTCTGCCGGCCACGGCATCACCCCTTATTGCGGCTTCAGGAATCCGGAAGACCTCGCGCTGATGCCAGATCGCAGGGCGTTGTTGGTGAGTGAAATGGGCGAATTCATGCAGGACGACCCCGGACAGCTGTTGATGTTTGATCTCTCCACCAGAGAACCGGGCCAAATTCCGATCAACTGGTCGCCACCCGAAACTCGTTGGGGAAGCGCGGACTGTCCTGCACCCGTTGCGGACGCATTCAGTCCGCATGGCATCGATCTGATCACCCGTTCCGACGGAATTCATCAATTGCTGGTGGTCAATCACGGTGGACGGGAAGCCGTTGAATTTTTCGAACTGCAAGACGGTGCTGAAGGCTGGCAACTGCAATGGCGTGGCTGCGCACTGCCCCCAGGCGACCCCTTTATCAATGATGTGGCGGGCCTTGCTGATGGCGGCTTCCTGGTCACGCACATGTGGGACAAATCCACACCGTTCGACAAGGTGGCCGAGATGCTGACGAATGGCGAGAACACCGGTTGGGTCTGGGAGTGGCAGGCGGATTCCGGTTTTACCAAAGTGCCCGGAAGCGATGATCTGATGCCAAACGGTATAACTGTCAGCGCAGACAACGAGAAAGTGTTTGTCAATATTTACATGGGTAACAAGACCGTCAAATTTGATCGTGCAACGGGTCGCCGCGAAGGGGAATTCAAGGTGCAGCAGCCCGACAACATTACGATGGACAGCGATGGAATGCTCTGGGTCGCGTCCCATAAGCACGATCCCATCAATCAGACCTGCACGGAAGTGACGTCCGGTCCCTGCCTGCTGCCGTTTGAAATCGTAAAAGCAGACGCGAACACGATGCGCTCGGAGGTCGTCCTCAGTCAGGATGGCCCACCGATGGGCTACGCAACTGTCGCACTGCATGTCGACGGCGAGATTTTCATGGGCAGCGCCCATGGCGACAGAGTAGTGAGCTACACGCTTCCAGACTGACGCGCTGCAGGGGTTGCCTCCGTCCTGAGAGCAATCCCATCGTAACAAGGGGCGCCTGACGACGCCGAGACCGTCCGAACTGCCGGGCGCGCCTCAGTCGTCATAGGTGCGGATCTCGATCAGATGTTTATTCGGGTCGTTGAAGTAGAGCGTCGGGGCCTCTCCCCTTGCGCCTGTTTCCACGCCGGGGCCTTCGTTGGAACCCACCGAGTCAAAAGTCGGCCCGTAGCCGATGCCCGCCTCTCTGACACGCGCGAATATCTCATCGAACTGCTGCCGCGAGACTGAAAATGCGTAGTGTTCGAATCCGGGCGTTCCCCAGGGTGCCAGCTGCATCTGGAAGTCGCTGGCGGTTCGGATGACCGTGAAGGGTCCATCTGTTCCCGTATTCGAGAATCCCATGATCCGGGTGTAGAAATCGACGCTGGCTTCAAGTTCGTTCACTTTCAGAATGATGTGATCGAGAGTCGCCATACGGAATACCTCGAGATTGCCTGACAAGGCTAGCGTTCGATCAGCGCTCGTTATACCGCGCCTCGAACCGGACCGAAACGTCAAATTGTCGTCAGATTCCGCCGAAGCAGAGGTACTTGGTCTCCAGGAACTCCTCGATGCCGTACTTCGAGCCTTCGCGGCCGATGCCGGATTGCTTGACGCCGCCGAAGGGTGCGACTTCGGTGGAGATCAGCCCGGTGTTGATGCCGATCATGCCCGACTCGATGCCCTCTGCGGCACGCCACACCCGATTGATGTCGCGCCCGTAGACGTAGGCGGCGAGTCCGAACTCCGTCGCATTTGCGAGCCGGATCGCCTCCTCGTCCGTGTCGAATTTGAACACCGGCGCCAGGGGGCCGAACGTCTCCTCCCGGGCAGCGAGCATGTCGGGCGTGGCGTCGGCAACAACGGTGGGTTCGAAGAAGCTGCCGCCGAGCGCGTGGCGTTTGCCGCCGGTGACCACGCGGGCGCCCTTCTCCAGGGCGTCCGCAATGTGCTCCTCCACTTTTTCGACTGCGGCCAGATCGATCAGCGGGCCCTGTTGCACGCCTTCTTCGGTTCCCGGCCCGACCTTCAACTCCGCCACCGCTGCGGAAAGCTGTTCGACGAACGCATCGTAAATATCCGCCTGGGCGTAGATCCGATTCGTGCAGACACACGTCTGGCCGGAGTTCCGATACTTCGACTGCATCGCACCTTCCACCGCCGCATCGAGGTCGGCGTCGTCGAAGACGATGAAAGGTGCGTTGCCGCCCAGTTCCATCGACACTTTCTTGACCGTGGCGGCGGCCTCGGCGAGTAACTGCTTGCCGATCTCGGTGGAGCCGGTGAAGGTGAGCTTGCGGACCGTCGGGTTGGCCGTCAGCTCGCGGCCGATCGCCGCCGCGGAACCCGTCACGACGTTGAACACGCCGGGCGGTATGCCGGCCTGCCCGGCAAGCACCGCGAGCGCCAGGGCCGAAAAGGGAGTCGCACTGGCGGGCTTGATGACGAAGGTGCAACCGGCGGCAAGTGCCGGTCCTGCTTTGCGGGTGATCATCGCAGCGGGGAAGTTCCAGGGGGTAATCGCCGCGACCACCCCCACGGGCTCCTTCAGCACGATGATCCGCTTGTCTGGCTGATGCCCCGGAATGACATCCCCATACACACGTTTCGCCTCTTCGGCAAACCACTCGATGAACGATGCGGCATAGACGATTTCCCCACGGGATTCGGTGATGGGTTTGCCCTGCTCCAGGGTCATGAGCAGCGCAAGATCGTCGGCGTGTTCGATCATCAGGTCGTGCCAGCGGCGCAGGATTGCGGCGCGCTCCTTGCCGGTCAGCGCGCGCCAGGTCGGCATGGCCGCGGCGGCCGCGTCGATGGCACGTCGGGTTTCGTCGGCACCGAGCCTGGGCACGGTACCCAGCACCGACCCATCGGCAGGGTTGGTCACTTCGAAGGTCGCGCGGTCATCCGCATCGATCCACTCGCCGTTCACGTAACACTGCTGCTTGAGAAACTCCGGATTCGGTTTCATGTGGATTCTGCTGCGCGTAAACGAGGGACGACCAGAGTACATTTTCACCCTCCCGAAATGTACTCTTGAGACGGGGTGCGAATCCAAACACGAATAGGAATAAAGCGATGAAATTCGGCGCGATGGTGGCGACCAAGATAGACGACTGGCAGCTCCTCAAAGAGGCTGAGGAACTTGGTTACGACCACGGTTGGGTGCCGGACTCTCAGATGATCTGGTCTGATTGCTACACGGTGCTGGCGCTAGCGGCGCAGAACACTTCGCGCATTCGGTTGGGCACCGGGGTGGCGATCGCCGGAACCCGGATCGCGCCGGTGACCGCCCATTCAATCGCCAGCATCAATCAGCTGGCGCCGGGACGGGTCTTTCTGGGCATCGGCACGGGCCATACGGCGATGCGGGTAATGGGCATGAATCCCGTCAAGCCGAAGGCGTTCCGGGAGTACCTGCGCGTGGTACGCGGGTTGCTGCACGGTGAGGAAGTGGAATACACCCTCGGTGAAGACACACGAACGATCCGCTTCCTGCACGAAGGCATGGGGTTCGTGAACACCGAACAGCCGGTGCCGATTTACGTCGCGGCCAACGGTCCTCTGGCATTGGAGGCGGCGGGGGCCTATGGCGACGGTCGAGTCTCGGCGGGAGGCGAACCCGAGGCGGTGTTCAGAGCCAATCTCGATCGTGCGCGTCTGGGGGCTGAAAGCGTGGATCGTGAACTCACCGATGATTTCCACACCGCCGCGCTGACGTTCTCGTGTGTGCTCGAGCCGGGCGAGCAGTTGGATTCGGAACGGGTGGTGGAGCAGGTTGGATCGATGGTCACCGCCAGCCTGCATTTCTGGTGGGAACTGGCCCAGCTGAGCGGTTCCGACGATTTCATCCGGCCGGAGATCAGGGATGTGTGGGATCAGTACCTCGCGTATGTCGATACCCTGCAGGTTCCCCTGGAAACGCGCTTTCAGCAGATCCACAACGGCCACTGCACCTTCATGGTGGACGAAGAACGTCGCTTTGTGACGCCGGAGATGATTCGCGCTTCGGGCGGATTGGTGGGTGAGCCCGACGAGATCATCGACATGTTGCGCGAACAGGAGCGTATGGGCCTGAAAGAGGTCACCCTGTTACCCCCGATGGCAAGCGCCCGGGAGTGCTTCGCGGATTTCGCGAAGCACGTGATCGAACGCTACTGACGTTTAGAAGGAGACTCTGATGGCCCGACGAGGACAGGAACTGCTGCACTGGCTAGCCCAGGTGGACGAACCGGTGTTGCAGCCGGAACGCAAGATCTGTGATCCGCACCACCATCTGTGGGAATTCCCCGGCGGCCAGCCCGGCAACAGATATCTGCTTGATGATCTGCTGGCAGATACCGGCGCGGGCCACAATGTGGTGTCCACGGTGTTCGTCGAATGCACATCGATGTATCGGGCGGACGGGCCGGAAGCGTTGCGCCCGGTGGGGGAGACCGAGTTCGTCAACGGTGTTGCGGCGATGACGGCCAGCGGTGGCTATGGCGACATTCGCGCCTGCTCGGGCATCGTGGGACTGGCGGATCTCTGTCTTGGCGGCGCGGTGGGAGAAGTGCTCGATGCCCATGCAGCCGCGAGTTCGCGTTTTCGTGGCATCCGCCATGCGGCAGCCTGGGACGCCAGCGACGAGGTCCCGGGTTCCCACACGAAGCCCTTCGAACACATGCTGCTGGACGCAACCTTTCGTGAAGGCTTTGCCGAACTGGGCACGCGCGGCATGAGCTTCGATGCCTGGCTGTACCACCCGCAGATCCCGGAGCTGACGGATCTCGCGCGAGCGTTCCCCGACGTCACGATCATCCTGAATCACTTCGGCGGCCCGCTGGGCATTGGACCCTATGCCGACAAGCGTCCCGAGGTGTTCGAGGTCTGGAGCGGCGCGATCGCGGAACTGGCCACGTGCAGCAACGTCGTGGTCAAGCTAGGTGGATTGGTGATGGTCAGAAACGGCTTTGGGTTTCATCTACAGGATTGTCCGCCCACATCCGAAGAACTGGCCGCCGCCACGCGCGACTACTACCTGCACACCATCGATTGCTTCGGGCCGGAGCGCTGCATGTTCGAGAGCAACTTCCCGGTCGACCGCGTGAGTTGTTCATACACGGTGTTGTGGAACAGCTTCAAGCGCATTGCCTCGGATTTCTCTGATGGCGAGAAGGCGCAATTGTTTCATGATGCGGCCGTTCGTGCGTATCGGTTGGAAAGTCTTGAGCGATGACTGGCAACTGGTGATCCATGGCGGCGCCGGCGGCATCTCCCGCGAATCGCTCACCAGCGAACGCGAAGGGTGGCTGCGTGACACCCTGGAGCGCGCATTGCAGGCCGGTGGCTCGTTGCTGGGCGTCGGCGGTTCCTCGGTGGCGGCCGTTCAGGCGGCGATCGTCCTGCTGGAGGATTCGCCACTGTTCAATGCGGGCAAGGGTGCGGCGTTCAACGCGGCGGGTGTAAACGAACTGGATGCTTCGATCATGCGTGGCTCGGATCTGCAGGCGGGGGCCGTTGCGGGCGTGACGCGAATTCGTAATCCGGTGCTCGCGGCCCATGCCGTGATGGTCGGGTCAACCCACGTCATGTTGGCCGGAACCGGTGCTGAGCGTTTCGCGGCGGAGCGCAACATCGAACTGGTCGAACCGGAGTATTTTCGTACCGAGGAGCGTTGGCGCCAGTTGGAACGAGTCCGCGCCGGCGAAAGCGGTTTCGAGCTGGGAACCGTAGGAGCGGTGGCGCGCGATGCGGAAAGGCACTTGGCGGCGGCGACCTCGACCGGCGGCATGACCAACAAACGCTATGGCCGGGTGGGCGATTCACCAATCATCGGTGCCGGTACCTATGCCGATGATCGTTCCTGTGCAGTATCGGCGACCGGGCATGGCGAGTATTTCATTCGCTTGAGCATTGCGCGCACGATCTGCGCGCTGGTCGAGCTTGGTGGCGTGAACCTCTCGGACGCGGCGAAGGACGTCATCGGCGGGCGCCTCGCCGGACTGGGTGGCGAAGGCGGGATCGTTGCGATCGATGCCAGCGGAACGATTGTCGCGGAATTCAACAGCAGCAGCATGTATCGGGGTTGGGTCTCCGCGGGCGCATCGCCAGAGGTTAGAATCTTCCAGGACCATTAGAGGAGTGCGCGTTATGAAAACACCCGCGGCTAAGCGGTTGCTCATCGGGCGGGGGTTGATTGCCGGCGTGGTGATGCTTGGGGTTGCAGCCGTGAACGCGGCGGATCTCAGTTCGCCCGCGCCGGAGGACGCCGAGGTTTACTTCATCGAACCTCAGGACGAAGCGAGGGTTGCCACGACCTTTACCGTCAAGTTTGGTCTGACCGGCATGGGCATTGCGCCCGCGGGAATCAATGTGGACGGGACGGGCCACCATCATCTGCTGATCGATGCCGCCGGATTGCCGGACATGACGATGCCGCTGCCCGCCTCGGAGCAGCTCGTACACTTCGGCAAAGGTCAGACCGAAACTCAGGTGACCCTGCCGCCGGGGGTTCATAGCCTGCAACTGGTGCTGGGTAATTATCTGCACGTACCGCACGATCCGCCGGTGCTATCGGATCGGATCACGGTGACGGTCGAATAGCCCGGGTCAATCGTAGAACGCGGGTGCCTTATTCAGACTGTCTGCCAGCGCTTTGGAATGTTCAATCCACAGCGTGGCGCCGGTTTCTTCCAGCAGGTGATCGACCCGCGCGAAGGACTGCCGGGTTTGCTCGGCGTTTGTGTTGAAATCCGGGACGGCCCCCAGTTCGCGGCTCTTCTCGAAGTGATACAAATCCCCTGACAGCACGATGCGGCCGGTATTGGCCAGTTCCAGATACAGCACCTGGTGCCCCGGTGTGTGGCCGGGCGCTGAAATGATCACTACACTTCCGTCGCCAAACACGTCGTGATCACCATTCAGCAGCGTCGTCTCGGCATCCGCTAACTGGTCGTACACCGAGGGGTCGAAGATCGGGTTCTCTTCGGCATGCTCGAAGGCGGCTTCGTGTTCTGTTTTCTGAATCAACAGATGTGAGTTGACGAAGGCGTTGCCGGCGCCGACGTGGTCGAAGTGGAAGTGACTGAATGCGACGTAGTCGATGTCGTCCGGTGCCAGCCCCATGGCGTCCAGTTGATCGAGTAGGGACACCTCGTAACTTACGTAGACGCCTTCGCCCACCTCCACGTCAGACTGGCCGACGAATGACAGTGGCAGCCCGCCATCCCACAACAGGCGTTGCTCGCCGTGTTCGATCAGATAGCAGGGCACGAACAGTTCGCGGACGTCGGTGTCGGTGTTTTTTAACCCATACGCCGTGATGTCGTCGTTACGGATCAGGCCGCAATCGAAGACGTAAAGCCGGGGCCCTTCGCTCCAGGCTTGGGACGCGGCGAATACCAGCGTTAGCAGTACGGACCTGACGATGTACATTGTGTGGGGTTCCTGTTCAGACCACCTGTTCGGAAGAGACGCGGCGCAATGCCTTGCCGTTACGGGCGCCGCAGTGGACGCCGTTTGCCACAGTGTGACGGCCGTTCACGAACACGTGAACGATGCCATCCGGATAGTGATTCGGGTCCTCGAAAGTGCCGACATCGATCACTCGAGCGGGATCGAACAGCACCAGGTCGGCGTAGCCATTGGTTCTGATTTCGCCGCGATCGGTCAGTCCGAACTTTGCCGCGGGCAGGCCGGTCATTCGATGGACCGCTTCTTCGAGACTGAACAGTCCGAGATCTCGCGCATAGTGTCCCAACACCCGGGCAAAGGTGCCATACAGGCGCGGGTGCGGACGGCCTTCCAGGGTAGGTATCCCGTCCGAGCCGATCATCGTGCTGGGATGCCGCAACACGGTCTGCACGTCGTTTTCATCCATGCTGTGGAGAATTACGGTCGCGTCCGGTTCGGTCGCCAGCACATGCTGGGCGGTTTCCTCGGGAGACAGTTCCAGCAGCTGAGCTAACTGGCTCAGCGACTGACCTTCCCAGTCCGAGTGACCCGCGGTCGATGCGATGACGATGTCGTCATGACGCACGTTCCGCATATCGGCTACGTCCTTCGCCAGCACGGCCGACAGGATCGTGCTGCCCGCCGTGTAGGGGTATTGATCCGCGTCGACGGAGACGCCACGAGCCCGGGCCGCGTCAATCAAAGCAAGCGATTCGTTGACCAGGCCCCAGGCGTCGTGGCCGGAGGCCTTATGGTGGCTGATCTGGATTGGCACGCCGGCGCTTTCGCCGATGCGCAGCGCCTCCTGGATGGACGTCAACAGTCCAGTCCCTTCGTCGCGCATGTGGGTTGCGTAGAGCGCGCCGTCGGGCAGGGTCGAGGCCAGTTCGATCAGCTCTTCCGTCGCGGCGTACTTACCGGGGTCGTAGATCAGTCCGGTGGACAGTCCCAGCGCGCCGGCATCCAGCCCTTCGGCGAGTATTGCCTTCATCTGCGCCATCTGATCTGCCGACGGTGCGCCAGAGTCGCGATGCATGGCCGCCATTCGCATCGAGCCGTGGCCGACCAGGACGCCGACATTCACACTCGGCGGTTGTGCATCCAACGTGTCGAAGTATCCGTGATAGTCGCCCCAGTCCGGCAACTCCTGGCCCGGATGAAACGCTCGGGCGAGCAGGGCCGCCTGGCGAAACGGCGCGGCGCCCATACCGCAGTTGCCGACAATGCACGTGGTTACCCCGCCGCATACCTTGAACGCCATGTCGGGGTAGAGGACGGCGGCGAAGTCGTCATGGGTGTGGACGTCGATGAAACCTGGTGCCAGCGCGAGGCCGGTGGCGTCGAGTTCTTCTCGCGCCGCGCCGGGTGTTCCGATCCCGGCGATGCGATCGCCGTCGATCGCGATGTCGGTGATTACCGGTGCGCTGCCGGTCCCGTCGTAGACCGATGCGTTGCGAATGACCAGATCATGCATTTCAGACGACCTGCGAAAGTCCGCCGTCCATGTTGATCGCGCAGCCGGTGACGTAGGACGCGGCGTCTGAACACAGAAAAAGGGCAAGGTTGGCGCACTCTTGCGCCGTTCCGAATCGTCCCATCGGCAGGTCCTTACCAGCGTTGGCGAGAAACTCGCGGTAGTCGATGTCACGGGGCTTCTGATCGTACGCGCGACGGATCTGATCGGACTCGATGCGCCCGATCATCAGCGCGTTGACCAGCACGTTGTGTGGCGCGCCTTCGCCGGCCATCACCTTGGTCAGCGCCATGCCCGCCGCCCGCGTCACGGACGTGGGTGCAGAACCCGGCAACGGCGCCTTGGCCATGCTGTTCAACAGGTTGATGATCCGACCCCAATTGCGTTGCTTCATGCCCGGAAACGCAAGGCGTGCCAGCCTGATGGCCGCGAACAGCTTCAGGTCCAGATCCGCCTGCCACATTTCATCGGTGATCTCTTCGAACCGCCCGACCTGGGCGTGGCCTGCGTTGTTGACCAGAATATCGATCGGTCCCAGATCGGCCTCGACCTGGGCATACGTGTCGCTGATCTGCTCCGCGACGCTGACGTCGCAGACATAGCCGCGAATATCGCCCCCGGTCTTCTGGGCGATAGCAGCGCGGGTCGCGTCGAGCGGCTCGGAGCGCCGCGCGAGAATGGCGACCCGGGCGCCTGCCGCGCAGAATGACTCGGCCATTGCGGCGCCGAGGCCGAGGCTTCCGCCGGTGATCAGCGCAGTTCGGCCATCCATTCGGATCTCCATGTCAGCCCTTAAGGTTGCGAGAATTGCTCAGGTAGCCGGCGAGAAATCGTTCCGTCTGCTCGCGGATCGCCCGGCCGCGCGCGGCAAAGTCCGGGTAGCTGTCCCGGTAGTGCTTGGATCGGACCTCCAGACTCAGCGGAATGCCGGCCGGCAGTGCATCGAGCAGATCGGCTAGTGGCAGTCCCGCTTCCCCGGGGGCCATGCGGGCGTCCAGGGCGTCCGCCAGATAGCCCGTTGGGTCGGCTTGGGCGACCTTCGCTGGCGCGTCGCAAAGTTGCATATATGGGAACAGGTGCGCATTGAGACCCTCGAGGTCCGCCGGCGTGTGGCCGCAGCGCTGCAGGTGCAGCGCATCGACCAGTACGCCGCCCGCCGGATGCGCCACGTCGGTGACGATCTCCAGTGCGGCCTCCAGGCTGTTCACCTGGAATATCATCAGGAACTCCAGCACGGCGCGCATGCCCGCCTGTTCCGCGCGTCGGCACAAATGTTCGAAGGCGCGCTTGGTGTTATCGGGATTCGGATCATCGCTGACGATGAGCACGTGGCTGGCGCCCAATGCCGCGCCGACGTCGATAATTCGTTCGGACTCGGGGCTTTCCGCCTGGCCTGGCTGGATGACCACGACCTCTACGTCCAACACCTCGATACTACCGTCTGCGACGATGGCATTTACTTCGCGGGTCGTCGTATCAGTCCAGACCGTCGGGTCCACGGTGAGTCCGACGGCGCGATAACCGCCGTCAACGGCCGCTCGAGCTGTGGCGGGGCCGTCGCAGCCCGGCAGAATGCCGGACGCGAGTGAAATCAGCGGAAGGTTCACAGTCAGGCTGTCAGGATCCTGCGCGACGCTTCGCGGACTCCCTGTCCAGCGATGTTAAAACGTCCTGGAAAGATCGACGCAGCTCTTTTTTCAACCAATCCAGAAGCTCGTCGGCGACCGCGGGATCACGGGTGAATCGATTGACCGCCAACCCTTCCAGCAGGTACTGAGACAGGTTGTTGGCGCGCCTGAACTCTTCGGACATGGCCAGATCCGGAAACAACTCCCGGGTGGCTTCCAGGACCAGGCGATCGAACTCTTCGATGGCCGGTATCATGGCCTCGAGCAGCTCGGGGTCGGTGCGCGCCGCTACCTGGAGCTCGTGGAACACCACGAACGCGGGCGTGTTGAGTTGGCTCCAGTATGCGTCGATTCCTTCTTCGACAAGACTGTGTTCAGCGCCTTCCTGGATGTCGCTCTCTTCGCGACGATACAGAGCGATCCGTTGCTCGTTGAGATGTCGAACGCTCGCTTTGATCAGCTCGGCGCGCGAGGGGAAGTGGTGAAGCATGGCACCGCGTGACACGCGGGCTTCGTTGGCAATCTTCTCGGTGGTGGTATTGTTGTAGCCGAACTCGTAGAAACACCTGATCGCCGCGTCCAGGATGGAGCGGCGCGTGTTCTGACTCTTCGTTTGTTGCCAGGTCTTGGGTAGATCATCTGGGTTGTCAGGAGCCTGCGCCATGGGGTCTCCAGCAAGGATGACCGATAGATTGTAAGGGGTTAGCTTGTGGTCGACAAAGAAATCTTGGTGATCACCAAGGGTCATCCCTTCGAACGGGATGCGTTCTTCGACGTTTTCGATGCGATGGATGGGGTCAACTGGACCCACGTCGAGCAGCCTGCGGCACAGGTGTTTTTCGATCCGGACCTCGCCAGCGCCTACGATGCGTTCGTTCTGTACGACATGCCGGGCATCGAATTCCGCGCGGCGGGCGGTCCGACATTTGCGGGTCCGAGCAGCGCGTTCGTGCGCAACTTCCGCCGCCTGCTGGAATCCGGATTCGGCTTCGTGTTCATGCACCACGCGATCGCAGGTTGGCCGGCCTGGCCGGAGTATGCGGAGATCATCGGCGGACGGTTCCTGTATATGCCGGCAAGTTTGCGCGGTGAACCCAGGCCCGATTCCGGCTATCGCCATTCGGTGACGCATCGGGTGAGTACGGTGTCTGACCATCCGATTACGCGCGGCATACCCGCGTCCTTCGAGATCATCGACGAGTTGTATCTATCCGAGGTGTTTGAAGACAGCATCGAACCGCTGTTGGTGAGCGACCATGAATTCGTCCGTGACAACTTCTACTCGGCCACACTGGCGGTCCGGGATGGCCGTATGTTCGAAAACGAGGGGTGGGAACACCCTCCGGGGAGCAATGTGATTGGCTGGGTGAAGAACTACCTGAACAGCCCGATTGCGTACCTGCAATGTGGTGACGATCCGGTTGCGTACGCTAACGAGAACTTTCAGGCGCTGCTGCACAACGCGATCGACTGGGCCGGCGGCGAGGACGCACTGGAATGGGCGCGCGACCGGAATCGCGGGGAGGCGAAATGACTATAGAGGTAATCGGTGCCGGTTTCGGCCGCACGGGAACCATGTCATTGAAGGTCGCGCTGGAACGCTTAGGTTATGTGAAGTGCTATCACATGATCGAAGTGTTCGGTCACCGGGACCACATCCCGCTTTGGGCCGCCGCCCACCGCGGCGAATCCGTTGATTGGGACGCCCTCTACGAGGGCTATCGCGCGACCGTCGATTGGCCCTCCTGCGACCGCTGGCGCGAACATGCGGACTACTACCCGGATGCCAAGGTCATCCTCAGCACCCGCGATCCCGAGCGTTGGCACGAAAGCGTCATGAGCACGATCTATCTGGGTTCTGCCATGGCTCGCGATTCGGACGATGAGAATACGCAGCGCTTTGGCCGCTGGGTGGACGAGATTATCTGGACTGGCGTGTTCGAAGGCCGTGTCGAGGACAAGGATCACGCCATCGCGGTGTTCAAGGCCCATGAGGCGCGTGTCAAGGCGTCGCTTCCCGCCGACAGATTGCTGATATTCGAGGCGAGCGAGGGATGGGAGCCGCTGTGCGAGTTCCTTGGGCAAGAGGTTCCGGATGAGGACTACCCGCGGACCAACACGCGCAATGACTTTCTCGCCAATACCGAAGATCGGCGCGCCCAGATCGAAGGCGGTGGCGAATGAAAGCGGCGCTCATGGAGAAAGGCCGCATCTGGGTAGACGACGTACCGGATCCAGTCCCGCTCGCCGGCGAACTGCTGGTGAAATCCCGTGCCTGCGGTATCTGTGGATCGGATTTGCATGCCGCGCGGTACACCGAGGAGTTTGTCGAAACCAGCCGTGAAGCGGGCGGTGCGTTCAAGCTGACGACATATGCACCCGTGGTGTTGGGCCACGAGTTCTGTGCGGAAGTTCTGGATCGAGGACCGGATACCCCGGCAACCTTTAAGCCGGGTGATCTGGTCTGTTCGATTCCGGGGTTGCCCAGGGATCAGCTTCTGGGCGTAGGTTATTCGGAAGAGGCGCCCGGTGGATTCGGCGAGTACATGGTGTTGTCGGCCGCGCTCACCATCGCTGTTCCCGGGGGTACGCCCATCGAACATGCGGCGCTGACGGAACCCATGGCTGTGGGTTTGCACGCCGTGAACAAAGCGGCGCTCACAGGCCGTGAAGCGGCGCTGATTATAGGTTGTGGGCCGGTAGGGCTCGCCGTACTGATCTCGTTGAAACACTGTGGCATCGGCCCGATCATCGCCGCTGATTTTTCGACGACCCGGCGGCGCCTGGCCGAACAGTTGGGCGCGGATGTCTGCGTCGACCCGAGCGAGCAGTCGCCCTATGACACCGCCGATCTCAAACGACCGCACGATGTGGTGATCTTCGAGTGTGTGGGCGTTCCGGGAATGCTCGATCAGGTGTTCCTGTCGGCGCCGCGAAACGCACGCATCGTGGTCGTGGGAGTTTGCCTGCAGATGGACCATGCCCGGCCGTTGATTGCGATCAACAAGGAATTGTCGGTGCAGTACGTGCTTGGCTACAGCCTTGAGGAGTTTGCCGAAACGCTACGCCTGATCGCTGACGGTGAGTACCACGTCGCGCCGCTGATTACTGGACGAGTGCCGCTCGACGGCGTGGCGGCCGCCTTCGATGAGTTGGCGGATCCGGAACGCCACGCCAAGATTCTGGTCGAGCCCTGGGCCTGAAACTCGCTCATGGCCGATACTCATGTGCTGATGAGAGTGTCGACGGCCCGTTCAACCAGCGCCGCACCCACCCATGCAAGCGGCGGGATTACCACGTAAAACGCAGCGCGTGACACGGTGCGTAGATCCATTGGCCAGGAAGGTTGGTCAGTGACGTAGGCGCGACGATCGAGCAGCGCATTGAGTCGATGCGTCGACGGTTGGTCGAGATCTCGGGAAGCGCTTGCGATCGCTTCATCAAGCGATGCGAGTTCGGCGCGCCTCGTCGCGATGATCGATCTCCGAACGCCCCGCATTGCCAGCACAGGCAGTGCGATTGCCACGGGTAAAGACACGGCGAATGCCCACATGTACTGTTCGGCCCGGAACTCGGTGTCCAGCGCTTGCAGCGGGGTCAACGCCAATCCACCCATGATCACCAGCAGGCCGAGAATGCCTGCCTGGGCGTAGGGGCGCAGCGTTTGCGGGCGGTACAGGTCGACCCGGGTGTAGCGCTCGCCGAGTACGCAGAACAGCCACGCGTTGTGGACCAGCAAGTAAGATGACGCGGGCCATCATCACCCACAGCATCATGTTCACGGCCGCCAGCGACAGATCGACCGGATTGGGTGGGGCGTCTCGGAACCCGAAAATAGTGACCACATCGATGTTCGCCAGCCCCACCAAAACACCCATGCCCGTCGCGATCCAGAGGCGAATCGGATCGAGGCGATTGAGGCGGGCGACCGAACCCGCCGAGTCGGTGGCCAGGACCGGCTTCAATGCCTCCAGGTGGCGCCGTACCCGGGTGGTGACGAAGGGGACCATGCCGATGATATAGCCGAGCAGAACAGGATAGGCGACGGCGAAACTCACCATCTGCCCGGTCGAAGCCCAGTAGGGTGGTGGGGTCGCGGCGTTGTAGGCGCCTGACCACCACAGCAGGATCGCGGCGAGGCTCGCTGATCCCAGCCCCAACGTCACGGTGGGATACTGCAGACGCGTCGCCAGGCCAATTGGCCAGGGGGCAATGTCACGCCTCGACTGGTCTTCGTCGTCCATCATTGCGAGTATAACCGTCGACCTGTTCGCGAACATTGGGGAGAACACGATGGCTGAGGATGCGCTGGATTTTCTGATCAGTCGCGAGGACCTGCGCGAGACGACCTTCGAAGCGTCGAGCGTGGTCGAAGATTTTGGGCATGAGGATGCGGGTGTCCTGCTGAAAATCGACCAGTTCGCGCTGACGGCCAACAACATTACCTATGCAGTGGCGGGTGATTCGATGGGTTATTGGCAGTTTTTCCCGGCGCGCGCGGGAATGGGGCGGGTGCCGGTGTGGGGTTTCGCGGACGTGCTCGAGTCAAAGGACTCCGCGATCGAGACAGGCGAACGATTGTATGGCTACCTGCCGATGTCCACCCACCTGGTCGTGCGCCCCGAGCGGGTTACCGAGCGCGGCTTCGTCGACGGCGCAGCCCATCGGGCCGCCTTGCCGCCGATCTACAATCAATACACAAGGCTGGCCCGGGATCCGACGTACGACCCTGCGGCGGAAGCGCAACAAGCGCTGTTCCGGCCCCTGTTTACGACCTCGTTCCTGCTCGATGACTTTCTTGCGGACAACGACTTCTTTGGTGCGGGTACCGTGCTGCTGACCAGCGCATCCAGTAAGACCTCCTATGGGCTGGCCCATCTGCTGCACAAGGATCGGGCTGAAACGTGTCGTGTTGTGGGGCTCACGGGCGCTGCAAACCGCGCCTTTGTCGAAGGGTTGGGCTGCTACGATCAGATAGTCAGCTACGATGAACTGGCCAACCTGACCGATGAACCCGCCGTGGTTGTCGATATGGCCGGCAACGGTCAGATACTCAAAGCCCTGCATTACCATTTTCGGGACAACATGAAATACAGCTGTACGGTCGGTGCCACCCATTGGGAACAGCGCCGCTTGGGCGAGGACCTGCCCGGCGCCGTTCCGACGTTGTTCTTCGCTCCCGACCATGCACAGCGGCGGATCAAGGATCAGGGCGCCGACGACTTCCAGCAGAGCCTGGAGTTAGCATGGGGGGACTTCATGTCCGCGATCGGTGACGGCATAGAGGTAATCGAGGCGCGTGGCCGCGATGCGGTCGCGCAAACTTATGCCAAGGTGCTGGCGGGCGAGGTCAGCGCCGCGAGCGGCTACATGCTCTCGCTGTGGCCTCCTGAGTAGACTCCTGAGTCGCCTCCTGAGTAGAAGAGGCGCTACATCAGACCGTACAGCTGATTGAAGGCCTTGTGGGCGTTGGGATCGAGGTTCTTGTCTGCCAGCGCCGGATGGTCGGGCGCGAAGCGGTGCGGCCGGAACAGGTAGCTGGCCTGCTCTCGCCCGAACGAGTTGACGAACGGATTGACCCACTCCCAGACGATCTCGCGGGTGCGGGTCACCTCGAACACCCGGCCTGAAGATCCTTCGCAGATCAGCGTGTTGCCGTTGGGCAGCCGTTCCGCGCCGGAAACGAAGGGGCTGAAAAAAGACAGGCTCGGATTGCCCTTGTACTCCCACGCGATCTCGTTGGACTCGACGTCGATCTCGACCACGCGCGATTCAGGTGACCCTGATCCGCCGGAATGGTTGTCGAACACCAGGACGTTGCCGTTGTCCAGGAAGCGCGCATCGTGCTGGGCGTGGGTCTTATCGAACTTCCAGCGCAACTTGCGCGTTGTCTTATCGACAATGGAGACCCTGGAGTTGGCCGGTGACGAAAACAGCACGTCGCCCGCGTCGTTGGTGTCGAGACTGTTGGTGTGGGTCCACTCGATGCGATCGCCCAGGACGCCGACCGGGTCTTTGCTCGGGTCGAACAGGGCGGCAACCTCGATCACATTGACCTCCTCGCCGCTCTGTGTCAGTTCGAAGATCACGTCGCTGAACATTCCCCGCTTGCGCCTCGGGTGTCGGCCGCCACGCACAGAGTTTGCCAACCCCTCGTCCAGTTCCACCCAGCGGGACAGCAGGATGTTGCCGTTGGCCAGAGGTTTCACGTCGTGATGTAGCATGTGATCGGTGTGTTCCCAGACGACTTCGCCCTCCCAGGTGTACTCCCTGAGCGTGTCGTACCCGCCGCCCATCCACATCACTCGCTGCTCCAGCGGCAGCGCCCAGAACTCCTTCGGTGAACCGGGTCGCTTACCTTTTTCGCGGCTGTCGCAGGTCAACAGCAGATGACCGTCGTTCAGGAGGCGGGCGTAGCTGGCCTCGACTCCCTCGGTGAACCAGCGATGTACGATCCGGCCACGCATGTCGAGCAGCAGCACGTCCTTGCCGCCCAGCGGCGTCAACAGCGTGTAACCCTTGAAGGAACGGCTCGGGTCGTGATGCGTCAAACCCAGCGCGCGAAACGGCGACCAGCCCATCGGATTGGCGCTCAGATCGGTTGGACGCGGCCAGGAGGTCCCGATACCTGATCGGGACTTCCCGATACTCGATCGGGGGGTCCCAATACCCTATTGGGACTTCCCGACCAGGTCCAGGCGTAGCTGCTGCGGCTGACACCGAGCATTACGCCACCCAGCGCGCGCGGGTGCACGAACAACCCGTTGGGGTCGTCGTCGCTGCCGGTCCAGTCGTCGGGTGCGAGCTCGATGAGACGTTCGCGGAGTCCTGGTAAGTCGTCGGTTTCCCCATAGCACATGTACATGGATGGGCCGAAGCGATTGAAATACCGGCCCATCGTTTTCTCCGCGTCCTGGGGGTGGATCGTTTCGATGCGATGCAGGGCCGTGGGGTCGAACAGGGTCAGATAGCCCGCGTAGCCGTAGGCGTCCGACGAGATTGGCACGAAATGCTCCTGTGTCAGCCCGAACACTTCGGCGAACCGGCTGCACATGCCGTCCGGGTCGTCGGTCAGGTGCGTTGCTTCGTACAGGTTGGACATTAAGCCCACCGGATCTCGTGCCTCACATCGAGACACCACCAGGTCCAGGCCAGGAATCCCGAGCGTGGCGGCGTCCAGGAACAGTTGCTCACCAAGATCGAGGGGCACAACGCCGCAGGCATCAAATCGGGTCCGAAGCGAATCCAGGTCATCGGTTGCGACCCCGGCGGCAAAAGGTCCGCCACGCCCGGCCGTCAGGTGTTCAGCAACAGGCCCCGGGCCGGTGGGTTGCAGGATTTCTACTTCGGCGTCGCCGACGCTGACCACCACGCGGGATGCCGCGAGCGCAGGCACCTCGTCGGAGCGATCGATGCGCGCATCGAGTAGCTCGACCCAGCGGTGCGCCACTGCGTCCGCGTTGGCTACAGCAATCAGGACCCGGTCGATTCGATTCAGCATATCTGTCCTCCCCTTCTACCAGGCAGATTAAGGGTTACCGACCGAGCTCGCCAGGTCTTCGATCAAGGTCGCCGTCCGATCCCAACCCAGACAGGCGTCGGTAATGCTCTGGCCGAAAGTGAGCTCGGGCCCGGGTTCCTGGCGACCCTCGATGAGATGGCTCTCCAGCATCAGTGCGCGGATGGCCGTTTCGCCCGCATCGATCTGCGTTGTTATGTCCTTGACGACATCGGCTTGGCGTAGGGGGTCTTTACCGCTGTTGGCGTGGGAGCAATCGATCATCAGCGCTTCGGGAAGCTCGGCGGCCGCGAGCAGCGCGCGGGCGTTGGCAACGTGAGTTGGTTGATAGTTGGGGCCGTCGCTGCCGCCGCGCAACACCAGATGCCCGAAGGGGTTGCCGGTGGTTTCGAGTATTGCGGGCGCGCCTTCCTTGGTGAGCGATGGGAACAGGTGGCGGGCCCGGGCGGCGAGGATGGCATCCACGGCTACCTGGATGTTGCCGTCGGTCCGGTTCTTGAATCCGACGGGAACGGAAAGACCCGAGGCGAGCTCGCGGTGGACCTGGCTCTCCACCGTGCGGGCACCGATGGCTCCCCAACTGATCAGATCCGCGTAGAACTGGCCGATGGTGGTGTCCAGAAATTCGGTTCCCGCGGGTACGCCGAGCGCTGCGATATTCGCCAGCAGTTCGCGGGCCAGACGCAGACCCTTGTTGATGTGGTAAGAGCCGTCGATGTCGGGATCGTTGATCAACCCTTTCCAGCCCACCACGGTGCGCGGCTTCTCGAAGTACACGCGCATGACCAGCAACAGCCGATCAGAGACTCGATCCGACAGATCCCGCAGTCGTTTCGCGTACTGGATTGCCGCCACGGGATCATGAATAGAGCACGGCCCAACCACCACCATGAGGCGCGTGTCGGTGCCGCTGAGAATCGCCTCGATCGCGCGTCGCGACCCATCGATGAAGCGAGCGGCTGAATCGCTCAGCGGAAACTCTTCGCGGAGAACCGCCGGCGCCAACAACGGGTGAACCCGGCTGATGCGCAGATCGTCAGTTTTCATCTGAGGTCTCTCTCAGTAGCCAGCCGACCAGCCAGACCGCGACCGCCGCACCCACGAGTTCCGCAAGGATGAAGCCTGGAACGTCCAACCCGCGGATCCCGCTGAAGGTGTCGGTGAACGCTCGCGCGATGGCGACTGCGGGATTGGCGAAGGATGTCGAGGCGGTGAACCAGTATCCAGCGGTGATGAACAGCCCCACCGCATAGGCTACGGCGTCCGGTCTGAAGCGAACGGTGGTCAGAATCGTTGCGACCAGCCCGAACGCGGCGACGAATTCCGCGAACCACTGAGCGCTGCCGGTGCGCACTCGGGTGGACAACTGTAGCGGGTCGAGTTCGAACATCAGGTGGGCGGTGACGCTGCCGAGCAACCCGCCGACGATCTGGGCGAGGACATACAGCCCGGCCGTCGCCAGTGCCAATTCACCGCGCAGCAGGAATGCGAAGCTGACTGCCGGGTTGAAATGTGCTCCGGAAATTGGCTGGAACATCAGAATCAGCACCACGAGAATCGCGCCGGTGGCAATGGCGTTGGCGAGCAATGCAATGGCCAGATTCCCCCCCGCCAGGTTCTCCGCCATGATTCCCGAGCCGACCACGGTCGCGACCAGCAGCAACGTACCGAGAAGTTCGGCGGTCAGCCGCCTGGAAATGGACGCCGTCATGGGCATCCCTGACAGCATTCCTCGGTCAGAAATTCGATCAGCGCGTTCATACGCTCGAAGTTCGGTACGCAGCGCAGGCTGCGACCCTCCCGGTGCTGTTCGATCATGCCGTGCTGGACCAACTGGGCGATGTGGTGAGACAAGGTCGACCCGGGCACGCCGAGCTGTGCCTGGATTCGGCCCACCGGCAACCCCTGCGAGCCCGAACGGACCAGCATCCGGTAGATGGACAGGCGCAGCGGGTTGCCCAGGCTTTCGAGTGAACGTGCCGCGGTATCGAGTGTAAGCGTCATGCGGTTCTGACCTGACTCCATTGTTATTTCGAATTATCTAGAAATAACGAAATGTTATTTCCATCGATCGAAACGTTTCGATAGTATTCGAAATATATTCGAAAAACGATTCAACGACCACCGAGGTTCTGCTCATGAGACTACAGTTAGCCATCAACGTCAGCGATCTCGACGCGGCAATCGATTTCTACTGCAAGGCGCTGGGCGCGAAGCTCAACAAGCGCGAATCAGGATATGCCAACCTGGTACTCGAAGAACCGGCGATGAAGCTGGTGCTGTTCGAGACCGACGATGTCTCCGACCGGTTGAATCATCTCGGGTTCGAAGTATTCGACGACCAGCAGGTGGAGGCCGCGGCAACGCGCCTGGCCCAGGCGGGCATCAAAAATGAAGTTCAGCGTTCGGAAACCTGCTGCTTTGCCCGACAGAACAAGGTGATCACCCACGACCCCGACGGAACCATGTGGGAGTGGTACCGGGTGCTGGAAGATTCACCTAGCTTTTTCGACGAACCCGTGACTGAACCGGGTGCAGGCCCCGCTTGCTGCACCTGATCCCTCCGGTAAGTCAGCCGGCCGTTGAGGACACGGGAGCGGGGGATCCGGGTTCTTCCCCGGTGTCCTGCAGATGCGCCAGCGCTGGGGTCTTGCGGGCCAGGTAGGTGTACACCGTCGGTACCACGAACAGGGTGAACACGGTGCCAAAGCTCATGCCGCCGACAATCACCCAACCGATTTGCTGCCGGGCCTCGGCGCCCGCGCCCGTGGCGACGGCCAGCGGAAGCGCCCCCAGGACCATGGCGGCAGTGGTCATCAGAATGGGGCGCAGGCGCAGGACACTCGCTTCGATCACAGCGTCCACCATGTGCTTGCCCTGGGCACGCAGCTGGTTGGAGAACTCGACGATCAGGATGCCGTGCTTGGTGATCAGACCCACCAGCGTAATCAAGCCGATCTGGCTGTAGATGTTCAGCGTGCCGCCCGACAGTTTGAGCGCGAACAATCCTCCGGCGATAGCCAGGGGCACGCTGAGCATGATCACGAACGGTGAAACGAAGCTCTCGAACTGGGCGGCCAGCACCAGATAGATGAACGCGAGTGCCAAAATGAAGGTCACGTAAATATTGGCGGACGAGTCTTTGAACTCCCTGGCCATGCCTTCGTAGTCCATGCGCGCGCCTTCGCCGATCACGTCCACGGTAACCCGCTCCAGCACTTCCAGCGCCTGCCCAAGGGTGTAGCCGGGCGAGACGCTGCCGGTGATTCGGGCGGAGCGCAGCTTGTCGAAATGATTCAATTCCCGGGGCGCGACGGTCTCACGAAGGGTGATCAGGTTTGAGAGCTGAATCATCTCGCCGCCGCGACCGCGGACGTAGATATTGGTCAGATCCTCGGGATCACGCCGCTCGACGTCTGCCACCTGAACTTTCACGTCGTACTGTTCGGCGTTGCGCTTGAATCGCGTCACCTCGCGTCCGCCGAGCATGGTTTCCAAGGTGCGACCGATCTCGACGACGCTGGCCCCGACGGCGGCGACTTTGTCTCGATCGACCGTGACCTTCAGTTCCGGTTTGTTCATTTTCAGGTCGGTGTCGAGGTTCATCAGCGCCGGTTCCCGTGCCAGGGTCGCCAGGATCTGCTGCATGTACCGATCGAGTTGCTCGTACGATTCTGATGTCTGGATCAGAAACTGGATGGACTGTGATCCGCCACTGGAGCCGCCGAGGGACTGGGGCGTGATGGCGAATGCGCGGATTCCTGGAATGGCCATCAGACGCGGCATCATCGAGGCGGCGATCTCTTGACTGCTCCGCTCGCGCTCATTCCATGGTTTCATGGAGGAGTAAGAGATCATGCGCGTCACGGTCGGGCGCCCCATGATGATCATGTAGCGGGCCAGCTCCGGCACGCTGGCGAAGATCTCCTCGACGGCCTGGACCTGCTGCTCCATGTATTCGAGGGTTGCACCCTCCGGCGCAATCGCGAACACCATCACGGTGCCGCCGTCCTCATTCGGGGCCAGTTCCTGATGCAGGCTCCCGAACAGCAGCCAGCAGGCGAATCCGATCAGCGCCATGATCGCCAGCACCACCGGCCGGGCGCGCAGGCTCGCCGCGAGCAATCCCTTGTAGGCGCTGCACGTGTATGTCAGCAGACGTTCGCCGAAGTTGAACATGACACCGTGGCTCTCGCCGCGCTTGAGCAGCCTTGACGACATCGTTGCGGATAGTGTCAGCGCTACGAAGCCGGAGACAATCACCGCTCCGGCAAGCGTCAGCGCGAATTCGGTGAACAGCTTGCCGGTCTTGCCTTCGGTGAAGGCGATCGGCGCGAACACGGCGGCGAGGGTGAAGGTCATGGCCAGGATCGCGAAGCCGATCTGCTTGGAGCCGACGAACGCGGCTTGCATGGGCTCCATACCCATTTCGATGTGGCGGTAGATGTTTTCCAGCATGACGATGGCATCGTCCACCACCAGACCAATGGCCAGCACGAAGGCGAGCAGCGTCAGCGTGTTGATCGAAAAACCGAGCGCCCACATGACGGCCAGCCCCCCGACCAGCGCCAGCGGAATCGTCACCAGCGGCACCAGAGTGGCGCGCCAACTGCGCAGGAACAGGAAGATCACGAGGGCGACCAGCACGATGGCCTCGAAGATGGCGATGAAGACCTGTGATATCGACGCGTCGATGAACTTCGAGGAGTCGTAGCCGATCTTGATCTCCATGCCGTCGGGCAGCGCCTGATTCAGCACCTCGATCTCCGCTCGAACGGCTTGTGAGACTTCCAGCGGGTTGGCGGTCGACTGCTTGACTACGCCCAGGGTCATGGCCGGTGACCCGTCGGTTCGACCGGCCATGCGTTCCTCCTCGGGACCGATCTCCACTTTTGCCACGTCGCCAAGTCGTACCAGATAGCCGTCGGCATCCTTCAGAATGATTTCGCGGAATTCCTCCGGGGTTTTCAGATCGGTTTCCGAGAGCACGGTGAACTCACGACCGCGGCTTTCGATGCGCCCCGATGGAACTTCGACGTTCTGCGCCCGCAAGGCGCGCTCGACATCCGCGGGTGTCAGCGCATACGCGGCGAGCAAGTCTCGGTCCAGCCAGATCCGCATGGCGTAGCGGCGTTCACCCATCAACAGCAGTTGGGCGACACCGGGCAGGATCTGCAAGCGGTCTTTGACGTAGCGGTCGGCGTAATCGGTGATTTCGAGCTGACTGTGGCGTACCGAGCTCATGCTCAGGTAGATGATCGGCCGCGCGTCCGATTCGACGCGGGCAACGATGGGGTCCTCTACGTCCCGCGGCAGTACCGCGCGAGCGCGGGCGACCCGATCGCGCACGTCGTTCGCGGCACCCTCTGGATCCCGCGCGACGGTGAAACGGACGGAGATCTGGGATGACTCGGCGCGGCTGATCGAACTCACGTAATCGATTCCTTCGATACCCGAGATCGAATCCTCCAGCGGCGTGGTCACCTGGGATTCCATGATTTCGGCGTTCGCGCCCGGGTAGTAGGTCGAAATGGTGACTACCGGGTCGTCGATGTTGGGGTACTGGCGAATGGTGAGTCGATCCCAGGCCATGAGGCCGATCAGCACGATAACCAGGTTCACGACCGTGGCCAGCACGGGACGTCGAATGCTGATTTCGGAGAGAATCATCAGGCAGGGCCCGACGGCTGGGGTGTCCCGGCGGTGACCTCGCCTGTGGTGCGCACGGTCGCGCCATCGCGCAGTTTCAGTTGCCCGGCGGTGATTACGATGTCATCCGCCGTGAGCCCGTCGGTGATTTCGACCCAGGTATCTTTGCGTTTGCCCAGCGCCACCTCGGTCAGGATGGCCTTACTTTCGATCAAGCGGTAAACAAAGTGCTGATCACCGCGCGGGACGATTGCATCTTCGGATACCAGGAGCGCTTCCGCCGCTTCGCTGACGATCAGATCGATGCGCGCAAACAGGCCCGGACGCAGCCGGCGATCCGTGTTGGGCAGTTCCGCCCGGATGATGATTGCGCGCCCGTTGATGTCGACCTGGGGCTCGATGGCGTACACCCGTCCGCTGAACTCCTCGTTCGGAAACGCGTTGACCCGAATCGAGATGTTCTGCCCTGGCGCAATGTCGGACAGATGGATCTCGCCGATTCGAAAGTCGACTTTGATCGGATCGAGCTCCACCAGTCCGACCAGATCATCCCCGGAGTCGACGTAGTCGCCGATACTGACGTGCCGCAGTCCGATGATGCCGTCGAAGGGTGCGCGCAGCAGGGTCTTGGCCAGCCGGGCTTGGGCGAGTTGCAACGCCGCCTCATCCGCCTGCAGCTGCGCAAAGGCGATGTCACGGTCTTCGACGGACGCGACGCGCCGCTCAACCAGTTTGTTGGCGCGGTCGAAAGCGAGCTCTGCGAGTCGCCGGCCCGCGGTCTTCTCCATGACCTCCGCCGCATAGACCGAATCATCGAGTTCGATCAGAACCGTACCACGCTTGACCTGTCGTCCCTCATCGAAATGGATGCCCGTGATCCGGCCGGAAATCTCGGGACGAATGGTGACCGATTCGTACGCTCGCAACGTTCCTATCGCCCGGACATTGCGTACCACGCTGCCGATCTCGACCCTGGCAACCTCCACGATTGCCGGCGGCGGGCTCCAGCCGGCGCGCCCGCTTGCGGCGGACTGCTCGGCCTGTCGGGACCACCAGTAAAGGCCCGGGCCGCCGAGTACCAGAATGAGGATCGCGATGATCCAGGTCTTCATCGTCGCTCGCCAATGCGAGTGGACCGGCGATTATACATGGCCGGCGCGTCTGCCTTGGCGTCTCCGGTCAAGCTGCGGGAGCGTGTCCCACGTCAGTCGCCGGCCGGGGTGTAGGAGGGCAGTGCTTCAAGCGCCTCGCGCAGCCACGTTGCCCAACGCTGTGCCAGCCGACGGACCTCCGCCTGGTTGGTCACCGGGTTGGACTGCTGGAGGGTATTGCCCGCCCGCTGCGCCGCGCGGCGATCGGCGGTGCGGACAATGACCGTGTTGCTTTCGCTGTCGCGCAGTTCCACGACGAACGTCATGGCGCCGACGGTGCTTATGAAGACGTCTGAACGGCCGACCGACTCGGGCGGCACGAACGACACAACGTCGAGCAGGGCACCGCGCACCATCATGACGTCCGGCCCGGGCCGGTCGACGATCTCGTAGCGCTCGAGCCTGGCCAACTGTGCCTGGAAGGCTTCGCTCATGATGGAGCGCAGACGTTCCCGGGCGCTGTTCGAGACCGGGAACTCGCTCTGTCCGCGACGTTGTTGGGCGCGGGACCCCCGCTCTACCGGACGAAATTGAATGCCGGCGCTCTGTGGCCAGATCTTGGAATACTGCGACAGGTCGAAGCCGGGTCGAATCCACACCTTCTGCGCTCGCGTATTGTTCACCAGACGCAAGCCGTCGAAGGTCTCTTCGGCGGCCATGGTGATCTGGGCGGGTGGACCTGACGTGGTCTCGCAGCCCGATAGCAGCAAGACGGATCCGGCAACCAGTGCGAACATCATCGCGGGTGTAGTCATCGTCGTCCTTGCTGAACCCCGTTTAGCGGCTGGTCGCATGCTCCCAATTCGGCGTTGCGGGGTCAAGGTCACTCCATCAGAAGCTCCGTTCGACGCGAAGTCCGCGCCGGTTCCCAGTTTCCGCACAGTTCCGAACAACTGGCTTACAGGACTTTACCAGCACATACACCCTGGGCCAGTTAACACCGCTACACTGGCACTGCCGATGGACAGTTTGGTTCTCCCCTATGCTCAGGGACGAAGTTACAGGTGTGGATTATCAGTTTCTCCTGGGAAAGGTGTTCCGCCTGCAGGATCAGGTTTACATTGCCAGTGCCCTCAGTTGCTCGGACGGGATCGACGTAGTTCGCGCGACGACGCAGATGCACGGCGAAGACGTCATGCGCTGTTTTCCGGCACACCTCGTGGTCGAACATCTCGTCTATGACGAAGAAATTGAACTCGGCGATGTTGGACTGGTCGGCTGGGGTTGACGGCCCTTAGCCGGTGATCGTACCGGCGTTGCGCAACGCAGCTTTGTCGCAGATCATCATCCGCATCAGATCGGGGCTGGCGGCGCGCGAAGCGGCTAGGTGCGAACCATCATCTTACCGATGTTTTCACCCGCGAAGAGCTTGATCAATGCCTTGGGCAGATTCTCGAATCCGTCGATTACGGTCGATCGGTACTTCAGCTTGCCCTCGTCTATCCACTGCTGCATGACCGCTTCCGCCTCGGCGAAACGGGGCACGTAGTCGACCACGATGAAGCCTTCCATGCGGGCGCGCCGGAACACCAGATTGAAGTAGTTCTTCGGCCCGGGAATGGGTCCTTCGAGGTTGTAGCGCGAGATGCCGCCGCAGATCACGATGCGGGCGTTATCGGCGAGGCGCGCCAGGCACAGGTCGAGGATTTCGCCGCCGACATTGTCGAAATAGATATTCATGCCCTTGGGGCAGTGGCGCTTGAGTGCCGCTTTGATGTCGTCGGTTTTGTAGTTGATGGCGGCGTCGAAACCGAGTTCGTCGGTGAGCCAGGCACATTTCTCATCGCTGCCGGCCATGCCGATCACGGTGCACCCTTTGATCTTTGCGATCTGCCCGGCGACGCTGCCCGTCGCTCCGGCGGCGCCGCTGATCACGACGACATCACCGGCTTTCGGTTCGCCGATCTCCAACAGGCCGAAATAGGCGGTCATCCCGGTGCCACCCAGCACCCCCAGCGCCGTCTGAGGATCGGTGTCCGGTGCAAAGACGCGAAAGCGAGCGTCGCTGCCGTTGCCGACGCAGTAGTCCTGCATTCCGAACGTCCCGCTGACCAACGTTCCCACGGCGATGTCCGGGTTGTTGGAGGCGTCCACCACACCGACGCCGCCGGCGCGCATGACGTCGCCGATTTCCAGCGGTGCAACATAGTCGGCGCGATTTTCCATCTGCCCACGCATCGAGGGGTCGAGGGAGATGTAGCGCGTCTTGATCAAAACCTCAGCGTCCCCGATTTCCGGAATCGGCACTTCGCCGTACTCGAAGTCGGATTCTTTGACCATGCCGGTGGGTCGTGCCGCAAGTCTGAACTGTCGATTGATTGATGACATGGAAGGGTGCCTGATGGTGTCCGCTTGAGCCCATTGATATACCAGAAACGTGGGTCCGGGAGCCAGAAAAACCGTCTTGACTGACTGTTTTTGCTCTCCTATTCTCTTGCGCCCCGCGCGGAGTCTCTCGCGCGGAGTCTCATGCGCCTCGCCGGGAGGATGCGACCTTGGATCTCAGTTTCAGCGAAGCAGATCAGCAGTTCCGCGAAGAAGTACGAGACTTCCTCGACGCCCACCTGACCGAGGATTTGCGCCGGGCCGCCCAGCGCACCACGACCGTGTTTGCGGACAAGGACGTGGCGATGCGCTGGCAGCAGATTCTCGTGGAGAAAGGCTGGGCCGTGCCGCAGTGGCCGGTTGAATATGGCGGTACGGGTTGGACCATCACCCAGAAGTTCATCTTCAGCGAGGAGTGCGCTAAGGCCGGAGCCCCGGGGCTCATTCCGCTCGGTCTGCGCATGCTGGCGCCGGTGCTGTTCCGCTACGGCACCGACGAGCAGAAGTCCTACTATCTACCACGCATGCTGGCGGGGGAAGACTATTGGTGTCAGGGCTATTCGGAGCCGGGTGCCGGCTCGGATTTATCCAGCTTGCGATGCCGAGCGGTGAAGGACGGCGATGACTACATCGTCAACGGCACCAAGATCTGGACCACCCATGCCCAGTTCGCGGATCACATCTTCTGTCTGGTGCGCACCGACGATACGGTCAAACCTCAGGCCGGCATCACCTTCCTGCTGATCGACATGGCAACGCCCGGGGTGAAGGTGGAACCGATCATCACGATGGCGAACGACCACGAGGTCAATCAGGTGTTCTTCGATGATGTCCGGGTGCCGCAGGCGAACCGGGTCGGCCCTGAAAATGAAGGCTGGACGGCCGCCAAGTATCTGCTCGAGTTCGAACGTGGCGGAGGGTCGGCGGCGGCGGGTTTGAAGGTAGCTGCGGCGAACCTGCGTAAGACCGCCACCGAGCAACTCGTCGACGGTGAGCCACTGATCACCCAGCCGGGCTTCGCGCGCCGTCTGAACGCCATCGACATTCGCGTTGCGTCGCTGGAGTTTACGGAGAAGGCCGGGCTCGCACGCCTGGCGGCCGGCGGCTCACCGGGTCCGGAATCGTCGCTGATGAAGAACACGAGTGTCGAACTGCAGCAGGCGGTTGCGGAACTGATGCTGGAGGCGGCGAACTACTACGCGATGCCACACGCCAACAAGATCTCGATGAACGCATACAACGATCCGTGGGTAGGTCCGGAGTTCGCCGAAACGGTAACGCCCAGGTACCTCAACAGCCGCGCGGCGTCGGTGTTCGGGGGTTCGAAGGAAGTGCAGAAGAACATTGTCGCGAAGGTCGTGCTGGGGTTGTAGGGCGGCACGTTGCGCTGATCGACTTGCGCGCGCTGGACGGTTCAGGTAAAAAAACAATCACGAATGACGGTTTTTCCGAAGGGACAGACATGGCGGTGTATAGAAACGTAGAGCGCTTCGCGGATCCGCAGACCAGCAAAACGCCGGCGCAGAAAGAGCCGGATCCGCAGCTGGGCAGCGATTTCATCCCCAAGGAGCGCTACACGTCGAAGGAGTTCGCGGCCCAGGAGTGGGACCGGCTATGGACCAAGGTCTGGAACATGGGTTGCTGGGAGGGCGATCTGAGAAATCCAGGTGATTACGTCGTCACGCAACTGGGTAGCGAGAGCATTGTGCTGACCCGGGACGAGCAGGGTGGCGTGAATGCCTTCTACAACGTTTGTTCACACCGCGGCAATCGCGTGGCGTACGGTGAGAAGGGCAACACCAGGAGCTTCCGCTGTTCCTATCACCTGTGGGAGTACGACCTTCAGGGTCGGCTGATCAACGTCCCGGACGAAGAGACGTTTCCCATTGGTGCTCCCTGCGAGAAGCTCTCGATCCGAAAACTGCCTTGCGACACCTGGGGCGGCTGGGTGTGGTTCAGCCTCAATCAGAACGTCGAACCGCTCGAAGACTTTCTCGGGATGATCATCGAGCACCTCGATCCGTACCACTTCGACCGCATGACGCTGGTCAACGACGTCACGGTGTTGTGGGAGTGCAATTGGAAGGCGGCTGTCGATGCCTTCAACGAGTCGTATCACGTGGCGGGCACCCATCCACAGCTGATGTCGATGCTCGAGGACTACGACGTGCAGATCGACTGCTACGACAAGCACAGCCGCTACCTGATCCCCTTCGCGACCGTGTCCTCGCATTGGGAGGATGGGTCGATGCTGACCGAAGCAATGCGCAGCTACGTGTCGATTTACGGATTCGACCTGGACGCCCACAAGGGCGACGGGCTGGACATCCGCCGCGCCCTGCAGCAGCACGTCCGCCAGAGCAGCAACGCCATGGGCTACGACTTTTCCGATCTGAACGACGATCAGCTCTCGGATGACTACCACTACATGATTTTTCCGAACATCACGCTGAATATTCACTGCAACAGCGTGATGCTGTTCCGGCAGCGTCCCCACGAGTCGGACCCGAACAAGATGTATTTCGATCTGCAGAATTATACCTTGATGCCCGAAGGCGAATCCGCGCCCGAGCGCCCGGCGCACCGTGCCTTCAAGCACGGCGAAGAATCGCTTGGCGAAGTGCTGGACCAGGATGCCTCGAACCTGCCGATGATCCAGGCGGGTATGAACTCAGCGGGCTATCGCGGTTTGTGGATCTCGAATCAGGAGCTGCGCATCCGGCACTTTCACAAGACCATCGACGATTACTTGCATCGCACTGCGGTTCAGTGGGTGAATTGACTGGTCGAACACCCGGCGCGAAGGTGGCAAGATCACCCTCCTGCCGACGTACATAAACTCAGATAGGGGAAGAACCATGGACCTGCAACTGAAAGGCAAAAAGGCCGTCATCACCGGCGGTAGCCGGGGCATTGGCCGGGCCATCGCCGAGACGCTGGCTGACGAAGGCTGCGACGTTGCCATCTGCGCGCGCACCGAGGATGGTGTCAACGAAGCGGTCGAGTCGCTGAAAAGCAAGGGCGTGAATGCCTTCGGTCAAGCGGTGGACGTGGGTGATGGGGACGCGCTCAAGGCCTGGATCGAAGCATCCGCCGAAGCCCTGGGGGGCATCGACGTTCTGGTGTCCAACGTCAGCGGTGGGCAACCGCCCGGCGAGGAGGGCTGGAAGTCGATTTTCGGTCACGACATTCTCGGTGCGGTTCGCTGCGTGGAAGCTGCGACGCCGCATCTGGTGAAAGATGGTGGTGGCAGCATCATCATGGTCTCCAGCACGGCGGCGCTTGAGAAGTTCATGGCAGCCGGGCCGTACAACGCGCTGAAAGCTGCGCTGATCCAATACTCCGGGGCTCTTTCCCAGGATCTCGCCCCCAAAGGCATCCGGGTCAACGCCATCAGCCCGGGTCCGATCTTCATCGAGGGCGGTGCCTGGGACAACATCAAGAAGAACATGACGCCGTTCTACGAGGCGACGCTTGCGGATATTCCGCTTGGCCGGATGGGGACCGCGGAAGAGGTCGCGGCCCAGGTTGCTTTGCTCGCCAGCCCGCGTGGCGGCTTCACCACGGGAACCAACGTCGTCATCGATGGTGGGCTGACCAAGCGTATCCAGTTCTAACGAATCGGCTGCAATCGGGAAACACGATCACGCCTGCGTCGACGCGGGCGTGATCGCGAACCCGCGACACGACAATCTGTGGAGAGGAATGCATGGCACAAAAATCCATCAAGGCGTATTTCGTAGCGGCGGGTCAGTATCACGACATCGACTATGCCCGGCTCGAAATTCTCAAGCTGCTGGCCGAGCACGAGCACATCCGTACCACGGTCGCCGCGGACTATCACGACCTCGAAGGCATTCGGGCGTCGGACTTTCTCATTACCTACACCTGCAACCTGATGCCTTCCGAAGACGAGCAGTTAGCGCTTCGTGACTACGTCGCCAGTGGCAAGCGCTGGTTTGCGCTGCATGGCACGAACGCGATCCTCGAGTTCCTCGCCGACGGCCAGGTTGATACCCCGGAAACCGCGCCGGTGATGATGGAGTTGCTCGGTAGTCAGTTCAAAGCGCACCCGCCGATCCATCCCTATACGGTGCAGAACCTCGACCCGGACCACGAACTGGTCAAGGGGATCGGCGAGTTCGAGACCGACGACGAACTCTACCTGTGCAACCTGCACGGTGATCTGCACGTGCTGCTGGGAACCCGTTTCGGCGGCAAGATCGAGGGCTGGACGGCCTCGGATTGGGAAGAAGACCGGTTGCACCCGGCCTACTACACCAAGCAGGAGGGCGACGGCGAGGTGCTGTACCTGAATCTCGGCCACTGCCGAGGCCACTACGACATGCAGCCGGTGATGGATTACTACCCCGAGGTGGAGCGGGGTTCCTGGAACACCGAGGAGTATTACGAACTGCTGCGCCGCGGCATCCGGTATTGCGCCGCGGCATAGCCCGGGGAAGCCATGTCGAGCTCGCAGCGGGTTTCGATTCTGATCGGGCTGCTGGTCGTTGGTTTTGCCGCGCTGTTCGCCCTGGACCCCATTCCCCAGGACCTTCGCTACCATCAGTTCAACGACACGCGGACGTTCTTTGGCATCCCCAACTTCAACGACGTGGCGTCGAACGTCGGCTTCGCCGTCGTGGGTGCGACTGGAATCATCACGATCGTCCGGCGACGGCGTGAACTATTCGTCCAGTCAGCCGATGTGAGGCCGTACCTGGTGTTTTTCATCGGCGTCGCGTTGGTCAGCCTGGGTTCCGGTTATTACCATTGGGCGCCGTCCAACGACAGCCTGCTGTGGGACCGCCTGCCGATGTCGATCGCGTTCATGGCATTGAGCTCGGCAATCGTTGCCGACCGAATGAATGCCAACGCCGGCAACGGCTGGTTGCTCGGCGTGCTGGTGTTCCTTGGGTTGGCGAGCCTGGCCTACTGGGACTGGACCGAGTCACTGGGGCGCGGCGATCTGCGCTTCTACGGTTTCGTACAGGTCTACCCCATGCTTGCGCTGCCGATCATCTGCTGGCTTTTCCGCGACCACTATTACACCCCGGTTCGTTACATCGTCTGGTTGATCGCCTGGTATGGACTGTCGAAGGTGCTCGAGTTCTTCGACGGTGCGGTATTCGAAATAACCGGCAATGTCATCAGTGGCCACAGCTTGAAGCACCTTGCGGCGGCAGTCGCAACTTTCATGGTGTTACGCATGCTCACGTCGAGACCGCCGACCGTACAGAGTGCATGAGCACTGCCAATCTGACCAGATCTTCGTGCGGCTGAGCAACCTCGAACGGGTTTAGATCGCGCTGCGGGCCCGAATGTCTTCGATCAAGGCATCCTCGTCCGGAAACGAGCCGGTCTCGTGCTTCGAGTAGATCAACGTGCCGTCGATGTTGACGTCGAAGATCCCGCCGGCACCCTCGATCAGGAAAGACTCGGCGCCGAACGCATCTTTGAGCTTTGCCGCCAGACTGACGGCCTTGGGCTCGTAGTTTCACTCCATGCAGTAGGTGATCGAAATGTCCATGGGGCGCTCCGCTTTGATGACGAATGTTAGCCTACTCCGGTCGAACCGGCTGGGTCTGTTTTTCAACGCGGACTCGTTTGCTATTGTGCGTGGAACAATGTCAGCTTAGACGGGGGGAGTTCATGAGTCGCACGTTTCGCTTCGGGGTGCAGTCGTTCAACACCGAGTCAGGCAAGGCCTGGACGGAAAAAGCCCGACGGGCCGAAGCACTCGGCTATTCGGCGCTGCATCTGGCAGATCACATCCTGGGTCCTGGTCCGGCGTTGGAGAAGACCAATCATCCCGCGCAGAACATTGCCGCGGTTCCCGCCATGGCGCACGCGGCGGCCGTGACCGAGACGTTGATCATAGGCTGCCGGGTGTTCTGCATCGACTACCGTCATCCGATCGTGCTGGCCAAAGAAGCCATGACGATGGATATGCTGTCTGACGGTCGGCTGGAACTGGGCTTGGGGGCCGGGTGGCTCGAGGAGGAGTACCACGCGCTGGCGTTCCCCTTCGACCGTCCGGGCAAACGTATCGGCCGGCTCGAGGATGTGATCGTAGGCTTGCGCGCATTCGCGGGCGAGGGCATGGCGAATGTCGACAACGACACCATCACCTGGCGTGACTTCGAGGGGCTGCCGAAGCCGGTCAGCTCGCCGATGCCGCCGCTGATGATCGGCGGGGGCAGTCCGCGTATTTTGAGGCTCGCGGGCCGGGAGGCCGACATCGTCAGCCTCAACTTCAACAACCGTGCCGGGGTGATCGGCCCGGACGGCGTGCAGTCCTCTTCGGCTGAAGAAACCGAGAAGAAGATCGGCTGGGTCCGCGCCGGCGCGGGCGATCGGTTCGACGATCTGGAGATCGAGATCGGCGCGTACTTCACGTTCGTGATGGACGAGGCACAGCCGGTCGCCCAGATGATGGCGCAGAACTTCGGGCTCACCGAGGAGCAGATGCTCGCACACCCGCACGCGCTGTTCGGTGGTGTCGATACCATTTGCGAAGAGCTGGAGCGGCGCCGCGAGGCGTACGGTATCTCCTACATCACGGTCGGCGACGACAACCTGGAAACGTTCGCGCCGGTGGTTGCGAAGCTGACGGGCAAGTAGCGGCTCCCCAGTCTGTTGCCGGAGACCTGCCGGCCGCTAGCTGATCGCTTCGAAGGTTACCTCCAGCCGCCTCAGGCCGCGCAGCAGCATGTTCGGGTGGTGGCTGAAGTCGTTGCCCTCGGCAAATGCCAGATTGCGCGTGCGCCGCACTAGAATGTGGAACGCCTGGGTGAGTTCCTCGCGGGCGAGATTGGCCCCCAGACAATGGTGTATCCCGGCACCGAAGCCCAGATGCGTACCTGCGTTGTGCCGGCGCACATCGAGTTGATCCGGCGCTGAATACTTCTCGGGGTCTCTGTTTGCGGCAGCAAAACGAACCATGATGCGCGACCCCTTGGGCAGGGCGACGCCGTTTAGTTCGGTGTCGCGGGCGACGATCCGAAAGAGGCCCTGCACGGGTGATTCGAGACGCAGCACCTCGTTGGCAAACGTTCGCGCGCGCCGGTAGTCCGCATCGTCGCCCTCCACCAATTGCTTCAGCTGCGCTGGGTTTTCGATCAACAGCTGAACGCCAGCGGCCAGCGCATTCGTGGTGGTTTCGTTTCCAGCCACGAGTATCTGCGAACAGATCGACAGCATCTCAGGCAGGTTGAGCGGTTCGCCTCCCTCATCGACCGACTGCACGACGTGGGTCAGCAGATCGTCGCGTGGTTTTACTTTGCGTTCCTCCAGCTCCCGAATGAAGTACTCCTGAAACTCTACGAACAGCTCCGCGCAGACGACCTGACGTTCATCGCTGATCATCATGCCCAGGGGTTCCACCGCGGCGTCGGACCACGCCTTGAACTTCGGGGCGTCGTCCCGGGAGACGCCCAGGAGATCGGCGATGACCGTGATCGGGATCGGCACGGCGAACTCGCCGACCACGTCGCATTTTCCGGCGTGGACGAACCCATCGATGGTCTCGGTTACGATCTCTCTTATCGGGTCCCGCATTCGATCGATGCTGCGTGGGCGGAACGGGTCGTCCATCATCGTGCGGATGCGGGTATGTGAGGGTGGATCATTGGTCACCAGGGTATTGACCATGGGCACGGCCTTAGCGCGGATGGCGGCGGCTTCAGGTGGTGGTGGGCTGATGTCGTCCAGCGTCTGGCTGCCGACGCTGGAGAACGTGTCGGTATCCCGAAGGATCTGACGCATCAGGTGGTAGGTGGAGCAGATATAGAATCCGAGCCGTTCGTCGAAGTAGATCGGTTGTTCCTGCAACGCCCGGTAGTACTCGACCGGACATTCCTGAACGTCGAGGTCGGCGAGGCTTTTCTCAGAGATCAGGCTCAATGCGGCGCTCCGACACGGGAGTTTGCAAATATAGCGTTTCGGCGGGGCGCTAGAAAGGACGGAATCATGAAGCTGGAGATCGATGTCTCTCTCGTGCGCCGGTTGCTCGTGCAGTTTCCCCAGTGGGCAGACCTTCCCGTCAAGCGCGTCGAATTCGACGGGTGGGACAACACGACCTTTCGTCTCGGCGAGGACCTGTCGGTGCGATTGCCCAGCGCCCAGGCGTACGCCGGGCAGGTGGAAAAGGAACACCGGTGGTTGCCGAGACTTGCTGCGCTCCTACCGCTTTCCATCCCTGTCCCTCTGGCGATGGGGGTTCCCGCCAACGGTTATCCCTGGCATTGGTCCGTTTACCGGTGGCTCGAAGGCGAGAACGCGACAATCAAAAGCATCGCCGATCTACAACAATTTGCGACTGCACTGGCTCAGTTCCTCGCCGCCTTGCAACGGATAGATCCCGCCGACGGGCCGCCCCCTGGGCAGCACAACTTTTTCCGTGGCGGACCGCTGACGACTTATGACTCTGAAACCCGTGATGCCATTGCGACCCTGCGCGGCAGGATCGATGCCGACGCCGTGACCGCGGTGTGGGAAGCTGCCCTCCGGGCAACGTGGCACGGCCCACCCGTCTGGCTTCACGGGGACGTCAGTGCTGGGAACCTGCTGGTCGAGAAAGGGCGTCTGAATGCGGTAATCGACTTCGGTTGTACTGCTGTGGGCGATCCCGCATGCGACTTGACGATTGCGTGGACGCTTTTGTCCGGGGAAAGCCGGGATGCGTTCCGAGCGGCGCTTCCGCTCGATCGCGCGACCTGGGCGCGCGGACGCGGCTGGGCCCTGTGGAAGGGCCTGATTACGCTGGTGAAACACACCACCAATCCCACTAAGGCTCGAAACGCCCGGGGCGTAATCGATGAGGTCCTCGTCGATGCGACCCGTTCGTAAGCTTCCGTAAGAAATTAGAAGGAACCCTCAGACTTCGCAAACCAAACGTCAGGACTTCGCGCCGGCCCGTCTCCTAAGGTCACCCGCCGATACAGGAGAAGGACATGGCAAACATCAGCGCTCGACTTCAACACTCCGCCGCCGCCGAGCTGCGACGGCAAGACCAGTTGCTGTTCCGCAAATTACGTGCCGAGGTTGCGCAGGCGGGGTGCATGAAACCGGCCCCCTTGGTCATCGGCGTCCACATGTTGGTTACGTTCTGCGTCTATTTCGGCGCCTATGTGGTCTTGTTGGGAGACCCGGCATGGGGATTACGGCTAACGATGCTGCTTGCCATCGCGTTTGCGAGTGTCCAGGCTGGGTACATTGCGCACGAGGTGGGTCATTTGTCGTTTTCAAGATTCGTGGCGCTCTCACGGTTTCTCGGTCACGTATTCTTGACGCTCGTTTCCGGTTATGGGCACTCGATTTATAAGGAGAAGCACAACGCTCACCATGCGCACACCAATGAAGGGGGGCACGATCCCGACGTCAGTGGCGGCGGCTTGTTTACGTTCTATCGCGAGGCTGCTGCGTCGAAACGCGGCATCGCCCGTTGGTTCACGGCACACCAGCGCATACTGGTGTGGTTTATGTATGGCGTCATCCCGTTCGCTGCAAAACGTGACAGTGTGGTTCGATATGCAACTGGCGGTAGAGGCACCACGCGCACCGGGCAGCTGATGCTGTTGGCGCATTTTGCGCTATGGCTCATCGTGCCCACGATGACGCTGGGGCCGGTCGATGCGCTCGTGAACTTTTTTCTGGCGGGCTGGTTGATGGGACCGTATCTCGGCTGTGTCATCTTGCTGAATCACATCGGCACGCTACATCTGCCCAAAGACCATGGCATGTCGCGCTTGCGGCAGGCCCTGCTGACGACGCGTAATTTTGGGACCGGCCGTCTGTGCGATTACCTGACCGGCGGAACTAATCACCATCTCGAGCATCATCTGTTCCCCACCGTGCCGATCAGCAGGCTGGGGGAGGCGAGGTTGATCACGCGCCGGTTCTGCCAACTGCATGACTTGCCTTACCACGAAACAACCTGGTTCGCTGGACAAAGGGAGACACTTGCCTATCTCAGCGAGCTGTCGCGATACGCCAGGCAGCATAGGTTCTGCTGACCGCCAGGTCGCGCTATGCTCGACGGCTCGATCGTGTTTGCCGGAGGGAGCATGACAGATGTAGTTCGCGCGCTTCAGGACGCCCTTGGGGATGGCGCCGTACTGACTGGTGACGACGTGACCAGTCGATCGGCCGGGATCTGGCGGCGTGACACGCTCAAAGCCAAGGCGTTGGTTCGGCCGCGATCGACCGAAGAGCTGAGCACGGCCATGGCGATCTGTCATGCCCACAATCAGTCCGTGATCGCGCAGGGGGGCTTGACCGGTCTGGTCCATGGTGCCGATACGACGCCAGATGACGTAGTCGTCTCGCTCGAACGGATGAACGCCATCGAGGAGATCAATACAATCGATCGCACCATGACCGTTCAGGCCGGAGTGGTCTTGCAGACCGTCCAGGAACAGGCGGATGAGCATGGGCTGCTGTATCCGCTCGACCTGGGTGGCCGTGGTAGCGCCACGATCGGAGGCAACATCTCGACCAACGCCGGCGGCAATCGGGTCATTCGTTATGGCATGACCCGGGATATGGTGCTGGGGCTCGAGGCTGTGCTTGCCGACGGCACGGTCGTGTCGAGCCTGAACCAGATGATCAAAAACAATGCCGGCTATGATCTCAAGCAACTGTTTGTCGGCACCGAGGGCAGCCTTGGCATCGTGACGCGCGCGGTGCTGCGCTTGCGCGAAAAACCCCGCAGTCAGGAAACCATGCTGGTGGCGGTAGACGAATTCGGCAAGCTGGCGCGATTCTTCAAGACCATCGATGGGGCGCTGGGTGGCATGTTGAGTGCCTTCGAGGTGCTATGGAACAACTACTACACCCTGGTGACCACGAAACCCGCGACCCACCAGCCGCCGTTGCCTCAAACCTATCCCTACTACGTGCTCGTGGAAGCCATGGGCGGCGACCCGGAGGCCGATCACGGGCGGGTAGAAACGGCGTTGATGGCCGCCTATGAGGAAGAACTGGTGGCGGATGCGGTGATCGCGCAGTCGGAAGCCCAGCGCCGGGAAATGTGGGCGATTCGTGACGACGTGGAACAGACCCAACGACTGGGTCACGTATTCACCTTCGATGTCAGCCTGCGCGTTTCGCTGATGGAGCAGTATGTGGATACGGTCAATGCACGCCTTGGCGAGGCTTACCCGGATTTTCAGAACATCACCTTCGGTCACATGGGCGATGGCAACCTGCACTTCGTCGTGGCCGTGGGCGAGCGTGGCCAGGAACATCGCGAGCGCGTCGAGCGGTGTGTCTACGAGCCGTTGAGTGAGATCGGCGGGTCGGTGTCGGCGGAGCACGGCGTTGGATTGGAAAAGAAACCGTACCTGCAGCTGTCGCGGTCGCAGACCGAAATCGACCTGATGCGAACGATCAAGTCCGCGCTGGACCCGAAAGGGATATTGAATCCCGGCAAGATATTCGATTGCGAAGTTCGCACGTGAACGAACTGCACTATCAGAGCCTGTCGGACGTCTGCCGACGGATGAAAAGCGGAGAGCTGACGTCCCGGGCAGTCACCGAGCACATGCTCGCCCGAATCGAGGCGCTGGAGCCAAGCCTGGGTGCTTATGTGACCGTCACCGAAAAGGATGCGCTGGCGACCGCAGACCGGCTCGACGGGGAACGCCAGGAGGGTAAACCCCTCGGCGCCCTGCACGGCGTGCCCATCGCGCTGAAGGACCTGCTCTACACTCGGGGCGTGCGCACGACCTGTGGTACGCGGGTGCTCGCCGATTGGATCCCCGATGAAGATGCGACGGTCGTCACCCGGCTCAAGGAAGCCGGCGCGGTCATTCTCGGCAAGCTGAAGCTGACGGAAGGCGCCTACTCGAGCCACCACCCGGATGTTCATGCGCCCAAGAACCCCTGGAACCCGGCACATTGGAGCGGCGCGTCATCGTCCGGTTCCGGCGTGTCCGTCGCCGCGGGCCTGGCCTTTGGCGCCATCGGCAGCGACACCGGCGGCAGCATCCGCTTCCCATCGGCCGCCAACGGCATCGTGGGCATCAAACCGACCTACGGGCGCGTCAGCCGGTATGGCGCCTTCCCACTGGCGGACTCCCTCGACCATCTCGGTCCGATGACACGCACCGTCGAAGATGCCGCAAGGATGCTGCACGTGCTGGCCGGACACGATCTCCGGGATCCAACCTCGCTCACGGATCCGGTACCGAATTACACCGGGGCCCTGGCGGATCAGGTCACAGGTGTGAAGATCGGGGTCGATTGGAGCTACGTCGAAACGGGCGTGACCGCGGATGTCGTTGTGGCGGTGCGGCAAGCGGTGGACACGTTCGCCGGGCTCGGCGCCGTGGTCTCGGAGGTCAAGCTGCCCGACCACGTGCCCCTCATTGAAGGCTGGGCCATCACCTGCGCGGTGGAATGCGCGCTGGCGCACGCAGACCACTTCCCGGAACGAAAGGACGACTACGGACCCGAACTCGCCGCGTTGCTGGACATGGGACGCAGCGTCGACGCGCTGGCCTATGCACGGATGGAGCGCGCGCGGGAACGCTTCCGGGCTGATCTGGACGTCGTGCTCGACGACGTGGACATGCTGATTGCGCCCTGCATGCTGTCCGCTGCGCCAACCCTGGAGTTCATGGCAACCGCGCTGGCGGACCGGGACAAGACCGTGGGCTTCATCAATTTCACAGCACCCTTCGACTATTCCGGCCACCCGACCATCACGCTACCGGCCGGGTTGAACGACGCGGGGCTGCCTCTGGCGTTCCAGCTGATTGGCCGCCATCTGGGTGAACCCGCCCTGGTACGTGCCGGCTATGCCTTCGAGCAAGCCGGCACGCCCATCCATCCCCCACTCGACAGCGACAGCTGACAACGAAGGAGCGAAATCGAATGCCGAGTCAGGAGCATGAAGCACTGGTAGCCGCACTGCAGGAAGGCGGCGTGGTCGATGTGCCCTCCGTCGAGGAGCAACGTGCCAACTACGACGCGATGTTGTGCGCGAATCCGATCCCCGCGGCGGCCTCCATCGAGGAACTGATCATCGGTCAATGCAATGCCGACTGGGTAACGGTTCCCGTCAGCCGCGAAGACCGGGTGATTCTCTACCTGCATGGAGGTGGCTACGTCATCGGTTCCAACGTCGGTTTTCGTGAGTTCGCCAGTCGCCTGGCCCAGGCAAACCGGGCCCGGGTCTGCTTACTCGACTATCGACTCGCGCCGGAACATCCGTTTCCCGCGGCCGTGGATGATGCCGTTGCTGCGTTCGGTTGGCTGCTCGATCAGGGGGTCGATCCCGCGGGGATTACCGTTGCTGGGGATTCGGCCGGTGGTGGCTTGACCTTGGCCACGTTGCTTACGCTGCGCGACGCCGGCGGTCCCCAGGCCGCCTGTGGCGTCTGCTTCTCGCCCTGGGCAGACCTCGCGGGCACCGGTGCTTCGGCTCAGCCGGGCGCCGTGGACGATCCGTTGGTAACCGATGGACTGCTCGCCGACATGAGCCAGGCGTATGCGGGAGAGGATCTGCGCAACCCGTTGGCCTCACCGCTGTATGCGGACTACGAGGGGCTGCCACCCTTGTTCCTGCTGGTCGGGGACCGTGAGATGTTGCTGGATGACGCGACCCGTGTGGCGGACAAGGCGCGCAACGCTGGCGTCGACGTGAGCTACTTTCAGGGTGACGGGCTCGTGCACGTGTGGCCTGTTCTTGCGCCGACGGCGCCGGAATCCGAAGCGGCGCTCGAGCAAATGGCAGAATTCACTGAGCGTCATTGGCGTTGAAGCGTCGCCGCGCGAGGGCGCAATCCATGCCGACGTCCTCTGGGCGCGAGAGGGTCACGACCAGGTAGCGCACATCGACCGGTCGGAAAACGCCTCGCGCGTCCAGCGTGCGGGCGCAGATTTCACCTTTTCAGTGAGCCAGGTGGCCGGTCAGCTGCTCGCCCACTACGTTCTGGGTGAGATGGTTTCGCAGCAGACCCGCATCAAAGTTGGCAAGCTCGACGCCGGTCGCCTGGTTGGGCACTACCCGCTGGAATCAGATATTCGCGACAGCACCGGGGGCGCCGTTGTCGCGTCGAGCGCGCCGGCGAGGTCATCATGGACATTCCGCCGTCGTCCGTCCTCACGGAAACCGACGCTGTCTACGTCTGTGGCACGGTGGATGCCTTCAATGTTTTTGCTGAGAAGTTCAGCTACGCGGACGGATCCTGATACTGCGACACTAACTCCCCGGCATCTCGTGCAGTCCAACCTCGATCTGAACCACAGCGCAGAAACAGGTCCTGACGGGTCGCGTTAGCGCAGCGTCAGGGTCCCCTGATCGATCACCACGTCGTCGTGTTGATTGGCCGTGCGGAACAGGAACCGATCGCTGTCTTCCCACATCGAGATGGTCAGCGTATCGCCGGGAATGACGGGCTTTGAGAAGCGGGCGTTCATTGCGCCGAACTTCGACGGGTCTCCTCCACAGGGGCCGTGCAGGAGCGCCCGACCTGTAAACCCATAGCTGCATAGGCCGTGCAGGATGGGCGTGTCGAAACCACCGAGCGCCGCAAATGAAGGATCCGAGTGCAGCGGGTTGCGGTCGCCGGACAGACGGTAGGTGAGGGCCTGATCCTCGCGTATGGTGTAGCTGATCTGATGATCCGGCGCGCGGTCGGGAAATTGGATCTTCTCGGACGGTCCGCGCTCGCCGCCCCAGCCACCTTCGCCCCGGCAGAACAGGGTCATGCGCGTGCGCAGCAGGGGCTTGCCGGTGGCGAGATCGGTGGATTCTGAGGTGAACTCGAGCACGGCGGCTGAACCCTTGTCCCAGATCCCGGTGCATTTACCGACGCTTTCGATCTCACCGTCGGGCGGGATGTCGCCGAGCAGTTCGATGCCCTGCTCGCCGTGAACCATCATCGCCGGATTGAAGGAACCGACTTTGTCCATGGGCGCGCCGCCTCCGCCGATGATCACGGCGAAGCTGGGCAACACTCTTTGCGGCAGATCCTTGGTATTTTCGGTGGTGAACTCCAGTTCATCGGTACCGGCACCGACCCCTACCGCGTACAGAAGCGCGTCTTTCGAGGTCCAGCTGCGCCGCGTGGGCGTGCCGACGGTGCCAACCGCATCGGGATTGATAGGCATGTCGAGATCCTTCCCAGATTGTCAGACAAGCCGGTAATGGTAGCGCCCCGGCCCGCCGACCGATAGCATCTGCCAATGCTACTTGCGCTTTTGAACATCCATCATCTTCGCCGATGCAACTTCTGGGCACCCATCATCCGGGCGATGACGGGTGGGAGCTAGGCGGTGCGGCAAGCACCGGTGGACTACATCGAGCAGACCCGCGCGCAGTACGATGTACTGGGCTATCCGGCCTATGCGTGGGTTGAAAACGAGGGCGCACCGCCTTGGGCGACACTCGAGAAGCCTCTGAACGAATGCCGGGTGGGGTTGATTGCCTCAGGTGGGATCTACCGTGCCGGGCAGGTGGCGTTCCATCACAAGGATGATCTCAGTTTTCGCATTATCGATGCCACCATTGCGCGCGATGAGTTGCGTGTCACCCACTTTGCGTACGACCAGAGAGACGCGCGCCGCGACCCCAACGCCGTCTTCCCGATCGACACGCTGCACGCCCTGGTCGAGGAAGGCACGCTCGGTGGAATCGGACCGCGCACTTACACCTTCATGGGTGGAATCTATTCGGCGCGACGGGTTCGCGATCGGTTGGCGCCGGCGCTGGCGGAACGGGTGCTTGCCGATAAAGTAGACGTGGTGTTGCTGGTGCCTGTCTGACCCGTGTGCCATCAGTCCGTGGGACTGATCGCCCGGGAGATCGAAGGCAGAGGCGTGCCCACCCTGTGTATGACCAGCGCCTACTCGATTACCCGATCCGTCAACCCGCCGCGTGCGGCTTTTCTCGATTTCCCGCTGGGTCACACGACGGGCAAGGCGGATGAGCCCGAATTGCAGCGCGACATACTGCGGCGGGCATTGTCGTGCTTCGAGACGCTTACCGCGCCGGGCGAGATCGTCGAGTTGCCTTTTCATTGGGCGCAGACTGACGATTGGAAGGCGCCCGTCGATGCGGCCCGAGGCGACACATCCGAAGACGATAGCCGGACCCCGCGGCGCCCGGACCCTCAGTACCAGTCGGAAGAGGACCGGCGGCTGGCCGAAGCAGCGCTGGCCTCGGGCGGCTGTGACGGCTGCGTCTGGCTCGACTAGAAGCTCAACCCGTCGTGGCGCAGGACGGCTCGGGAGCTTCGATGCTCAGGGCCTTTTCCCGGTTAGCTCCGCCAGTGCTTTCTTCAGCAGCTTGCGCCGATCGGCATCCTGATGCGGATAGCTGAGGTCCATTGCGCCAATGTGGTTCGTAATGATGGACGCGACCACGGCCCGCATCACCCATTTGTGGTCCGCGGGCACGATGTACCACGGTGCCCAGGGCGTTGACGTGGTGGACAGCGCCGCCTCGAATGCTTCGACATAGGCATCCCAGTAGCCGCGTTCAAACAGGTCGCTGGGGTCGTATTTCCAGTGCTTGTCGGGATCTTCCAGGCGTTTGATGAGGCGTTGCTTCTGCTCGGCTTTCGATACATTCAGAAAGAACTTGATGATCACCGTGCCGTTACGGGTCAGATGCTGTTCGAGATTGTTGATGTCCTCGAGCCGTTCGTTCCAGAAGGTGAGATCGAGCGGCTGGCTGTTGAAGGACAGCTGACCCCGCTCCGGATGTACCCGCACGGTGGTCACATCCTCGTAGTAGGAGCGATTGAAAATGCCGATCCGACCGCGCTCGGGCATGGCCTTCCAGTAGCGCCAGAGGAAATTGTGATCGAGTTCTTCGCGTGACGGTTGCTTGAAGTTCGACACCTGGAAACCGGCCGGATTGACGCCGGCCGTGACGTGTTTGATGGTGCCGTCCTTACCGGCCGCATCCATGCCCTGAAACAGCAGCAGCATCGAGTAGCGGTTGTCGGCATACAACAGTTCCTGCGCGTCGGAAAACTCGCGGATGCAGCTCGCGACGTAGTTGCGCGCTTCCTCCTTCAGCTCGTCGGCGTCGAGTTCCCGCATCGCCGGGGTGCCCATCCAGGCCGTGTCGTGCTCGCTCAACCGAACCGCGGAACCGGGTTCTGCACGAAAAACTCCCGTGTCGAGATCAGCGCGCATGCAGGCCTCCATGCTAAGGGACGGATGGTACTGGAATTCCCTGGTGGGGCGCATCAATGGGTCGACGCAAGAGGCTCCTCCTGGCGAATCCATAACGCACCGATCAACAACGCGAAGAGGCCGCCGATACAGACCCACTCGGCGGCCCGATAGGTGCCGAACAGATCCGTGCCGATGCTGAAGAAGGCGGGACCGATCGCACTGGCGAAAACGGTCAGGGAGGTGTTCATGCCGCTGATCTCGCCCAGATGCAATCGGCCGAAGTAACGAATGAACGCAAGATTGGAGAGCACCCCCCAGAGCCCGCCGCCGGTGCCGAACCCGACCACCAGCAACCAGTAGCCGACGTTGGTGTCCAGGCTCAGCAAACCCGCCGCGCCGGTGATGAACGCGATCAGCATGAGAACGAGGAACGGTTTCAGCGGCGTACGGTCCGCGAACCAACTGGCCAGCAAGTTGACGCTGAGCGAGACGAGGGCCTGGGGGAAGAAGTACCCGAAGGCCTCATCCCGGCCACGCCCGGCTTCAGCGAAGATCGCAACGATGTGAAAGGTGACCGCCGTGCCGAACAGCGCGTGCATCGACAGGCCCGCCGCGTAGATCCAGAACACAGGGCTGCGGCGTGCCTGCGCCGCGCGAATATTCGGGTCGTCCAGGGCAATGTCATGTGCTTCGCTCGCGAGCCCGCCGTCGGGCTGCAGACCGCAGCTTTCGGGCGTATCGCGCGTCAGCAACAAGGCCAGGACGGCAAAGCCCACGCCCACTGCTGCCGCGAGAACCCAAAGCGCGCCGCGCCAGCCGAAGTCGTCGATCATCAGAGCGAGCAGCAGCGGGGCGAGCGAAAATCCGAGCGAAACGAAAACGCCTCGCACACCCGACACCAGCCCGCGGCGTTTTTCGAACCAGACCAGCAGCACGTTGCGTGAAGCGCTGGTCAGAATGCCTTGGCCGCTGAAGCGCACCCCAAAATAACCGAGCAGAATCAGCCCGAAGGTGACGCTGGCGAAATTGAGTCCGGTGGCTGCGGCGATCCAGCGGCCGATCACGTCGATTGAGCTGATCAGCAGGACGAACACCCCGAGTACCACACTGGAGGCGACGATCATGACGCGAGCGCCCATTCGGTCGTACCACCGGCCGGCTCGGGTCAGCAGTACGGCGCTGCCGATCGTCCCGGCCAGATAGGCGAACGACAGCTGGGTGCGGCTCAGGTCGAACGCTTCGATGAACGGGTCGGTAAACACCGCCATACCCATCGTCTGGCCGGGCACGCTCATCAGAAAACCGACGGTCGAGACCAGCCAGATCACCCAGCCGTAAAAGAACGGCGCACGACGCACGTCGAAGGGCCAACGCGCGGCCTTCGGAACCTTCGGAACCTTCGGGATGGACACCTGTTCGGCGATTAGACGGTGGTGGCCGGCAAGGTACGCTCGAAAAACAGCGCGGTGAGGTCGACGATTTGCCGGGCGAAGTCGACATTGGTATCAAACGCGTGTTCCTGCCCTTGGAAGATGTGCATTTCCACCGCAGCCCCGGATTCACTCAGGGCTTGGTACATCTGCAGACTGGCGGCGACCGGTACGACCTGATCCGCATTCCCATGAACCAGCATCGTCGGGGGGAAGCGTCGATGGGCGTACGTCAGCGGGCTGGCCGCATCCGCCGTTTCGTCGCCCACGTGGCCGCCGAACAGAGCGGCGACGGCGCTGTCGGATTCCAACTCGGAGCTGCGAAGCAGCGTGGGTGGATACACGGCAACGGCGGCCGCGCAGCCGGATGACGCGTCTGCATGGCCACCGTCGCCTTCGAAGCCGGGGATATCCTGCGTTGCGGCCAGCATCAGTGCCAGATGCGCGCCGGCGGAGTTACCCGACACGGCAATTCGATCGGTGTCGACGCGAAGCTGGATTGCGTTGCTGCGAATCCAACGCAGCGCGGCCTTCGCGTCGTGCAGCTGCGCCGGCCAGATTGCCTCGCCGGTCAAGCGGTACTCGCTGCACACGCACAGGTAGCCGTAGCGCGCGAGTTGAATGCCGTAGTATTTGAGTTGGGATTTCTCGCCATTGCGCCAACTCCCGCCGTGCAGCAGCAGGATGGCCGGGCGAGCCGATTCCTCGTCGAGAGCGTCGGGTGGCGTGAACACGTCGCAGGTCAGATCGCGGTCGCCGCCCCGGCCGAACACCACGTCTTCATCGATCGATACGCGTCCGGGTAGTTTTTCAGGCATCTCGGGTCCTTCTCAGCGCGCGAGCGCGTCATCGGCTCGTTGGCGGTCGGTCACTACGGGTCGTCTTCGAAGACGAAACGTGTGGCGGTTCCGGCAAACGCGTCGCCCTCGTCGCCAAGCCATGCGAAGGCCTTCAATGGCCGCAACTCGAACACCCCGCGCTGGATCTGGTCCAGCGTGAAGTCCCAGCGGTATTTGGGATTGTAGGCAGCCAGAAACTCGGCCAGGCGCGCCTCGTCTGTCACCTCGGTCGCTGTGCCTTCCACCACCAGCGTCGCAGCGCCATCTTCGAGGTGTACCACCGCGCGTGGATTCCCGTAAAGATTACGCGCCTTGCGCGTGGATGGGCCGGTGCTGAAGGTGAAGCCGCGCTCACCCCACACGCCCCACACCGGCATCGCGTGCGGAATGCCGTCGCTCGACGCGGTGGACACCCAGTAATTGCGCGCGTCCTGAAGACGCTGCGCCAGCGGCGCCCACTCGAGCAACTCGCCCTGGTCGGCGGGGCGAAAGTAACCCTCGGGTTCAGGTCGGGATCGGCGTGTCGGACTGGCCATGGTTCACTTTTTCGCGTGCGGGTCTTCGAGTCCGGCCTTATGCAATGACTCTCCGGCCGCGTAGCCGTAAATACCCTTGGCCATCAGCGAGGTTTCACTGTTGCGACGCGCCTGAAACACTTCGGCGCGGGCCGCATGTACCTCTTTGTCGTCCGGTTCCGCCAAGGCGGCCAGTTCCACGAGGTGGCACGCCAGGCGCAGGTCGCCCGCTTCGCACAGCTGTCGTGCGCGGGCCGCAAGTACCGAGGCACCGCCGGCGAGCGCCGCCAGTTCCTGGCCGAGGACGGTATCGGGTGATGGTTTGAGGTTCGCCGGATTGCCGTCATACCAGCCGCCGTACATGCGCCAGAGGTTGCGCACCACGAACTCGGGTTCATCGTACAGCGGTCGCAGATAAGGGCGCGCGAGCACCTCAGGATCCACCTTTACCGCATGGATGATGTCGTTCAACCGAACTCCGTCGTTCATCATCGCCAACGTCTCGTTGACCAGGTGCTCCAGCGCTTCTGCGACCTCGATGAGCACCCGCTGGATGCGCTCAACACCGGTGATGGGCAGTCCGTGCGCGGGTAAAAACAGTTCCGCTCCCATGCCCGCCATGTCGCGCATCGCCGCGGCCCATTCGACGGGGTAGCGCTGGACCTTCTGCGGATTGCCCGCATTCGGAAAATTCCAGATGAAAAAATCGCCCGCGCATATGGCTTTGTGCGCGGGAATCCACGCCCAGGTGTGGTCGTCGGTTTCGCCACGCGCGTGGCGCAGCTCGAATTCCAGCCCGCCTACGTTCAGGTTCATCGTGTCCCGGTACGTCAGGTCCGGTGCGGCGCTGTCGCTGGGCAGGAACCGGCCTTCCTCACCACCGATGCTATAGCCTCGTCCGCCGAAGCCCCGGAACTGGCGAGCATTGATGGTCATGTTGTAGCCGTTGGTGAGGTTGTAGCGATCGAAACGCGCGGCCACGTTTTCATGACCTGCAACGGTTGGACGCGCAGCACCCTTGGCTTCGGCATCCGCCATGAACGCGCCGCAACCACCGACGTGATCGACGTGTCCGTGGGTGTACACCAGGGTATGAAACGGATCGCCCGACCAGCCGCGAATTGCGTCCACCACCCGGCTGCCGCCTTGTGCCCCGCTGGTATCGAACACCACCAGACCTTCATCGGTTCTGAACAGGATCGAGTGCGAGAATGCTTCCACCATGGCGATTCCGTCGGCAATCTCGGACAGTTCGTGGGTGATGCGATTGACCGGTTCGGCGGCATAGCCCTCATCGATGATTTTGCTCGAAAGGCTCAACAGGTCCGGCATGGTTGCCTCCCTTCAGTTGCTGCGGTCAATTCAATCGAATTCGAGGATCGCGCGACCGCTGATCTCACCCTGTTCCAGCGCACGGGTGGCCTCGTTGATCTCATCGAGCGAGTAACGGGCGGTGACCATCGCGTCGAGATCCAGATCGCCGTTGGCGTGCCAGTCCAGGAAGGTCGGGAAGTCCCGATCCGGTGCACAGGAGCCGCCAATGCTGCCGATGAACTGCTTTTCGCCGATCAACAGGTCGATGGCGTTCAGTTCGACCGGCGTGTTGGGAACTCCCACCAGGACAGCGGTACCGCCGCTGCAGGCCCCGAAGTGCCCGGCTCGACATGCCGGAACGATTTGCTCCATGGTCTGCCGGATGCCGATGCAATCGAATGCGAAATCGGCGCCGGTGACTGGAGTGCTCATGATGGTGCGCTGATTTTCGTGGGGCGTGAGCGCGTGGATCGCCGCAATGGGATCACCTTCGGTTGCGTTGATGCCGTGCGTGGCGCCGAAACGTTTTGCGAATTCGAGCTTTGCGTCGTTCACATCCACGGCGATGATCGGATCGGCGCCAACCATCCGGGCGCCGACCACGGCTGACAGTCCTACGCCGCCGACCCCGAAGATCACCACACTCTGCCCGGACTTGACGCCGGCGGTGTTGATCACGGCCCCGGCGCCGGTCATCACGGCACAACCGATGATCGCCGTGACGTCACGCTGGGTATCGGGCGCGACCTTCACGACGTATTGCTGGTCCGCCAGGGTGTGGTCTGCCCAGGTGAAGACGTTTTCGGATTGGGCGGTGCCGTCTGATACCTCCAGCACCGAACGAACCGGCTCCTGGGGGGTGTTTGCCGCGTCGCGCGGCACCCAGGTGACCAGCACGGTGTCGCCCTCTGTAACATGCGTGACCTCGGCGCCCACCTTCAGCACGACTCCTGTGGACTCGTGCCCGAGGATGACCGGCGTGGTCCGCTCGCGATGCATCTGGTGTAGCTGCGAGTGACAGATCCCCGACGCATACTGTTTGACCACAACCTGGGTGGGACCGGGGTCCGGCAGGTCGAGTTCTTCGATACGCAGCGGACCGGGTTGTTGCGGCAGCACCACAACGCGAGCTTGAGTCCCCATTTTTCGATTCTCCCCCTGATCTTTGGAAAATTTGCTTTGGGAATCTTGACCCCTGCCACGCAGGAGCGCAATTCGTCCGATTGCGATGCAACCTTGGCACGGGCGCGAACGATCGCGCACAATCCATGCCACCAGGTAAAGATAGGTGTGCATGGTCTGATGTCCGAACGCTTTCGATTATTGTTTCGCGGAGAAATCCTCGAGGGGCAACACACGGCAGTGGTTAAGAAGCGATTGGCGAAATTGCTCGGCATCGAGGATGCCCGGGTCCAGCGTTTGTTCTCAGGTGAGCCGGTGGTCATCAAGAAAGACGTTGATCAGGCCACTGCCGCACGCTATCAAGCCGAGTTCAAGAGCGCGGGAGCCCGGTTGCGGGTGGCGGGTGGCAAGTCGGCGGGGTCAGCGGCTTCGCCACCGCCGACGCCAGCGCAGGACGCCGCATCCGCAGCCGCCCCTTCGGCAACCCCTGCCGGCGCGGCCTCCACCGGGGATGACCCTACGGTGGCTGAACCGGGGGCGATGATGAGCGATGACGATAGTGAGCCGCCGCCGCCAGCGCCCGACACCTCTCATTTGAGCGTTGCGGAAACCGGCAGTGATC
>SMVB01246860.1_pt1 | contig 91938 bp, 81 predicted proteins | sample 2456461 | NCBI WGS metagenome assembly SMVB01 (sample SAMN11095934, study PRJNA526329) | marine sediment metagenome | biome: Marine sediment; feature: Surficial sediment; material: Deep marine sediment; isolation source: Hadal surficial sediment | place: Pacific Ocean | collected 2014-05 | depth...
CCGGGAAAAGCGATACTTTGCAATTAGAGTTGAGAGTTTAAAGTACGGTCAGGATTTTCGACGATAACTCCGTTCTGAAGGTTGAGTTGTTACAAATGCTTTAGTTGGCTGGAATAAAATTCCCTGTTCATTCGTCCCGCAGGGGATTTCATGGTAAAAAGGCATGGGGGTGTAAATCCCCTGCGAGCACACAATAACAAAAAACCTTGACAAAAGCTTACCACGAAGTAGCCTTGCCGTTTTCGACGCCGAAAAACAGGAGGGTAGAGAGATTGGATGCAGTCGAAACTCCTGGCAGCCCTGTTTATCCCAGCTAAAACCCGTCGTTTTCTAGAGCTGCCGGATGCGGTCATGTTTGGCCTTTTTTGAAAAATCCTGCGACGCCCAAAATTCGACTTCAGTGCGGGTCACGGGCAGCGCGAATTAAGGTCGGTGGCTGAGATAACGAAACAAGCGTTAATGACATTCGCCAGGACGGATTTTCCTTGTTGCATTTTTCAAAATTTATATTAAATTTGAATGTATGGTAAGAAAGACTTTGAAAAAGGGATTTACCGTTTATCAGGATAGACATATCGTCCCCTAAGGGACGCAGGCCATAGAAAAAGGGCGCTCGTCGATTCGACCATTGGACGTTCGCCCTTTTTATTGTTTTAGACGTTTTTTTGATAGCATTTTGAAAATAGATGTTTAACCTGGTAGAGTCAAGTAAGGAACCAATATGAGAATAATTCTAATCGGTCCGCCAGGATCGGGTAAAGGCACTCAAGCCAAAAGGATTGTAGACAAATTGAATATCCCGCACATTTCATCGGGAGATATGCTAAGGGAAGCTGTTTCAAATGAAACCCCCTTAGGAAAAGAAGTTAAGTCCTACATGACGAAAGGCGCTCTTGTCCCAGATAACTTAGTAATAAAAATGATGGTTGAACGCATTGGGCAGCCGGATGCCCGTAGTGGATTTCTGCTCGATGGTTTTCCGAGAACACTAACGCAATCTGAAGCACTTGACAAAGCGCTATTAACGACTAACGTCAGGATCGACTATGTTCTTTTAATCAAAGTACCGGATGAGGAAATTATCGAAAGAAACACCGGCCGAAGAATAGACCTTAAGACCGGACAAATATATCATCTTAAGTTTGACCCGCCGCCTGCAGAGATCGCCTCGAGGGTCATCCAAAGAGATGATGATCTGGAAGAAACTGTTAAATATCGTCTGGAAAAATATCATGCCGACACAGAACCTCTTATTCCTTATTATGAAAAACAAGATCTGGTCCGCAAAGTATCAGGCGTCGGCAGTTTGGAAGAAGTCAAGGAGAGATTGTTTAAAATACTGGTGGTTTCCTAGATGTCTTTTAATCAAGAAAAAGCGCTGATACTTCCCGTCGCCGTGCAAAATATTTTGGAAATACCAGCGCTAAATTAGATTCGCATTTAGTACATCTTAATATTTAAAGTTATTCCCCAAAAAACTAAAAATATCATTATTCTACAATTACTCAGTAATTTTCTCTCCAAAAGACACCTATCTGGCAATTGAACAAGTTTGAGAAGGAAGGAGACACACATTATGGCCAATGACAAAAAGCAGTTCAAAAGAAAACTCTCAGCCGAAGAGGCGGGCGGGAATTACATTCTGATTCAAAAAAAGGAGCTGGATTTCTTCCCCAAGGTCGGCAAACCTTTTAAGTTGCAAGTCGGGGAGAAAGGCGTCAATTCTTATATTGAGGCGGTTGAATGCTGGTGCCAGGGCCCCAAAAAACCGCACAGCCACTATCGTTTAAATGCATCTGAGTTCAAAGAGGTCGTCAGAATGAACTGGGGTGCAAAAATTAGAATTGAGAAACTTTCGCCAAATAAGTTTGAATTATTTTCGAGTTGAAAGAAAAAACAGCGCTCATCAGATACGCTTTGACTAGAAAAAGAGGGGATTTTGGAATAAATCGGCAGGGGATTTACCAGCTATCTAAACATTGCTTTAATACTGCCCCAAGTTTGCCGGGCGCTCGAAATGGTTGGCTTTACTGAAATAATTTTTTCATAATAAGTATCAGGTTCGTTGTTATTGATTATTTTTAAACGATAATACAACGTGCGATCGGAACTTTTGAAAATCGACCGATCTTCATAAGTATATTCTTTTTTATCTTTCGTCTCACTGCTTGCTTTAATGAAATCTACCTTTTTAAAACTCTCGCTTTTATTTTCAAAACTTCTCTCTATCTCAAAACCCTTCAAATTGATTTCATTTTGTGTGGTCCATTTTAGGGTCACTCTGTTAAAGCCTGGTTGAGCTACAAAATCTAAAATAATCGTTCCAGCCATGAGAAAATTGGAAGCAATTATCAGAATTAAGATAGGATGAATGACGTATTTAGAGAGTCTTTTGATATACCGCCGCATAGATGCTCGCAACAAAGGATTTTGTTTTTTGACTATAAGTTCTAAGTTATAGTTTAAACTTAGAAAGTCAAGTTATTTTAAAATTAGTTAGTTGATAATATTTGAGTGAATTTCTTGCTGGATGCTGGATACTGGATACTGGATGCTTGGTGCTGGATGCTTGATGCTGGATGCTGGATACTGGATGCTGGATGCTGGTGCTGGATGCTTGATGCTGGATGCTGGATGCGTCTTGTTCATGTTGGGCAAACTCCTAAAATTATTAACGGTTTGATTTAATTCTTCAAGGGATGCATCATACCGCCCGATACTATATTCCGGATATCGGTCGGTTAACAAAATTGAGTGATTTTTTAACTATTATTTCACCGCGTCAAATCAACGGGAGAATACGATGGTCAATTCAAATTTCAAAGATTTCCAGAACATAGACGTAACCCAATTATCCTGTACGAATTTAAAAAAGCATGTGACGAACATGTTAGAAAACTCTTCGCAGTGTAAAGCGATCCTCGAATTTATTAACCATGATACCGGAGAATACCGAATTGTTTTGGAAGGTATTATGGAAACCGAAACTGCTTAAGGCGACTTCGTTTCCTGAGTAAAACCCAGGCAGTCGGAACATCGAAGGGGTTTGCAGTACAGTTTATGCAAATAAATCAAGCCTTGTTGATGAGAAGATGATTTAATTTGTTTTGGCTTACCTAATTGTTGCCGCATTCCCCGGGTTATAGAATTTTCAGCCAGCTTCGGAAATCTGCCAAAGAGTTCGCGAACTGAGTTTTTTAGAAAGCCGTCTTTGGTTTCACAACTATACAGATATATCACCGGAATAACCGTATTCACAATAATATCCCTTGCTTTATCCTTGCCAATCAAACCGGCATCTTTCCTTTCAACTCTGTTGTCTAAAGACTCATCTAAACGGTAATGTTGAGTCCAAAACCCCTCAGCTTTGATGAGTAAGTTCGATTCCAATTCGCTGGCCAGTCTGTTATAGTCCCGTATATTCCCCGAGAATATCTTTTCGAACCCGGTAAGGAATCCTTGCTTATAAAATTTTAAAAGAAGCTGTGCCATTCCAGCCAGCCGGCGAGTTGGGAAGTTTTGCGGACGCAGGCGGAAAAACTGCCATTCGTAGGGTTTCATCGGTTTTATTTCGAGACGGTGTGACATTTGATCCCATAAATATTCAAGCGGGGCAATATAGTCCAGTGATTCGGCATTCAGTTTTATTTCCGAGTTTTTGCTTTGGGAAGGCAACAACCCGGCGGCACCAAAAAGCAAAGCAGCACATTTTTTTAACGCCATCTCTTCGGACACCCATTGCATTTCTGAACAGACCATTTCATAGGGCGCCACCTCCGAAAGTTTTCGAAATGGAATCTGGTTTTTTGAATACCCTAGCGCCTCAAAAATTTTCTTATAAATTAATTGTTCCCATGAAGCATGAATCAAATCCTCCTGTAATTGCGCCACTTTTTCCTGCAAGCGGCGCTCACCGGCCACATGAATAGTTGTCAGAATTTTTATTTCATCAGTTTGGGATAATGGACAGTCTTCAACAATCGAAAAAGATTCGCGTTTTTCCTCAGAGCCTGTTTGGGATGTCTTTTGCAAACCCGTGGAATCATCAGCAATGTTTACATAAACTTGATGGACTTTTACACCATCCTCCCTTTCGATGAACATTTCTTCTTTTGATTTTTTTGAAATTACGTGCAGAATGACATTATTATAAGCGGGATCATGATGATGCTGGTGTGCATACCAACCGCGGGCATCCAAGTGTACTTCAATATCTCCTTTTAATAAAGCCCCATCTAATTTTATGATCGCATCTTTAAAGTCCGGCCCGGAATCCAGATTTTCTGTGCCGCAATAAAGCACTTCTACCCTCTTGCCGGCTGTTGTCTTCAAAGACTGGTTGAGCTTGAAAAGCTTCCGGCTCTTCCAAATTTTCTGCAGTCGGATTTCTTGATCATGGATTTTTAGTTCCATTTACTGATCTGCTTTCTTCATTTAATAAGCCGTTAATGTACGCCAATAAATGCAGATATTATTCTTGATAGCTATGTAAAAGAGCTTTCCTGGCTCTGATTATTGGCGTACATTCGCGTTAATTAGGGGTTAACCCTGTTTGATAAGGGCAAAAGTTAGCTAAAATGCAGACCCAGTATTAATCTTCGGCGGTCGTATTCAATTTTATTGACGTAAGAATATCCTCTGTTGAGCTGGAATTCCAAAACGAGCTGACAACTATGTTTAGCAGCCAATCGCCGTGAAAGTCAGCCCAGTCTCCCAAAATAATCCCGGAATCGTCGAGGATATTTCGACCGTTATTCAGGTCTAAACTTAACTTTGACAGATTCGACAAAACAGCTTCCTTTCGTTTTCCGTTTAGGAGTGCGGGTTGGAACTCAATCTCCCGATTGTCCACATTGATTGGAATGCATTGCGCGTACTGTAGTCCGTCATCGTTTAAGTAAACTTTCAAAATAATACTGTCCACTGCATTTTTGCTGTAAGATCCGAAAGCGAAATTACCCAAACTATAGGCGATGAGGCGATTCTTGTACAATTCGATGCCCTGCAAAACATGCGGGTGGTGACCGAGAATCAGATCCGCCCCACTATCGATTGCCAGGTGTGCAAAATAAGTTTGATAGTCCTTCGGCGTATCACGCTTTTCTGCGCTCCAGTGAAAGGAAACGACTGTGAAGTCAACAAAATTCTCCCAAACTTCCAGAGCATGCTGCATTAGTTCGGGCTCGGGATAAGCCGTGCCGCTGCTCTCCTTCCTGGCGTAGAATTCGGTGGGAAAAGTCATAGAATAGCCAAAAAAAGCGATTTTTTTTCCATTCGACTCGATCACAGCAGGTTGATGTGCTTCATGCAGATCTTGTCCGGCGCCACAGTGTTTTATGCCAATCCTGTCAAGCGTTTGAATAGTCGAAAGAAGCCCGCCCTCCCCAAAATCCATGATATGATTGTTGGCTAGAGTGACAACATCAAAGCCTCCTGAAAGCAGCCCTCGGGCATATTTAGGCGGCACTTTAAAATTGAATTTCTTTTCGAATGCAACGGTATCTTCAGTGAATGGGGCCTCCAAATTGGCTATTGCCACATCTGCGGTTTCAAGGTATCGATAGGTTTTTTTAAAAGGATAATCTGCGCCATGCTCGGCTAAGACAGGAATAACCCAGGAACCCAGCATGACATCACCGACTGCTGCCAGGGAAATTCCTGGATTTGATTTAATAGAACGAGCCGGTTCGAATTTAAAATAAATTTGCGCCGTGGCAGGCTGTGAATTGCCAAAACAAAAACACATAAAAAAAATGCTTAAAACAAATTTTCCCTTCCTCATTCCCATCTGCCCTGAAAATTTATTTCTTTGCCGGAGTTTTGGCTTTTGGCGAGGATGTTTTGTTCGAGGATGCTGCTTTACGAGTAGCTTTTTTTGTGCTTGCTTTCTTAGCTTGGGTCATAGTTGCAGATTTTTCTTTAGAACTACCGCTCTGCTTTGGCTTTGGCTTTGGCTTTGACTTTACCTTTGCAAGCTCAGACTTTTTATCATCGAGCTCTTTTTCAAGAATTTTGATGCATTCGATGATCTCCTTGGCTTCCTTATCTGTAGAAATCGCAGCGTTTTTTTCTTTCGAAATCAGCTGATAAACCCTGCCACCCAATTCAGAAAAGTTTTTCTCAACATTTCGTTTAATGTTAAGAATATCAACTTTAATTCTACCGATTCTTGTTAATTCTTCAGTCTTTTCAACCACTGTATCCACACCCTCACGTATCGTCCTTGCGATGTCATCCCATAAATTTGCCATGTCTACTCCTTTGATAATTTAACAACTAAATTCAATATAGAGAATTAGTAAACCATTTTCAACATAATTACCTCACTATTCTTGCTTTGCCTCCCTCGCATGCTCAAACTCATCTCCTGGCGTCCAGGTAGGAGATTTTTCAGCATTAGCTACCCATAATCCAGCCAGAAAAATTGCCTGGACACTCTTTTTCATATAACCAAAATCGAAATAAAATAAATTTGCATCGTCGGACGGCTGATGATAAAATTTGTTAAAATTGGCAAACCACTCACGCCTTATACCAAATCCCGGCATAATCGAAGGAATACCTTGTTTTACAAAACTGAAGTGATCGCTGCGATAAAATATTCTTTGCTCAGGTAATTCATCGGGAATAATTTCAAGTCCGACTTCCTGCACTGCTTTTGTGATCATATCACCCAAAGTGCTGCGCTCAATCCCGTAAACAACCACACCGGTGGTATCGCCAATTCCGATTATGTCAAGATTAAAGTTTGCCACTGTTTTAGCGAGTGGGAAAATGGGATTTTTGACGTAAAATTTTGACCCCAGCAAACCTTTTTCCTCCGCTGTAACTGCCAAGAAAAGCATAGAGCGCTTTGGTCTTTCCGGAAGTAAAGAAAATGCTTCCGCCAGTTCCATTAGTCCTGAGGTGCCAGAGGCGTTATCCGCTGCGCCGTTGTAAATAGAATCGCCTTTTACCGGTGTGCCAATTCCCACGTGATCATAATGTGCCGTGAAAACAATGACCTCGGATTTTAGTTCCGCATCAGAGCCCTCTAAAAATCCGGCCACATTGCTGTCTTCAATCTGATTATTCTCAACTATAAGTTTCATTTGGATTTTCTTGCTCATTTCAAAAGGTTGAATCGTTCCATCCATAGCGGCTTTTTTTATGTCGGCAAAATCTCGACCCGTCCCGGCAAAAAGCAATTCGCCGGCATCCGGGTGAAGGATAATGGCAGCAAAATCCTCTCCTTCGGTCGCCGCATCATTCCTCAGAGAAATCTTGGATCGGGTATAGAAGTTCTGTATTCCAGCCCAACTTATTTGCTCAAACAGTTCCGGTAAAACGACGCCAATCGCAGCATCTGCACCATTTTTTTTGGCCGTTCTCCTTTTTGCAGAGCCGTTTGAATATTGGCTTGCCTTATTTCCCCTAAAATATTTTTCGTCGTCAGATGGCGGTTCACCGCTGACGTAGATCGTCGCTTTGCCTTTTACATCCAAATTTTTGAAATCATCATAGTCATACTCAGAAGCCTGAATGCCAAAAGCAGTGAATATCAAATCGCGTGTCACTTCCATCCCGCTTTGATTGGGTGGCGTTACAACCAGGAAGTCAACTTTATATTTTAGCGGCACCATTTCCCCATCAATTTCTATTTTGAATTCTGAGTCAGCCGAAATTTTCTTTTCGTTTAAATAAACCGTTTGATAATACGAACCATTTTCACCTACCGGACGCAGGCCAAATTTATCAAATTGGCTTGAGATGTAGAGAGCAGCGATTCTAGCGCCGCGCGAACCTGTATCCCGACCTTGTAATACATCATCTGCCAAAAATACCACATGCCGGCGCAAATCACTGCTGGTGATGCTTTGCAATGCCGCAAAATGAGTGTCTGGAATATCCTCACGAACTGCAGATGTTTCTTCTGAAGGGGTTTTCACAGGTACTGCTTTATTCGCAGCCGATACGCCTTCATCTAAATGGTCTTTTAAAATAATGATGCCAACCAATCCGGCGACGATGAGCAACAATAAAAAAGGGAACCTGAAATACATAAATCCTCCAAAATTTTCTACATAACTCAAAACGGATCATTTTTGTAAATTAGTGATTGACCGAAAAGTGGCAAAACTAAACTTTTGCACTCCAATATTCAACTTTTGTATTAATAAACAATGACTTATGTTTGTTGGAGTGCGATGCTTCAGCATTGCAGGGCACTAGGTCAATCACGAATTAATTATTTTTCTTGCTTTACTAAAAACAGCATCAAACATGGGCTCAGTGAGTCTTCCGGTAAAAGTATTTTGCTGACTTGGGTGGTAAGACGCCACAAGAGAAAGTTTAGAGTTAAGTTTGGTTTCGCCTGCATGCTGAAAAATCGGTCTTTTTTTTATATCTGTAAGTCCCAAATCCTGATACGTTTTAATGATCGTATCAAATCCAATTTTACCCAAAGCAATGACAACCTGTACGTTGCTTAGAAGTTGAATCTCTCTCAAAAGATACGGCAGACAATTACTTTTTTCTTCAGCGGTTGGTTTGTTTTTAGGCGGTGCGCAATGTAGCGCCGCGGTGATATAGCACCCCTTCAAAACCAATCCATCATTTCCATCTGTGGAAGTCGGTTGATTGGCAAAATCAAATTTGTGTAAGGCACGAAACAACCAATCACCACTGCGATCGCCGGTAAACATCCGGCCGGTTCTGTTACCGCCATGAGCCGCCGGTGCAAGGCCGACGATGAGAAGCTCTGCCTTGGGATCGCCAAAACTCGGAATTGGTTTTCCCCAGTAAGTCTCATCAGCAAACCTCCGGACTTTTTCTTTAGCAATCTTCTCCCGCCAGGCCACCAATCTCTGGCACTTTGTGCAGGTTGTGATTTCATTTTGCAGGGGTTGCAATTTAGACATTATGCATTCAACAATTTAGGTTTTTCCATACCATGCAGCTAATCGCGCAGGCGAAACTCCTACCCAGTACAAAATATGCAACGATGCCATTTTCAAATAAGTACGTATAACACCGCCGGCTATAAAACGCCTCGAAGAGGTAATAAGTGGCGGTGAAATCAATATAACTCTTCCCATCTTTTTCAGGCGCCGGGATAGCTCAACATCCTCAAATAAACTCTGTGGTATGAAACCACCTGATTCGAAATAGTGCTCTCGACTGAGAAAAATCCCTTGATCCCCGTAAAAAATTTTGGTGAAGTGAAATCTTATTTTGTTAATCCATTCACCTAATTTCAAAATGGGATGCGAATCATCAAACTTCAAATTGAAACCGCCGGCAATGTGGCCATTCCCCTGCACTGTTTTAACGGCATTCAGGCAATGTTCAGGTAAAATTCTGCTGTCCGCATGCAAGAAAAAGAGAACTTTTCCAGTTGACTTTTGTGCGCCATACGCAAGCTGCTGGCCCCGTCCCCTCGGTCCACGAATCACTGCAATACCATATTCTCTGCATACCTCAAAAGAGCGATCATCAGAGCCGCCATCAACAATGATGCATTCAAGAGAAAAATTGAGATTCCTTTTGCAAAATTGAATGTCATTCAAAAGCTTGGGAAGCATTGTTTCTTCATTTAAGACGGGTATGATTATGCTAAGTTTCGGCTGCAAAAATAATTTACCAGTATTGGCTTAGATTTTTGTAAATTAAAATAATAAGTAGAATTGTCAAGCCTTTATCCTGAGTTCAAATATGGTCATCTCAACAAAAAAAATCAATTGATTATTTGGTTGAAAATATATAAATTGTAATCATTCTTTTGAAAATCAAGACCAACATTTGGAGGATAAATAAATGGCATCCGTTTCAGAGTTTCGCAATGGTATGGCCATAAGATACAACGGAGACATTTGGATAGTCAATGAATTTCAGCACGTAAAACCCGGAAAAGGCCAGGCTTTTATCAGAACGAAATTAAAACAATTGAAATCTGGAAAAGTGGTGGAAAACAGTTTTCGGCTTAGCGAAAATATCGAGGAAGTTCGCCTTGAAAACAAAAACATGCAGTATCTCTACGCCTCGGGGGATGAAATTGTGCTGATGGATAATGATACATACGACCAAATTAATGCTCCCAAAGAAATGCTTGGAGATCAATTCAAGTTTCTCAAAGAGGGGAATCCGGTAGGGGTTCTATTTTTAGAAGGAAACATTGTCACGCTTTCGCTGCCAATGTTTATTGAGTTGGAGGTCGTTGAAGCAGCGCCAGGTGTTAAAGGCGATACCGTTTCGAATCTGCAGAAACCAGTTACACTCGAAACCGGGGCGGAAATTCATGTGCCGCTGTTTATAAAAGAGGGGAATGTTTTAAAAATCGATACACGGACTGGACGGTATATCGAAAGAGTAAATTGACTCAGAATAAAAAAGGCCGCCTCGACGAGCGGCCTTTTTCGTTTATTTGCAATTCAGATAAAATCTTATTGAAAATAAAAAAGCAAAGCATAAGCTACTACCACGCCGGCAAATAACAATAAAAATCTCGGGTAGTAAATGCGCTTATAATGTTTAACTTCCATAAAGTCTTACCGCCTCCGCATCGGTTGAAACTTACTAATTTTTTAACTATCAATATCGGTTTAAATTTACCGAATCTGTATCTCAAAAATCCTGCACCCACTCATCATCGCAAATCAAACGGCTAAAACGTACAACAATCAGGAGCCAAATGCAAGGTTTCTTTGTTAATATTTTGTAAAAAACGTGTAGAATTTGTGAACAAAATTGTTCGAGGATTAATTGATAATTTGAGAGAGAACTTCAGGGTATTTTAAGCCGGATCCGGTGTTGAAAAGTACAATTTTATCGCTGCGATTCACATCACCTTTCTCTTTTAAAAGCTTTAAGGCTGAGTAAGTCGCAGCCCCTTCCGGGCAGACAACCATACCTTCTTTCTGCGCCAGCTCACTCAGCGAAGCGAGAATTTCTTCATCTGAAACGGAGACTGCAAGTCCACAGCTTTCTTTAAGCGCCTGCAGAATGAGGGCATCTCCAAAAGCTTTTGGCACCCTTATTCCCGCAGCAACCGTCTCCGCGTTTTCGAAAAATTCCGACTCCATTTTCCCGCCCTCGAATGCCTGTGTAATCGGATCGCAGCCGGTTGACTGCACGGAAATCATGCGCGGCAGATCGCCGGAAATCCAGCCCAGCTCCTTTAGTTCGCCAAACGCTTTCCACATCCCGATTAAGCCGGTTCCACCGCCGGTTGGATAAATAATGACGTCAGGCAGCTGCCAGTCAAATTGTTCAGCTATCTCTAATCCCATGGTTTTCTTACCTTCGATACGGTATGGCTCCTTCAAAGTGGATACATCGAACCAGCCCATCTCCTCCTTTTTTTCGGCCACAATTTTACCGCAGTCACTGATGATACCGTCAACCAGGGTCACATGTGCACCGGTTAATTTCGATTCGAGATAATTGATATTGGGAACATCTTTTGGCATAAAAATGAAGCACTCCATCCCGGCGCGGATGGCGTATGCCGCCAAAGCGCCACCAGCATTGCCGGCGGTTGGAATAGCGACTTTGCTCACTCCCAATTCATGGGCTTTGGAAACTGCCATGGCCAGACCGCGAGCTTTAAAACTGCCGGTCGGGATTTGGGAATCATCCTTCACCCAAATATTATCCAAACCCATTTGAGGCTGCAATTTTATGAGCGGTGTAAACCCCTCTCCCAAAGTTATGATATGTCTCTCGTCTAAAACCGGCAAAAGCTCGCGATAACGCCAGAGGTTCGGTTCTCTACCTGAAAAAATATCTCTGGCTAATTCTGATTTTACTTTTTCCAGGTCATAAATGGCTAAAAGCGGCTTGTTGCAAGAGGTGCAAAATGTTTGCAATTCTCGATGGTCGAACTTTTCGTGACACTTGCTGCAAATGAGATGGGAGAGATATGATTTCATAATTTTATATTATGTTTGTAATTAGAATTTTTAGAATTGGGTAAGTATTTTAGAAAATGTCCTTGTCATGCCGAATTCTTTTAATCGGGCATCCATGCTTTTTAAAAAACTGGATGCCTGCCAGAAAACATGCCGGCACGGCATCTGAGATGTTTGTGGTTATTCTTCGCCGCCGAAATACAAATAGCGATTGATTAAACTTACATACGAGCTCCATTTGCGGCCGGGCTCTTTTTCTCTTTTGGTAATTCTCTGGTAGGCATTCGCATTCGAGTCTATTTCGTCAGCATAATAAAGAATCAGCCCCTCAAGTGTCATGGGGACAACAGGGGATGCGTGCTCCAACTTGCCCTGGTGACTCAAAATAAGATGCGTCAATTCCATTTCTAAATCCTTAGGAAAATCTTTTATCTCCCGGATTTTATCTTTGACCATTTGTGCCCCGATAACGATGTGACCAACCAGCCGACCGGCATCGGTGAAGTCAATAAGCGTTTTGTAGGTGTAGGATGAAATCTTGCCGATATCGTGCAAAAGTCCTGCTGCTATGATAAGATCCCGTTTAAAGTCCGGGTACATTTGACCAACTCGATCGGCAATATCCGTTACAGATAAGGTGTGCTCTAAAAGCCCGCCGAGATAGTTATGATGCCAGAGCTTCCCCCCGGGCGCGTCTTTAAATTGTCCTCTGATTTCACTGTCGGTGAATACCAGGTTGAGCAGCTCTTTCAAATGTGAGCTTCCAACACTTTCGATGAGTTCGTCAAGGTGACAAAGCAAAGCATCGCGATCTTTCTCCACAACCGGGACGAGCTCTTTTATATCAAAATCATCGCTATCCTCGGCTTTCCTGATTTTTTCAATATTCAGATGAAGTTTTTCCTTAAAATGAATAGCGGTGGCTTTAACCTTCATAATATCCCCGGGTTCAATAGCCTCGTAGGCTTCTTGTGGTTCTTCCCAAACGGTCCCCCTGATTCTCTGGGATGCATCCCCTAATTCCAAAGATAGATAAATCTCGTCGGAATTAAACTTGGTTCTAATTTCTTTTTTTCGCAATATAAAAAAGGAGACGAATTTGTCACCGGGTTTTAAGTCCTTTATCATTTTATTTCTTTACAAAGGGGTTAGAGTTAAATGTTCTTGTGCCGTTTCAATAATTTCATTTCTGCCCATCATCAACGACCGGTATTGACCTTCCAGCCAGAGCGGCGTCTGATCTTTGTAATGTTTGCTCATCCTCTGGCCGGACTGGCCGGTGGTGATGACCGACAGGGTATGATTCAAATCGCACAGGTCGACCAACTGCCTGGTGGAAGCGCCGAGGGTTGCCTGGAAAGGTAAATCGAATCGATATTCTGAGTTATTCAAGGTCATGGATGAGCCGCCCCTGGGAAACGGTCCAATATTAAAAATAACATCCAGTAAATTCTCCCGGCCTAATGGATGCCGCATGGTGAGGGTATGAATTTCACCCCAGGCCCAATTGGTGATAATAGCTCCGGCAAGGCCTCTAAGCTGCGTGCCGGCATCGAGCAAACTGCGCTTCATGATATCTTCCACAGTCTCGACTTCGGGAGTGTTGACGTTGTCAAACCATTCTGAGTTGCCCTTTTTTAATAAAGCCGCCATAACCCGATTGGGAACATTGCCAAAACGGATGTAATTCTCAAATAATTGATCGCCCATTTCATCTTTGAGCGTATTCTCAGTTAGCCTGAGAAAAAAGGTGTGAAAAATAGAAGTGGCGATACTTGTAGGGGACTCACGTCCATCCCAGTCTTTCATGAGGTTGTAAATCGATTTCAAATCCTCGGATGAATTTGAGTCAATCACCGCTTCCATGATATTTACCACAACAGGCAAAACAGTTTGGGCATGAAAAGAGACAATATCCGTTTGTATTGCCTTAAAGTCATCAAGCGAAAACTTCTCTTTGGCAGAAAGAAGCTGCTGAATTCGTGACGCTCTGCTGGAAGGCTCCCACAGATTTGAAAGATAATATGGATAGCGATCATCAACGATTTTGTTGTTCGCCGCGACGATATAATTCTCCGGTGGATTTAAAATGTTCGGGAGTTTTTCAAAAGGCACCTGCCCCAACCATTGCCCCTTTGTCTTCCAGCCTTCGTGCGGTAGAACACCGTTGGTTCGGCTGCGTAAAGGGATGCCACCGGCTAAATGGTAGCCAATGTCTCCGTTCGCTGCAGCGAACACGAAATTTTGCGCCGGTACTTTATAATGCCTGAGCGCCTCGGTAAATTCGTCCCAGGATTTTGATTTTTGAACTTTCAAATAAGCCAGCAATTCATCGCTTGCCTCGTGGCCAACCCAGCGCATTGAAACCGCTTTATCCATATTTTTCAGCGTGGGATGAAAATCGGAGATAATCGGTCCATTTCGGCTGAATTGAATTTGCAGCGATTCCGGCTCAGCATCTTTAATTTTAATTTCCTCAGTTACAATTTCAAAGTCTTGCCAACGGCTGCCGTTCAGATATTGACTTGCATTATCCGGGTTTATTTTTTCCAAATAAAAATCGACGTCATCGATCATGCCGTTTGTCAGCCCCCAGGCAATGTATTCATTATGTCCGATCACAATTCCCGGAACGCCCGGGAAAGAAACTCCGGCAACATTGATTTCACCGCCTGAGAGGTGCATTTCATACCAAACTGAAGGCGCTCTTAATTCCAAATGCGGATCATTGGCTAACAAAGGTTTGCCGCATTCGGATTTTTCTCCTGACACAACCCAGGAGTTGCTTCCCAAGTGTGCGCTACCAAAACCGAGAAAATCCTGAACTTGCAGACCTGAATTGATAAAGTTTCGAGTTTTTGCCCAAACATGCTGGTGGCTTGCGGGAAGGATAAAAGGTCCATCCTTGGGAAAATCAGGAAAAACCTCCCTGGCTTTTTTCTCACCCAGTTTGGCAACGAGTTCTTGCAAAACAAGATCAGTGTACCAGCCAAATGACAGCTTCCAACCCATCAACCTCACAAAAGCAATACTGTCTTCTATTTTCCATTTTTCCGGCTGGTAATTCAGCAGTGAAAATTCAATAGGTAATTGCTTGGTATGAGTTTCGATAAACGCATTCACTCCATCAGCGTAGGCATTTAGAGCCAAACGTGATTCCGGTGAAAGGATTTCGACGATCTCCTCAGCCGTCCTTTTGAACCCCCAAATACGGACAAATTTATCGTGATCTACTGTAATCTCCCCGAATATTTCGGACAACTGGCCGTTCGCGACCCGTCGGCTAAAATCCATTTGCCAAAGTCGATCCTGAGCAGCCACAAAACCTGCTGCTCTGAACAAATCGCTTTCATTTCCAGCGAAAATATGCGGCACGCCGTACTCGTCCCGGTAAACCTCAACCGGTTGGTTCAATATAGTTAAAACCGTTGAACCGGTCGTTTTCGGCAGAGACTTGTTTAAAAGCCGGTAGCTAAGAATAGAAATTGTCAGGATGATTATAAGAAAAAAAAACGAAATGGAGAGAAAAATCTTCCACCCTTTACCCATCGATGCTCCGATCCCAAGATTTAAAAATATTCAAAATACCCGATCTTAAATTCACGGCTCACCTGACCCGGGCCATTTTCAAGCACGTTTTTTAAGTTCAATTGCAAGAACAAGCGATCTGAAAAGGACCATTGCGCGCCTGCATTTAGATAGCCGCTTCCGGAGCCAAATTGTGCATCTGTACTATTATCGTTAATCGCCAAGTCATATTCCAGAATAATCCGAACCTCCCGGTTCAAGCTCAAGTCGGCACCTAAAAAAAAGTTTATATCTTTCTCATCATCTGTTTCAAGACTGTAGTTCACCCCGCCATGCAGTCCCAGATTATAAAAGAAGGCGTAATTCTTACTCACCACGCCAAAAAAACCGCGCGATTTGTTGACATACCGGTTGTCGCGATAAGGGCCGTATCCCTGTGAACTAAATCCAATTGTCACGGCCGGCATGCCAAAGCTTTCATCAATGACACGAAAGCGCGCTTGAATCCCCGGGGTTTGATTCCAATTCACACCGCCTTCACCGATGATATTTTCCCCGCCAAAAGAAAGTCCAAACATAAACCTTGGAGAAAGGCCAACGCCCACTCCACCGATCAGGCCTCCATTGTTGTACATCCTCAGATCGATTGCAAAACTACCGCGCTCTAAAGTGCCGGCGGTGGGAAAATCGACCAACTGTCGGGACTGCTGCCTAAATCCCTGAGCGTTGGCATTTATCACAAAAACTAAAATCAGCAGAAATAAACCGACTGCTCTTTTCATTATTTTCCTCAACAAAGTTTTGGTTAATAAAGCCCTTGTACCGACCCGCCATCCACCTGAACGGACACGCCTGTAATATAACTCGCCATTTCAGACGCCAGGAAAACCACCAAATTCGCCAGTTCCTCCGGCTTGCCTAAACGCCCCATGGGAATACCTCGGGTAATACCGGCCTCGATTTTCTCAGGAGTCGTCCCCTGGCCTTTGGCGCGAGCTTCAAATATTTCAACCACCCGAGCCGTGCGCGTCCAACCGGGGCAAACGTTGTTAATCAAAATTCCTTCAGCAGCGACTTGGTTCGCCAGTGTTTTGGCCCAACCTAAAATCGACAACCGCAGGCTGTTGGATAAAAGCAACTCATTAATTGGCTGTTTCACCGAAACTGAAGTGATATTAACGATGCGACCCCATTTTTTCCTTTTCATGTAAGGCAAAATTTCCCGAGTGAGACGAACCGAAGACATCAAAATCAAGTCCACACCTTTTTGCCAATTTTCATCAGTCATATCTGAAAAGAAGCCGGCGGGAGGCCCTCCCGAATTATTGACAAGAATATCGATTGAATCAAACTTTTCGATCGTCTCAGTAACCAGGTTTATAATATCCTCTTTTTTTGTCAGATCCACCTGGATAGCCAAAACTTCAGACTTGGTCTTGGACTCAATTTCCTTTTTCACAGCCTTTAATTTTTCTTTATTGCGGGCGCAAATCACCACTTTTGCGCCTTCCTGCGCAAAACCCATGGCCACGGCTTTCCCGAGACCCTGGCTTGAGGCAGCCACAAGAGCGACTTTATTTGATATGTCTAAATTCATTGAGCGTTTCGAGTTTCTAATTTCCCGGGCTATTCAAATACTTCAGCATTTTTTAGCAATGGGTATTCCTTGTCTTTTTCAGACGTCACTCTGAGTCCATCCGGCCAATCAATATTCAGCTCCGGATCATTCCAAATAATTCCTCTTTCGGACTGAGGGGCATATTCATTCGTTGTCTGATACATCACATCCGCTTCTTGCAATGTATAAAATCCATGTGCAAATCCCTCCGGTATAAACAACATTTTTTTATTCTGATCGCTTAGAATAACCCCATGCCATTTACTGAAGGTTGGCGAATGTTTTCTGATATCTACAGCAACGTCAAAAATTTCGCCTTTAATGCAGCTAACCAGTTTCCCTTGACCAAATGGAGGAAGCTGATAATGAAGCCCTCTAATCACACCGGCAGTTGAAGTCGACCGGTTAATTTGCACAAATGTTTCTGGGATACCGTTGTTTTTGAATTCGGAATACCTGTATGATTCGAGAAAAAAGCCTCGACTATCTTTGAACACTTTGGGTTCAATCAGGACTAGACCGGCAAGATCGAGACTTAAGAAATTAGAAGGCACACCTTGCTCCTCAAAATTTTTAACGGTTAAAAAAAAGTAATATAGCCAATCTCATTTGTTTTGTCAAGCCATGTTTCGGAGCAAATTAGCAAAAAAAAGGAAAGCAAAAGCTCTCCCTTAGTCAAAAACGTATTCATTTATAAAAAAAGTCAGTGGGTTACTTTGAGAAAGGCCTCTTGGTAATTAAAATTCGGGCTGCTCTCTTTGTTATGGCACCGCAGACAAGTTCCTTCCCCAATTGGTTTAAAGTCGGCGTGGCCATTGGTTTGTGCAGAGGCAGCGGCTCTTCCCCTTCGAAATTTGTTTATATGTTCTTGGGGATTTCCCCCTGTCAATTGGTGACAATCTGCACATTGCACATTCACCAAATCAGGCGTCTCAAAGACAGTTGTAAATCCGTCAGACTGCTTAAATAGCGTTGTATGACATTGCAGGCATTCCGGGTCACTCGTCTGTTCTTTATCGATCAGGCTTTGCCAGGCCTTGCGGTGCAATGTGGAACTCCATTGGCGATGTTCTTTACGGTGGCATTGAATACAAGATCGATCGCTGAGCAAACTAAAATTTTCAATAGCTTTCGGACTTTTAAGCGGGTAGTGGCTTACAAAAGCCTTATCAAATTCCGAAACCAGACCGGCTAATCTCTGATCATCAGGAATTTTAGCGTTCAGCGACACTAACTTTCCTTCAACGAGAGAAATCAAATTCGAGGCAACTTTAAACTCCAAATGGCCTAAGTATTTACCTTTAGAACCCATCTGCATCACAACTGTTTTTCCAATCCGTGCCGGCTTTTGCGTCCTCTGAGTATCATGCCCACTAATGATAATATCGATACCGTTCACTTTTTGTGCTAACTCTTTTGCTCCGTTAAGCCCTAAATGTGCTAAAGCAATTACCACGTCGCATTTTTGCCTTAATTCATTAACCGCTTTTTGCGCTGCTGCCACGGGATCTCTCACTTCAAAACCAGTCGATGGTTTGACAAGATGACGGGCGCCACTTTTGGTGGTAACTCCAAAAATACCGATTTTGAGATTACCTTTCTGTTTGATCAAATACGGCTTCGTAAAAAGTTCTTCAGTTCCATATTTATAAACATTGGCCGAAATGAAGGGTAACTGATGCCTTTTGCTTACTTCATTTAGAAACTCCGCGCCGTACTGCAAATCTTTTTCACCCAGGTTAATGGCATCGTAGCTTAGAAGTGCCATCCCGGTTAGCAAATAATTAACTTTGAAAATCTCCGACTTAACTTTAGTACTACCAAAATCACCACAGTCAACCAACAATTGGAAACGATCATCCTGCTTAACTTGTTTTATATAGCTGGCTCGCCGAGCCAGTCCACCAATCGGGTTTAGCTTTCAGCCACAGGGCTTTAAATAGCCATAAACGTTGCCGGTACTAAATAGTTGAAACTGCGCACTTTTTTCTTCGGTAAAAGAGACCGCTTTAAATAAAAGCAAGAAGAAAAAACCCAGTAAACCTATCCACAATGCTTGGAAATTATGTCCTTTCATTGCTCTATCCTTTATTGTTTTGATATTTATCCAATATATTGTATTCGTTGACTATTTCAAATGTAACGCTGTTTTCAACGGTTTGACCGCCATTGATGTCTTTTACCCGAATCACTAAAACATACTGACCGGGTTTTGTATCAGCTAAACGCAAAGAACTGTGAGTTGGTTCCGTAGTTGAATTCCCCTGATATTCATATAAAACACTTACCTCTGTCTGCTTGGAGTTGCTCAATCCAAAAAGTCCGCCAAGACTGGAAGCCAATTTTGCAATCGAACTCCTTTTACTTTTGATCGGGCGAAGAACGGTTTCCACTGTATAGTGTGAAAAACCGCCTTCATCCAGGTCTAGATTGTAAGATTCAAAATAAACAAAAAGAGCTTGTCCTGACCTGAATTTGTGAAAAAGGTTTGGCAATATTTTAAGCTTTGCGTTCTTGTTTAAGGAGGATGAATCTGTTTGAATATTATCCGCCAGCAGTAAATCGCTAATCTCCAGACGAATCGGATCAAAGTTTCGTACATTTAATTCCTGGCGGAACTTACCCATGTTCCCCGAACTTTCATCCACAAGTTCGAGGGCAATTTTATACGACTCCGGCAAAAGTTGAAACTCGTGTCTATCAAATATGAGTCCTGAATTATTACGGCCAAACTGATCACCTAAGGCAATTCTTCGGCTTTCCACTTGTCTGCCAATATCGTTCCAGAAGGCGTCAAATATAAAAAATCCTTTTTTTAAAAAAACATTAGCATAGCTTAGGCTGACTTTATCACGCGGGATTCCGAAATCCAATATTATCTTCGTCTGCCCACTCTGACCCATATATTGAGTTATCTGGTGGGGAATTTCAAAAGGGGAGCCTTCAATGTCAAAATCGTAGTGTTCCGGGACTTTCTTGATAAGTTGCTCAAAGATTAGTTTTGTGTCCCGCTCAGGATCCATGTGTCGCTTAAATTTAAAACGACGATTTAATGTTCTATCCTCGAACACAAGATTGAAATCGCCGTAGGTCCAATTTTCCTGAGAAACAGCAATTGGATCTGCATCGCTGCGGTTAATAGTGCCGCCTAAAGTTATGTTAAAATTGGGACGAGTACGAAATTTTGATTTGGGTGGACCGAAGCGAATGTAAGATTTGCCCTGATCCGTTTTCCAACCCTCTATTCCCTTGTCGGGATTGCCAAACCTTAAATTGGCGTAAGCAAAGCGACTGTAGTGCTCCGAGATGCGTTCATTGAATTCGGTCATGAAAAGTGGATCGCGTTGTTTCCAGAATTTTCTCTGATAATCGCTTTTCTGGGTCGAATTTAGAGCAGCGTACCGTTTGTTTTCTGCTGGATCCAGAACAGCGATCACGGACTCAAAAAGAGAAAGTTCTTCGTCTGACATATAACTCTTGGCGAGTTTGAATTTCTGATTTGCTAAAAAATAATCGCTCATGCGATGATAGGCTAATCCGAGGAAAAGATAAAAATCTGGGTTATCTGGCTGAACTTCGAGCGCCTTTTCAAGGTTATTTGCCATTGCAGAATAGTCAGAAAACTCAAATTGGATGAGTCCCAGATGATAATAAGCTAAAACAAAACTCTTATCAAACTCAATGGCCTTTGCAAAGTATTCCCTGGCATCGTGCAGATCTTTATTTGAATATTTATAAAAAGTAAAAACTACACCTTCCTCTTGCGGACTGATCATATCCTTGTACCAAAGCATATCCTCTTCTTTTAAAAGGCCGAGATGGTAGTAAGCTTCGGCAACTGAAGGGTCGAGTTCCAGAGCCCTCTCAAAGCCCTTTTTTGCACCCCATTTCATTCCTTTCTTTAATGAAAGTTTGGCCATATCCAAGTGATACCGGACATTCGTTTTGTCCAGCTTTAGCGCCTCCTTCAAAGCGAAAGTAGCCAGCTTTCTACTTTCGATGGTACCTATCGCTAGATACGCAAGTCCCAGTTGATGATAGGCATCGGCAAATCTACGATCTTTTTTTATGGCGGTTTTAAAGGCATCGATTGCAGGTTCTATTTTGCCCTCGCTGACCCATTGCAGACCCTGGCGATAGAATTCGCGGCTGGGAGATCTGATTTCCGCAAAGACTTGATTATAAGAAACAAGTAGAATGATAAAAAGCAGGGTTAAGTAGAAATATCGGTGAGATCGCATAGAACCTCGAATTATCATGGGCTGTTTATTGATAACAGGGATATCTGAAATATACAGACCTCAACCAAGAATTGCAAAAACTTTTTAACATTACTCTTTGAAAGAATGGCAAACAAAAAAGGCAAGTGAATTGCATACACTTGCCTTTTTACTGGAGGAGGAGATTTTATTTATCGACCAGTGTGGTATCCTGACTCAATACAAACTGCCAGGTGGAATAATTTTCCAGGATTTCTTTTACGGCACCAGCACCGCTTTCACCGAAGACATCAACAAGAATTCTGAAATCGCGCATCCGAACATTCTCACCAAATTGGCGGTGTAGCTGCTTCATCAAACTAACATAGTCCATTTCAACATCGGGATCGAATGAATAAATGTAAGTTTCTTTTCTAATTCATCAGGATTGTAAAGATATGCCCTTGTGAGTGCCTTTTGCCGTTCGATTTAAATATTCTAAATCATCTACTTGATCCTGCCAGGTGGGGTGGTTCTCGATGAGGCTTATGATTTCTCTTTCAAAACGAGATAAGCTTCTTCTCTGATTTGCTTTGTTGTTTAAGTAAGCCAGGTATGCCGGCGCCATTCCGGCGCTGACCATCGAATCGACAAGCTCTTCCAATTGCTGCTCAAATTGGCGAGACGAGTTATTATTTCTCTTTGTCACTTCAGGTTTTCTGACAGAGAACTCATTCTCTGTTTGCAATTCTTTTCCCTTCATCATCATAAAAAAATGAAATTCATTATCCGTCATCTCACTGATCGGCTTATTTTTGAGTTCCTCGTATTGAGATTTTGAGTCTTTTCTTGAAACCCGGCGATCGATTTTAGCCACTCTACGGTTTCGTCTACTTTTTAAAACCTGAGGTTGCTCTCCTTTGCGGATGGCATCATACTCTTTTACGGAAAGAATCTCGCCATTCGGCATTCTAATTCCACGAACATGGTCCAGTTGAATCACCTCACCATAATCATAGGCTTTTTTGCGATCGATGGCTTCAAAAGCTATCGTGCTATTAGAAATTTCGGCTATTTGAGCTTTAATTTTTGTCCCGTCTTTAAGGAGAATAGTAACCCGATCTTCTTTTTTTATATTCGACGTAGTGGCACAACCGGCCAAGAGGATAATTAAAAAATGCAAATCTTAAGCTGAATCTTATCATCGTTCCTCCTTCAAAAACTCTATTAACCTCTCAAAAGTTTACAAACGAAATGTCAGCGACACAAATGCTTTGTTGACTTTAATATCTTCATAATCGATTGTTGCGTCAGTTTCCGGCAGATCCTGATTAAAATTCTTCCAAAATCCATGCACGAGCGCCACATCTAGTCGAACCTGCTTGTCCACTAAAAAGCCGATACCGGCAGAATAAAACTGTTTATCTTCATCAGAAGACGCACCCTGAAACATGGATGGGTCTCTGAAGTAACCGGCCCGGAAACTAAGTCCCGTCAAAGGCAGGGTAAATTCTCCTCCCAATCGAATTCGCGTCGTCGCCCGATAGTTATCCCGGATTGAAAGATTTGCTTCCGTTGGAGTTACACCCGCAAAAGGAGGTTCACTCTTGTATTTAATTTGTGTCCAATCATTATACTCGACGTCTCCGGAAAAAACGAAATTCGAAAGATTTAATGAAGCGCCGCCAGTAAACGTCCACGGGGACTTAATTCTATATTCAAAAAATCCTTCGTCAAAAAATTCTTCTGCTAAATCTAAATTATCATCTAGCAATTCCTCAGAGGTGAAAAAATGCTCTTTCACTTTAAATGTAATTGGCGTTGAGATCGTGGCTCCGAGTCGCAAAAGAGGAAGATCGATGAGACCACCGAACTTTACGTTGAAGCCTGAAATATTTGTCTTGAGACCGTCATCTCTGGTAAAATTTTCAAAGTCGGCATAAATATCTTCAATGTCCACTTCCCGAAAGGTGGTATGAAAATCGCTGCCGCCAGTCCAGAAATTAAGTCCGATTCCTACCGATGTGTTTGGTGAAACGGCCATTGCACCGGCGGCTGTCCATGTATTTAAACTGCCGGTTTCCAGCTCCTTCCAGGCCTGGTTCACTGAATCATCCGGGCTGAAATTGAAAGCACGAAAGTCGAAATTGGAGTCATAGGATTTGACTTGATTATATCCAAACGAAAACACCAAACTTCCCCGTTCCGTAGGGACTGGATAGGCCAGGCCGGCAGAATTAAACTTAGTGAAGTTTTCTTCATTTTCATTTATTGCAAGATCAAATGGAATATTACCAAATTCTACCGTATTTTGCCGCATCAGGTGACTGAGCGAGCCGTAAAATTCGACCCGTCTAATATCTGCAAGGGCGGCTGGATTCCAGAAAGAGGCAGAAAAATCGCCGCCAACTGATGTGTAAGCACCGCCCATCGCGATGGCTCTTGCCCCGGTACCAAGCTGCATGCCTAAAGAGAAGATTTCTTCTTGAGCCGGGCTGCTTCCTGATAAACAAATTACAACACCCAATGTAACCACTTTACTTACAATTTTCATATTTATTCCTCATGGTTCGGCGCTCCATTGGTTAAATTAACCATAACTAGCGTCTTTTGCCCCTGCGGGAAGATGATGATCGTCCCGAAGATTTTGATGAACCGCTGCTTTTACTGCTACCGCCTCTATAACTTTTGCCGCTGCCACCAGAGCTGTTGCCTGACTTGGAGCCACTGGGTTTGTAGCTTCTTTTCGGACTGCTCTGGGATTTTGATGACCGCTCGCTCGAGTTTCTGCGTTTTACACTTTTACTTGACGAGGATTTACCGGCTTTTGAAGAACTTTTTCTATATTTAGGCGAGCTTCTATTGCTCTTCGACCTTCTCGAAATCGAACTTCGTGACTTTTTGGTTTTGCTTCTCCGGCTCTTTACAGCCTCGTCTCCGTCACTGCTGCTGTTTTTTCTTTTTGATTTTAATTTGGAATCACTTCGGCCACTTGACTCCCGCCCATTATCAGAACTTTTGCTGACCCTCTCAATGCGTTTCCCTCGCCTTCCCTGATCACTCGAGTCGGATCTTCTTTTCCGTCTTTTTATACGGTCTTTGCTGGATGCACTTTCTTTCCGAACACTCTGACCGCTGGATGTTCCTGCTGAAACTCTTGAGACCGGCGTATAATTGTCATCTCGTGAGCGTTCGTACCCGAAATCGGAGCCTCTTCTGCCGCGCCGGGTAAAATCACGCCGTTTTGCTGGAACACTGCGGACCGATGCAACGCTTGTCCTGGGGTAGTAATTTCCGTAATAGCCGTACGAACCTGATCTCAGGCACCCACCGTCAAAGTAGAAACCGCTGGTATAACCGAAAGAATATCGAGAGCCATAGTATCCAAAATAAAATGGATCGTAAAAAGGGTCGTAAAAACGACGCTGGTAACCGATGAAAAATGGATCACGGTATCCTACATGCAAGGAAACATGACTTGAATAGGGTGCATACGAATCGTAAAAGTAAGGATCATAAAAAGGATCGTAATACCAGGGGGAAGGATAACCGCCATAAACATAAGTGTCGTGATAATATCTGCGCGTTAAGTGAATTTCATCATAATCCTCGATATCGCCCTCTTCATAATCCTCATAATCATCGTCTTCACCGTATTCTTCATCTTCATAATAATCTTCTGGCTCTTCCGCATAATCTTCTGACTCGTCCGCGTATGTGCGTTGATCTGCCCTACTTGAATCAGGCTTCGCAAGCTGGGTATAACACCCGGAGAAGAAAAGCAACAAAACGAACATCAAGCTGAACAAGATTAGATTGTTAGATGTGTGCAACTTCATTTTATTCTCCTCACAATTAATCCTAATTTATTAGCGTTAATCTATGAATGATCAGGCAAATGGCATGCCACTCTATTAATTAGTTAAGAATCTTGTCAATGCGTGCAATAAATCTAACAGTTTATGAGCCCAATTAGTTCAAAATTAATGAAATTGATCTGGCGGATAGTATTTATAACTGGAAAGGGAATTAACGGCAACTGACAACAAAGTTAACAGTCAGTTTTTAATATCGAATCGGTAAGGCTGGGTAATCCAGAATTGAACCGCACGATTTCCTTCTTTGGCAGGGCGAAAACGACTCCCGTATGCAGCGTCGACAGCTGCCTGGGCGCATTTTTCGCTGTTCGTGGTATTATCGAGCACGATCACTTCAACAACTTTCCCCTTATCGTCGATATGAATACTCAATTTCACCACCCCCTGCACGCCTTTTTTCTTTTCTTCTTTCGGGTATTCCGGGAAAACCCAGGCAATGGGTTTTGGCGGGGTGATGTTTGTTCCGGTGATTCCTGGAACACCCGGTGAGTCGTCAAAAATATTAGTATATTTCAGTGTGGTTTCTTCAATCGTAACATCTTCCGGAATGGTTTCATCTTCTGACGGCACGGGTACAGTCGGCTTTTTGGGTGGAGGCTTCATTCTCGTCTGACGTGTGATTGGAATATTCTCAACATGGATGATAATGTTTGGCGGCACGACCTCTTCAACACTGAGCTTTATACGAGGGGAGATAGCGACTAACAGGTTAAGAAATACGAGCGTAACAACTAATGCTTTCTTAATGTTAATTGAAAATTGAGCATGGAAGTCTGCTTTAATTTTTTGGAAATCAATTGAGGACATTTATCCGGGCAAGTTGGCTACTTAGATTGTTTCTAAAACATCTACTTCTAACCAACCGATTTTTCCGTCGGCGAGACGAATCTTAACCCAAGTTTCCGAGTGATCTTTTATTTGAACTTTCACACCTTCGTGGAGAGTAAAAACCTCTGTCAGGCCGCCCGGCGCACTTTTAACATCGACCCTATCTTTGATGACGATAGCTTCGACTTTGGTCTCATTCTCAAAAATCCTCATTACAAAAAGTCCTGTAAAGACAGTTAAAGTGACAGAGGCAGAAATTATTGCGACAAAAGCGGTTCTTTGCAATTGAGGTGATTTTAGATAAATCCGAAGAACGGTGAGGAAGATTAAAAGTAAATACGTTGAGAGGGTAATTCCGCCGAGTACTTTTAAGTTGATTGAATGCGCTATAGTTGATGCCAACTTAAAAAGAAAGAACTGCGGCAGCTCTTGTATTCGATCGACGATGGCCAAATTAGCCAGCTCTAAATTATAATTAATATCCTCGTCTTTTAGATTAAGTTTCTTTGCCCGCTCGAAGTTTAGAATTGCTTTCGCGGTTTGTCCATCTTTAAAATAGGCATTGCCAAGATTATAATAGACTTCCCAACTTTCATAATCTGAATTTAGAATCTTCTCGAATTCCTTGATTGCAACTTTATAATTGCCCGCCTGGTAAGACTCGTTTCCCCTCACAAAAAAAACTTCCACTTCCTTTGCGAGAAGAGTATTTGCCAAGCAAAGAATTGACAAAGTCATGATCATAAAATAACTAAAATATTTATCGAATTTCATGTCCATTAGATTTCTTTTTCTAAATTAATAATCGCTTTTTTTGCCTTTTCAAAAAAATCACTCATTGCCAGGTTGTTTGAATCGCCTGGCGCAAATCGTTTATAGTCGCACGTTTTTAAACAATCAAGATAGCTGGAAACAGTATTTTCTTCAATCTTCTGAACATGGAGCATTTTATCGACTTCGTCGGTGATGAGACCGGCCGACGCCACATTCAATTTGTCGCCAATGAATCCCATTAACGCTTTTGAAACTTCTCCATAAAACCCAGATAAATTATTTGCCTTCATTTGTTTATTTGCGTCTTTCAGCCGACTCAGGGCCATATGATTTGCTTTTCGGCTGCGGGCGTAAGCCACATTTGAGCTCAGTTTATCTAAATGCGCCCGATAAGAAAAAGCAGTTCCTAAAATAATGAGAGGAAATATCAGAATCACATAGAAAAATGTTTTCTTATAAAATACACTATTTTTTCTTTGAAATTCCGGAATTCTCGTTTGGAGATAATGAATATCCTGGCCAATAAATCTCACATCCTCTTTTGAACTGCCAATGCCAACATTAACAAATTGATCATCACCCTTAGTAACCGAAATCACTTTTGTATCGGTGGATATTGTTCGATATGTTTTTGAGGGCAAATCAAAATAGGAGAATGTAACGGGTTTGATCGACTGCTGGCCCGGGAACCGCGGGATAATCACATATTCAAATAATTTAGAACCGGAGATTTGGCCGGAGCTCCTTTTAATACTTTCATTGATTTTCGGATCATATACCTCGAAATCCGAAGCAAAATCGATTTTTGGCTGGGGCACTATTTTGATATTTCCTGTTCCCGAAATATTTACTTTAAGCGTAATTGCCTCATTTGTCTTTACCCTGGTTTTGTCAACGGACGAGCGGATTGAAAAACTTCCAACAGCCCCGGAAAAGTCGCTGGGTTTACCTTTCTCGGGAAGCGGCAGCACTTCAATTGAGATTGAGTTTGACTGAATGCCTACCCTTTTGGTATTCCGGGAAAACGGATCGTCAAAAAAACTGTCAAATATATCCCGGCTTCGTCGTCTTCGGCGGGGTAACTGTACCTCACATTCAATGACCATCGGTTCTAAAGTTTTCTGACCCGAGCCTTGGGGGAAAAGAGCCATTTTTTTAATTTCGTATACTTGATACTGACGGCCATTAACAAATTCAGTAAATGACGTCAGACGCTGCGGCATTTCAAATTCCTCCGACCAAAACCCAACCGTACTAGGCAATTGAGAAACACCATAATTGGTCACATTCACGGTCGTATAAATTTTATAGCTGATAATAACCGGTTCGTTCTTGTAAACACGCCGTTTATCAACAGAAGCTTTTAGAAACAATTGCTCAGATAAATCCTGCGGATCGTTCGGGGAACCAGGAATGCGGGAACTTCGTTGCTGAGGTGAGGTCCCTTTGACAATCTCAATGTCAATAACGTCGGTTGAATAGGTCTCACCTTTGTATCTAACAGTAATAGCTGGAATTTGAAACTTACCCTCAGTAGAAGCTAAAAAATGATGTTTAAAAGTTTTGGAGACTGACATCCGGCCGTTTACAAATTGCATACTTGTAGAATTGCTGGTGCCGATAAAAGAAGCAAAGCCATCTAAAACCGGTACCTCCGGGTCAGAGACTCTTTGAACGTCTCGACCGGACAATTCGACATTCAACTCAAACTGCTGATTGAGCCGGACTGAAGATTTATTTACATAAGCTTTTATCTCGAAATCCTGCGTGAAACTTGGAACTGCCGTCAAAAAAAGAATCCAAGCGAGGGAAGTTAAAACAGAAAATCTATTCTTTCTACTCATAAAATTAATCGGATTTGCTTGCAAGTCGATAATGGGCGAGGATTTCTTGACCATTCTAGTTTTATCTATCACATTGCCAGAGAATCCTCCGGGAAATTTCTACTTTACATATTTTACCAATCTTTTCCTCTGAAAGGTCGACCCCGCCTCTTCGGTTTCTGCTCCTTTAATAAATCTTTTTCTTCATTTTGCAAGGCATTCAAAAGCCTTTCCGCATCTTCTTTGGAAATCTCTTTGGGTTCAGTGGCTTGCTCTTGCTGCTGTTCCTGTTGTTCCTCAGGGTTTCCCTGATTTTCCTGATTGTTTTGCTGCTGTTCTTGCTGTTCTTCTTTCTGCTCTTCAGAATTTTGTTCTTTATCCTGATTCTGCTCCTCTTGCTGCTGTTGCTCCTGTTGCTCCTGTTGCTGCTGTTGTTGATTTTCTTGAGGCTGCTTCTCTGATTTATCTTTGAGTTTTGCTCTCACATACTCCAAATTATATTTAGCATCTTCATCTTCAGGATTTAATTCAAGAGCTTTTTTGTAGGCTGAAATACTTTCTGGCAGCTTGCCCATTTTATAAAGTGTATTGCCAATGTTATAATAACTTCCCGATTGCACTTTAATTTCATCGGAGGAAGTCGACTTTTCATAAGATTTAATGGCCTCTTCAAAATGGCGTTTTTTGTATTGCACGTCCCCGATATTAAAATTTATGATTGCAGACTCAGGGTTTTCGACAAGTGCGTCGCGGTATTTATTATTGGCTTCGTCATACTTTTCTTCGGCGTAGAGCTTATTGCCCGCGGTCACCTGTTTGTGGCCGCCTTGGGCAAAAGCTGAAATCACAAAAAATACATTCAGAATTAAAAAGAGAATCATCTTCCGCATTTATTTCTCCTAAACTATTGCTCAAATCTTCCGCGCCACTCTCGACCGGTTTTAACTCTCTCAGAAATAATAAGCTCCAAAACCAGCAGTAGCATTGCAAAACCTACAACATATTGAAATCTGTCCTCATATTGTGAAAACTTCATAGAGGCCAGCTCCTTTTTTTCCATCTTTGAAATTTCCTGATAAATCCTCTCCAGCTTTGTTTCACCGGTGATTGAATGATAGAATTTCCCTCCTGTGGCCAGGGCAATTTTCTGCAGCGTTAATTCATCCAGCTTGGTCACAATAGGCTCGTTTTTTTGATCCTTCCGAAAGCCTTTCTTAGCGCCCCTTTGATCATATAAAGGAATTAGCACGCCCTTTGGAGAACCTATTCCGACCGTGAAAATAATTACGCCCTCTTTATCCGCCGCCCCGGCAATATCTTGAGTCTTACTGCCATGATCTTCACCATCAGTGATGAGAATCAAAACCTTATACTTTCGTTCTTTTGACTCAAAACTTTTCATCGCCAATGCAATAGCAGCGCTTAGGTTGGTCCCGGGATCCGGAATCAAAGTTGGATCCATAATTTCCAGAAAGGTCTTGGCAGCGCCATAGTCCAGGGTAAGTGGACATTGGATAAATGCTTTTCCAGCAAATGCAATAAGCCCGATTCGGTCCCCTTCAAGCAAATCAATAAATGTGGCAATTTCATGTTTTGCTTTGGCAAGCCGGCTCGGTTGAATGTCTTCCGCAAGCATGGAGAAAGAAACATCTAACGCCACAAAAATATCGACGCCCTCCCTTTTGACCTCTTCCAAACGAGTGCCAATTTGGGGACGGGCGAGCGCAAGGGTCATAAATAAAACGGCAAAAATCAGCAGCGCTGCTTTACCAATTTGACGGCCGTGGCTTGTGGACTGGCTTAATTTATTCACTAAATCAAGATTGCCAAAACGAGCCAAAGCCCGCTTTTTCCATTTAAATACAAAATAGTAAAATCCGATAAATACCGGGATTAAAAGCAAAAATAAGAAATATTCGTTGTCGGCAAACCTAAGCATTTTATTCTGAATTCTTGATTATTTCCTGAATTCCATCTCAGGCAAAACTTCAATCTTGTCATACCCCCGCAGTCGGGTATGACCCGTTTAGTCTATGAACTTAGTGAATTTTGTGTCTTTGTGGGTAATCTGATTTTATGGTATCTTTCGAAATTTAGTATTCGTCAGCACCACCTCGGCCACGATGAGGCCTAAGGCCATAAACAAATAAGTTGAAAACAATTCTTTGAAACGCGCAAATTGTTTTATCTCGATTTTGGTTTTTTCCAGTTGATCGATTTCCTGAAAAATTTTATCCAGACTTTCTTTATCGGTGGCTCGATAGTAACTGCCTTTGGTTATTTTAGCAATTTCTTTCAAAGTCTTTTCATCTATTTGAACGGGCATTTGCACATATCGTTTCCCAAAGATCGGATCATCCACCGGATAAAGCGCTGTGCCTCGTTTACCGATGCCTACGGTGTAGATTCTGATGTCAAACGCTTGACCGACTTTAGCGGCTGTAATCGGATCAAGTTGCCCCTTATTATTTTGCCCATCCGTCAAGAGGATGATGATCTTGCTCTTTGCCTTGCTGTAACGGAGCCGGTTCGCGGCATTCGCAATTGCCATCCCAATCGCAGTCCCATCCTCGATCATGCCGCTTTCCACTTCATCAATAAAATTGAGTAGAATTCCATAATCCAAAGTCAGAGGGCACTGTGTGAAACTTTTGGCGGCAAATACCACCATGCCGATTCGATCGTTTTTTCTTCCTTTAATAAAATCCTTAGCCACCTGTTTCGCTGCTTCTAACCGGTTATTCGGTCTAAAGTCCTCGGCCAACATGCTGCTGGAAATATCGAGAGCTAAGATAATATCAACCCCCTCGGTGATCACTTCTTCTTCTGTGTGACTGGACTGGGGTCTGGCAAAACAAAGAATTAAAAGAGAAAGAGCTAAAAGACGAAAAACAAAAGGAAGATGGCGGTATTTCCTTTTGCTCGAAAATTTTTCAACTGATTTCACCACGCCCAGATTTGAATACCGTAAAGTACCGAAGCGTTTGTTATTTCTACGGAAATACCAAAATATTAGGATCGGTATTAAGACAAAAAGGAATAATAAATTCGGATTAGCAAATGTAAACATGCTATCCCTGCTCCTCTACGGGTTCCGCCAAATGCTCTTCATGGTTTATGAGACTTTCAACTTTGGGGGGTCCCTCAGTTTTTTCCGGTTCTTCATAAATCAGTTTCGTGCATTCGACGATTTCAAAGGCTTTGTCAAGGTTCACCAAATTTTTCGCACTGGTTGGCGTGTACTTGGCAAACTTGACTAAATCGCAGGTACTGAGAAATTCCTGGAACATTGAAATTTCTTCAGCAGAAATTTCTGAGCGCTCCAAATTTTCTATCAACTCGAAAGTGGTCAATTCCATTGCAACAATGAAATAACGGCCTTCGACGTACCTGCGGATCACTTCGGAAATTCGAATGTAAAACTCTTTCACTTTGCCTTCCTGTAATAATGATGATCCTTTTAGAGCAGTCAATTCTTGCAAAGCAATTTCATGTGGAGGGTGCGGCGGCTTAATTTTTTCCGGCAGCAATCCCTTGCCGGCCCGTTTTCTGCGCCAGATATAGAATAAAATGCCTGCAAAAAGGATTGCAGCAAAACCGATGCTTCCCCAGATAATCCACTTGCGGTAATCTTTCGGTAAAACCAACGGAGCTTTAATATCGCGGATATCTCCCTCTTCGCTGGGTCTCATGCTTTCAACGAGAATCTTTAGTTTTTTTGTTTTCAGCTCGTGTTTTATGGAGTCGGGCGGGAATGAATAATAAAAGCTAAGCGGGGGAATTTCAAATTCCCCAACGTCAAAAGTAGAAATGATATAATCAAACTGTTCAACCGATTTACTATTCTCGATAAAAGGTTCATGAACTGTGTAATCTCTAATCTCAAAAGCTCCAAGATTGGCGCCCAATTCGGGCAGTTCAACCTGAACTCCGGCATCGTGGGTCACAATAATCGAATAAGTTACAAGATCGCCAATTGTGATCGTGCTCTTGTCGACTTCGGAATGAATTTTAATTGAACCTTCTTGTGCAAACGAAAGCCTGGATAAAACAAATACGGCGAACGCCAAAAAAGCAATAAACTTAAGTCTCATCTTTTAAGCTAATTAATTTCCTCTTGTCATTTCAATCTGCCTTAATTCATAACCGGATTTACCACAGAGTTTACCCTGATGCCCTTCGGCTGCACTCAGAGTAAACCTCTGCAGAAGCAGCCGAAAATGACATAAGAGGAGGTCTACTTCACTTTGTCATCGTAAATATTTACAGCCTCTGCCCGCATCATCCTTTGAACCAGGCGGTCATAGGCTTTTTTCTGCTCCTCACGTATAAGATCCTGCATCACTTGTCCCCTTACCTCATCAAATGGCTTTGTGCGAACCACTTTGCCATTGCCGTCTTTTTCGCCATATTGTTCTCTATTGGCTTTATAATAAAGCTCAACGTCTGATTCATTTATATTAACTTCTTTGGAAATTTCTTCTGCCAGAAGTTTGTCAACCATAAATCCTTTCTTCGCCCGGAAGGTTGCTTCAACGACTTCTTTATCTTTCTCTAATCCCTTTCTCCTCGCGGTATTATAAAGTAATTCATTTGCGATAAATTTCTTAAGAAATTCTACCTTCTTATCTTTGCTATTTAATTGCGCTTGCAGATGAGGCCGCAAGAGAGAGATTTCATGGTCCAGATCGCCACTGGTGATCCGGCGCTTACCGATTTTGGCAATAACCTCTCCTGACCGGCTTGCTTGCGCTTGCGACGGATCCAGGAGGGTTGCTTCCTCCAGGACTTGCTGTGCGTCGGCGGAACGCTGAAGCCGTTCCAGGCACTCAACCATCTTTTTGTTCACTTCATCCAATAATTCGCTTTCTGGGTAGAGGTGCTTAATCTTCAAAAAGTAGGTTAAGGCACCTTCATAATCATGAACACGTTCAAAATAAATATTTCCGATGGAGTAATTTATCTGCGCAGCCTCGGAATCATCGAGGGTATAATTGTCTAAATAAAAATTGTACTGAACCACTGCCTGTTGGTAAAGTTCGCGATTGTACAAAGCGCTGGCATACCCGCGAATTTTCGTTCCGTCGAACTTGGGTTGCGGGGCATTTTGGCACCCCACCGCTACAACCAAAACAAAAAGCAGCGACAAACTCAATTTTTTACAACTCATGATAAAACCCTCTTCCTCTCGAAATTAACGGAACCGTTTGGCACGCATCCGGAAAAATTTGATCAGCGGCTCAATGTACGAAACGTCGGTGTTAATATCAATGCTGTCCACATTCATGGAACGAAAATTTCTGTCCCGTTCCTCTCTTGAGATTGAAGTTTCCCGAGTAAATGCTTGCCTTGTTGTCAAATCAGCCGTGTCCAGCATAATTATTTCGCCGGTTTCGGCGTCCTCTAATTCAACCAGGCCGATATTGGGCAGCTCAATTTCCCGCGGGTCGGTAATGGTAATCGCCACTAAATCGTGGCGTTTATTGGCTATCTGCATAGCCTTCTGATAATCTTCCGAAATAAAATCTGATACAAGAAAAACTACTGAGCGCCGAGTGATGACTCTACTCAAATATTCGAGCGCAAGTGAAATATCGGTGCCTTTTCTTTTCGGTTCGTGGTACAAAAGTTCTCTGAGGACCCTGAGTACATGAGTCTTGCCTTTTTTGGGAGGTACGAACTTTTCAATGCGATCGGTAAAAATAATCAGACCGACTTTATCATTATTCTTAATGGCCGAGAAGGCCAACAAAGCACAAATTTCGATAGCAATTTCCCCCTTCATTCGCTCAAAAGTACCGAAGTCAACGGACGAACTGACATCTACCAAAAGCATAACTGTTAGCTCGCGCTCTTCCTCGAAGACTTTGACAAACGGATGTCCCATGCGTGCCGATACATTCCAGTCGATCAACCGAATGTCATCGCCAATTTGATATTCGCGCACTTCGGAAAATTCCATGCCCCGGCCTTTGAATACCGAATGATATTCTCCGGAGAAAACATCGTTCACCAAGCCACGAGTTTGAATTTCGATACGTTTGACTTTTTTGAGAATTTCTTTTGGGATCATAAGGGTTACGGCACTTCAATCTTATTCAAAACCTTACGAACCACATCTTCCGGAGTGATTTCTTCCGCTTCCGCTTCGTAAGTCACCAGGATCCGGTGGCGCAAAACGTCCATGCCAATCGCACGGATATCTTCCGGTACAACGTAACCTCGCCGGCGTAAAAACGCGTGGGCTTTTGCGGCCTGGTGCAAAAAAATCGAGGCCCTGGGAGAAGCTCCAAAAGAAATCAAGTCTTGCAAATCATCAAGACCGTACTCCGCTGGGTTCCGAGTTGCAAAAACAATATCAATGATGTATTTTTCAACTTTTTCATCGATATAAATTTCTTTAACTAAATTTCGCGCAGAAATGATATCCTTCGGTCCAACAACGGCCTTTACTTCCGGGATTTTCTTGCCGGTCATTCGCCGCATAATTTCCAACTCTTCCTCTTTGTTTGGATAGCCGACCGACAGCTTCAACATAAAGCGGTCGACCTGAGCTTCAGGGAGCGGGTAAGTTCCTTCCTGCTCAATCGGGTTCTGAGTCGCTAAAACCAAAAACGGATCATCGAGAGGAAATGTATTTTCGCCAATGGTGACCTGGCGTTCCATCATCGCCTCCAAAAGCGCCGACTGAACTTTTGCCGGGGCGCGGTTGATTTCGTCCGCTAAAACCAGGTTCGAAAAAATCGGCCCCTTTTTTGTCGTAAATTTTCCGTTTTTTTGATCATAAATTAAAGTCCCAATTATATCGGCTGGCAAAAGATCTGGCGTGAATTGCAAGCGTTGAAATTTAGTCCGGATAGTGGAAGAAAGAGTTTTGACCGCCATCGTTTTGGCCAAACCGGGCACACCTTCCAACAAAATATGACCATTTGCGAGCAGCCCAATCAAGAGACGCTCAATCATGTATTTTTGGCCGACAATTACTTTTGCGACTTCTTTAGATATTTTATCGACGAACTCGCTTCCCTTTTCTATTTTTTTATTTATCGCTTCAATGTCAACAGCCATCTATCCTCCTCCAGTTTTTTTTGCAACGGACAAAGCATTCATTAATCTCTATTTTTTCAAATCCCGTTTCCAAATCAAAAAAACGGAAGCGAAAAAAAATCAAGAGGGTTCTATGCGGTTACGCTCTTCGCGCCTTGAACTTTTATTTTTATTGAAAACATCTTCAACCAGAGTGTAGGCGCGTTCCAGGGTGGCTTTCTCCACCTGACCTCCGGAAAACTTTGCCACATCGCAGGAATTCAATATCTCATCTACTTCGTTAATTATCTTTTCAGGAACTGCCAGTTCAATCAATTTGCTTGCGATTTCTTTTGTGGTGATTTCCAGTGCCGGAATCTGGTATTTTTCAGACAAATAGCTTCGAAACACTTTTGAAAGAGAGGAAAACATTTCCACCACATTCTGATTTTTCAGATCGACCTTTTCTTTAAAGTCAGCAAGGTATCTCTCCTCAATCGGAATTAGCTCCTGGGCGTGTTTTTCCAACTCGGCTTCCCGTGTTTTTTTTCGCTTCAAAAATACAAAACCTAAGGTGACAACCAAAGCCAAAAAGAAAAGAGTGGAGGCAGCAAAAATAAACGGTTTTAATGTTCGTTTTTTAATCGGCGTGACAACTCTGATTTCCAGACGATCCGTGACTAATCGATGTGTTTCGCCATATTTGGTATCTGTATATTCGATAATTATACCGTCAATATAGGCCATCCCAAGCTCAATTGGCTGAAGCGTATACTCATAGGTGCGCACCGCCTGCATCACTCCCGCCACCTCACCAACCGAGTTCGAAGAAGAGTTGCCAATCTCTTCTAAATTGGTTAGAACAGGACTCTCAACCTTGTCGATCTCGTAACGGCTCAAATTACCTTGCCAACTCACTTTGATTGTGCAAGTAACTGTTCTGTTTTGAGGAACTTCGTTTAGATCGACTTGGACTGCCGCGGTAATTGCCTCGGTCTGAGATAAGGAACTAACTGCGGAGGTAACCTGGTTTTGCGGTAAACAAAAATTTACTAAGAAAAATATGAAAACAACCGAAAATAAAAAATGCATTATCCCTCGAAATTTTCGAATAGATATACTTAAGTAGGCAGCAAAAGTTCCTGTGTGAGAGTGTTAAAAAAAGTTAAAACCCAGGGCCGTTTCGTTTAGATCCATAATAAAAAATATCTCGACTCGCTCAACAGGACAGTTTGCTTTCAGGGTGAGTAAATTACAACACTTGCGGTGCGGTTGTGCAACCAGATTTTTACCAATTAAAAAAGCCGAATTAAATTAATACGAAAGAATCTCGACATTAATAAATTCGGCTTTCTTAAAGCTGCCTGCTTTTAAATATCACTTAGTCGCTTCGTCGTTTGTTTTTTTGTTTCCGAATAAGTCATCCAACTGATTATTAACATCCTGCCCTAAATGTTCGAGTTCCCATTTAACACTTTCAATAAGCTCATTTTGGGGATGCAGCTCGATAAATTCATTGTAGTACTGCTTAGCCAACTCGTAGTTTTCCAGGTTATTGGCATAGATAAAGCCTATCATAAACCGCGCCCGGCTCACAAACTCACTGTCCGGATAATCCTTAATCAAGCGCTCATGATACTCGACTGCTTTTTTGAAATCATGAATATTATTATAATAAATAAAGGCTGCTCGTTCAATTGCTTCATCAGCATATTGGCCCTGGGGATAATCATCCAATTGCTCTTCATAAGTTTTTATTGCTTCATCGAAATTTTCCTGGGCCTCGTATTTTTGCGCCAGTTTCAAAAATTCTTCTTCGGTTCGTTTTTGACCGCAGGCGAGTATCGCCAAACCCAATAGAATGGTCGCGATGGGCATTGTTTTCGTCAAACTCATTTTTTTCTACTCTCCTCTAAATTGTTTTTTTCCGAGTAGGTTATATTAAAAAAAATTACTTCAAAATCAAGTAAATTTTACTAAAATCACGCTCGACTTTGATCCAAAAAAAGGCGAGAAATATTTATTCCCCGCCTTTCTGGCAACTCAGTTGTTTTTCAGGCTACTTCTTTGATGATTTATCATCATCGACCACTTCAAAGTCAGCCTCTTCAACGTTTTCATCTTTTGCATCCCCGGGTTGTTCGGCAGTGGCCTGAGCATCTGCACCGTCAGCAGAAGCTTCACCGGCCTGATACATTTTGCCGGCCATTTCATTCCAGACCTGACTCAACGCCTCGGTCGAAGATGTGATTTCATCCACATTTTCGCCCTTAAGTGCTTCCTTAACTCTGCCGACTGCCGCCTCTAACTTAGATTTATCATCCGCACTGAACTTTTCGGCCATTTCGGTGATATTCTTTTCAGTTTGATAAACCAGCTGGTCCGCCTGGTTGCGGATGTCAACCGATTCGCGTTTTTTCTTGTCTTCGGCTGCGTGTGACTTTGCATCATTCACCATATTCTCAATCTCTTCTTTGGAAAGACCGGTCGAAGCTTCAATTCGAATTTTCTGTTCTTTTCCGGTGGCTTTATCTTTTGCTGAAACATTGAGAATACCGTTGGCATCGATGTCAAATGCAACCTCGATTTGTGGAATGCCACGCCGAGCTGGAGGAATCCCATCTAAAATAAACCGGCCGAGGGTTCGATTGCCTGTTGCCATCTCGCGTTCGCCCTGGAGAACATGAATCTCAACCGAAGTCTGATTCTCTGCGGCCGTCGAAAAAATTTCAGACTTTTGCGTCGGAATGGTGGTATTCTTCTCGATTAATTTAGTTGCAACCCCGCCTAAAGTTTCGATGCCCACTGACAAAGGCGTGACATCTAATAGCAGAACATCTTGAACATCGCCGGCAAGCACGCCGCCCTGGATTGCTGCCCCGACCGCAACCACTTCGTCGGCGTTCACACCCCTATGTGGGTCTTTTCCAAAAAGCTCTTTAACCATTTCCTGAACTTTAGGCATTCTTGTCGAGCCGCCCACCAGCACAACTTCATCGATTTCACTGGGGCTGAGACCGGCGTCTTTTAAAGCTATTTTACACGGCTCTAAAGTGCGTTTGAAAAGGTCTTCAGCTAACTGCTCAAACTTCGCACGAGTCAGTGTCAGATTTAAATGTTTGGGCCCTGAGTCTGTTGCTGTAATAAAAGGCAGGTTGATATCGGTTTGTGCGACGGTGGAGAGTTCACACTTTGTTTTTTCTGCTGCCTCTTTAAGTCGCTGCAACGCCATGGGATCTTTTGATAAATCCACCCCCTCCTGTTTCTTAAATTCGGCGACAATCCAGTCAATAATTCTTTGATCGAAGTCATCGCCGCCAAGATGGGTGTCGCCATTGGTTGCTTTAACTTCAAAAACGCCGTCACCGATTTCTAGAATCGAAATATCAAAAGTACCGCCACCCAAATCATAGACCGCAATTTTTTCATCTTTCTTTTTATCTAACCCGTAAGCTAAAGATGCAGCAGTCGGTTCGTTAATAATTCTTTTGACTTCCAAGCCGGCGATCTCACCGGCCTCTTTAGTGGCCTGCCTTTGGCTGTCATTAAAGTAAGCCGGGACAGTAATAACTGCAGATGTCACTTTTGATCCTAAATAATCCTCCGCAGTTTGCTTCATTTTTTGCAGAATCATTGCAGAGATTTCTTGCGGTGAATACTGTTTATCTCCAATTTTTACTTTTGCTACACCGTTTGAACCTTTGACCACCTTGTAAGGGACTTCTCCAATTTCGGTGCTCACTTCATTCTGGCGACGGCCCATAAATCGTTTTATTGAGAAAATTGTATTTTCAGGGTTCGTAATTGCCTGACGTTTGGCAACCTGTCCGACCAATCTTTCGCCGGTTTTCGAAAACGCAACGACTGACGGAGTTGTTCGCGCTCCTTCGGAGTTAGGAATAACAACGGGTTCGCCGCCTTCCATTACCGACACACACGAGTTTGTCGTTCCTAAATCAATACCGATAATTTTGCTCATGACAAAACCTCCTTAAGCTCTTAAGTTTTCAAAATTCTTTTTCTGAACCGAGTTCAAATGGACTCTGTTTGGCTCAAAATGAAATGTTAAAATGGCAGTTTCTAAATGATCTCCCTGCTTTTTTGCAAACACTATGCCATTAAATAATATCCGAACACGAGCGCTGTTTTTATTGAACTTATAATAAATAGCTGGAATTATTAATGAATTGTTTTCAGCCAACAAAGATACAGACTCTGTCAATGTGTCTCAATACTGGCGTGCAAATATAAAGGGCGTCCTTGAAGCACCCTTTTTATTCGATAAAAAGAAATTACTTGTCCTCAGTTGATTTTTCAGTAGGCTTGGTTTCTTTTTTTTCCACTTTAGCAGGCTTTTCGGATTTTTCAGATTTCTCCGTCTTTTCAGATTTCGATTCAGAAACACGATTTGCGTTTTTATAATCAGTGATATAAAACCCGGAGCCTTTAAAAATCAATCCGTTTCCTGCGCTGATCAACCGTTCAACCTGTCCTTTACATTCCGGACAAATTTTAACAGGATCCGCGGTGATGCTTTGAAATTCCTCAAATTCATGACTGCATTTTTTACATCGATACTCATAAGTAGGCATATTTCAGAATCCTTTATTTAGCTGAAATGTTCAGTTAATAAATTGACAAGATTATGATTTCGGTACTTTCATTGCAATAAAATGATTGCTTGTCTGACGTTGAATTTGAAACAACACAATGTCTCCTGGTTGGAGGCTCTCGATGATCTTTTCGACATCGCTTGCCGAACGAACTCTGCGTCTATCAACTTCTTTGATTAAATCACCGCGACGTAAACCTTTTTCAGCTGCAACGCTGTTGCGACGAATTTTAGAAACCAATGCGCCGCCATCATTGTCATAGCCGTATCTTTCAGCAAGTTCTCGGGTCAGGTTCGCTACCTGAATACCAAGTTGATTCGTTACACTGCTTTCGGAAACCGGTTCACCCGCACCATTCACACTTGGTCTTTCAGCTAATCGGACAGTTTTAAGTGCAACTTTACCGTCCCGAATGATTTTTAATGTCACCTCATCACCAGGATTAAAAGAAGCTATTAAATTTGTCAGCATCTGGTGATCTTGAATCTTCTTTCCTTCAACTTCAATAATGACATCATATTTTTTGAGTCCTGCTTTATGCGCAGGCGTACCTTGAACCAATTCAACAATTACCGCGCCTCCTCCAACAACCTTCAATTTTAAAGCTTCACTCAACTCAGCATCAGGCGTTTCGACACCTACTCCTAGATAACCCCGCACGACCCTACCCTCTGAGATGAGGTCGTCCATAACTTCTTTGGCTAAACTGATCGGGATCGCGAAGCCGATGCCTACATTGCCGCCGCCATTTCCTGCATAAATCGCCGTGTTTATTCCGATAAGCTCGCCACGAATATTTACTAAAGCGCCGCCGCTGTTTCCCGGGTTAATAGCAGCATCTGTTTGAATAAAATCCTGGTAAGTCAAATTGGCGCCTAAGCTTAAATTCGAGCGCCCCTTGGCGCTGATAATTCCCGAAGTAACCGTGTGCTGTAAACTAAGATCAAAAGGACTCCCGATTGCCAGCACGAGTTCACCAACCTCCAATTTATCAGAATCGCCGAAACGAATTGTAGGCAGATTCTGGGCATCAATATGAACTACTGCAATATCGGTTTCGGGATCTGAGCCTACCACCCTTGCCACATATTCTTTTTTGTCGATGATAACATTTAGTTGATCTGCATCTTTGATGACATGGTAGTTTGTTAAAATATAACCGTCGGCTGAGATAATTATCCCGGAGCCGAGCCCGTTTTGGCGAAATTCCTTGTCACCCCGGCCGCGGCCGGGAAAGAATCTTTTAAAAAATTCATCCTTGCCAAAAAAGTTGGAAAATGGGTCCCGCACTTTGATAACTTTTTCACTTGTGATCGAAACAACCGTGGGAGTAACTCGTTTTGCGATCTCCACAAAAGCTCGACTTGTGGCTTCTAAATCCGATTTTATTGGGGGCATTGATTGAGGAGCCCCGGGTGTTAAAACGGACGCTTCACTATCTGCGAAACTATTCTGTGTCCAGCTAAAATTGGAGGCAATGACGAGGCCTACAAAAATTCCTATGCAGATTGAAAACACAACAACTAATGATCTTTTATTATTTCGAATCATCTGTAACCTCCTTAATTCATTCTATTATCTACCAAAATTTTCAATTTATACAAACCGATTTTCTCAAAAGAAGTTCCGACTCGAAACTTCTATGCCGTTAATTTAACTTAATTTTTATGTACTGATCTCCTTGGGAATTATTTTTCGCAATCCCCAGTCCTTTCAACCGAAATGTTTTTCCTGCATCGCTATTTGGGGGAATCGTTAACTTAACCGAATCACCATTAATCGTCTTCACTTTAATCTTGGTTCCTTGCCGGGCTTTGTTTTTGTCAATTGTCACCTCACAGTAAATATCCAATCCCTTATTTTTGAAAAACTTATGTTGTCCCACTCGAATTGTTAAAATCAAATCACCTGCAGGTTCGCCCGGCCCTCCCGGGTTCCCTTGTCCGGACAGTTTTAAATTATGGCCATTTACAGTTGCCGGCTTGATGTTTACTGAAAAAGTTTTACTCCCCCTGGTTTGCCCGGAACCACCACATTTCTTGCAGGGATCAGAAATTGTTTTCCCTTTTCCCAAACACCTTGGACAAGGACGATTCACAGCGAATGCTCCTCTCGCCATTGAAACCATACCTGAGCCTTCGCATTCCGCGCAGGTCGAAGGTTTTTGAGAGGCCCGCGATCCCGTTCCCTTACAACTTTCACAAGCGAGCCCTTTTTGAATCCTAAATTTTGCCTTGCCGCCTAGTACCGCGGTCTCAAAAGGAATTTCTAAATTTACGCTGACATCTTGACCTTTCCCCGGCCGGCCTTGAGTGCCAAAACCATTTTCTCTATCCAGTACCTGGCTAAAAAGATCACCAAGGCCGCCAAATCCAAAAAAGTCATCTAAATTGAAATCTGCTTTTCTTTTGGATCGCCGCCTGCTGCCTCCTGAAAAATTACCAAAAATTTCGCTAAGATCAATATTAACGCCCTGAGACCCAAAACCACCGCCAGAAGCTGCGCCAAAGCCATATTTTCGCATCTGGTCATACTGCTGGCGCTTCTTTGAATCGCTCAGAACATTGTAAGCTTCTGAGACCTCCTTAAATTTTTTTTCGGCCTGTACATCACCGGGGTGTGTGTCGGGATGATTCTCTTTGGCAAGTTTCCGATATGACTTTTTTATGGCGTCAAAACCGGCGGCCTCATCGATACCTAAAATTTCGTAGTAATTCTTATTTGCCATTGGTCATCAATGTGAATTCACAATCTGTCTAAACGACATTTCTTGAGAAAATATAGAAAGCATGCAATTAATATGCCATGAGAGTTAAATATTTATTTAACAAAGGGTTAGAACTGACATTCGAAAGCAAGCTGGCGAACAAATCCAAGGAAAGCACTGTCAAAGTGACATACGCTTTTCTTAAATAAGAAAGGCAGAGGAAAATTCTCTGCCCTTAAGAATGAAACAACCTAAATGAGCGCCCTTACTTTTGCGGGATTTCAACGAAAACATGAACCTCTTCTTTAAATCTTATCACTGTAAAAATTGAAACCGACCCACCCTCAAGATTGGAAACAAGCTTGTATAAATGATTTTCGTTTCTGATAAATTTATTATCAATTTCTGTAATAATGTCGTCCTGTCTTATTCCAGCCTCACTGGCTGGACTCCATCTTTGAACATCAGTAACCAGGGCACCGGAAGTGCCAGAGTAATCCAGTTCCTTAGCCATTTTACGGTTCAAATCTTTAACCGTAAGGCCTAGGTTTTCGAAATCTTTAGGAAAACTCTTTGTTGCAAAGTTAGTTTCACCCGTTTCTTTTATCCCCAAGCGGACCCTCAGCTCAACTTTACGGCCATTCCTCAACAACTCAAGAAGCACGATATCACCAGGATTTCTTTTGGCAATTATCGCCTGAACCTGGTTGCTTTTGTTTACTTCCCGGCCTTCAATCTTAAGGATGACGTCCTTCGTCCGCACCCCAGCCCTTTCAGCCGGCTCTCCCTTTATGACCTGACTGACAAAAACACCCATTGGTCTGTCCAACTTCAAAGCACGTGCCTTCTTTTCGTCGATATCCTGCATACCAATTCCCAAATATCCCCGTTCGACTCTCCCTTTTTGGATCAAGTCGGTCATAATTTTGCTGGCAAGATTGATGGGGATAGCAAAACCAAATCCGACGCTGTAGCCAGTTTCAGTTGCAATTGCAGTATTGATGCCAATCACCTCACCCCTGAGGTTAACCAAAGCGCCGCCACTATTCCCGGGGTTAATTGCGGCGTCCGTTTGCAAAAAACTTTCAACACCGTAAGTGTCGCTAATGATGTCTATACTTCGTTCTTTGGCGCTAATAATCCCGGCTGTGACCGTTGACTGAAGCTCTAAGGGATTTCCAATCGCCAGAACCCATTCCCCGACTCTGGTCTTGTCAGAGTCACCTAATTTAACCACGGGCAAATCAGCCGCTTCAATTTTGACTACGGCTACCTCAGTTAGGGGATCCAGGCCGACAATCCGAGCATCAAATGCGCGCTTATCGGAAAGAATAACTCGGATTCGTTCTGATTTATCCACCACATGAACGTTGGTTAAAATATAGCCGTCTTTCGAAACAATAATTCCGGAACCCGCGCCTCGCTGGCGGAATTCTTTAGGGACCTTAAAGCGGAAGAAACGCCGTAAATCATCGCGGTCGTGGAATCGCTCGACGTCGGCCCTTTTTATCAAACGTGTGCTTTGAATGGTAACCACGGAAGGAACGACAAGTTCAGCTATGTAAATGAATGCTTCACTTGTGCTCTGCAGATCGAGTAATTTTTGGGGAACTCGTTTTTGCGAACCCAATTGAAAATTTGGAACATTGGTTACCGGAACTACGGGGGGTGAACTTAATGAAGTTTGGGTAAGATCAAACCCCGATGAAATAATTAAACCCAACAGTAATCCAAGAAACAAAAGTAAAACGCCTAAACGAAGTGAGTGTTGTTTCGACATAATTCTAAGTTCCTGTCCTGGTTACATTCTTAAACTGGCTCCGAATTTTTTTTAGCAGGTTCTCACCCTCTTTCGGAAAAATTAGCAGGAAACCAAAAAATAATAGCGCGACACCTGGTAAAATCGGTAAAAACAGGCCAAGTATTCCAAGCACAATTACCACAGGGATTAGCTTTTTTTTATTCTCCTTGAAATCCTTTATTTCATCGACCAAATCTTTTTTTCGCATTTCCCTCCCTAAGTCAGACTGCTCCGGTTAAGTTATTTTTAGATATTTTATCATTATCAAGCGGTTCCCACGTTTTTCATCGGGGTAATATTCTATTTCATCCATCGACCGGCGAATGATATAGAGTCCAAATCCGCCTGTTTGGGCTTTATCCATTGCATTTTTAACATCATATCGCTTCTTACTTATTCCTTCAAAGCTATATCCGTAATCTTGAATTTCAATTGTTATTTTCACAGCATCAAATTCCACCCACACATCTATCCAATTTTCAGGATTTGAATGATAGGCATGTTCAATAACATTTAAAGAAGCCTCATAAACGGCTATCTTGGTTTTACCAACCTCTTTATTGTCAAGACCGGCCTTTTCAGCATATTCCGTTACAAAGTCGCAAATAGAATACAAATTTTTGGCGATACTTTTGACTCGTAAATGAGGTCTCTTTTTCTGATACGTTTTTTGGGGCTCAGGAGTTGCTATGACTTCCTGAGTTTTCGGAGAGGCCTGAATCGGTGGAGGTTCGGACGGTTCTTGAATTTCTTTCTTTTCAACCTTGTCGGGGTTCGGCATATGCTGGAGCTGGGCATTCTGAAATGTGCTTTCCAATTGTTCGATAACCGGATCTTCAACGATATCAACCTTTGGTGAAGCCTGGTCTTCTACAGGCGCCTTATCCCTGGCTTGCTGCGTAATTTCATCTTGGGTTGAAACGCGTGTTTCTGCCGCTGAAGATTTTCTTACTTCCTGGTCTGCAGTATCGTTAATTTCGTCCTGAGTGCTTTTGAGAATTTTATCTTCAGATACAAACGTTTCCTGAAAATCCTCTAAAGCAAATTTTTCTTCAGTTTCTAATGAAAGATAGCTAGTGGGTGAAAACGTAACCAGGTTGTTTTTAGCAGAACTAGATAAATGGGTAATTTTGACATCGCCGTTTAATCTTCGCGCCCGTGATGTGGCTTCAACTAATAAGGCAATGAGACTGGCGGTTGGAAATTGCACATTCTGCAAATCGACAATGATCCTGGTTTTGCCATCCCGAAAACAGACTTCAAAAGAATCCTGTAAAATCTGAAACACAATATGAGTGTCATCAATATCTTCTAAAGGGATACGAACCACATTGTCAAATCCGGCAATTGGCTCATATGCAATTTTTTTAGTATCCATAAAAGATAGAACTTATTTTTTTCGAATTTAGAATCTTGCAGTTAAACGAACTAATCAGTTCGTGCTAGAAACCACCTTTGGATTTATACTTTTCTCTTTCAACATTCTTCGGAGGACTTTACCAATATTACTTTTCGGCAATGAATCTCGAAACTCAACTTGCTTAGGGACTTTAAATGCGGCCAGTTTTGATTTACAAAATTCAATAACTTCTCCGGCAGAAAGCGAGGCGCCGTCTTTGCAAACCACAAAGGCTTTTACTGTCTCACCCCGGTATTCGTCCGGTACCCCAATGACTGCAGCTTCTAAAATTTTGGGATGCTCAAACAAAACCTCCTCAATTTCCCTCGGAAATATATTGAAGCCGCCAGCAATGATCATATCCTTCTTGCGGTCAACAATATAAAAATAACCATCTTCATCAACTCTGGACATATCGCCTGTATAAAGCCACCCGTCTCTTAAAACTTCTTTGGTCTCATTATCCATTTTCCAGTAACCGCTCATCACTTGCGGACCCTTGATCGCAAGCTCTCCGACCTCTCCGTTGGGAAGGGGTTTTTTAGTCTCAGGATCAACTACCATTGCATCCGTGTTTGGCAGGGGCGTTCCAATCGAACCTTCTTTTCGCATCCCGTTGATGGAATTTGCATGAGTGACAGGAGAGGTTTCCGAAAGACCGTAGCCCTCAACCAGTGCACCGTGCGAAATTTCTTCAAACTGCCTGGCAACTTTTAAAGGTAATGGGGCGCCGCCGCTAACGCAAGCTTTAATTGAAGAAAGGTCATATTTGGATATTCCCGGAAAATTGTTAATAGCTACAAAAAGAGTCGGAACACCGGAAAACAAGGTCGCCTTTTCCTTTTGAATAGCTTTCAACAAAGTTTTAATATCCCTTGGATTCGGAATTAAGACCATCGGCGAGTTCAGCAAGACTGCCATGTGCAGACAGGTCGTTAAGCCATAACTATGAAAAAAAGGAAGCGCGCACAGAACGACCTCTTCCCTATCTTTGACCTCGCCGTACCATGTCCTGATCTGAATTACGTTAGCCACCAAGTTTCGATGAGTTAAAACGGCTCCTTTCGAGACCCCGGTGGTTCCTCCGGTATAGAGAAAAATTGCAGTGTCATCCGGTTTGACATCTACCTCGGGAATCTTGGAAACAAATTTTTCGGTGATTAAATCTTCAAAAAAATGAATTCCGGGGGCGCGATTTACTTTATACCAATTCCCCTCTTTCCTAGCCTTTAGAGGATATAAGAGTTTCAGCAAAGCGGGCAAATACTCTTGAATACTAGTTATAATGACATTTCTCAGACCCGTCTCGGGCTTAATTTTTTCTACTTTGGGGAAATGCATATCAAGGGCGATGATGGTTTCTGCGCCGCTGTTATTCAATTGATACTGAAGTTCACGCTCCATATAAAGAGGGTTTGTCGGTACTAAAATCGCACCAATTTTAAGGACGGCAAAATGAGCGATCGGGTATTGAGGAATGTTCGGCAACATGATTGCTACCCGATCACCTTGTTTAACGCCTAATCTCATTAAGGCAATTGCAAACTGGTTTACTAATCTTCCGAGTTCAGCGTAGGTTATCTTCTTACCAAAAAATGAAACAGCTGAACCGTTTGGTGTGTTCTCCACCGTCTGTTCAAAAAGCTGAGATAGGGCGATTTCCGGAAACTCAATTTCTGCAGGGACTTGATCTTCGTAAAACTTAATCCAGGGCTTGTCCATATAGAATACCGGTATTGGGTTGCCTTGAGAGAAAAAAAAACACCCACCTAGGTTGGTGGGCGTTTTTTAGTATTAGCTTTGTTTATTTTTAATAACTGCCGTATTTATCTCTATTCTTAATAAGGTCGATTTCATAATCTGCAGTTTTTTTCCAGACCCTGCTTTTTCCTGCAATTCCAAAATACTTGATGGCTTGGTTAAACTGCCCTAATTCCTTACACGCCTTACCAGCTTCGTATGCAGCGGGGGCATAATTTTTTTTATTATTTAAAGCCTCAATCGCCGCCGCTTTGGCTTTCGAATAAGCGCTTTTTTTATTATAGGCCGCTGCCAATCGATAATGAGGACCTTCCCATCTTTTTTTCTTGGTGACCGCCAAGGCATTTTCCAAAGCCATGACGGCCTGATCCAGTTTTCCGAGTTCTATTAAACTTACCCCGAGGCTGTAGAACGCTTTGTCGTATGCAGGGTTAATTTGAGTCGCTTTCTGAAAGCTTTCAGAAGCTTTTTTATAATTTTTCTTCTTGTTTTGATAGACTTCACCAAGCATATAGTGCATTTTTGCATCCTTCGGATCGTACTGGATCGCTTGATTGTAAACTGCAATGGCTTCATCTGGCTGGCTTAACTGGTTGTAAGTCTTTCCCAACGCCAGGTAGGCACTTGAGTATGCAGGGTCATTATCAATTGCGGCCTGAAAAGCTGCCAATGCTTCTTTATATTTTCTCTGTTTCTTTAATGTCAGGCCTTTGCCGTAATGGGCTCGAACAAAAGTCGAATCCAATGAAATTGCTTTGTTGTAATAATTAAGTGCTTCAGGCAATTGACCGAGTTTGAGGGCACTATTTCCGGCATTACCCGCCCTCTTAACCGCATTTATTTTTTTCATTGTGGCGTCATCAGACTTCATTATTTTTTCAATTGCTTTAATTTCGGCTACAATCTTTTCCCGTTTTTTAATCAGGTCTTCGTATTCTTCGGGCGTAGGATTACTTTTGAGCTTTGCATCTATCTCAGTAACTTGTTTGCGCTTTGCTTGCTTTTGTTGATTCAAGTCCTGGCTTAAAGCTGTTGTGGTATTAAACAAAAAGAAAGCTATAATTAACACTAAACCGGTAGTAATTCTAATAAAGAACTTCATAAGTACCTCCGATGGCTTAAAAGTCATAACAATTTAAACTAACTTAACAAAATCTATGAAAGTGCCGAAGGGGGGACTCGAACCCCCACTGGGTTGCCCCACACGGCCCTCAACCGTGCGTGTCTACCAAATTCCACCACTTCGGCAATGCTGCTCAAAATTATTTTGCAGAATCCTGTGCAACGGGTTCAGGCTGTTGTGATTCGCTGGGGAGACGAGGTAAATCTCCGGTTGGCACAAATGGCAAATTGACGGCAGCCGAACCTCTTTTTTGTTGTTCCCGGCCCACCAGGCTCCGGCTTTCAACGCTGCCTCGACTGAGAAAAGAGAGAAGCAGCGCAATTCCCAAAAATCCTACAGCCAACCAGCTGGTCATTTTGGTTAAAAAATTCCCGGCACCCCTACCTCCGAAGACAGCTCCGGCGCCACCGCCGCCGCCAAAAGCACCCGCAAGACCTCCTCCTTTACTCGACTGAAGAAGAATCACAAGAATCAACCCAAAACAAACCATAATAAATAAAACCATTAATATTGCGATCATTTTATTCCTTTTCTATTTAGACGCTTGCTGATAATTTAATTATCTCTGTGAAACTATCGGCATCGAGACTTGCGCCGCCGACTAGAGCCCCGTCAATATTCTCCCGGCTCATAAGCTCCGCCGCATTAGACGGTTTCACGCTTCCACCATATTGAATACGAATTTGATTTCCTAAACTTAGACTAAATAACCCGCTCAAAAGTTCACGAATATATCTATGAACCTCTTCTGCCTGATCTGGTGTTGCGGTCTCACCTGTTCCAATTGCCCAAACAGGTTCATAGGCGACGACGAGATCGCTTGCATCTTTTATTTCAATGCCCGAAAGCCCTTCCCTTATCTGCTCTTCAACAACTTTCTCAGTAAGACCGTTTTGCCTTTCTTCAAGCGTTTCGCCTACACAAAACATAGGTATGAGGCCGTTTTCGAGTGCTTTTTTCACTTTTTGATTGATTTCGTTGTTTTTTTCGCCGAAAACATGCCGCCGTTCGGAATGCCCGATTACCACATATTGACAACCGGCATCTAACAACATCTTTGCAGAAACCTCACCGGTAAAAGCCCCCTCATCTTGCCAGTATAAGTTCTGTCCACCTATTTTTATATTAGACTCTTTCAGTATCTCATTTACCGGCACCAAAGCCGGAAACGGCGGGCAAATAACCACGTCGACATTTGCGACGTTGATTAACTTAACTTTCAAAGCTTTAGCAACATGGATCGCTTCGCTGGGCGTTTTGTACATTTTCCAGTTACCGCCAATGATCAGTTTTCGCTTCTTCATCAATTACAAACTCTTAGAAATGAAATTGACCAGATCAACGACCCGGTTGGAAAATCCCCACTCGTTATCATACCAGGACAAGACTTTTGCCATATTACCGCCAATAACGTTGGTAGAAAGTCCGTCAACAATTGATGAATGCGGATTCCCATTAAAATCTTTGGAAACCAGAGGTTCCTCAGTATATTGCAGCACGCCTTTCAACTCATTCTCGGCAGCATTTCTGAGCGCTGAATTTAATTCTTCTTTGGTCGTGTTTTTCTCCAGATGAAAAACAACATCGACCAATGAAACGTTCGGTGTAGGAACTCGAATTGCCATGCCATCCATTTTTCCTTTCAATTCGGGAACGACTTCCGAGATAGCTTTTGCGGCGCCCGTACTTGTGGGGATCATCGAGACAGCTGCAGCGCGGGCTCTTCGCAAATCGTTGTGCGGCGCATCTAAAATACTTTGATCATTGGTATATGAATGAATAGTGGTCATCAGGCCTTTCACAATCCCAAAGTTATCCATCACCACTTTGGCCACAGGAGTAAGACAATTGGTGGTACAAGACGCGTTTGAAATAATATGATGTGACTCTGGATTATAATTGCGATGATTGACGCCCATAACAACAGTTAAATCAGGATTTTTTGCCGGCGCGCTGATGATAACTTTTTTTGCGCCTGCATCTAAATGTTTAGAAGCATCCTCACGTGCGGTAAAAAATCCGGTAGACTCAATCACGATATCAATACCCAAGTCTTTCCAGGGCAACTCGGCCGGGTTTCTAATTGCCAATACTTTTATCGATTTGCCGTCGACGATTATTTGATCATCCCCCGCCCTCACTTCGCCTTCATAAATACCAAAATTAGAATCATACTTAAGTAGATGAGCCAAAGTATTTGCACTGGTTAGATCATTGACAGCGACAAATTCAATTTCACCCGCGCCATGTTTTTTTGCTGCTCTGAATATATTACGGCCGATTCTACCAAATCCATTGATGCCAACTTTAACAGCCATGTTGAAATCTCCTTTTATTGATATGCTTACAGCAAAACTATTATGGTAAAAATCATTTAGGTCAGGGGAGACCCTGTTGAGACCAAACCACTTTGACCCATAAAAACGAATTGCTAAAATAGTGATTATTCAAAAAAATGTCAAGTAGAAATTTGTTCACAAAAAATGCCGGAAATTTAGCTGCACTATTATAAAGTAACCGCTGCAGTTAAGGCAAAAATCTTTGCAACTCCCGCACTTTCAAGAGATTCGGCACAAGCCAGCATGGTGGAGCCGGTTGTCAAAACATCATCAACGAGAACAACCGTTTTTCCTTTTATAGCGGATGAATCGATGACCCTAAAAGCATCTTTAACATTCTGCTGCCGCTCAGAAGCATTCAGCTGTGATTGTGGTCTGGTAAACCTAATTCTCTTCAGTACTTTTTCTTTCACGGGAATATTGGTTAGTGTAGAAATTGCTTGAGATAACAGCAGGCTTTGATTGAAACCCCGCTCTCGAAGCCTTGTCTTATGAAGCGGCACCGGAATAATTAAATCTACCCCGCAGTAGTCCTTATCATGTGTCATTAAATCTGCCAGCTCCCTGCCGACGAATTTTGAAAGAGATTTCTTGCCGAAAAATTTTATTTCATGAATGATCTCCTGAACTGCCTTATTAAACTCCCAAACTGCGAGAAATTTGGAAATCTGTGACTCGGCAAAATCCAAATTAGCCCTGCTGCGTTTTTGGTTTTGAGCATTGTCAATTTTAGGCAGACGATGCCAGCAGGTTTTGCAAATCAAGGTTAAACCGGACTCCAATCTGGTCTTGCAAATTATGCAATAAGGTGGATAAATAAAATTTAAAACAGCGTCAGAGTATGGCTGTGCCCATTTGTAGATAGGTGCCCAGTTCATTTAAAATAGAGGCTCATTTCAAATAAAGTTAGAGAAGTCTATTCTAAAATTCAACTTAAATCAAAGTACAAACAACTCGCACAAAACATGTTTCCAATTTTGAAAACTTAATTGAGAAAATTACTTTGGAAAAAACACGGCCATCCGATAATGAAATATAGGCAACAACATTTACTTGGTAAATCATAATGCTGCAAAAATCTTACACGACTTTACTACTCATTGCCTTGATTTTCTGTCGATGTGCGGAGAAGAGTCCAAGCCAAACGAAGCAAACGCCAGGTGAATTTACGCTGCTTACTTATAATGTGGCCGGACTTCCTCAGAGTATTTCTCCCTCAAATCCGGAAAAAAATATTCCACTAATCAGCCCTAAACTAAACAAGTTTGACATTACTTTGGTGCAGGAAGATTTTGTTTATCATAAGGAATTAAAATCCAAAGCTAATCACCTTTACCAATCTCAAACTCAAATAGACTGTTCGCCGCATTTTGTTACTGACGGATTAAACCGATTTTCTAAATTTCCATTTGGAAAATTATACCGCAAGGCCTGGGAAACCTGTTCAAATGAAAAAGGCAACGATTGTCTGGCAGCAAAAGGTTTCACCCTGGCGAAAACGGAAATTGCTCCAAAGGTTTTTATTGATATTTACAATCTCCATCTCGATTCCGGAGGAAGTCCAAACGATACGGAAGCCAGACGGTCGCAGGTTGCTCAACTGCTGAAAGCAATCCGCACCTACTCTTTCGGAAATGCCGTGATAATTGCCGGGGACCTCAACTTAAACACAACACACCGCCCGAACGATGTTGAAATTTTCAAAACCCTGCTTACCGGGGCCGGCTTGACCGATGTTTGCCGATCCCTGTCATGCGGCACAGAGTTAGTTGATCGGGTGCTGTTTCGAAATGGAAATTCTTTAGCTCTGAGGGCCGTTTCCTGGGGATTGGACGAAAATTTTGTGGACGAGCTCGGGCAGAATTTAAGCGACCACAGCGCCGTTAACGTCCGTTTCAGATGGAAAAAGCGAGACATGCAAGTGTGGACTTCCACCCCACTGGAAAAATAAAGTCTAATCAGCTAAAAGTTTCATCTAGTTAAAAATCTTCTTATCAGTCGCGTGTGCCAGAGCTTCCTCCTTAGCAATTAGCCCCTCCTCAACATAATTCTTCAAAGCCTGGTCAAAACTCTGCATGCCAAAGGCTGCTCCGGTTTGAATGGCTGAATGAATCTGGTGAGTCTTCTCTTCACGGATCAGGTTGCGGACAGCCGCCGTCGCAATCATAATTTCATGCACGCCAACGCGGCCTGTGCCATCTTTGGTGGGCAAAAGTCTTTGTGCTATGATGCCCTGCACTGCGTTCGCAAACATGGCGCGGATCTGCCTCTGCTGCTCGGACGGAAAAACATCGACAATCCTGTTGACTGTTTCTGCAGCACTCATAGTGTGCAAGGTTGCAAAAACCAGGTGGCCGGTCTCAGCCGCAGTCAAAGCCAAAGAAATCGTTTCCAAATCGCGCATTTCACCGACTAAAATGACATCGGGATCTTCCCTAAGAGCGCTCTTCAAAGCATTGGCAAACGAATGCGTATGTTCACCCAATTCTCGCTGGTTAATAAGACAATTCTTACTCTTGTGTACATATTCAATCGGATCTTCTATCGTTAGAATATGCTCCCGGCGTTCTTCGTTAATCAAATCGATCATCGCGGCCAGGGTTGTCGACTTGCCCGACCCGGTAGGCCCGGTTACCAGAACAAGTCCTTTTCTCTCGCGGCAAAGATCGTGGATCCCCTTCGGAGCTCCCAACTCTTCCAGGGGTCGAATTCTATCCGGAATGGTACGAAAAGCCGCTGCCTCACCACGAAGTTGAAAAAAGAGGTTCGTTCTAAAACGAGCCACATTGGGAATGGCATAAGCAAAATCCAACTCGAGGTTTTTTTCTAATGTTTGGCGCTGTTTGTCGGTGAGGATTTCTGCAATCACCGACCTCAGTCCTGAACTGGTAATTTGAGTGTTCTCAAGCCGACGCAGGGTGCCGTGGATTCGTAGAATTGGTGGGTTGCCGGCACTCAAGTGAATATCCGAGGCATCTTTCTCAACTGCAAAGTTTAAAAGTTTATCAAGATCGGTTTTATGCATTTCTCTTTAGGAGCCTGTCACCAGTCGTGGTGTGATAAAAATCAGCAGGTCTGTCTGCTTTTTCGTTTTAGTTTTATGCCTGAACAAATTACCGATTAAAGGAATGTCGCCCAGCAGCCAGACTTTACTTACGGTCTCAATCGTGTTTTCACGTATTAAGCCGCCGATCACCATGGTTTCGTTGTTTTTCAAAGTGACAACTGTTTCAACGGAGCGTTTTGAAGTAATCGGCGCGCTGTTGCCTCCCGCACTGACTTGCCCGATGACCTCCTCAACTTCAGGGTTCACAAACAAAGTGATCGTCTCATTGTCACTGACGTGAGCGGTAACCCGCAAAGCGATATTAACATCGCGATATTCGAACGTGACCACATCTCCCTGGCCGCCAACCCCACGGGTAATTTTCGGAATCGGAAACGTCGTTCCGACGCTGATGTAAGCCTCTTGATTATCCGTCGCTAGAATTCGCGGGTTTGAAATCAGCTTCGTATTGGTATTGCTGTTTAAGAAATCGATGACTGCACTGTACTCATCAAACGTCAGGGTACCGTAACTAATGTTGCCACCAGTTAAAGGGATTTCGGCGCTTTGCCGCACAGGCGTTCCGGAAGGAAGAAGAACTTCGCGAAAGATCTGGGCGTTGATAGTTTTCGACCAGTCAATCCCAAGTTTCTCATCACTCTGAGGTGAGATTTCAATTAGTTTTGCCTCAATCATGATTTGCGGAGCCGGCACATCCAGAGCTGCTATCATGGCATTTAAATGTTGAATATTCTCAGGAGAATCCGTCACAATTAAGGTACTGCTGCGATTTTTTATTTTACCGCCTTTGCCATCTTCATCCGCTGTTTGCTCCCGTCGGTAACTGTGATAATAAACCTGAACTTTAGCCTGAGGAGATAGAACCTGGATAGCGCTATTTTTTAAATTATTAGCATCGACATATTTTAGCCGATAAATTTTTGTTTCTAGTTCCGGTGCCTCGAACTTATCTCTCGGCTTCACCAAAATGACTTGATTCTTGACAATGTAATCGAGACCGCCGGCCTTAACCACCAAATCCAAAGCCTCTTTAACGGTCACATTCGCAAGGCTGACGGTTATCGTTGCATTTACATCTTGACTGGCTACAATATTTAAATTGCCTTGTTTAGCAATCAGGCGAAGTACATTTGAAAGCTGGGCCCCCTTCACATCTAATGATATTCTCTCGGTGCTATTTAAGGCCGGCGGCAGCACATCAACAGATCTATCTCTTAAACTCTTTGACTCCAGAAAAGCATTTTTAGTCAAAGACGGCTTAGGTTCTGAACTTTCAAATAATCCGGAAAGCTCTGCCGGATAATTAAAAGCTTCCGACTCTGAGAAGCCCGATAAGTCGGCAGATTCAGGCAAATCCGGTTTGCTTAAATCAATGTAAAACAATCCCATTATGCTTTTCTTTATTTGATATTCTACAGCACCGGCCAGAATAACAGATATTTTTGCAATCGCCGGCGTCTTCTTTAATTGCTCAACATGAATTTCTCTTACCAGGCCATTTCGATAAAGAAAATCTGATTTTGAAAGATCCAGTTTTGTATGTTTCAAATAAACTGTTAAAGTCGAGGAGGCTTTGTCAAATTTGGCAACCGTGGTCACAGGCCCGTCGCACTGAACCAAAATGCGATAAAAGCTCGCCATATTAAGCAGCTCAATTTCCCGCAGCTTATAAGTTTGCCCATGACCTGAAGCCGTCAGCCCGAAACTAAATACAATAGTGATTAAGCCAAGTAAAGAAATTTTATAACATTTCATCATTTTGTAAAACCAAAGTTATAACTTTTCTGCCCTTTTTGCAGACGACCCGGTTCTTGTCAATGTCCAGGATTTTCAAATCTCCGCTGCTCTCGCCTTCTTTTAAAACGGCATCTCCGATTAAAACATGGGCTTCGTCACCTTTCCAAATAACCCCCCTGAGTACAAAATTACTCGAGTCAGGGTTAACGGGATCGACTTCCGCCAAACGAAATGCTTCCCAAAAAGGATCACGTCCCCAGGTGGTAAACCTAACTTGGTTGAGCGTTTTCTTAACACGCGGCCGTACATTTTTCTTAACCTCTGGGGATGTTTGCTCTACGACTCCACTTTTGGCTTCAACTTTTTCTGCAGTTTCAATTTGAGGCTGCTCAGGCTCTCCGCAAACAAACTGGTTCAACACAAAAGTCACTACAATGCTGCCTGTGAGTGCAATTAATCTCTTTTCACTTTTTTTCAACGATGCCATTTAAATTCTCGATGATTATCCGTTTTAAATTTCAGAGTTGAATCTATCATGAAGGAAAAGCACACCATCAAATAAAACATCAACCTGAGGGTGGATGCTGTCATTATAAACAATCCTCACTTCTCCCAGTGATATATAAAACGGCAGCTTATCCAAAGAGCTTAAAAACTTACCAAAACTTTTGTAATAGCCCTGAAGTTTAAAATGCACAATCAACTTCAAAAGGCCTGCATTGGGTTCCTGCTCATTTTCTTTTGAATTAATCAAAGAAGCATAATCCGGAATAATGTTAAGAAATTTTAATCCGAATTTATGTCCGCTTGCTTTTATTTCCTTGATCGCAGCAGGTAAATCATCTTTAAATATGACCTTGTCTTGCAACAATTTTATATCATTTTTGATGACCTCCACCTGTTTCCCCAGAGCAAAGACCTGAGCTTCAGTCACACGCAGGCTTTGCAATTTAAAAACGAGATCCTGGGTTTCTTCCTTAACGATATCCAACCTCGATGTTTTCGGGTGATAAAAAAAGAAAAACCAGCCAAGGCAAACCGCAATCAGCAGTACGCTCGCGATAAGCACAGTTTTTAATGTTTCGGCCATTCCGGTCATTTTATATTTCACATTCAATTGTAAACTCGAGGCCCCCGTCTTCTCTAATTTTTTGGGATTTTAAATTAATTGCATAAAAATAGTTAGATTTTTCCAAATCCAATAAAAACTTCACGAGATTGACGCCTTCCATCGAATTGTTTTCAAAAGCAACCCCGGTAATCAGCAGAAGTTCCCGAGTTTGATACTCGTTATCACTGCCCTCAATTTTGCGCGTCTCGTAGCTCACCTTAAGTGAAGTGAATGCTATATTTCTCGGAACCAGATGGCTGAGCGCTCTTAAATGATTTGCCGCGTTCAGATTAATATCCAGTCTATCAGCGTGCGATTGCCTCAACGCACTTAGTTTTTTCAACTCCCGCCGCAGAAATAAGAATCTTTCCCTTCGCGGCTTAACCGCTTCATACTCTGTGCTGATTTGTTTAAATTCCTGTTGGACTTTTTTAAATTGCCGGCCGACATTTTGTGATAGCAACGCCATTATCAAAATCGAAATTATCAACGCGTAGCGAAAAATTCTCTTGAGAAATTGAAAAACATGAGACCCTTTCAACTCCTTCGGCAGCAGATTAAACTCCTTTTGCCTGTCCAGCGCCAGACCAATCGGGACTGCAAAGAGCGGTCCCATTTTGTGCCATTCGGGTTTTTCCTTCAATTTCTTGAAAGATACAAATTTAAAAGGATTCAGTACTTCAATCTCCAGCTTTAACTCCCTTGAGAGTCGTGGAATCAAGTTTTTCATCAAAGCGCCGCCGCCAGTCACATAAATGCTTTCAAGAGCCTCGACGTCGAACTTTTCCTTGAAAAATTCAATCGTCCGTTGAATTTCGCTGAGGAGTCTTTCCAGGACGGGTCCCATTAAAGCAGAGACTTCCTTTAGAGGGATGCCTTCTTTCGTAGTACCATCCTGAGATTCATCCGGAAATCCGTACTTGCGTTTTATACTTTCGGCTCTTTTGGCATCCAGAGAGATTTCCTCCCCATTGATAAAAATTGCACCGGTCAAAGCCTCAGTAAAGTCGCCGGCACCGGTAGAAATTTGCCTGGCGAATTCTAACTGACCGTTCTTAATAAAGATAATATGACTGGAGTTAGCGCCAATATCGATCAATCCAAAACACTTCTGAGGCTCTTTCTTTAAAATTTCATTGAACAAGCTCCAGAGCGCCACTGGAATAGTGGAGACTTTTGATGGAACGATTTGGGCATCCTTGAGGATTTCAATATGATTTGAAACCAAATCTTTTTGGGCAGCGATCACAAAAATATCTAACTTTTCGTCAGATTTATCTTGCTTGTCAATTCGTTTGTATTCAAACAGAGTTGACTCAACCGGAAATGGCAAATCCTTGCGGCAAGCCCACGGCACAGCTTTCGCCAGCTCCTTTCGGAAACTCTTAGGCACTTGGATCTTTTTAAATAAAACTTTAAGGCCGTAAACCGCAGATGTAATCAAGGCATTCTTAAACGGGCGATTTTGAAAATTTTTCTGTAGAACTTCCGAGAAAAGTCGGTTTTTTTGTTTGTCATCCATCTCTGCTGAACAGTCAGGAACAGGATAGCTGCCGAAGTTTATGACCTGTAGTCCGCGAAATGTTTTCCTCAGCTGCATATACTTAACAGAATGCGTACCAATATCAAGACCAACCAAACTACTGTTTTCAATCAAAGAGGAGAGCGGAATTGAAATTTTGAATGCACTTTGTTTTTTTGGTTTTAGCGGTGTTTTTTGAGGTGTCTTGTCCATCCGAAGAGGCGGATCTTTTCGGGAAGTTTTTTGGGTAACAAAAGCCTGAAGAACAGATGGCTTAGAAAGGGGAAGCGCAGGGGCATTTTGTTGTGTAGCTGGCTTTTCGTCTTTTTCTGGCTTTAGTTCTCCCTCATGCTCAAATAAACTTTCTTGAATATCGGATTCTTGTCTTGCAACTTCCTCCGTTCCCGCAGGCTCACTTTCAGGCTGGACTTCGGCTTGAATTTCAAAACTTAGCGCCCCCTCTGAATCCCCTTCTTTAGAATCTTCCAGGATATTTTCGGTTGGCGTCTCGGGTTTATTGCTTGATAATTGGATGTCAAAATTTTCCTCCGGTTCCTGCGAGGACGATTCTAAAATGAAAGGGTCTTGGTTGGAAATTTGTTTGAGAACCTCCGGTGGTTCTGAAAAGTCGGTGGCTTCCTTGTTTTCTTCAGTAAGTGGCGGATCTTCTTTAAACTCTGGCAGGATGAGAGCATCATTAATATCGAATTCTAACTCTTCTGACTGTTCTTCCGAGGCTTGAGATATGAGTTCAACTCCTCCTGATGGAACCTGATCTGCTTCAACAGCAGACACTTCCTCTACAGCTATTTTCTTAGAAAAAAAATCTATCTCCGAATCCGGCGGCCCTTCTCCAGGATCAAAGTCATCAGAAGAAAGGTTGTCAGGCAACTCAATGTCCCAATCTTCGGACTGGCCCTGACCAGCTCCTTTCTTTTCATTGATCAGAAAGTCTATATCTGTTTTTTGGGAGTTCATAATCAATTGGCAAATCAAACGGATTGCCGGCTATATTTGGCTGCGGGTCAGCTTGCTTATCAAGCGCTAGAGGGATTCCACAAGTCTCGTCGAAAGTAGCATCATAAAGAACGAATCATCGACTTGGAATTTACTCTTTAATAGTGGACGGAGAAGAACCATGGGCCAGTGTGGTTTTAGGCACTTTTCGGTCAAACCTCTGGCAAAGTTATGGTAATTTTATCTTAAGCCAACAAAGTCACCGGTCCGGTTTTTATAACTGAACCTCCAAAACTAATGGAACATTCGGTTCACACGTCACTGTGCTTGCCAAATAACCTTATCTGGCATACGTTTAAGGTATCGGCAGGAAATCTGAAGTATTAAGCGACAATTTACCGTCGGAAAGTTTTTTTAAATAATGGTTTACTTCAAATTCGGCGGGCACTTCCAAACCAATGTCTTTGAGCTCTTCGACTTTTTGGAAAATTACGGCGGGCTTGTCATCCAAAACAATTTGCCCCTGGTTTAGCACCAGCAGGCGATCAAATGTAAGCGTTTCTTCCGGATATTGGGTAATGAATAAAGTGGAGATTTTAGATTTATCTCCGGTTCGCTTCTCTTCATAAAATTCGGAAATGATGGAAAGCAGGGATTTCCGGCTGGCGAGATCGAGCAAAGAAGTCGGCTCATCGAAAATGAGGTATCGGGGGGACATCGCCATGACTGAGGCCAGTGCCAGGCGCTGCATTTCGCCTCCCGAAAGCAGGTGTGGCGGATGATTGCGGTACTTTTGCAGATCGAACTGCTCAAGCATTTTATCTACAATTTCGTGCATTTGCTCATAATCGACGCCTAAATTTTCAAGACCAAAGGCGATCTCGCGTTCGACTGTTGTGGAGACGATCTGGTTCTCCGGGTTCTGGAAAACCATACCCACCAGGCGTCGTATTTCGGAAATTCTGGCAGCTTCATTTGTGTTCATGTCGTCTACAAAAACTTCGCCTTCGGTTGGCAGAAGCAGGCCGTTTAAACACCGGGCTAAAGTAGTCTTACCGGAACCGTTCGGCCCCATTAATCCAATGGACTCGCCCTCACGAATAGTCAGGTCTATGCCGTTCAGGACGCGATTTTTTTCCTCGCCATCGGTGTATTCGAAGATCAGGTTTGAAATTCTAATCATGCCTAAGCTGGGAATTATTAGCCGAACACCTGCACAACCAGGCTGCGATTTCTTGGGCGATTATCGAAATCGATCAGAACGATCTGTTGCCAGGTGCCGAGAATGAGATGGCCGTCTTTGAAAGGGGCGTTAAAAGAGGGGCCAAGCATTGCCGCGCGCACATGAGCGTAGCCGTTGCCGTCCCCCCAGGTTGCATCGTGGTGGTAGGTAACGCCGGTGGGCGCAAATTTTTCGAATGCTTCGGGGATGTCTTTCAATAAACCGGGTTCATATTCAATGGATGTTATGCCGGCAGTAGAACCGGCAACAAAAACCGTCAAACTGCCTTCCAAGAGTCCAGAATTTTTCAAGACGGCATCGATTTGTGGAGTTATGTCGATGATGTCTGTGTGACCTTTGGTGGAAATCTCAATTGAATCGGTTATTATTTTCATGCTACCCCTGTTTGAATGTAGGGGCACACTGCAGTCAGCCCCTACAAATAATTAATCAATTTAAACGTTTGGATCAAAATTCGTCATTTGCCAAAATTCTTTAAAACGCGTTCGAATCTCTTCGTCGCTTAAATTCTTTAATCGTTCCAAACTAAATTTTTCCACGCAGAAAGAGGCCATAGCGCTGCCAAAAACAACGGCCCGCTTTAAGTTATCAATAGAAATGTCGTCACTCCTGGCCATATACCCCATAAATCCGCCGGCAAATGTGTCTCCGGCTCCGGTCGGATCATAAATAATTTCCAACGGATAAGCGGGCGCCCAGAAGAACGAGTTCCGGGTTATCAAAAGAGCGCCGTGTTCCCCCTTTTTGATGATGAGAGTTTTTGGGCCCATCTCCTGAACAATCTTAGATGCTTTAACCAGATTCGCTTCGTTCGCCAGCTGCCGCACTTCAGAGTCATTAATGATCAGAACATCGACACGTTTCAGTGTTTCCCGAAGCGCCGGCAGATTTCCACCAATCCAGTAGTTCATGGTATCCAGAGCAACTAATTTGGGTGCTTGAATCTGCTTCAGTACATCCATTTGCAGATCCGGGCCGATATTAGCTAAAAAAATATATTCGCTGTTTTTATAAGAATCCGGAATTTTAGGTTCAAATTTTTCAAATACGTTCAGGTGGGTAAAAAGCGTGTCCCGCTCATTTAAATCAAAACCGTATTTCCCACCCCAGCGAAAAGTTTTCCCGTTTGCGACCTCCAATCCACTGAAATCAACATTCTTCTTTTTTAAGAATTCAATTTGCTCTCTGGGAAAATCATCTCCGACCACAGCGACCAAATTTACCGGCGCAAAGTACGAGGCGGCGGCGCTAAAATAAATTGCCGAGCCTCCTAATGCATCTTCAACAGACCCAAATGGCGTCTCAACTGTATCGAGAGCCGCTGACCCAACGACGAGGATACTCATAGGTTGTCTTCCTTAACTTATCCATTTTCCAATTATTTGAAAGACTCTCTAAACTCTACATCCGTTCCGGCGCTGAAATTCCTAAAAGCTTAAACGCATTTGCCAGAACAATTTTTGTACACTTAATTAAAATCAATCGCGCTTCTGTCAACGCTTTATCTTCGGTGACGACCCTATGGTGATGATAAAAACGATGAAAAGTTGCGGCCAGATCCTGTAAATAATTTGGGATGCGGTGCGGTTCCAAAAACTTCGCCGCCTTCGAAACAATGTCGGGAAATTCCAAAAGCTTTTTAATTAAAGCCAACTCTTCTTCTTGTTCAAGTAAGTTTAAATTTGCATGATCTGGCATTTTAAAAGCCCGTTCTTCGGCGTGTTTGATAATATTGCAAATTCGTGCATGCGCATATTGCACGTAGAAAACCGGGTTTTCCTCAGATGTGTTTTTGGCCAAATCTATGTCGAAATCGAGGGGACTTTGGCTGCGCCGTGCGACAAAAAAGAAACGCGCCACATCAACACCTACCTCATCAATCAGCTCTTTCATCTCGATGATTTTGCCGGCACGTTTGGACATTTTAACCACTTCACCTTTTTCCAGCAGATTCACTTGCTGAATGATATTTACCTCAAAACTGCCGTCGGGATAATCGAGAGCAACCAGGGCAGCCTTCATCCGTGGGATATACCCATGGTGATCAGGTCCCCAGAGATCAAAAAGTTTTTCAAATCCGCGTTGATATTTGTCGACATGGTAAGAAATATCGACCAAAAAATATGTCGGTTCTCCCTCGCTGGTCACCAAAACACGATCCTTTTCATCCCCGAACTCTGAGGATTTAAACCATTTGGCGCCGTCTTTTTCATAAACATGGCCATTCTCAGACAGGGTCTCTAAAACCTTTAAATGAACATTCTTGGTCCGCAAATCACTTTCACGAAACCAGATGTCAAAATTAACCCGGAAATCTGAAAGTGTCTGTTGCTGCTCAGCTAATATTTTTTCCAAGGCAAGCTCGGAGAACTCCTGCCATCTCTGATTTTGTTCCACCGATCCGAACTTTTCACCATGCTCCGTGTGAATATCCTTCGCTAACTGCCGAATGTAATCGCCGTGGTACCCTTCCTCCGGGAAAGGTTCCTCTCGACCTATTAATTCCATGTAACGCGCACTGAGAGACTTGCCCAAAAGCCTTATTTGCCGGCCAGCATCATTAACGTAGTATTCTCTTTTCGCGTCAAATCCGACGGCATTAAACAGGTTGACCAACACATCTCCCACGGTCGCTGCCCGTGCATTGACCACATTTAAAGGCCCGGTAGGATTAGCGCTCACAAACTCAATCTGCACCTTTTTTCGAGCGCCCCAATCACTACAGCCAAATTTATCCAGCTCTTTGAGTATCGTGGTTAAAGACTCGCCCAAATATTGATTTTCGAGATGAAAGTTAATAAACCCTGCGCCGGCAATTTCTGCTTTTGATACAATCTTTGAATCCAAATCTAATTCGTCCAGCAATTCCGCGGCAATCTCTCGAGGACTTCGTTTTAATTTTGAAGCGAGCAACATCGCAACATTGGTTGCAAAATCACCGTGCTCCGGATTCTTGGGCCGTTCCAGTGTAATTTCAAACTCACCAGAGCAGGCAAATCCTTTTGACTCGAGCGCTTTCGAAAGTTTTGTTTTTAGGTATTCTTGTTCTGACATGCTATTCGTCTTTTACTTCGATAATTTCCGCGTCCCCCCAAAGTCTCTCTAAACTATAAAATTCCCTTCGCGCCGGTTGAAACACATGCACTAAAACGCCAATATAGTCAAGCAAAATCCACTCCTGGTTCGATTGCCCTTCAATATGAAGCGGCCGGATTTTATCTTTTTTTAACGTATCAAAAATGTGGTCTGAAATTGCTTTAACTTGAGTGTTTGTAGAACCGGAACAGATCACAAAATAATCTGTCATGGTCGTGAGTGGGTGCAGTGTTAAAATCTGGACATCGATTGCTTTTTTTTCTAAAGATAGATTTGCGACTTTTTCCGCAAGTTTTTTAGAATCCAAATAACTTATTCCCTCCTTTTTTTTCACAAAAAATATGCCCGACCAATGACATCGTTTGGTAGGACTTTTCCTTGTACCAAATAGGCATTCGCGATTACAAATTTCAAACAAGCACGGGGAATGGCAAATTAAGGATTGTTCGGGACTCCACGATAGAACGCTATATCTTAAAGCTTTTGCGTTTTAAACCATTTGATGGTTCTGCCCAACCCCTCACCGAGAGAAATTTTAGGTTCCCATCCCAAAATAGTTTTCGCCTTCTCAATATTGGGCTGGCGAACTTTGGGATCGTCAATTGGAAGCGGGTTGTAAATAATCTCGCTTTTACTGCCGGTCAATTTGATGATCCTTTCTGCCAACTGTTTGATTGTCATCTCATTTGGATTGCCGATATTAACCGGTTCATGGTGATCGGAAACCATCAGGCGGCAGACACCTTCAATCAAATCATCCACGAAGCAAAAACTTCGAGTTTGTGATCCATCTCCAAAAATTGTGATCGGTTGATTTTTCAAGGCTTGGGGAACGAAAGCCGGAATAGCACGCCCATCTTTCGGCCGCATTCTGGGACCGTAAGTGTTAAAGATTCTTACTATTTTCGTATCCAGGCCGTGAAACCGATGGTACGCCATTGTAATCGCTTCTGCGTACCTTTTTGCTTCATCATAAACGCCGCGTGGCCCAACGGGGTTTACATGGCCCCAATAATCTTCCGTTTGCGGATGCACCTGGGGGTCACCGTAAACCTCGGATGTGGAGGCAAGCAGAAATGTTGCTTTCTTTTCCCGCGCCAAACCGAGCGCTTTATGCGTTCCCAATGCCCCAACTTTTAATGTCGGGATTGGTAGTTCTAAATAGTCTTTTGGGCTGGCTGGTGAAGCAAAATGGATCACATAGTCGATCGGTCCGGCACAATATATATACTCGGTGACATTATGCTTGATAAATTTAAATTTTTCTCCCTGCAAATGCTCGATATTCGCAACCGTGCCAGTTAACAAATTGTCCATGGCAACGACTTCATGCCCTTTATTCAGCAGGTACTCGCAAATGTGTGAACCTAAAAACCCGGCTCCACCTGTTACTAACGTTCTTTTCATAATTTCCTTTTTTAATTAATTATTTCAAGATTTTCTGCAATTCCTTTCGACACTTTCCAGTCGAGAATTAAGTCTGAATCAATTTCTTTGTGATATACAATCAAACCTTCGGTTTCAGGTAACCTTTCAATGAAATCCAATCCTTTTTCCGGACCGAGTACAAAAACCGCTGTGGCATAAGCATCAGCCAAGGCCGTAGTTTCTGAAAAAATCGTGACACTGACAACAGGAGAGGCCGGATAACCGGTCTCCGGGTTCAAAATATGATGAAACCGTTTCCCGTTTACTTCAAAGTAACGCTCGTAATCTCCGGAGGAGGCCACGGCTGCCTCATCCATTTTTATTTTGGCAAAAAATCCAGCAATTTTTCTCGGGTGACGAACCCAAATAGTCCGCTGTCCTTGGGTTAATTCCCCGGCAACGGCTCGCAGATCCCCACCCGCTTCAACCATAAAATCTTTATAGTCATATTTTTCAAAAACTTCAACTGCCCTGTCAACCGCGTAGCCTTTCGCAATCGCCCCTAAATCTATCCCCATATTTGCTTCAGGTAAAAAAACTTTATCGTCTTTAATAACAATCTTTCTAAAATCAACTAGCTTGCGCTTTTCTAAAACTTCAGCTTCTGTTGGTACTCGGGGGTTCGAAGATTTAAAGTTCCACAGATCCAGTAAAGGTAAAATTGATACGTCAAATGCACCTTCGGAAGTTTCAGCCACTTGCCGGGCTTGCTTCAGAAGCTCCAGAACATATTTGTGAACTGAAATCCCTTTTTGTCCGGCATTTAAATTTATCTGCCCGACGTCGCTGGAATCGTTAAACGAAGTTGCCAGGTCTTCAATTTGCCGCATTTTCTCAAACGCCTGCTCAACGTGCTGCTGCCAATTCTCGGGTTCCTGTTTTGCATAAATTGTAATGGACACCAAAGTGTCCATTACAATTTGCTTCTTCTCGAATAGCTTAATATCATTGCCGCGACATCCGAAAAAGAAAATCAGACATATAGCGGAACAAGAACTGCGCAATCAACTCTCCCGAGTCGTTATAAACTCTACCAATTTTATCAAAGATCTTTTGTAGGGCGTTTCCGGGTAGCGGTCTAAACTTTTGATCGCTTTTGCACTATATTCATTAGCGGTTTTTATGGCGTATTCAACGCCGCCGTATTCTTTAACAAACGCAACGATCTCGATCAGGTCATTTTTATTCGGGTTATTTTTTATCTTTCGAATCACCCGTCGGGACTCTGATTTCTTTGCTTGTTTCAAAGCATAAATCAGCGGCAAAGTAATCTTACTTTCACGAATGTCATGACCAAAAGGTTTGCCGGTTTTCTTTTCTTTGCCTACGATGTCCAGCAAGTCATCTTTGATTTGAAAAGCAATGCCGATATTCTCCCCGAAATCTTTCATCGCAATTATATCTTCTTCATTCTCGCTTGAAGAGACAGCCCCTAACTGGCAGGCAGCGGCTAAAAGTGAGGCTGTTTTATCACCGATGAGTTTGAAATAGACCTCTTCTCCCATTCGATAATCTTTCCTTCTCTCCAAACCCAGCAATTCTCCCTGAGCCATTCTTTCTGCGGTCTCGGAATAAATTTCATAAGCACGCATGCTTTTTAAACTCAGCATTGCCAGAAGGGATTTTGATAAGAGGAGGTCCCCCATCAAAATCGAAACTTTATTTTTCCAAATGGAATTAACCGCGGGGAGGCCTCGGCGCCGAGGCGAACTATCGACAACATCGTCGTGCATTAGGGTTGCAGTGTGCAGCAGTTCCATAATAGCAGCGGCTTTTAGTTTGCGGCTGTCTAATGCAACACCGTTATGCATCTTACTTGTCAGTATAACAAAGATTGGTCTCAGGCGTTTGCCCTTTTGGCGAACAATATATTTGACCACCTTATCGATCAAAAAAACATTCGAACTCAGCAGTTTTTTAAACTCTACTTCGTAATCTGACAGTTCTTTTTTTATCGGCTCACAAATTTCTTTTAAAGTTAGCATCCGTCTCTGGTCAAAAAAATCAGACGAATATAAGCATTAAAAGTTTCTTTGTCAATAAAAACTAAGAGTCTTGAAAGAACGGATTGCCTGACATCTTTATACGCTCGTCTTTGCGAGGCTTTTTTACCGAAACAATCTCAAACATCCGGCAATGAAAGGATTGTTTGGCGGAGTTTGTCCTCGGCTACGTCGAAAGGCTCGCATAGACAATAACTTTTGAACAAGGACTCTAACTATGTACGGCAAGCGACTCAGTTACTTCAGATGAGGGCAGCGAAATGGTAAAGGTCGTACCCTCATTCAATTTACTATCAACCAGAATCTTACCGCCCTCTCTCTCGATAATCATATGTGAGACATACAACCCCAATCCGGTGCCAACACCAACTTCTTTTGTGGTAAAGAACGGTGAAAACAAGCGCGGCAAATTTTCCTCAGGGATGCCGATACCTGTATCGGAAATTTGAATGTCAACTGATTTTTCACGGCTCTTCTTGATTGAAATTACGAGCTGCCCTCCATTCGGCATCGCTTGAATTGCGTTAATAATGATATTTAACAACACTTGCTTGAGTGAGTCCATGTTGAAATAAGCAAATGTATTTGGTTTGCCCTCGAAAATGTACTCGATATTTCTGGCGATAAACTCTTTTTCAATAAGCGCCATGGTATCTGCAACAAGTTTTTCCAAATCGATCGATTCGTTTTCATATTCTGAATGCCGTGAATATTCCAACAGACTATTAATTATCTTAGAAGCACGTTTAACATTTTTGCTGATAATCTCCAATTTTGCCGAGATGTCATTACTTTTTTCCGGCAAAAATTGATCGATGTAGTAACGGGCGGTCTCAATGACATTTAAAGGATTCCGTAATTCGTGAGCGATCCCCGAGGCAAGAAGACCAATTGTTGCCATTTTTTCAGATTGAATCAAAGATTTTTCGAGTCCCCTTTTTTCGGTAATATTTTTGGAGTAGACCGCAACGGATTCCAATTTACGATCGACATTGAAAATCGGATAGCTCCGGGTGTCATAAACGTCAGCACCATTCGTTTTTTCAACAGAATGAGGTTTTAAACTGTCAAGGGTTGCTTTTACCGGGCAGCCACCGCAGGACTCGCAATTGAAGTAAACATCGTAGCACTTTTTCCCGATGAGATTTTCCGGCTGACTATTGCACAGCTCTGCGAATTTCTTATTCGCACGAATAATCTCATAATCCTTGTTAACTTCGTAAATAATATCTTCGATGCCGTCGAACATGGTCTGCAATCGATTCTTACTCTCCAACACTTTTTCAAAAAGCTCACGGTTTTTTCTTTCGGACTTACGAAGCTTAATATCCACCAGATTTTTTTCGATGGCTCTTTCAACAGCTTTTGGAAGAAGTGTCAGATACCCTGAATCCTTGACGAGATAATCATGGGCACCACGTTTTAATGCTTCAACAGCAATCTTTTCATTGCCGTTTGCTGACACAATGATGACCGGTGCGTCAATTCCGGTTTGCTTTATTCTATTAAGAATTTCTATTCCGTCATATTCCGGCAAACTGTAGTCGAGGATAATGGTTTCGTAGTGATTACGGGTAAGTTTTCTTAAACAGTCCTTTCCGGAAAAAACGGTCTCAACTTCGATATGAGAATTGTAATTTCGCAAACGCTTTTGAATCAAATTCGCTTGATCCGGATCGTCTTCAACAAGCAGTATTTTTAAAGGACCATCCATGGCTCTTTCTATCCAATGGGGAATAATGAGAATTGATAAGGGTAAAATGACTTAAAAACTAAAGGGTCATCCGTGGCACTGGCAGAATTATTTTGGCAGGGTAAAATAAAAGGTCGCACCTTTGTATTTTTTCGAATCCACCCAAACTTCGCCGCCATGACTCTCAATGACTTGCTTAACGATGGATAAACCCAATCCTGTGCCGGTCACGTTGTTTTTATTTCGCAGTCGGTTGAAAAGAACAAAAACTTTACTATGGTCAGCGGCCTTAAAACCTATGCCATTGTCGCGCACAAAAAACTTATGGAAAATCTCCTCATCAGAATAGCCAATTTCAATTTCACCCCCACGTTTTTCGTGCGAGTACTTGATGGCGTTTCCGATTAGATTTGAAAATACCAAAACCATAGCACTGGCGTCGCAATTTAACTTAGGCAAGTGTGGCTGCACACGCATATGTATTTTTTTATGATGTAATTCGATAACATGGGAATCCAACGCTTTGTCGATAATTGTCAGCGCAGGGACTCGCTCAAATCGGTTTTTATCGATTGAAATTTTGGCTAATTTTGTGATATCAGTGAGCAGGCTGTCGACGCGGTTCAGATTCGTTATAATTCGATCCAGATAGGTTCGGGCCCCTTCAGGGAGGCTGTCATTGTATTCCTCGTACAAAAGGGAAGCAAAGCCCTGAATCGAAACAAACGGTGTTCGAAGCTCGTGGGCAATTGTATGAAGATACTGATTCAGCCTATCATCCTTATGGTGAATCTCATCCGGTATAATCTTTACAACTGACTCGTTCATGATAAACTCACAAGAATTATTCATACAAACCGATATAAAACTAATTCATCCACGGTTAAATTCCAAACAAAAAAACCAATATTACCGCTTTTTAATAAAAGGGACTTGGATTCCATCGGAGGTTTTACGATTATTTGAGCAAAGGAATAAATCCGTGACCGGTGAGACTAGATTTTAAATATGTGAGGAGTCGCCCGTGGATTTATAAAAGTTGATTGCTGGCAGGTTTGTGCTTACTGCAGATATTTTAAAAACGCCCAGGAGACTGTTTTGAAACCGCTTCTTATACTTTCCTCCAATGGAACCGCAGACTTTGAATCGCCAGTGCCAATTTCTAAAATAGTGCCGGGCACCGCTTTCAGGTAGTGCGTCAAATCAGGAGAGGGATAGCGGCTATACTCAATATCCACGACTTTAACGCTTCCTAAAACTTCTTTGGCAGCATTGCTCAAATGGCAAGAAAGCGACTCATCGAAAGTTACAGTTGAATGTTTTGCTGTTTGAATTTCAAACTCAAGGCCATAAGCCTTAGTCAATCCTTGAACTGATTCTTTAATCAAAGATGGAATCTGGTGCGCCACCGCTTTATCCGAGCTCGAATAACTACCTTTGACTTCAACAGAGTTGGGAATTGACGTGTCGGCGCTTGAACTATGTATTGAAGAAATCGTGATGTTCGCCGGCTTTAACGGATCCGTTTTTCTGCTCGTTAATTGATTTAATGTGGTGATAATATTTGCTGTCGCCGTTATGACATTTGAAGAATTACTTCTGCTAAAAATAGTAAGCGCAAAATCCTCAACCGTGGAGAAAACAGAACCAAGTTTGATGCCAACGCACCCCGAGGAAATATTAGAATTGGTTCTCAAATTCCAAAGGCCGCAAATATTCTTGAGTTCACCTTCCTGAATCGATTTTAGAGAAAAATTAGAACCCGTTTTACTTGTGTGGAAAATGACGCGCAATTGACCCATCATCTGCTCTTTACACGAGGTCAAAAAACTAAGTGCCCCTAAACCTATGATGGCTTGAACTGGATCATCCATTACAATCCGTAAAGCAATATTCTTCGAGGCGGAATTCTGAATTTGGAGTTCAGCAACAACCCTGGTTTGTTCTACAATTTTGCTTTCAAGTCCAAATGAGCGTATTATTTTGGAAACAGAATGAACCGTTGGATGCTCGACTTCGCACTTTTTGCTAACCTCAATTAAGGCAGGGCTAAATTCTTCTGTTAACCTATTAAATTGTTCCAGAGTCATTTTGAATACTTCTCAGATTCACTAAAAAAGGTACGATATTTCTTCGACAATCCTCTTGACATACTGGTTCAATTCACCTTCAAGCAGGACGCCAGCGGCATATTGATGTCCGCCGCCGCCATATTGCTGGGCAATGCCATTGATCACATAATTCCCTTTCGACCGCAGGCTCAATTTAACCTGGCCTTTTTCCTTTTCGATAAACATGGCCGTCACTTCAACGCCATCAATTCTTCTTGGATAATCTGCAAAGCCTTCAGTATCGTAGGATTTCGCACCGATGCTATCAATGAGATCTTTTGTGACGGTCATGACGGCAATCTTGCCGCCGTGTTCAAGTCTTAAAGTCCGCAATGCATGTGCGAACAATTTCACCTTGTTCATTGACTCGTGCTCTCTTACTTTTTCATAAATCTTGTCTGGGCGGGCGCCATTTTTAACCAGATCAGCAACAATCGAAAATGCTTTCGAGCTCGAGTTTGAATATTTAAACCAACCCGTATCTGTTAGAATACTTGTGTATAGCGCCTCCGCGATTTGCTTTGTAATCTTTGCATCACAGAAACGAAGGAAATCATAAACCAACTCCCCCGTTGAACAGGCTTTTGTATCTATTAAATTTAGTTCGGTAAAGTTCGGATTCGCAGGATGGTGATCAATACAAATCCGTGTTATCTTAGTTTCTCTTATATCCTTCCCAACCTGCTTCAAACGGTCCCAATCGCTGATATCTAAAATAAAAATAAAATCAGCCATCAGTAGGATTTCACGGTGACTTTCACTCTCGTAGATTTGAATTTTATTATCGGGATCCAGGAATTTGTAATTATGTGGCACGGGGCTGCTATTGAAAATATAAACATCCTTCCCCAAATCAGCAAAAAAAGCCGCGAGTGCGGCTTCCGATCCCAATCCATCGCCATCAGGGTTAACGTGGGTTGTCAATATGAAACGCTGCCCCCGTTCAATGCAATCCTTTACTTTTTCCAGTGATGTCCTATCAAGCATGCGGCACTTTCAACCTTTCTCAGTAATGGGATAACTCTCCTTACCGCCATTAGCTTTTAAATTATTGCTTAAAATTCTTTTTACCGAATCCAATGTTATCGAGCGAATCTTTGACCTTTATCACAACGGTGTTGGTTCCTTCAAGGAGTGAAGAAACCTTTATTTCGAACTGTTCTTTTTTAGAATCACAAATGCCATCGACCGGGTAAACCAGACTCCAATCGTCCGCGTTTAGACCGTATTCGACGGATAAAATATTCATCTGACTATCAAAAACAGAGAAAGACAGAATGGTATTCTTGCCCTGTGAACGTACTTTAATCTCAGAAACTTCCGGACCTTTATTGTCAACGATAAACGGCTGGCTTATCTTTTCAGATGAAAGGGTCATCGCCGGAGGATTTGAAAGATCGTCTTTCGCCACCAACTTTATGAAATAGCGACCGTCGGGGAAAAGTTCGCTATCCCAGGAATAGACATATCCATTAAAATTCTCAGCCAGGGTTCGCCACTGGTTTTCATTCTCCCCTTTATAAAAAAGATCAAATGATAAATGATCACGGTTTTCATCTTGTGTTCGCCAACTGACAGACCGAAATCCTTTTTTGTAAGTTTTACGCCCAAGGGATTGGCTTTGAAAACCATTTCGCCCTGATGAATTGTTCTTTCCCAAATGTGAATCATCGGAATTCTTATTGGCAGATCCGGGGTAGTAATCACCTGCGGAATGCAAAGTTATTTCTTCAATTTGCGGAGCGACATTTTTTTGAAGATACGAAAATGAAACTTGTTTTAGCACGGAAGAGTTCTTACCGTCTTTTGTCGAAAACTTTGCTTTGAACTGAATAAAACGCGCACTCGGGCTGGTAACCGCTTGTCCCATTGGATTATAGTAACTGCTTGACCACGGGCTCCAGGTCTTATCGGGTTCTTCCGTGTTGCCGGAACGGGTGTAAAAAACCAGGCCGGAATTGGAAGTCATTTCCACTTCCCAACTGATTTCCCCCCACTGCGAGGTCACTTTTGCGTCGACAACATCCGACAAATAATACCCGTCCGAACTGAATCTTGCATTCAAAGTGTAGACGCTTCCGCTATTGGAAGTCCCGAGGTAAATTGTCCCGTGAGAATTCTTTGCCAGCACGGTAATTTGCAAATCCTCAAGCTGACTTAAAAGCGTGTGCTCACCAGATTGAGACAATGAATAGAGCCTGCCTTTATCACCGGTGCCCACTAAAATATTACCGGATGCATTCAGAATCATGGCGTAGATGCGATCCTTCGGAGTGGACCAAAATGTACGCACCATGCCGTCCCTATCGATACGGTAAACTGTGCTGCCCCGTGAACTTCCCCGCCCTCTGCTGCCGGTCGAAATATTCTGAACAGGCAGGTCGAGACCCTCGTCTTCATCATCGTCGAACTTGCTATTCTCCTGGCCACCTGAAGTAGAAGTTGCTTTGACAGCAGGAATTGCGGTTTTCAGTAAGGCGTCTCCGGAGATGGCAACATAAATATCTCCTGAACGGTCTTGCAGCAAATCAGTCACTTCAATAAGGGGAGAATCGTAAAGCACAAATGCTTTGCCGTCAGGAGATATGCGCATCGCTATGCCTTTACCCGAGGTTCCAGCCAGAATGTTGCCGCTTCTATCCAAAATCATCTTTCGGATGTGAGCGTCTTCGCTTTCGAAAAATAGAGAGTGGCCGCCTTTAGAATCGACTTTATAAATTAAACCCTTTTCGCCGGTTGCCACAAACAGGTTATTTTGCTTGTCAACGACCATCGACCAAATGTAAATATCTTCGGGATCAAAAAACACAACATCTTCCGCTTTGGGAGTGCTTCCAAATGGAATTTTGTATACTTTCCCACGCGGTGAAGTCGCGACGAAGAGGTTGTTCTCGCCATCCGTTGCTAAAGCGTAAATCTCGATCTCATCGGCTTCAAAAATTTCGGCTGCTTCATTCTTTGAATTAATTTTAAAAACCTTACCGCCATTGCCGCCGGCAACATAAATATTTCCACGCTGATCCGCCGCCATAGCCCAGACAAAAGGCAAATCTGTGTTAAAAGTTTCATTAATTTGCGGGGCTAGTTTGATCTCACCATAGCTGTTAATTGAAACCCCTTTCGGTTCACCTTTTTCAAAATCCTTTTGAGTACGGTAGGTGATGATTTTTGGTGTTGAAGCAGCCAACAATGAAACCAAGGCTAAAAGAATTAATTTCATGAACAACGAGGATTTTTGTATTTTTTTCATAATCCCTTACTTGATTTTTACCTGGGTTCTACACTAATTAAAATGGTTTTACCGCCTGAAACGGAATAATTGACTTCCACACTCGTCTCAAAAAGAACGCGATTTCTTAAGTTAGAAAGATTCCCAGATGATTTCTGAGCATTCATCACGGCAAGAATTGAAGGCGGAAGGGCAGGCAGTTCTTCCCCGGCGACCAGGACTCCTTTGTCTCGCAAACGAATCTGAAAAAACAGATAATTATTTTTTCGTCTTTCTTTCAGCAGCTTCGTAAGTTGTTGAAAGCTTTTGGGTCTAAACTTCTGCGGCGACGTTCTGGCCTCCTGTCGGGTGAGGGTGCCACCGCTTCCTGCATAAATCGAGATTCGCCGTTCACGAATTCCTTCCGGAATTTTTAGCACATGGTCTATTTTGTGTTCCTCACCCTGATATTCTCTGAAATAAACAGACAGTTTAATTTCATCACCCGGTTTAACCACCATTCTATCGACTTCAATTTTTTCAACGATGGCAAGATTCTTTTGGTGCAGGGCCTCAAAATTCAACTCAACCGACTCGATTTCCGGAGCCTCAAAATTGTTAGACAGAAGTGCGCCAACCGTTGCTGAGATTTCTCCGGTCGCTTCAATCGTGTCCGTGATGAAAGTTGAAGGTCTGCCGCCGGCATAATAATTTTGCAGGGGGATAGATTCGTAACCTTTTAAATTAATTTTGCCTTCCAGTTTCAGAGTCTGGTTCCCTTGAGACAAACGGACCGATTCCAAAGCATTTGTTAAAACAATGGTGAAAATAAACGGCGTCAAAGAATAGAGTCTGCGATCCTCTGCAATTCGAAAATTAAACTCTTTGTCGTCTTGAAACTTAGAGCGGAAACGCAGCCGGATGGGAATCATTTTAGCTGACTCACCCGTAACGCCCATAATTCCGGTTGTGCGATCCTGGTGAATCGTCCCGGCGATTTCAGTGAGCGCAGACATTTTTGTAGAAAACATCAAACTCGAGAGAGTTGTGAGAATTTTTGCTTTGCCCATCGGCAGTTCAAGCGCGCCGCTGTTCAAGAACGAGTGTCCCATTCCCAGGACTTTATTGCCATCTACATAAGTTACAGTGCCCGTTGCTTGCAGTCCCATATCGCCATCGACGATAACAATAGAATATGCAGAGCCAGGTTCTAAAGGTCCTAAATCTGGTTTTTCATTTGTGAACGTTCCGCCGCCGCTTAGAACCTGCACGCCCATTCCGTCAAAAACGGTTGAACAAAATTCTAAAACCGAATTCTCGAATCCCGAAAAAATAAGCGGCGTGTCTAAAGGATTAATTCGGGCCAGGCTTGTTTTCCTTTTGGCCCTCCTAAATTCGAGGGGAAGAATATCTTCCAGGGAGAACTCCTGTGCTCCGACCGCCATTGCGAGATAGGATTCATTAAACCCGCGAACGGCGGCCAATTCCTCGGGACGTACTTTTTCCCAGGCAAGAATTTCAAACATTTGCTCAATGGGCGTGACGCCGGCGATGGGCTCTTTCATGAAAATGCCCATGCTGTAGGACAACGCTCCGATGAGCTTGCCGTCGATGTACATCGGGCTGCCACTCATGCCCGCCACAACACCAGTGTACTCGATTTTTTCACCAATAAGTCTGGTCAAAATCAAATCGCGTTTCGCTCTGAAGTTGGGAATAATTTCGAGAACTTCGAATTCAAATTCTTCGATTTCAGTACCGACAAAAACGGTTTTGCCTATCCCGCGCATGCCCGGTTTGATTTGATTTAAGGGCATGATCTCTTCGCCGGCAAAACCGGTGTTTGCAAATAAAACCAAAATTGAAAGTAAAATCATTTTTTTTGGAATCATGATAAAAAATGTTTTTAAAAAGAAGTCATTCCCGCGCAGGCGGAATCCAGAACAAAGCAGAAGCAGCCTAAGATGAAAAAAACCTGGATGCCCGCCTGCCGTGGGCATGACATATTGCCAGAATCGGTTATCCATAATTATTCAATTTGACCAAATAAAACAAAAGATTTAAGCAATTGCAAAATCTTCATCCGAAAATTTAATTGAAGGATATTCCCGCAATTTCGTCTTGAAGACTTCAATGATTTCCTGCAAACGGTCTTTAGTTTTAGCTTCAAATCGCAGGACCAAAACCGGCTGCGTGTTGGACGCACGAACCAGCCCCCAGCCGTCGCCAAACAATACCCGCGCGCCGTCGATATCAATGGCGTCATAACTTTTCTTAAAGTAATCCGCAATATCCGCCACAACGTTAAATTTGTCTTCATCGGTCGCATCAATTCGAATTTCGGGAGTCGACTCAAAATGTGGAATTTCATCGACGATCTCGGAGAGTTTTTGGTCGGTGTTTGAGAGAATTTGCATGAGCCGGCCCGAAACATAAATCGCGTCGTCGAAGCCAAAATAATCATCCGCATAAAAAATATGCCCGGACATCTCACCTGCCAAGGGCGAGTTAATTTCTTTCATTTTTGCTTTTAAAAGCGAGTGACCGGTTTTCCACATCAGGGGTTTACCGCCGTGTTTCCGAATTTCTTCAGGAAGCGCCTGGGAACATTTTACATCAAAAACAATTTCTGAACCTGGATTTCGATCTAAAACCTCGCGGCTTAAAATCGCCAGCAGCGTATCCGCAAAAATCATCCGGCCTTTTTCATCGATAACCCCAACGCGATCGCTATCGCCGTCGTAACCGATCCCCAGGTCTGCCCCGGTTTCGAGAACCTTTTCCTGCAAATCAACTACGTATTTCAGGACAGTCGGATCGGGCAGGTGGTTGGGAAAGCGGCCGTCAGGTTCACAGTAAATGCATTCCACATCGCATCCCATGTCTTCCCAGAGCTTAGGCGCAACAAGACCAGCGGTGCCATTGCCGGCATCGATGACAATCTTGAGTTTCTTATTAAATTTCAGCTTGGACTTTAAGGTCGTTACGTAATCATCCATGACGTTTTTCTCGACGATCTCTCCGGCGCCCGTGGCAAAATCGTCGCTCTCGATAATTTTGCGAATTTCCTGAATTTGCTCCCCATAAACCGGCACTACGCCTTTCTTGGAGATTTTTAAACCGTTGTAGTCAATCGGGTTGTGACTGCCGGTAATCATGACACCGCCGTCGGCGTTTAAATGAAGAATAGCAAAATATTGAATGGGAGTAAGTGTTACACCAACATCTATGACATTGACTCCTGTTGATTGCAGTCCTTTAATAAGCGCATCCCGAAGGCGCGGCGAAGAAAGCCGAACATCCCGGCCAATAACTAAAGTCTTTGAACCCTGCCGACCCAAAAATGTGCCGATTCCTTTACCCAGCAGAACGACATTTTCATCAACCAGATCTTCATCTGCGATTCCCCGGATGTCATATTCACGAAAAATGGTTGGTTTGAGCATTAAGTCCTCCATGTACTTAAAAAGTATTCAGCTTTAATAGGCTGAGCAAGTTATTCGTTTATTCGTTATTCGCCACACAAAGCTCATGCTGAGCGGAAATCCAACTCAAGATGACTCCCAGGTTAATTTTGGCAGCTGAATCAATCAACGCTCGACAAGAACTCATCACAACAGGATTATTTATTCATACTCACAAAATAAGATTCGATCTATTTCGTTCAGATCTTGAAAAATATTTATATTATTGAAGCTGGTTTTTACGAAAATTTCTTTTACTGCCACCGCCTGGCCTAAACCAAGCTCAAGCATTAAGAATCCGGATGTTTTAATTAGCTCGGGTGAAAGCTCAGCAATTTTGCGATAAAAGCTTAAGCCATCCCGGTTGTCGCTGAGGGCAACTGCGGGCTCATACTTTTTGATTTCTTCGGGCAAGTCTTCAAAATCTGTTGGGGAAACATACGGTGGATTTGAAACCAGTACGTCAAATTTGTCAGGAAAATAGTTTGCAATTTTTGATGAAGTGCAATCTTGATTTATGAACTGTATCCGGTCATCAACGCCATTTAAGCCGGCATTTTTTTCAGCAACTTTAAGAGCGTCCCTTGATATATCTAAAGAAGTTATTCGGGCATTCTCCAAATATTTTGCTAAACTTACGGAAATACACCCCGAACCGGTGCCAAATTCCAGAACCTCAATCTGATCTTTTGAGGCGAATTTCTCTTTGCACATTTGAATGGTTTTTTCCACCAGAATTTCCGTCTCCGGACGCGGAATCAAGACGTTCTCATCCACAACAAAAGGTAATGACATGAACTCAGCTTCGCCAAGAATATATTGCAAAGGTTCCCGGTCTGCTCGTCTTTTTAAGCAACGCTTGAATGCTGCCGCTTCGGTTTGAGTCAAATAACGATCCTGGTTCAAGTAGAGATCAACGCGATTTATCCCCAAAGTATGGCGCAATAACTGCTCTGCATTCAACCGCGCGTTTTCAATTCCTTTTTCGGACAACATTTTTGAGCTGTCGTTTAAAAGATCAACAATATTCCTTGTCATTGAAGATAGAATCATTAAGGCTATTCTATATCTATTGTTCCCAGCTCGATCTGGTCGCCGCCTTCCTCAGTATTTCACGATTTGTATTTGTCGGAGGCGGCTCGGATTCGCCGAAGACGGCCCTGATCCAATGACCATCCGTTGGGTTTGGGAGCAGGATGAACTTTCGCCCGAAGAGATCTTTGTCTTGCTCCATAAGCTTGGTTCGTTCGTCAATGTCTGTGACGTAGTAAACCCGCTTAAAATCGTTGAGGTTATCGCCCATAAATAGCACGATTTCATAGTCATTACCTATCTCATCCTGCCGTTTTTGCTTGTTGGATGTATCGGTTAGAACCGTTAGATGATTTTCATCGGCGTAGGGGAATCCATTGATCTTCAGGTGATCCATCGCGTACTCGAAAGTTTTCGCGCCCTGGTTCCGGCTTGTGACATAGAAGACCTCAACATCATTGTCCTTACAGAAGGCAAGAAAGTCCACGGACCCGGGCGTAGGAACCACCTTGTTTTCCGGGATCCACCGATCCCAAATAGAATCGTCAAAAAAAGCCTGGTTATTATTAATCAAATATCCCCAGTAATTTACGGTATTGAGGATGGTGTCGTCCATATCCATTACCACTGCCAATGTTTTATCCCCGGGTGTTCGAGTAGACAACGCACGCTCCACTTGCATTCGTGCAATGTTGTAGGCCTGATAATACAGTGCCCTGTACTCTGCTGCTGTTTGTTTCCATGCCACAGCCATCATAAGTGAATTTTGGGAACTGGGATTGGAAGATTTCGCCGACACAATGCTAACTACGCCACATAGGAAAACAGTGCTGCAAAATTTTACGAACTGCGCCCTGATGGAACAGGGTTGGCATTTGTGATGCAATCGATGCTCCTTGCTTTGTGTTCGAAAATTACTTATATCAACATTATTGCGTGCTTTTTTATTGCTTCAACCGAACGATCCTAGTTCAACCAAAATCAAGGCGATTCATTTCCAAAGTATTCCCAATAATTGCACGGCATTCAACCGCGCCTTTTCAATTCCTTTTTCGGACAAGAATTTGGGACTGTCGTTTCAAAAGTCAACAATATTGCTTGCATTTGAGAACAGAGTCATTGGATTAACTAAAATACTAACCAGCCTTTTTCAACAACTCAGCCTGGTCTGCGAGACGGAGTTTGTCGATGACTTCCTGAATATCACCATCAAGCACTTCGTCGAGGCGGTAGAGAGTTAAGCCAATCCGGTGGTCGGTAAGCCTGCTTTGGGGAAAGTTGTATGTTCTGACTTTGGCGCTGCGATCGCCGGAACTGATCATGGAACGACGACTCTCGGTTAACTTTTCCTGCTCCTCACGCTGCTTCTTTTCCAGCAACCTCGCCTTGAGAACTTTCAGGGCTTTGGCGCGGTTTTTATGCTGGGATTTTTCATCCTGGCAGGTCACCACCATGCCGGTGGGAATGTGGGTAATTCGAACGGCGGAATCGGTGGTATTCACGCTTTGGCCGCCGGGTCCCGAGGAACGGTAAACATCGATTTTCAATTCGTTGGGCTCGATTGAAATTTCAACTTCTTCAGCTTCGGGCAGCACCACAACAGATGCCGCCGAAGTATGGATTCTGCCGTTGGTCTCGGTTTTCGGCACCCTTTGCACACGATGTACGCCGCTTTCATACTTCATGACGCCGTAAACATTTTCCCCGTTCATCATAAAAATAATTTCCTTAAACCCTCCCACGCCCTGCGGATTTGAACTTAGCACTTCAATTTTCCAGCCTATCCTTTCAGCAAACCGGCTGTACATTCGATAGAGATCACCGGCAAAAAGCCCGGCTTCATCGCCACCGGTTCCTGCTCTAACCTCAACGATTACATTTTTTTTATCTTGGGGGTCCTTAGGCAGCAACAAAACCTTGAGTTCCTCTTCGAGATCAATCTTCTTTGGTGTCAGTTCTTCAAGCTCGAGTTCGGCGAGTTCGCGCAGCTCTTCATCGCTGTCATTTTTGAGAACAGATTCGTCCTCCTGCAAGGTGGTTAAAACTTTTTTATACTCGTGATATTTTTCTATGGTTTTGTCCAGCCCACTCCTCTCTTTTGCGATTTCTTTGTATTTGGCAGGGTCTTGAGTGACATTTGGATCCATTAAAAGCTCACAAAGCTCTTGATAACGCTTATCAATTTTTTCCAATTGTTCTAACATTTGAGTCTCCGCCAAAATCCTAGTAATGTGATTCCAAAAGCCTGCGTAATCAAAGTGTCCGTACAAAGGATCGCAAAATCTGCCTTGGAGTCTGTCATTTGTTGTCATTAAGTCAATTATTGTCTGCTAATGACACAATGACCATCAATGACTGGCGCAGCATTTAAGACAACAATACGATTACCCGTTGAAATGATAATTAAGAATCGCTGCTCTAGTTTACTGAACGTTCTCCAACTGCGCCTTTTCTTCACCCTCGACAACCACGTTCGGGTGTTCCGAGATGCTTAAACCCAGAGCGCATTTCAGGGCCACAATGGCAACTTCCAACTGGCTTTCATCAGGTTCTTTTGTGGTCAGTCTTTGCAGCCACATTCCCGGTAAAATGAACGGCCGCCAAAAACTTTTCTTTGCTCCGACATCCGACAGTCGAATAAGTTCATATGAAATGCCGCCAATGAGCGGAAGAAAAGCAAGACGCAGCAATCTATCTCCCAGGTCTACCGGTTTACCTAAAAACATATACACAAAAATGCTGACCACCATCACGATGAATAAGAAACTGGTGCCGCAGCGGGGGTGAAAGCGCGAAAGCGGTTTTGCGGCGGCTGGTGTAAGGTCCTTTTTGTTTTCAAACGCAAAAATGCTCTTATGCTCGGCCCCGTGATATTCAAAAATACGGCGAATGTCTTTCATCAATGTTATCGCGCCGAGATAGAGAAGAAAAATCGACAGGCGTAGAAAACCGTCAACCAGGTTAAACATGAATCCGCTTTCTGCGCCTAGCAATTCGGTTAAAATCAGGGGCACATAAAAGAAAATAAACAATCCGATTCCAAAGGAGAACAGGACAGTAAGCCCCAGCCACACACTGGCCAGCCAACCTCTCTTTTCCGGGATGACGTCTTTGTTGTTATTTTTTCTTTCATTTTTCTTCTCATCTTCAACAGCAACATCGCCTGAAAAAGTCAAAGCTCGAACTCCCAAAACCAGAGACTCTATCAGGACAACCGAGCCTCTCAGGATCGGAAAGGATAAAACTTTAAAGCGTTTGATAAAAGAAACAAACGATTTTTTCCGCACTAAAATACTGCCGTCCTGCCGGCGAACTGCCACAGAAACAATTTGTGCCGATCTCATCATCACGCCTTCAATTACCGCTTGTCCGCCAATTTGTAGTGCTTGCTCGTTCATAACTTTCAGACCCTAAAATTAAAATTTCAAACTACCAGTAATCATTTTACCCTTGGGGAAATAAAAAAACGGAATGGGCCTTTTTCAGGCTCTCATCCCGTCCTTACCTTTTACCTACAGTTCAGTTATGAATTGGTCACAGCTTCTTTATCTTCCACCTTTTCAGTTTTACTTTCGGTTCCAACGGATTCGGCTTGTTCTTCAGCTTTTGCCTCAACTTTCGTTTCAGCTTTCGCGGCTACATTTTTTGCTTCAGCAGCTTGCCGCTCCGCTGCAGCTTTTTCCTCAACCGCCTTTTGTTCTGCGGCTTTTGCCTCAACTGCCTTTACTTCTTCTGCTTTTTCCTGGGCAGCTTTTTTATCAGCCAAACCGTATTTTTTCATAAACTTCTCAACACGGCCAGCCGAATCAACCAAATGTTGTTTACCGGTAAAAAACGGGTGGCAGGCCGAACAGATTTCAACATTCATATCACCGACGGTCGATCGAACTTGAAATGAATGCCCGCATGCACAGGTTACAGTACCAACTTTGTATTCCGGATGAATATCAGGTTTCACCATGAACTCCTTAAATTACAAATAACAATTTCTTTATTATGTCTGAAAATTCAAGCGTTGAATATACGAAATCTGTATCTGAAATGCAAGAAAAATAATCAACCTTTAGGTATTCATTGATTCCAGGAAAGCCTTATTTGTCTTAGTCCCATGCATCCTGCTAAGCAGAAATTCCATAGCTTCTACAGAAGTCAAATCTGCGAGGAATTTACGTAGAATCCAAATACGTTTAATTTCAAAATCTTTTAAAAGAAGCTCTTCCTTTCTCGTGCCTGACCGGTTAACATCAATTGCCGGGAAAATTCTACGATCAGATATGCGGCGGTCAAGCTGTAATTCCATGTTGCCGGTTCCTTTAAACTCTTCAAAAATGACTTCATCCATACGACTACCGGTATCGATCAGTGCGGTGGCGATGATGGTCAAACTGCCGCCTTCTTCAATATTTCTGGCGGCTCCGAAGAATCTCTTCGGACGTTCCAAGGCCGTGGCGTCAAGGCCGCCGGAAAGAATTTTTCCGCTGTGCGGCACAACTGCGTTGTGCGCTCTCGCCAGCCTGGTTATACTGTCCAAAAGAATCACCACATCCTGGCCGTACTCAACCAGCCGTTTGGCTTTTTTCAAAACCATATCAGCCACCTGCACGTGGCGGTCCGGCGGCTCGTCAAAAGTCGAGCTGATAACCTCAGCTTTCACAGACCGCTGCATATCGGTGACTTCTTCAGGCCGTTCATCAATGAGCAAAACAATCATTTTGATTTCCGGGTGATTGTCGCTGACAGCATTTGCAATTTTTTGCAGCAGAATTGTTTTTCCAGTTTTCGGTTGGGCAACAATTAAACCGCGCTGACCTTTACCAATGGGTGTTAACATGTCCATGATCCGAGAAGAAAAATCCTTCGGTTTATGCTCAAGCTCAATTCTCTCCTCCGGATAAAGCGGGGTTAAGTTATCGAAGAGAATTTTCTTTTTCGCTTCTTCGGGGTTTTCAAAATTTACCGCCTCAACTTTAAGTAAAGCAAAAAACCGTTCACTTTCTTTTGGCGGACGAATTTGCCCTGATACCGTATCCCCGGTTCTTAATCCGAAACGCTTTATTTGTGAAGGGGAGACATAAATATCATCCGGCCCCGGCAAGTAGTTGTAGTCCGGCGATCTTAGAAATCCATATCCATCGGGCAGCACTTCAAGAACGCCTTCAGCGAAAATCAACCCTTCTTGTTTGGTTTGTTCTTCCAGGATCCGGAAAATCAATTCTTGTTTTTTAAGGCTAGTGGCGCCAGAAACATTCAGGGTTTGCGCCATTTTGGTCAATTCAGAAATTTTTAACGTCTTTAATTCAACGATCTCCATAACAATTCCTTAATTTTAGAGGAGTATTTGATACAATGAAATTGGGTTCATTTGTGAGTTAATCAACTGCTACAAATAAACTTTTTTGACTGGAAATTTTAAGATAAATCTTTAAGGGGTAAACTCTCTTGTGAAGTATACTTTAGTGAACGAATGGATTGGTTTAAAGTATATAGGTCAAAGTTAAAATAAACTGAATCCCTAAATACGAGCCTAAAGTTAGGGCTTAGTTGACACGATTAGTAAGGTTTTTGACGGGAACTCACCTTGTTGGGATTAAACAGTCGGGGTAGTTAATTGAATTAACTAAATATAATTCCCTTTGTCAAGGTTTTTTATAAAAATGCAATAATTCTCCCACAACATTATGCGAACCCAAGATACAAATCAAGTCATTTTCATTTGCAGAAGAGATTGCATTTTGAAAACCTGTTGCCATCTGCGGGCAGTAGACAGCTTGAACTGAATATCTCAATAATTCTTCACACAGAAGGCGGCCATCGAGGGCTCTTTCTGAATTCGGAGTTACAACAAAAACAGATTCAGCAGCAGAGGCAATAATTTTAGAAATTTCCCCAAAGTTTTTATCATTAAGTAACCCAACTAAGACAATCAAACGATCAAATTGATAAATACTTTTCAGATCTTTCATTATGGCTTTCACTGCGGCGGTGTTATGAGCAACATCGACGATGATCTTAGGGCGATCCCTGAGTTTCTGTAAACGTCCAGGCCATTTAACATTTCGTAAACCCCCATAAATATCCTCCCGGGTTAAATTGAATTTGTCATGGAGAATTTTTGTTGCGGCCACCGCAAGGGCGGCATTGTTGATTTGATAACTGCCTGGCAATTGCAGTTTTAAATCTTCAAATTTATCGTCTGCAAAAGTTAGATTGAACTCGGAGAAATCCTCAGTGCAAACATTCGTTTGAACAGAACACATTTCATCAAGGGTGTTAAGTTGTGAATTTTGTTGAAAAGCATATTTACTGATAACAGCCGACACTTCCGGATGCCGCGATTGCCATAAGCATGGGACGTTGGTTTTAATGATGTGTGCCTTTTCAGTGGCAATTTCACTCAAGGTTGTCCCCAGGTACTCGGTATGGTCCAAGTCAATCTGGGTGATAATGCTTAAAACGGGTGAAATCACGTTCGTGGCATCGAGCCGGCCACCCAGGCCGACTTCGACTAAAGCAACATCTATTCCAGAGTCGGCAAAGTATCGAAAAGCTAACGCAGTCAGTGCCTCGAAATAAGTGCAGTTAATTCTTTCAATATCATCTTTTAATTTATCAACGTCGGAGATTAATTTTTCCATGGGAATCGGCACAGCATTTATTTGAATCCTCTCATTTATGGTTAAAAGATGGGGAGAGGTAAATAAACCTGTTTTGTATCCCGCATGCCGATAAATAGATTCGAGAAGTGCCGCAGTTGAACCTTTACCATTTGTACCCGCGATGTGAATGCTATTAAATTCTGTTTGTGGATTTCCCATCCCATGCAATAATTTTAAGATTTTGTCAAGACCCAGGCGCCAGCCAAATCTCTGAAGATTATTTAAGAATTCAAGTGTATCAGTTTCATTCATAGTGGTCACATTTCATACAGAGTGTGCAACAAATTACCGTTTTTCGGTAATATTTTGCACTAAGTAAACTTTCATTCTTTAAAAGTGTACTTTAAACGTCGAAAAAACTTACCTAAGCCGCCATTTTGAAGTGGGCGTTATCTGTTATTAAATCAGAAGTTAAATGTACTAATTTTCCGACTGAAAAGTAAACAACTATAGTAAAATATTTTTGTTATCATAAATAAACGAAAATTATCTCGTTGGCATATATTTTGCAAATTTTTCAAAGATAATTCCTTCAAAGATTAACCTGACGGCTAAGTGTGTTGCGAAAATCTTGCTTACTTTTTTTATTTTTGATTCTGCTGGTTTGCATAAATTCCCTTTATGCGGGAATTACAGGAACCTTGTCGGGTACAATAATTGACAAGAAAACCGAAAAAGCTCTCCCCGGTGCCCAGATTGTCATAAAGGGGACAACAATGGGAGCGATGGCAGACAAAAATGGTTTCTACATGATTCAAAATCTTCCGGCCGGTACGTATGACCTAAGCGTGCACATGATTGGATACTCTATTTTTACAATCAAAGACGTCCAAATCAATCTTGATCTTAATACTACTCAAAATTTCTATTTGCCCGAAGAAGTCTTGACCTTAAAGGAAGTCATTATCACAAAGAAGCGCCAACTGATTCAAAGTGAAATCACGTCATCAACCTATTTTATTTCGGGTGAAGAAATCGATGACCGGCTCCCAATTGATTCATACCTGGACGCAATAACTCTTTTACCCGGGGTTGTTGGGAACCATTTTCGTGGCGGGCGTCGAACCGATGTTTTGTACATGCTGGATGGATTACCAATCCAGAGCGGACTTTCTCGCGAAATCTCAAGTAACTTTCCAAATAGTTCAGTAGTTGAAATTATGGTACAAACCGGGGGGTTTAACGCAGAATATGGGAACGCGACTTCAGGAATTGTAAATGTAGTCACGAAAGATGGTCGAAATAGAGTTGAGGGTATGCTCAAAATATTCAGCGATTTTATTGACACCGGTTTTACCGGAAATGACAATACCCGTCGTATGGAATTCAATGTTGGCGGGCCTATGACCATTGGCTTGGGCGGACCACTGATTAATGCAAAATATTTTATCTCGGCTGATCTCAATATAAGCGACACCCGGCACCGGAAAGAGATGCGGCAAGCATTTGACTCTCCTATCTTCACAAATTATAATATCAATTCGAAGTTGTCATTTGACATAAATAGAAACACCATACTTTCTTTTCAAGGTTTATTGTCAAATTTGAACTGGCGAAAATTCGATCCCCAGTGGGAACAAAACCTTTCAGGACTGGCACAACATAAACATTTAAGTCACAGGCTCAGTGTCTCTTTAACCCACACATTTAACCCGAAGTTTTTTGCCTCCGTTAGAATAGCTAACTATTCTAACAATAAACGCATTTCAAGTCTCATTGAAGATGAATTGGAGTCGCCGACTATTGAATTTGAAGACCCGGCAGACGCAAGTAGTCCAATCATAAGTGGCAAGCAACCCTGGAGGGAAGAAACAAAAGAAAAAGTTAAAATGGTGAAAGTAGATTTGGTTGGGCAAATCTCTTCGAGCCATTTGCTTAAAGCGGGTCTTGATTTTCAAAAATATGATTTAACGTCGGAAGGGATCAATTTCATTCCACTTCCCACCCGCGGTGAAAACACGTCTATTACCTTCAATAAAAATATTAATAATTTTCACTATTCCCCGACATTCTTTGCATTATACATTCAAGACAAATTCGAGTATAAAGGGGTTATAGTAAATGCCGGCCTAAGATATGACGTATTTTCACCGCAAGCCGCAATAAAGGAATTACCGGACGATTTTAAAAACCTGCAGAAAACACTACAAGGACAATTGCCGTCAATCAAATCCGGCAGTCACTCTCCTGTTTCACCACGCCTCGGTATCTCAATTCCGCTTTCCGCCAGCGAGAGACTCCACATCAATTATGGTTGGTACTACCAAATGCCGCCGCTCTTTTATTTATACAGTAATGCTGCGCATAATTTAAATGGATACGTACCGTTCGTTGGTAATTTTGATTTAGAGCCTACTAAAACGATTTCGACAGAATTCAGCTACAAACGAAGCGTCTCCGACGGCCTGCTCTTCGTTTTTACCGGCTTCATTAAACAGTTTAGAAATCTAATCGATACCCAGACCCTGGTTTTTTCAGATAGTCTGATTGACAATGAGACAACGACGGCCGGATTTACGAACTACACAAACTCAGCTTCCGGAAAAACCTCCGGATTTGAGGTCATGCTCCAGAAACGATTTACTGATCAACTTGCCGGTAGAATGAGTTACACTTATATGAAAGCAAGAGGCAACAGTTCATCAGCCGAAGAAGAGTTTAATCGAGTTATTTTCGGCGGGCCTGTAAATGACGGAAGTAAAGAATTCCCTCTAAGCTGGGATCAGAGACATTCGATTATTTTAAATGCAGACTATGAATCCAGTAGGCTTCAATTTAATCTTTTGTACAGCCTGTTTAGTCCACTGCCGGCCACGACACAAAATAGCGAAACGCCGAATGACACACGGCTCTCGTGGCGAAATATCCTTGATTTAAAACTCAAATTAAAGACAACAAAAATGTTGGGGAGTCGGCTAAACCCGTTTTTTGAAATTAGAAATTTGTTTAATACAAATAATATGGTCGACACGCCGAGCAACAATGGAGCCCAGGCTTACAACTTATTCAACCCGATTCAATCAGATTTTGGCAGACGATTTCGCGTAGGTTTATCCATGGAATTTTAGAAAGGTGGAAAACCCTGCGCCTTGCGCGTTAGACAAATCTGCAAAGGGTAAGAAATAGCTGGTAAAAAGACAAAAGCCTACCTCTTCCGGTAGGCTTTTGTAGTTTAAACGCTTAGCTCATTCCAGAACTACTTAACATATTTGTTAAAGCGATCGTTAATCCGGCCCCAATGCAGATTGTTTAAGAAATTGTCAATATACTTTGCACGGCCTGGACCATCTTTATGGTAGTAAGCGTGTTCAAAAACATCGCAGGAGATGAGTGGAATACCGCCCCAAATTGCACCATATTGATGCTCGTCGACAAGAACGTTAAGAAGTCGCTGTGAATAGAGGACATCATAAACTAAAACCCCCCATCCACTTAACTTCGCCGAAAAAGCGCTAGCCTTAAAATCAGCTTGCCAATTTTCCACTGAACCGAAATTCTTTTCAATTGCTACTTTTACATCCGCACCTTTGTTAACGTCTCCGTCTCCGCCCATCACTTCCCAATAGACGTCGTGTAAAAGCGCCCCCGAGTGATTCCAGGTGAAACGGCGTTTTAACTCGCCAAAATCGCTCCAGTTACCATTGGCAGCTCCCGTATCTGCACCGTCGAGTCCTTGTTCTATTTTATTCAGAAATGTGACATACCCTTTATGATGCGTATTATAATGCCAGCCCGAAGTTTCAGATGAAACCACGTCCTTTAAGAGATCCTTGGCCTCTTCATCCGAATAAGGCCGGGAATTAAACTTCCATTCATATGCCATTTGCTACCTCCTTATAAGATTGCGTCTTTTAATAAACTTAAATTTACATGCCATAATTTAGAATTATTTTAAATGAAGTCAACAGGAAAACTATTGTTCAGAATTTTTGTGAGTGAACTGTGGGAATAAAAAGGGACCTTAATTTATCTACTTAGAATAAGTAATCGCTTATATAATTCATTTTCATCGACGCGGAATTTAAAAGCTTTCCGGTCATTAATAAAAACAACCGGAATTTGCTCTTTGTATTCTTCAACCAATATTTTGTCGGTCGTAATGTCAACTTCAATTAAATTGAAGAAAAACTTTTTTTGCGCTGCGAGAAGAACTGACTTTGCTTGGTCACACAAATGGCAGTGAGGTTTGGAATAAATTTCAACTTTTATTTTTTTTGACAAACTCATCAAATTTCATTCTTTCATACCAATTGTCCTTTAAATATTTCAAAATCAAGGTGAACCGGTCTGCAGGGATAAACCCCGAAACCGAGGTAATCATTTCACCCTCTGAATTCAGAAAAATCGTGCTCGGGAAACCTTCAACACCGAACATCATTGATAATTGCTGGCCCGTGTAATTGCCCTCCTTAAACTTAAATTTTTTGTCGGTCTCGGCATTTAACTTCGCCATAATAAGGTTTGCTTGAGCATATTTTACAACCTCAGGATTACCATAGGTATCTTTATCCATGACTTTACACCAATGACACCAGTCAGTATAAATGTCTAAAACAAGCATCTTTTTTTCTTTTTTAGCTAACTCGACCCCTTTATCAAACGTCTGCCAAGTAATTTCAATCTTTTTTCCGTTGCCTTCAATGCCTTGCGTCAAGGTTGCAAATACAAATACTATGATCGCAAGCGAAGATAGGGCCAAAATCAATATTCTTTTTCTTATCATAACTGCTATCCTCTAATTAAACAACTATACCAGTGATTGCTAATGAATGTTCAAAAAACTAATTGGCATTTTATTTGTCCGTGTATTCTGAATAGTCATTAATGTCATTGCAGGGTCGGATTTGGTCATTAGGAATGACAATAAATGACTTAATGACACTAATGACGCTCAAAAACAGCCTTTGGTCATTCATCTCAGCTTTATTTCTATATGCAATATTATTAGGAATCAAAGCACTAGCGAACAATCGCCAATCTGCCGATTATTTCTTTTTGACTTATACCACTGGATGATTGAGTTCGAGCGATAAGTTTATACAAATAAACACCATTTGCAGGGATATCCCCTGATTCATCGCGGCCGTCCCAATCTATCATATTAAAACCACGACTCACAAACGGATCTTTCAAAGTCCGAATAAGCTGCCCGGCTATTGTAAAAACTTTTATTTGTACCTCGGCATCCTGGCTTGAGTTAAAAGTAAAAGTGGTTTTATCTGTAAATGGATTGGGATAATTCATGACCTCCCTAATTACCAGCCCTTCTTCATGAACGATCAGAACTTCAATGGAAGCACTCGATGAATTATTCGAATTGTCCCAAACTTTGACCACCAAACGGTGCCGCTGCTCCCCATCAAAGGAGGTACATTGTATGGTTTCACCCCCGATATCAACCTCGGCGGGAAATTGCAAAGGAAACTCCACTTTTCCTCGAAGGTGTTCTCCTTCATCAAAGCGAAAAAGGTCGGTCAAGTTAACGCTGCTGATTCCCAGAAACCGGTTAAACTGAGAGAGGCAGGTTTCTTCATTCGGATCTATTGATAACGTGATGCGATGACCGATCTCTCCGGCAATATTAATGCCACTTAAGGTATCGGCCAATTCTGCAACCAAAGTTACATTTTCTTCAATCGCATCGCCGGTGGTGAATGTTTCGTGTTCCTTAAAATAAAGTTTAATTTCAGGACCGTTGGTGTCGACGATATTTGAAGTGGAACTGCTAACAATTATATTCTCTCTAAATCCAGCTCCATCGGTTTCCGAATTCCAAAAATAAGCGCTGATTCGAGCCCGCTGCCCGCCGTAGGAAATGTCTTTCGGCACAATAAACCTGGCGGTAAACCTGCCGTCTTTGACCGGAACCGTACCTCGATAAATTGAATTACCCGGCAGAAAATAGGGACGGGCAAATCCGGCTTCAGGAATATACTGCACAAACTTCTCTGAGTCAAACGTGTTAACTAAAGCAGTCCCATTATAATTATTTAGAAACTGTCCGGCTTCATCCTGAATCTCACCTCTAATCTCCACCGTGCTCAAGGCAACAATCGAATCAGGCATCATTGAGGTAATCACGGCTGTGTTCCGCGGTGCGCCTAAACGCAGGGTTGGATCGCCAAAGATGTGAAATTTTTCATCATTTCGAATAGTGGACGAACTCGTCCCCGTTAACATTCGGGCACAAATAAAGGCGTCACCCAAGCGGGCAGTTTCGCCGGTTGAGTTGAATAATTGCCGGTAAAATACCTGGTTAAAGTTCGCATTGGCTCCTGAAAAAACCAAACGAGCTGCGGTAAGAA